>Ga0180082_1000014_pt1 | contig 25583 bp, 42 predicted proteins | sample EasRiv660_16_10D_FD_121780 | JGI IMG/M metagenome (GOLD analysis project Ga0180082, IMG submission 121780) | Soil microbial communities from meander-bound floodplain in the East River, Colorado, USA - East River metaG ERMLT660_16_10D | ecosystem: Environmental > Terrestrial > Soil > Floodplain ...
GGAGTATTTTTAAATCCTGGTTATGGAGTATTTTGTTATTGTGATGCGACAATTGCATCCCTATCAATTATATCATTTAATGTATATGGTTCATCCCATACTTATACTGCATTAGGTGGACTTCCTTTTGGTTTAGGATTTCGTGCTGCAACTCCAAGTGTATCGGCTATATTAGTTCGTTGGGAATAAATGATTTCTCGTGTTGCAAATACTATAGTTGCTATGAGTGGTGGAGCTGCAACTTCATCAGTTACAACAGCAGCAATAGATACAACTGGTGCAGTATTAATTGAATGCACTGTAGCATCATTTTTTGAAACTGCTGTTGTTGCATTAACTGATTCTAAAGGAAATACATGGATTCTTAATACTACACGTATTTTTTCTAGTATTTATAGAATTCAAAAATTTTATTGCTACTGTAGTGAAGTAGGCAAAAATGGAAGTGGTCATACATTTACATTTACTAGCACAGCGGGAGTAGTAGGTTCATTAGCAGTATTAATGGTTCAAGCATATGCAGCTGATGGAGCTTTAACATTCTTTTCAGAATCAGCAGGAGCAGGAGGTAGTACACCATTAGCAATAGGAAATCAAACTCCACCTGCTACCCAATCAGCACTAATTACAGCAGGTTTATGTAATATTTCAACTACACATGCTGGATTAGCAATATCACTAGGATTAGGAATACTAAATTCACTACCTTATAATGCTGGTAATAATATGGGTGGTGCTAGTGCTGATTTAATTCAAGCAACTGGTGCTGCATTAAATCCTGTATGGTCATTAACTACTCCTTCTAATGTGGTTGTATGTGGTGCTTGTTATCTAGAAAATCAATACAGAGTTCAATCTACACCGAATATTGGATTAAATATTTCACATAGTGCTCAAGAATACAAATTAACTGGACTTAATTCAAATATAGCACAAGCACCGGCAGGATTTTATGTTCAACAATTACCAATGTTTAGATTAGTTAAACTAAAGAAAGCTGATGGGACTTGGGCTAATGTATTTACTGTTTTCGGAGTATTAATGAAGATGCCTGATGGAACTTGGGAAATTGTGGGTGAATTCTAATGAGTGAATTGAAAGTAAAATCTACCGTTCGGCCGCGTTCTCATGTGATTAGTGCGGCCGTTATTAATGCTGCTAATGAACTTAAACTTGATGTTGATATGCTTATGACTAGTGGAAATGATAGTAAGCATATGAAAAATTCTAAGCATTATACTGGTGAAGCTGGAGATTATCGTTCTCATCATTTAACAGTTGAAGAATGTCGAGCACTATTGAAGATAATTCGACGACGACTAGGTAAAAATTATCAAGTTATATTGGAATCTCCAATGAAAGTAAACGAACACATTCACATTGAGTATGACCCATCATGAAAGTAAAAGAATTAACACCTGAAGATATTGGAAAAATCAGAGAATTACATGAGAAATTCTATTCTGATTTAGAATTTCCTGATTTCTTTAATGGTTTCATGTGTGCATTCCTTATAGATGATGACGATGATAAATTGATTCTAGCTGGTGGAGTTCGATTGATAGCTGAATCAATTGTCATAACAAATAAAGATATGTTTCCATCCACTCGTGTTCAGGCTTTACTGAAAGCATTAGATGTTTCAATTCATGTCTGTAAAAACACTAGTCCAAATATAACTCAATTACATGCATTTGTAGGTGAGGCATTTTGGTCTAATCAATTACAGAGACATGGATTTCGTAAGATGATAAGTGAAGCATTAGTTTTGGACATATAACATGGGAAAAAAGAAAGCGGACGCGGCACCTCAACAACCTAGACAAAGTTCTATGTTTAATAGGACAGGTCAAAATGCGGCCGCACGACCGCCATCGAATAAACCTCAAAATTCTGCTGAACTAAAGTCTTATATCTTTAATAAGTGGTTTCCTAAAACTGCTGCTAGACGTGCTGAAAATGCAGAATTCACTGAACAATTAAATACTAATTACACTAATGCTAATGATAGATTCAATTCATCAGCAGACGCCGCTAATGCAGATTATGGTCGAATGATGGCAGGAATGGAGGATTGGAGAACCAATAGTCTCAATCCTCTCCAAGCATCTATTGACGCACGTCAACCGCACAAGTTTACTTATCAATCAGTTGGAGATAAACGAAGTGCTGAAACAGCATCAGCTTTAAAAGGATATCAGGAATTTGCTGATACTGGTGGTTACTCACCAACAGATATCCAAGAGTTACGAGCGCGTGGAATATCGCCTATTCGTTCTGTATACGCTAATGCTATGCAGGATGTTAATAGAGCGTCCGCGCTTCAAGGAGGATACGCTCCTAATGCTATTGCCGCACAAGCTAGTATGACACGGCAGTTACCAGGTCAACTTGCAGATGCTACAACCAATGTAAATGCTGGATTAGCTGATGCAATTAGACAAGGTAAATTAGCAGGATTAGGTGGTGTCACTGGTATATCAGAAGCTGAGGCTGGCAGAAGAATGCAGTCTCAAATGGCTAATCAAGGTGCTGATATACAGACACAAGGTATGTCTGAAGATGCCTATAACAATTGGCGTCAACAGCAAATGGGAATGCGTGAATTAGCACTTAAAGGGTATAGTACTCAAGCTGGTTTATATGGAACTACACCTGGTATGGCTGATATGTTTGGCCGACAGGCTATAAGTGCTAATCAACAGATACTATCTAAAAGAGAAATGGATGATAATCTTAGAATTGCTCAACTACGTGATAAGACAGATAGAGCTGGTCAGAATAAACAATTCTGGTCATCTGTTATCGGTTCTGTCATGAAATCAGATAGAGATTCTAAGGAAAATATTACTGAATTCGACCCAAGTAAAGTTCAGAGAGCCTTGAAAAAACTTCCTATTACTAAGTGGAATTATAAGGGTGATGATACTAAACATATCGGACCTATGGCTCAAGACTTCAAGAAAGCATTTGGCGTGGGTGATGGTAAAACCATTCACGCTGTAGATATCATGGGTGTCATGCTCGCATCACGTAAGGCTGAATTAAATCGAGGAGCGAAGAATGGCTGATTATCTTCAGACTCTACGGATGCGTAATATGTTTCCTGGAACTGATGCGGGAGCACCATCTAATTTTCCGATGGCAGACCAATATGGAATGGATATGCCATCTCAAGGTGGATATGGTGGCAATGTGATGCAACCTGACCCTTCAGGTGGAAATGGTAGTAATATGTTTCAACCCCTTCAAAATGACTATATGCCTCAATCTACGGATAATGCATATGGTGTAGATGAAGGATATGGAGTTGATTTTACGGGTCCAATGCAGGGACCGGAAACATCAGATTATAATGTTGACCAACGAATGAATCAACTCTATGACCCACAATATGAACAAGCAGAAAACTTAAATACTATGTTAGATACTTATCCCCAACGGCCGCCACCGAAAACTGGATGGGGTAAAGTTGGTGCAATTGCGGGTGAAATGGTCCTCGGAAGGGGATTTTATGATGAATTCATGAATGGTAAACATAATCGTGCTGTTGAAGATTGGAAAGCACAAACTGGACCCACTCAACAAGCTGCACAAATTGAACGTCAAGGTAATGTTAATGAACGTCAATCAGCTATGGGAGTTATCTCTGCTGAATTACGTAATCAAGCTATGGTGCATAAAGCTAATAATGATGAAACTCGTTCTAGAATAGCACAACAACGTGCTGATGCATATGATTTCAAAACACGTAATCCTAATCTTAAATTAATTATGACTAAAGGTGGAAATGTTATGGCATTTAATCCCATTACTAAGGAAACATCTGATTTGGGTATTCCCACAGGTTCATTAACTCAAGCGGACCATATGGCATTAACTCAACAAAATGCTTTAGAACGAATTCAAGAAACTGGTGCTCAGGGTAGAGAAACTGAAGATTTACGACAAGCAGGTAGAATTGAATTAGAGGGAGTAAAAGAAACTAATAGACCCCCCACTGTAGATAAGACTCTTAAACCAGAAGCGCCTAATCAGACTAGAATAAGAGAAACAGATGCAGCTCGTAAAATAAGAAATACTAGACCTGATTTGGCTAAGTTTCTTAAATTTACCACAAATGGTTTTACTATAATGCCATCTACTGAAGCTGGTATGATTATGGGTGCTAAAGGTCCTACGCCTAAAGAGCGTTCTGAAATAGAGCAAATTATATATGGAACTCCTGGAACTGATAGGAGAAAACCAGGAGATTCACGTAATGCTAATGAACCTCCAGCACCTCCAGGATATCGATATGTTCGTAAACCCGGTGGTGGATGGACTGCTGTAGCTAAGTGATATATGCAAAAACCACCTGATTTAGATGATGATTTTAATCCCGTCTATGATTCTGGTCCTCCACCAGATTTAGACGATAATTTTAATCCTGTTTTTGAAAATAAATTCACAGGACCCATTCAATCAGAATCAATGCAGGGTGATTCGATTGTTGGTCAACGTCCTCAAAGAAAAGAACCTGATACATATTGGGGCGGATTTCGTAAAGGATTAGGTGATTATTTTACTGAATCCATTCGCGACCCGTCTATGTTACAATCAGCCGCAAATCCTCAGACTACTGGGGATATGCTGAATCTAGTTATTCCTGCTGCGCTTCCTAATCTTCGCAATCTTTTACCTAAAGGAAAGTTACCTCAGATAGCTAAATCTGTTAGTAATGGAACTATTTCACCTAGAAAGGCTGAATATGAACCACTTCCTCCTACATTTGATGATTTACCTGACGGTGGATTAAGCACTATTACTCCAGAGAATTATCCTCCTACTATAACTAAACCGAAAATGCGGATGGAATCAGATGGTTCATTCACTAATATGGAAACTGGTGAGAATCATGTTTCCGCTAAGAAACCTGCTCTTGATTTCTCTGAGAATCCTTCAAAGAGACCAGCATATATACCAGATGAAGATTTACAAGAAATAACTGGTTTTAGGAATGACCGAAATCCATTACCTAATTTTGATGTAGTGGATGATTTACAACCAACGCCTTCTAGTCATCCTGTTCAATACAATGAAACTGATATCTTTGATTTGGGTGATATAGAGGATTTGAATCCAAATCAAGGATTGCAAACGACTCCACAACTACGTCAAATTGGCGATGGAGTAAGGATACCAGAAGTATTGACACCTGACCAATATACTCATTTTGGAGTAGATGTTGAATCAGGTTCACAATTTGGAAATACTAAACGTGTTGAATCTACACGTAATGCAGACCCCGAATGGCGTGCATCAATACGTGAAAATTGGGGTGAAATGACTGACCCCCAAATTAAACGATGGATTGAATTAGATTCTAATATGAAAGGTTCTCTCGCGAACATTACTCCTGAAATGCACAATGAATTTGTTGCGCTTAATGAAATGCGGCCAGGACCAAAACAACCTGACCAATATTTAATGAAACAACAAGCTGAGCAGACTAGATTACAAAATGTAGCTGCTCAACGTGGATTAAATCCTGCTCTAGAATTCGGAAATAATATTCCTGATGATATGAGACTTCCAGTGGATGAAGCTAGAAATGAACCATTACTGGGTTCGGAAATCTCTCGTGATGAATTACTCCAACCAGCAGAAAGACAAGATTGGTGGAATAAGAGAGGACAAGGTATAGACCAATTAGTAACTGACCCTTCCAAACGATTTGGAAATCAAGTATTAGGTGTCCCAGACGAAGGAGCCGATTTTGTAGGTTGGATGCCAGGATTTGAAGAAATTCCAGAACAGGCATTATTCAATTTGAGGGGTGGAAATAACGCTGGTTCATCAGTTGGTATAGATGAATTAACTAGACGTGGTATAGCTGTTCCTCATACGCCTGCATATAATCCTAATAATTTAACTGAAGGAGCTATTAGACAGAAACCACCTGAATCTCCATTGGGTAATGCTCAGAGATTCGCTGATAGATTAAAGAGTAATACAGGTTCGGTTCCGATTGGTCCTAAGAAACCTTTTAAGTCTAGAGAAATAAAAGAACCAACTATAGCAGAGTTAGATAAAGAATATAAGTATCAAATACAAAGATACAAAGCTACTAATAATGGTAGAGATTTTACTAGTGTAGAATCAGAACAATATTTTGAAACTATGGAAAAATATTCAGCTGCTAGAGAAGCTGCTGGTATGAAACAAGTACCGATGCCAGAACCTGAGTTTGGTCCATCAAAAAGACCTGGATGGAACGATGAAACCGGAAGTGTTCCAATCGGCCCAAATCTACCACCTAGAATCACACTAAAGAATCCAAGTCCTTCTAATCTAAAGAAAGCTCAGGAAATGGGTTATGAATTAGATGGTCTAGGTGAGGATGGCAAATGGAGAATGAAGTATACTGGTAAGAAATCTTCTACTATTCTTGAAGAAGATATTCCTTCTAAATCTAAGACTACTAAAAAGGTAAATAATGAGATAGGATTGCCACGACAGATATATGATTTGTCACGTGGAATGATGTCAGTAGACCCTCCATTTGTGACATCGGCCGCGTTTCGACAGGCTGCACCATTAGCCGGAACTAAGAATTGGTTTAAAGCATGGGCTTCTGCTGCTAAATCATTCGGTAGTGAGAACTGGTATAATGCCAGAATGAAACAAATTCAGGAAGGTCCACTATTTAAATCAAGACCACTTGCAGATGGTAAAGTAGGTAAGTCATTTGCTGAAGAAATTGGCTTACGTATGACCGATTTAAAACATACTAGAAATGCTAGAATGGAAGGAATTCGTTCTAATCTAGCTGAAAGTATTCCTGTTTATGGACGTTATATTAAAGCCAGTAATAGAGCTTTTTCTGGCTTCTTGAATGATTTGAGAGCTAATCAATTAGACGCTTTTGTAAAGGATGGATTGGTCATATCCAAGGCTCATGGAGATGACTCATTAAATTTACTTCATAATGTTCCACTTGCAAAGGAATATGCAGAATTCCTTAATGATGCTACTGGTGCGGGAACTCTGAAAACAGGTATTGGTAAACATGAATATAGTCTAGAAAATCATGCTAGCAAAGTAGCTGATGCTCTTTTTAGTCCTAGACTAATGGCTCGAAATATTAGAATGCTTAATCCCAATACTTATCTGATGGCTTCACCACAAGTCAGAAAACAGTATGTTCATGCAATGTTACGAACTGTAGGTGCCTGGTGGGGAATGGCACAATTAGGAAAAATGGCAGGCGCGGATGTAGTAACCGACCCCACAAATCCAGATTTTGGTAAGATTAAAATTGGTAATACGAGACTAGACCCAGGTGCAGGATTTCAACAATTCCTTGTATTGGGTAGTCGTATTAAACCGGAGGCCGCTACAGTTCCAGGTGTGGAACCTACTGATACCGGAATTATGCCATTAGATTTGGCAACCGGATTAATGGGAACTCCAGGAAATCAATACTCATCTTCCATATCGGGTGAGTCTAGACAATTTGGAGTAGGACTTAATGCTCCAACTAAAAGGTCTAATACGGTTGATTTCATGGCTAATAAACTACATCCTACCGCAAAACTATTCTGGGATATCGCATCCGCAAATGAACGTCAACCTGTTTATTTGGGGGATAGAGCAATTCAAATGTATGTCCCTATGATGGCAGGTGATATATCAGAATTACTTCAAGAAAATCCTGAATTACTTCCATTAGTGCTGCCGTTTACTGGAGTAGGAGGGGGTTCTCAGACTTATGATGGAAGTCCGATTAAACCCCAATTTACTCCATTTCTAGGTCTTGAAGAATACGACTACAGGTTTGGTGGAAAGGATGAGTTTTAGATGAACAACATTGATTTGGTCCTTTACGTTTTCGGATTCGTTCTGTTTGTTCTCTCAGCATATCCGCCTTGGAATGCGAGGGTTAATCTTATTGCATTAGGATTAGCTTGTTGGATTCTAACGAATATTCTTAATTAGGAATTTGCCAGCTATCGGAATTGAACCGATAAGGTATTTCTACCGTCAGATTTTAAGTCTGATGTGTTTGCCTATTTCACCAAGCTGGCATATTAATTAAGTAGACCGTTTAGAACCCCACAAAGCACAATAATTAGTTAAATCTACGAATGAGTCGTAAATCGATTCATTTTTAGGTGGTTCATCTGAACTAAGTAATACCGCTAGTCTCGCTAGTTTTGTTGTAATTAAGGTTACATAAACCTTATCTACATCCTCTTTAAACCATTCCACAACAGAAGTAGAACGGTCGAAATTCTGATGTATTGCGCCATCAGAATAATCCGCACGTTTAATTCTTTGTAATGCTTCACACTTTTTGAGTATCTGTTCTGGTGTCATCTTTTCTCCTGTAATATTCTCTCATCCATTCCGCCTTAATCCTACGACAAGTAAAACAAGCCCATCCCTCATCTGTTTCTGATTTAGGATGTCCACATCTTGGACATAATCCTTTCGCAATCGCACGTTCTCTCCATATTTTAGAATTATCTTTTTTCACATTTGCATCCTGCACATTTTTGATTGTAATGATGATTATTTAGTCCACATGAAGAACATAACCAAGGTGGATGGCTTAATCTCTCTTTAATATATTCATACTGTTCTTTAGTGAATGTAGCTATCTCATCCACATAAGGAATCTCTAATTCATCTTTGGGTGGTGGAATTATCATTTTCTTCCAACCAACAATTTGTAATCAGGTCTATTCTTCGTCTTGAAAATAATCTTTCTTTTATTTTGATACATTTTAGTATTCTAAAGTTCATAATATTTTACCGTGGTTTTCCGGCATAGAATCGTTGAAGTTCTTCAACTTGGTTGGTTGGCATTGTATAGAGAATATTGTTTCCAATCGAGGCAGTTTTTATCATTCCAGATGCATCGAATGATTGCATCAAAGTATCAAATTCCTCAGGAGTGGAATAATGCATCCAGAATTTCTTCATCATAACGACTCTAGTGATGTTATGAGTTTCTCTTTGAAGTAATTCATTGATTATTAGACTCTTTAATAGAGCCGTATTAGAGATACCATTCTTTCCTTGAGTAGCCTTCCGCACGTTACCTAATAGTTTCTCACACATGGTAATGGCTTCTTGCATAGCCTCACCATATATGACTAGCTCAGGTGAACGGGCGAGGGATAGTAACATAGCTACTTTGAGGACAGAATCACCAAATCGATTAAGTGTTCCTGTTTCATCTTTAGTCTCTTGTGTATCAATGATATTAAGAAATGAATCATACCATTTCTGATAGATGATTCCGGCTTCAGTGAAAAAGAAAGTTTGAGTAGTAGTATGGTCATCATACGGATAAAGGAATGTATCATCTTTATATCTACTACCGAGAGCCTGAAATGGACCATTTAACTTAGCTACTTCTTTGAGATAATCAGCCGCGCTTGAATAATTAATTTCAGTTTCTAAAGGAACCAATAGTGAATTTCCACGATTCCTTTTATCTGCATATATGATAAAGGTTCTAGCGAAATAACCACCTTGTATAGCCGAACGTGTAAAGAAATCTTCACTCATTGCCTCATTAGTCGCAGTAAGCATTGTAATCGTTGGGTCTTTGAGATTGAACGATTCCATTTTAAGGAGTGATTTCCACTCTCCTACATTATACTGTCTGTCATACAAGTCAGTTAGAATCTTAGTTGCTACTTTGTCGTCAACTATGGAAGATGATAACTCACTTGAACAGATGAATGCGACCGATTTAGTTTGAACCTTACCCCCTGGTTGGGTATATGCTGTGCCTAAATCCTTGAGAATTCCTTGAATACTGGACCTACCACTAATGATTCTAGTGTTATTAACTTTAGTGACTAGTTGCCTCGCGGCGCTCACAGGCGGACCTTTCTTTAGCCCCGACTCAGCATGTAACATGATATAAACATTTGGATATAAATTATAGATAAATCTAGGAAGCCAAACCTGGTCCTTGACTACAGCAGAAATTGATGCTATAGCCGACCAATAGTAGAACGATGTTGGTGTTTCTAATTCCTTGTGAATCGAAACAAAATCACTTAACCAATTCATTAATTATTCTCGAAATCTTCCTCACTACTTCGATTACGGAAATATCCTCATATGAAATGTAATGATGGGATAGTATTCTCCAGAGTGCTTTGATTTCCTCTTTAGTGAATTCAATTCCTGGTTCAGGACAACATACATCGGGTAAAGAATGTGATTCTTTACAATGTTCAACAAAACTAGAATGGTATGTCCTCATCAATTACTCTCCTATCGGTTTCGGTTTGAATAACTCGACGTTGAACTGTCACAATCAGTATCATGAATTGAGCTAATAGATGAACTAAATCATCAGCTACTACCATATCTATTGAATGCATATCACTAGTTGGTCCTTCTACTTTACATACTAATGTTAGTTCGAATTTCATTTCTTTTTTTTCTCCAAGAACCACTTTATTTTATTTTTATCGTGAGTTATTTTATATGAACTAGTTAAGTAAGTATTCATCCAACTAACTAGTTGTTCCATTAAAGCAGTTTCATATCCTTCAGCCCATCTATTCAATAAACGGACTACTTCAAGTTGTAGTTTCTCCTCTATAGTCACCATTTCTCCTTTTCTTTTTCATATTTATCCCAATCACATTTATTACATCTAAATACCTGGGGTGGACCCACAAATCCGGTCACGAATTCTTCACCACAAATACAACATTTCAATAATTTCTTTTCTTTCTCTTTCTTTTGTCCTCCTTTTTGTCCTCCTACAAAATCACTGTATGTTGGTTTAGGTTTATATTTATTATAGTATTTTGGATTACTATGAAATTCATGTTCAGAAACTCTAGATTTATCTGGTAAAATATATTCTCTAGTAACAGCATCAAATGTTACATAGATTGATTCTTTTGGTTCAGTTTTATCGTAATAATTCTGTTGTGCTTGTGATGGTCTATAGTATTGTTGTTGTTTAGACCGTTCTTCAGCTTCTCTAGCCCAATATTGTCTTTCCTGGTCATATGAGGACCATTGTGCATTCCTCATATTCTTTAATATTTCATTCAGCCAATCATTACTTCCTGGTTGGGGTGTTGGAATATGAGTTGCTTTATTAGAGGGTAAATTCGATTGAGTAAATTTATAATCGGCTTCCGCAATCATCTTACACACTTTTCGAGCGGCAAGATTTGATTCATTCTCGTTCGGATTGTTATTAGCTAGTTTGATTAGCTTTATGAGTAGGTCAAGATTCATTCATCTTTCTTTCTTCAGCATTATAGATGATATTTGTTAATGGACTATCGATAGGTAAATCAACTACAATAAATTGTTCTGTAATTGATTTAGGCGGTAGGTTTAAAGGAACAATAGGAGGACGAATGATAGGTATGTCTCTGAACTTCGATAGTTCACGATAATTAGGTCCAGTTTCTATTTCGCATGGAATGACTAATTCATGACGCGGTAGTGAACATCTGGAAAAGTTGATAGGACGTTCCATCTCCTCTTTAATGATAATACTGTATTCTAAGAGTTTGTCCTTTTTGATGCAGAATAACAACGCATCATGAGATTCCATAACAATCTTAATACCAGGTATTTTCTCTCTAATTCTAATAGCTGCTGCTTTCGTGTTATCTGATACCGCTCGTTGAGGAATATAACTGAATCCCTGTCGAAAAAGTTCATCTCCCCATCGCTCATAGAATGTCCTCTTTCCACCAAATAGAGCATTTACTCCATATGGCACAGGTGCAATAAGCTGACGTGTTTTCTTTAGTGCTTCGATTACACCAGCCTGAAATATATGTTGTATCTTGGGCTGTTTTGAATGGAATATAATTAATGCTCGTTCCGCAATTGCTTCGCTAATTGCAATAGGTATCTTATATTTGCGCGCCTGTGTATTGAGTTCAATTGACGCTCTACGTTTTCCCGCTCCAAGGTGTCCTGCGTGCCTAAGAGTTTTACCAGCAAAACGTATTGGAGACTCATAACCAAGAGTTTTTTTAGAGTAATCAGATTCAGTGCCACCGAAAAACCAAGAAGCAGTAAGAGCATGATAATCATGTTCATCGATATCCTTTAATGCTTGTTCGTCATTCGCTAACAAAAATACTACTCTAGCCTCAGCTTGTGCACTATCAGCCTGAACAAAGATTTCATCAGGCTCATCAGGTATGTATATTTCACGTATGTCGGCACCAATGTCACCATGTTTAGTCATGGTCTGGAATGCGGTACCTAATACTTTGTCTTTTTTCTTACCATTCTCATCTATTACTTCTACTTTTGGTCTGATTGGGGGGTCCTGTTGCCCTGTAGAAGTTCTTCCAGTTTCCAAACAAAGGAAATAAGTAGTGCGCATCCTACCATCAAAATCTGGTAAAGCCATGAGGTAGGTTGATATCGACTTCCTGACACGTCTGCCCTCCAATATAAGTTCTAACACTCTACGATGTTCTGGATTCTTGACCGCGGTAGGACTATTTAATAGTGCGGTGATATCTTCCTCGCCCGTTGTTGGCTTGGGAGGTAATTTGAAATTCTCGAATAGAAGGATATAAATCTGCTTAGGTGAATTGACATTGATTTCAGTTCCAGTTAATTGAAATAATTCATAGCGTATTTTCTCATCCCATTCAACATATTTACGAATCAGTTTATCTCTAGTTTCAGGGTCCATCTTGAATCCCTGATTTTCTATTGACCAATATACATCAGGCAACTTCATGAGAAAGTTTTCAAAGAATGGTCTTTGTTCTAACTCATCTAAGTCCTTATCCATATTGGTGTTAATCTCAATGGTAACGCAGCTATCCCTTGCACACCCAAGTAACAAATCGGACATAGACCCTTCGTACATGCCCTCATCTTTATAGAAAGGTTCCTCTGTATATATACTCTGGTTAAAAGAGAGTCTTTTAGGTAGTTCTGGATTAATCGCGTGTGCCTTAAGCATAATATCCGAAAGAAGTTTTCGGATAATAAATCCCAATCTTTTAATTTTATCCCTGTCGTAATTGAAGTTCTGTCCAATGATGTCTTTGTCATATAGCAACTTCGCTAGGATAATCCAAATTTGAACTAGGTCAGCATCCGGTATAGTAGAGATTCCATCCTTATTCCATAGGGGAACCGTCATACCATGTTTAGGCGTAAATGCTAATCCCATACAGACGGGTAAACAATGACCTCGCGCTTCAATATCTACCGCCATCTGTGAATAATCTTTATATCGGTCGATGAACTGTTGTAACTCGAAGGAATTATGGCAAATCTGAAGTGTGCGTTGCGGTAGGACTAGTTCAGGAAATTGAGACTGATATATAGCGCGTTTAATATCAAATAGAATTAATTGTTTGTTCCAATATCCTTTGATTTCGCTTCCTTTATTGAATGATAAATCTCGCGGATGATATGTAGGCACAAACTTGACACCCATGCCGTGCATAATACTTCCACGGTAATTTTCAATGGAGGTTTTACCAGATAAAGCCCATAAACTAGAGCTAGAAAGAGCGATGATACAATTTGGTTTAATAGAATTGATTTCATTCTGTAACTCATAGAGTTGTTGTTCGATATCAACTCCTGACATCTTAGCACGAACTGCAAAAGGAATCTTTTTTGGTCCATCATTAGGCTGTATATGAAATTTTGATACAGCCGATAACCAACAATTAGCTCGATTGATTTTAGCGTCTTTTAGTATTCCTTCTAGTTCACTTTCTCTAGTGAATAGTTTTTCACTATCATAGTATGATGGACAATCAGTGAGAATCATTAGTTTCGCGCCGATTGGTCCTTGGCCTGAGATATATTTAGTCAATCGATACCCTATAGAAATTATCGTTTGAAAAGATTATACCCACAGAGTGATTAGTTTCTGCACATTCTATTAAATAATCTTCTTTAGTTACTACTTCCATAACTACAAATGGAAGAAAATGAGGTATACCTTCATGGTCATTGATACCACCATCAGTTACTAATTCTCCTACTTTACGAGAAATTTGAGATTTGATAATCATTTCGACTCCAATTTAGAAATAAATTCTTTTAAATCTTTCTTACAATTTTCTAAATCGAAAACTTGTCCCATCATTGGACCTGGAGGCCAATATAACCATCGTTTACACCTAATACTATCATATACAAAATTTGCTAATTGTTTAATTTGTTCATCAGTCATTTTGCCTCAGCTATGATTACTTTAATATCAAGTTGTTCTTTTAGTTCCTCCTCAAGAGTATCAATTATGATTCGTTGTAAATTACGAGGGTCGCCCTGATATTGTTTACGTAGTTTGTATTCATCTACATCGAGTGCGAGGGTTAATTCGATAATCAATTTGTTTTCTCCGTATAGATTCGGTCTAATACTTCCTCTTGAGCCTGAGTTAAAGTGCGACCGTTATCTAATCTATTACTAATACTTGCAATAAAATCAGTTTCCCAACTGTTTAATGTTGCTTCATCCATTATGGCTTTAATCCAGTCTTGATATATCTTTGAGTCTTTTGGACGCCATATCTCGGCCATTTTTACACCTTTCACAAAGAGTAGAACGATGAATTAAACCAGGTGTGGGATTTTGGTCTTTCCATCCTTTACCACACCCAATACAATCATTCCAGGTTTCATTATCAGTCATCCCTTTGCACGTTATGTTGCCCATAATTGATTCTTTTTAAAGCCTCTTGCCTTGAACTACAATTCAGTATGTCCGGCCGCGTGTGCATTAAATCCGCGAGCCGTAGATTCTCACTCACCAATCCCAAAGAAGCCTGAAAGTATTGAGCTGTATCTTGCAATCTCCACTCCTTATTGTTGAAACGCTGAGCTAAATGAAAAATTTCCATGATTTGAGCGCGGCCGTGCCACGTCTTTTCGACCTTATAACGCTCGTGGAAAGTCATTCTTGTTTAGTTGAATCCATTAATGAAGTTGACAAATTCTTGTCTTGACATATTTGGTTTAGTTATCATTGTCATCATGCACAATGACATTAATGTGTCGCTACTAGTTTCAGGATGTTTCCTGATATCAGATGCCATTGATGTAAGGCCATTCTTTAATGCTGATTTGGGTTCAGTTTTGGCATAGTAATCATATTCCTGAATAGCTCTATCTTTACACCATTTGATGTGTTCAGCTCTAGTCATGCGATTTTCCTTTTTTGTTTTGCATATTCATTTCTACAAGTTCGACTACTTCTATTTTGATAGCCCGAAATCCTTTGTCCGGTATCTCAACAGGAGTGAAAGAAACTTTCATTCCAATCTTTAACATTGTGAAGTTTAATGTGTTTTGCTTGAGACTAGTCCAGTGGAAAAATATGCGGGTGAACTTGATATCCTTGGAGGAAATGAACCCCCATCCGTCCTCAGATAGTTTGATGATTTTACCAATAACTCGTGTCTCAGTTTTCTCTGCAATTTCTTCAATTTCTTTCTTGTCATCTTCATTCAGTCTGTCGGAAATACTTGTCATCAGATGCTCCTTTATTGTTAAAATGCGGGGGACTAACTGTGAATCCATTTGTGATGGTCATTAGCTAGTCCCCCTGTTACCATTAACCTTTAAGGCCGATGTTAGGCACATACTCTAATTTTCATTGGGACTCGCATCAATGATATAATCTTCCTAAGAAGATTGCGAGTAAATCTATTTTTCAGGGTTAATGATAAGTTTCAGTTTAAATCAGTTCTTCAATCTCTGAGTCTGGCTCCTTATCACCATCCTCATCGATATCAGAATCTTCTTCTTTTGTATCCATGTCAGTTGTGATTTCCTCAACGGTTTCCACGTCTGGCATTTCCTTCGGTTCAGTTCTAACAGCGTCGTCGAAATTTCCAGTATTCATTCTATTCCTTTTCGTTACGGGCTATTGCCGCATTTGCCATCATTAACAGTTGGTCAAGTAGTGTTAGTGCTACGGATTGTTCTCTACTTACAGGAGTGTTCTGAACAATCGCCATAGCTAATCGTTTACCCTCATTTCGTAGAAATACATATCTCTCCTGTTGGTCGCCCATAGGAGCATGATACTGATAATCATTATCTAATCTCTGCTGAATAGTATCAGTGATAGGATATTTGTTTATCATTTGTTTTCTTTCGTTTAATGAACTAGGATGCCAAAATCCTACCCTAATGACATCCTAGTCATTTAGTTATACCGTCGCCGCTTCCGTGCGGACAGGACGATATTTATGGTTAACCCTGTTAACGATTCGACCCTGCCATTCGCCGTTTTCAACGAAAACATCGAGTTCTCGTCCTTCGGCAGACTTCAGGTCAAACCTGGTCCCCGCTTTAACTTCCACACCAAAGGCCGCGAGGAATCCAACACAGAATCCGATGGCTTTCGAGTTAAAGTTCCAATCCAACGGAACACCAGCAAATTCCGTATCACCATTATCAGCATTACGAATAATGGTTCCTTCAACTGGATAATTAGTTGATGGACCTTTTTCTGATTGTTTTGCGGGAGCCTCTCCCACAGATTCAATCTTGACAGTGTACCAAGAAGGTGTAATAACCTTCCCTCTCATGATATCGCGATCGCCAAACTGGATAACGGGCATGTTTTTAACTTTCTGTTCTGTGGTTAATGTTTTTGATGGTTGTTTCGTCGTCGTTCTTTTGCTCTTTTTTGAGCTTCATTCCAGCATGTTTGACATCTCCATTCTTTACCCTCATTGTAAAAGTATTTATTTCCTTCTAACGAATGTCCATATTTACAATGAGTTCTGGCATCTCTATAACTTGTTTTAATAGGTGGTGGAGAAAATGTTCCTTTTTCCATACTATCTTTAACATTTTCTCGATGTGTTCCAACATATAAATGATTCCAATTCCATCTCTCATTGAACCAATAAATAACCAACATCCAGTCTTATCATCGTAGACTGTTCGTTCATTTAATTTATTTATAATAGTAACAATATTCATTTGACAAAAGGTGATACTATAGTTGGAGATTGTATTCTTTCAACAGGAACTTGTTTATTTAATTTATCAATAGCAGGCTTAATCCATTTCTCATAAAGTGGTTCATCATTAAAAAGAATTTTAGTTTCCAATGGAAGTGAAGTTCTAGCGAAATCATTTCCGGTGTGTCGAGTTAATACTGCGTATTGTCCTTCTTTATTTTCCTCAAAAGCTGCTTCGATGTTAAAATGATAAACTTCAGTCATATATGCAGGAAGTTTTGCACTAATCTTTTCAGCTCCAGTAACGATAACTCGGGAATGATGTGTAAGTTTATTTGCATCGTTATCTTTTCTAGCGCCTATAACATGTGCAATAAGTATTACATGAACTTTATGATACTTGTGGATGTCTTTCAGGAGTGCGATAAGTTCTGAGAATGCGGCTGACTCAGCATTAAATTCCTCAAGTCCACTAACAGGGATGCCGCCGATACGCTTACCACTTCCATCTTTAGCTTTCATCTGTCTAACTTGACGTGTCATAGCATCGCCAAGTGATGTAATTGAATCTACTACTATAGTTCTATAAGGACAAGTAGTTTGGAATTTCTCAAGTTGAATTCTTGGTTTTTCCCAATCATTATAATCGTCAAAATGCACTTCCTTCATATTAATGCCCCATCGTTTAGCAGGCAATTTTAACGCTTCCATCTTCTGGTCAGTTGAAATCCAGTATTGGGGTAATGGATAACTTAATGCAGAAGTTGATTTGCGAAGTCCTGGTTCGGACTTAAACATTGTGAACAAAGCGTCAAGATTTACACTATCAAGATTCTGCATCTTTATTTCCTATCTTTTCTATCCATGAATTACTCATATATTGACCACGATTCAAATGAATGATGGCCCATCGAATCTTCATCCAATAGAGTATATTAGTGAACCACGTTTGGGAAATGGTCGAGATTTTCTTTTTCAATTAGTCCTTCCAATGCTTCCTTAGCACATACAGGACAGAGATTACCTAAGATGTCGTATCCATCACCATCTAATTCTATTATAACAGTCATACCAAATTCCTTTTGGTATTCGTTACATAGAACTTTAAGTGCCGCTTTTAGTTTTTCTATCTTGTTCACTTGTCAGCTCAATGAAATCTGCCAATATCATTAGAAATTTACGCATCTTATCATTTGATATGCCCATCATGGACTGATAAGTTGCAACTTGAAGAATAAACACATTGAGAGCAGCTATATCCTGACCATCATTAATGCCGCTTGCTTCCAATAGTTGTTTTGCTAAATCAATACTCATTTTTTATTCCTTCTTTTCTCATTATATTTAATTCGATATTCTAATCGACAAGTTTGAAGTCAACTTCCATAAATCATCTATAATATTATTCACTTTAGTCCTCAACGAGATTGACGGGATTCCAAGTTGGGCCTACTTTGAAAGATAACTTTAACTCCTCTTCTCTCATATTTGGGTCACTCTCACAAACCTTAGTAAACATACATGGACCGAACTTACCTTCACATGCTGAATAGTTTGGCGGGAAATGACCTGACTCACTATACATGATAAGTAACTTTGCATAGTAAGGAAGAATCTCACTCTGCCATTCCATCAGACGCGCGGCCGAATATGAAATTGGAGCGCGGACGAACTTTTCAACAGGTTTTAATGTAGCTTGAAAACCTATCTTGTTTATGATGACATTCCGTGTCTGCATGATGATACATTGTCCCATGAATTGATTATTCAGAGATAATGTTTCACGACGCTGTTTCATTGTCTTATGGTCTACTGGATAGATTCCCTGATTGGTATCAGATGTAAGGTCAAGTTTAGCTTTCCAGAGGATACGAATTTCATCATCCTCGTAAAGTATCTTTCCTTTAACAACTTCTACTTCAAGTGGAACCCAGTAATCAGCACGATAATGAACATGATACTGTTCACAAGTAGTAAGAACCCATTTCCATCCTGTCTTATATCCTTCAGTATCCATCGGTGTATTCTGAACACCAGGATATTCATTCGGTGGATGTCCACATTTTGGTTTCGGTTCCTCTACTGTAGATTCAAAATTAGTGCAATGAGGACAGCCGCGTATATACATCTCGGCAGCCGCCATGCCGTATTGTAATGCTTTCTCCTTATCCATTCCATGAATCATACTACCGTAGTATATTTCCATGAACTTATGGACAATCGAGCCACATTCTAGACTGTTTGATTTACCACCCAAGGATACTAATGAATGATTGAATCGAAGGTCAGAGAATCTAGCACACGTCATTAATGCCGTTAACATAGTTGCATCTAGAATAATATTCTTTTTACCACCTACTATGTTCTCGACTACTGATTCGATTAGTTCGTCAGTCATTTTGATTTGGGCCTTCCACCCTTTAAACCATTTAATCTAGCAGCTTCAGATTTGGCTTCAGATTTAGTTGAACCTGCTTTACCTGCGAATACTTTTCGCATCATTTTTGAGCATTCTTCACAATTCATTACATGAAGAAGAATCTCTGGACAAGTCATTGTTTCTCCATTTTCGGCAGTATGATGAGAGTAGTCTCATTCTCTTGAGGCATGAAGTTATACATACCTTCAGGTAAAGGAATGTTATTCTCATCGAATAACGTAGGCGTCAACATGCGGCCGTCGTCGCGATAGATAAGATAACCATTACCTACGCGAGAGCCATTCATATTAAATACCAAAATCTTTTGCATGATTGCTGAGTGTTGTTTTTTCATGCCCTGTAACCGGGTCAATATTCTGAAGTTTTATTTCACGTTCAATGATTCGTATTCCTTTAATTAAAGGTTGATACAAACCATCAGTCTTAGTTTTACGTTCTAAGGCTCGAAGTAAACCCATGATAAGTTGAAGCTCATCTAGATTCATTTTTCATCTCTTTCAAAGTCCAGAAGGAGATTTAAGTAAATCCTCAGCTGAGATATTATCTACTGGCATTAAATAGTTCTGCCAGATATCAGGCTCAACAACATAAGCTCTAATAGTGCGGTTGCCTAAATCCCATGCTTTGATATAACGATGTGTTCCATCAATCATGAGAAGTTGTCTATCAGTGTCAACTATGAAGGTTAAAGGATTCTTATCGATAATTTCTTGTGTGATGGCATCGAGTCTATGTTGCTCGTAACCACGTTGGGTCTTACTAGTGATGTAACCTTGTTCGGTTATTACACCATCATAAGGTTTAAGATGTTCAACACAATAAGCATTGATTCCCGACACATCGAACTTACGTGTGAGTTTATTGTTATCATCAATGTGTGTGAAACATTCTTTGATAACATGAGTGCCTTCGATGATTCCGAGGACTTCATCTAATGATGAGCCGGCAGGAAATTTGAATACTCTAGTCATTATTCTATTCCTTTACAACAATCTGTTTAATGAGATAGAATGTTTTACCACAAGCTGTGCAATAATACGCTAATGCTAATGGCGTATCTACCTCAGCGTGGCGAATTATATAGTTAGGGTCACAATTAAGAGGACATTTAATCATGATTATTCTTCCACATCCATATCTATGCTAATGTTAGCTCCACCAGCATTAGTGATTAAGTTAATAATTCGAATCATCAATTGCATAGTTGCTTCTGTAAGCAAATTATCAATCAATGATACAGTGAAGTTTATAGTGATTTTCATGATTAATGAATCGTCTTGATTGTATTATCGACAATCATATTGAGTGATGCAATATGCTTGTCCATCATTGCACCTGCCTCAATAAGTAATTCCTGTTGTTTAATTAGTGTGTCAGAAGCCAATACAAGTAACTGTTTGACATAGTTAGTATTGGAGGACTCAGTTGACGCAAGTTCAAGTGCGGCTGCGAGTTTGTGAATAGCGTTCATTACTTTATTCCTTCACCCTGGTAAGACCTTTATGCTTAGCCAGACTCTTAACAATGATGTGTAGTGCGTCACCCTTACTGTTACCAGTAATTTTCGCTAGTTGAGTTGCTGCACGTAGAAGAACTTTCGCTTGTTGAGTATCGATACTTTTAGTCATTATGCTCTCCTGATTAGTGTTGCGGCCGCGGTTACATTAGTTGGTTTAGCAGGTGAACCATGCTTCGCTTTATGCTTAGCGATGATAAGTTTCGCCATCTCCTTACCGATATCACCTTCATTCCATTTGGGCTGTTCACCCTTGTTCATAACAGCATGAAAGTGACGACGTTTACGTTCCACGATTTCGTCAAGATGTCCGTCAATAGTTCCTTCACCTTCGGTGAATGTAATATTGATTTGTTTGGAAAGTTGACCAATACGACGGAATCTACCAGGTGCCGCTTGGTCCTCATTCTGTGGATTCCATTGTCTCTCATGCATTACACTATCTGAACAAGTTTGAAGGTCAATACCTTCACCACTCGCCAAAGTAGATGCAACCATGATAGCGCGAGGAAGTTTATTGAATAACTCCTGTGCTTCAAATCTCTCAGCGTCTGACATCTCGGCGATGATTTTCAGAACAGGAATCTTTTCGATAAACTCCTTATGATTCTCATCCTGATATCGTTCGCACAATCCATCGAACAGAATGCGGCCGACATCTTTGTGATGAAAGAAGATAACTAATTTCTTATCAGTATCTTCAATGAATTCTTCCGCGAATGACATCGTAGCAGGAATCTTAGCGAGGCCCGTGATGTGACGCATACGGGACATCTTAGCTAAGATTTCGATACCATTCAGACTATCCTCAGTTCCATCGATAACGAACTGATTATACCACGCTACAAATTCTGATGTAGCGTCGTCATATGTAGTCTGTGAGAACTCGTCTAATTGAATAGCGAGTTTAGTGCGGTTGATATCAGGAAATTCATCCATGACTTCATTGTATTCACGGCGAATAACGATATCCTGAACATATTCCCTGAACTTCTTAGGATTGCGGATGCCACCCTGTTTCTTCTTGTTACCTTCCCAATAGAAATCTACCCACGTATCAAGATAATGCTGATGTGAGTAGAACTTAGTGGGTGATAGCATGTTGAGGACAGGAAAGAATTCCTCGCCTCTGTTTTTCCAAGGAGTTCCTGATAATGGAAGGACTTTGATGTTGGTATCTTTTACGAGCTTCCGCACCTCTTGAGTGCGGCTACTATCAGGATTCTTAATCTGCTGGCATTCGTCGAGAACTACAGTCTTAAGTCCGAGCTTCGCTAATTTCTCTGTGGGAAATCTCTTGAGTAAATCATAACTAATGATGTATGACTTGAGACCAGGAAGAATAGCATCTTTGGAAGTATTGATTACCTGCGCGAGATAATCAGGACCATGCCAACGAACTATCTGTTTAAACCAGTTAAATTTGATAGCAGATTTGACGACGTAAAGGACAGGATATCGTTCAGGATGATAGCGGAGATATGCGAGAATCTGAACAGTCTTACCAAGGCCCATATCATCGAATAAACCGGCGCCCTTCTGTATGGCACAAGCTGCTTCAATGAATCTAGCTCCAGTAACTTGAAATTCAAATAGTTTGAATTCTCCACATCCATCACATTTATTCTTAGTGAATACATGTTTACATGACTTGACTTCAGGTTTCCACCAATTACTTACTAGTTCCTGGAATGGTGTTCCCTTAGGAATGACTTTCTTGATGATGTGGAAACATTCAAGAGTAATCATTTTTACTTGATTACCTTGTTTATCCACTGTCATGTAAGAAAATTTCTCTTTCGCTACTTTACCACAATCAGGGCATTTATCCTGTAATCGTGTGACCTTATGTGTAACATTGCGGATGACCTGGACGACTTCTTTTTCTTCGGTGATAACTTCTACTGTATGTCCTGAGCGTATTGCATCGATGATATGTGGTGGCAAACTCAGATGAGAACATGGTTGAGTATTATCACAACCGATTTCACGCGCTTTAGCTTCCCATACACTATCATGACCGTGACCAGGAGTTAAGGCATGAGCTACTTCATGCTTAATCGTGCATACAACTTCCTTGTATGGATGGATATCGATGTGGTGTGCATTTAACATGATGACCTTATCACCATGCATACATAATCCGAGGAATGGTAAATCAGGGTCTGAAGAAATACGGATAGACCATTTATTCAATCCGTGTTTATTCAATTCCTCACGTAGAAATGTTGATGCTGTATTTCTATCCATTTACTTATTCCTCAGTTGACGAGGACCAGTGTAAGTCTGACAAACGCGGCAGACTTCATAACAATCACTAATACCATGATGGCTCATCGCGTCATGATAGTTGTATGTCAGACAAGTGCGGCAGTATTGAAAACCACCATCGATTAATGGCATATGTGGATTCTCCACACATCCATCTTTCACTAGTTGTTCAATGGTGAGAATCATTATTTTGTCTCAATATTGGATGAAGCAGCTTTAGCCTTAGCAAGAAATGCCAGAATCTCTTTCGTGGCATCCTCAGGTGAGATATTCTTCTGAACACAAGTCTGTTGAATCATGTATTCAGGAATACCGGATTCGGCCGCGAACTTCTTAACTTCCGCCTTATCGATTTTCTTCGTTTTGATTGTGGCCGGTTTGACAGCCTTGACAGCGCCCGGCTGATAGTTGATATCTGCAATCTTTAGTTTCTCGCGTTCCTCAGAACGGAGCTGATTAGCAAGAGTATTCAGATAAACCTGTTCGGCTTTCTGTTTTGATACTGCATCGCTAATAGTCTGATTCGCATCGAAAATCACCTGTTGATTTTTCAAGAAACGAGCTTTAACTTCTGACGCTAGAGCGTATGGCTTATTGGTAATGTTAGCGTCATTATCAATAGCCGCTTTCAGTTCTACGATTGAAAGAGTTTCTGCATTGAACAGGTCCGTAAGGACATTCACGCTATTATCAATTTCATGAGCTTTCGCTAATGCAATGTTCATTTCATTAACACGTGTAGTCTGTGCGGATGCTGACATTCTGTCAGCATATGATTTTCGTTCCAATTCAATACAAGTAGGACACATTAACATTGTGTCGTGAATTTCCATCTTGCCTACGTTTGGGCAGGATTCACATGTAGCAGCGTCCGTATGGTCAATAGATGGACGTTTGCATACGCCGCATAGTTTGACGTTACCGATGGAAGGATGGAAGGAATGCATTATCGTTTCCTTCCATCATGTTTATCGCACACGCCGATTCTATCTTGTGGAAGTGAATTGTTACGTAATGAAATGGTAGGAATCGAGCGCGGCAGGATACGAACCCGGCGGACTTTCTTACATACTGTGCAGAAGAATCTTTTCATTTAACCTGTCCTTACGGAACTGAGGTTTACTCTTACTTACTTAGAATCTTGTATTCGTCGGCACGCTTTTGAAAACAAGTTGGACAGTAACGCCCTGTATAGGCATTTCCTGTCATTGGCTTAAATTTCTTCTCGCATCGAATACATTTTTTCATTGAACTAGTCTAGATTCATGATAACGAAATTGACCATATCGTTTTTCGACTCTATGGTAGTCGCGATGATACCAATGATTGCGACCGGATATGTTCCTCTTACATCGATTTTCACACTGTCATTCAGGACACACGGCAGATTTAATAGCCATTCTCTCATTTCATTATCCTTTCAAAATATTGTGTCGTCTAAGTCCCATCACCTGCACAGTGATAGTGCGAAAATCGTGCCAAGAGCTAAGTCCTTTGTTTTCAATCATTTAGCTCTTGGCATAACTTTTGAAAGTGTCCGATTTTGGCACGTCAGTTACAATTCTGAGGGGCGAACAGAAAGCGAACAAACGATTACAAAGTTCATTTTATATTATTCTGTCGGTTTATCTATTGAATTAGGTGAGAATGCGTTAGGATTATTCTTTAATTGTTCTCTGAGTTCTGTAAGCATATCGGCTGAATTGAATGTTCCACTCATTATATCGATTGGTTTAGTTGGTTCGATGATTGGTTCAATTATGGGAGTAATAATTGATTCTGATTCTTCAGTAGGTTCATATATTGAATAATCTGAAAGTGGTTTTATTGTAACTACTTTACGTAACATTAATTGATATTCTTCTTGAGTATGTTTATGCTCATCTTCGCCAGCTATTTTATAGATTTTATTTCTACAAGTATCACAATACATTTCACCGTAACAAGAATATACTTTACCCCAACCATTACATGCGTCACAATTTGTTTCTTTTATTTGTTCATTTTTATTTTCTAGAGCTTCCTTTTCCTTACGGGCGATGTATTCATCAAGTGATTCATTATTTACACCTTTAGTTACTAATTCTTGATGAATTTCTAGAATGGTTGAATCACAACTACCACATGATGGAAAATCCTCTTTCATGTTGTTATGGTCCATTACGAACGTATTACCACAGTTCCAGCAGATTGATTTGCGGCCGAGTACATATGCATTCGCTTGTGTCGGATATACAACGAATGCGCAATCTGGAAATTGACAACGCCATACTGTATGATTTAGCGTATTTACTTGTAGAAATTTGTGAATATGTTTCGGTGTTCCTTTGTGTTTCATTTGATTTTCTCCTTATTATATAAGCTGTTTTTCAGAGCCCCCCTCCCCCACTGACTCCCCATCC
>Ga0180082_1000015_pt1 | contig 25470 bp, 23 predicted proteins | sample EasRiv660_16_10D_FD_121780 | JGI IMG/M metagenome (GOLD analysis project Ga0180082, IMG submission 121780) | Soil microbial communities from meander-bound floodplain in the East River, Colorado, USA - East River metaG ERMLT660_16_10D | ecosystem: Environmental > Terrestrial > Soil > Floodplain ...
CGCCCGGCGAGCAGGGCGAGCGAGCGTTCCGCGTGCGGTGTGAGGAAGACCGCGAGCGGCCTCGCGTTCTTCTTCGAACGCACGATGGGCTCGACCGCGAGTTGCGGATGGAACTGCGCCGAAGACCCGACCACCGCCAGCACGCCGTCGCACTGAGGAGAAGCAAGCAGATCGTCGAGCACCGCGGTGTACTGCTCCGCAGTCGCCGTCATCGTCAGATCGACGATCGGCGAGTCTGAATTCGGCGCGACCGTCTCGATGCCGAACATGCCCAGCCGATCCACGACGCTTGCCGCGCCGCCCCCGGTGGTCGTCACGACCGCAACGCGCGCGGCACGCGGCAGGTTCGGCGGCGTGCGTCCGGCGAGGAGCGGCGCGATCTCGATGAGCGTCTCGAGCATATCGACGCGCACGATGCCGCAGTCGCGGAAATAAGCGTCGAGCGCCGCGTCCTCACCGGCGAGCGCGCCCGTGTGCGAGCGCGCAAGCGCAGCGCCGAGCCGCGAGCGGCCGAGCTTGTACGCGACCACGGGCTTCCCCGCGGCATGGGCTTTGCGCGCGGCGGCGGCAAGGCCCGAGCCGTCGCGCACGGTCTCGAGAAACAGCAGGATGACCTTCGTGTCGGAGTCCTCGGCGAGCAGTTCGACCAGCTCCGCCATCCCGAGGTCGGACTCGTTGCCGACCGAGACGAGCTTGGCGAAGCCCAGGCCCCGCGCCGCGCCTCGCGAGAGCACCGTGCCGAGCATCGTTCCGCTGTGCGACACGAAGCTCGTCGTCCCCGCAAGCAAGGCGTCCATCTCGAGCACGGCGTTCACGGTGAGCGCGACGCGGCCGGGAACGTCGACGAGCCCCATGCTGTTGGGGCCCAGCACGCGCACTCCGAGCGTTCTCGCGCGCGCGACGAGCCGCGCCTGCCGCGCCGCCCCTTTGGCACCGGCATCGGCGAAACCGTCGCTGAAAATCGTCGCGACGGGCACGCCGCGCGCGCCGCATTCCTCGATCGCGCGCTCGACCGAATCACCGGGCGTCATGATGAAGGCGTGGTCGATCGCGCCGGGCGCCTCGGCGAGACTGGGGTAGGCGCGCTCGCCGAGCACTTCGCCGCGCGACGCGTTGATCGGGACGATGCGTCCCGCGTAGCCGTGTTTGCGCAGGAAGCGCAAGGGCCGCGCGCTGTTCTTCGCCGCGTCCCCGGATGCGCCGACGAGCGCGACGGCGCGGGGCGCAAATAACGCCTGCGCGAGGTTCATGCGTCTAAGTGCGGTTCTTTTTCCAGCCGCCACAGCCGCGCGAGCAGCCGGCGCGCGCGTTCTTCTCCGAGCACGGGGGACGCGAGCTCGAGGTACTTGTGCTCGAGTTCGGCGTCGGAGAGCGGCATGTCCGGGTCGCCCTTGCGCGTGGGCTGGAGGTGCTCGCCGCGCCGGCCGTCGCGCGACTCGATCGCGACACGCGCTGCGCGCTGTGCCGGAAATGCGGCATCGATCCCGGGGTCGAGGATCACCTCGACGTGCCGCATCAGCGAACGCGTGGCGGCGTCCTCGAGGCGCGCCGGCTCGAACGCGGCAAGCCGTACGCTGCCGTGCGTGAGTGCCGTAGCGACGAGATAGGGCGTGCTGAAGCGCGCCTCGGCCGCAGTCGCGGGCTCCGCGATCCCCGCCACCTCCAGCGTCGCCCGGTAACCTCCGACGCGCACCCGCGCGATCTCCGAGGCGGCCAGGCCCATCTGCGCTTTCAGCGCAAGGGCGCCGTCGATGGCGGCAAAGGCGTGGCCGCAGCAGGCGTGGTTCTTGAAAGTCATTTGCGTAATGTGGAAATCCTCGCCGAGCGTAGCGAGAGCCCGCTCCCAGTCCGGGCCGCCTGCATCTGCATAGCCCATGGCGCGACCGTAACCCGCCTCGCCCTCCATGATGTCGAGCGATCCGGTGACGCCTTCGGCTGCGGCGAGTGCCGCGGTGACGCCGGCTTCCGCCGCGCGCCCCGCGTGCATGGGCTTGGACATCGAATCCGTGCGAAACGCCTGCTGCAGGCCGGCTGAAAAAGTGGCGACCGTGGCGAGCGCATGGGCGAAGCGCTTTCTGTCGAGACCGAGCAGCTCGGCCGCGGCACTCGCCGCGCCGAAGCAGCCGATGGTTCCGGTGTTGTGCCAGTACTTGTAATGAGCGCGGCCCATCGCCGCGGCGATTCGCGTCGAGATCTCGTAGCCGACGATCACCGCGCGCAGGAACGCTTCGCCCGAGGCGCGGCGCGACTGCGCGACGGCGAGCGCCGCGGCGATGGTCGGCGCGCCGGGATGGTAAATCCCCTCGCGGAAAATGTCGTCCACCTCGACCGTGTGCGCGGCCGCGCCGTTGATGAGCGCCGCGGCGCGCACGCTTGCGCGTCTTCCCAGGGCAAGTCGGGCCTCTCCGTGGTCCAGCTCTCCTGCGAGCGCGCGCTCCAGCAAGGGGGCGGGCGCGGCCCCGGCGCCAGGAAAAAGCGCCGCATGCCAGTCGATCACCGCCCGCTTTGCGTGGTGCAGGACCTGCGGCGCGATCGGTCGCCCGCGATAGGCTTGCGCGAATTCGGCGAGGCGCTCGACGACGTGCATCCCTCCCCCTCTACTCCGCTTGGATCCCGGCCTCTTTCATCAGCTTGGACCACTTCGCCTGATCGTCGCGGATGAAGCGCGCGAACTCCTCGGGCGCGTTGCCCGCGGGATCGGCTCCGAGGCCGAGCATTCGCTCGCGCACGTCGCTCATCGCGAGCACGCGATTCGCGTCGGCGGAGAGCTTCGCCACCGTCGCCTTCGGCGTCGCCGCGGGTGCGAGCAGGCCGAACCAGCCTACCGCCTCGTAGCCCGGCAATCCCGATTCGGCGACCGTCGGAAGATTCGGCAGGGTCTCCGAGCGCTTCGAGCCGGTGACCGCGAGCGCTTTCAACTTGCCCGCCTGCATGTAGGGCATCACCGTCTGCGCGGGCGCGAACATCAGGTTCACATGCCCGGCGAGCAGGTCGGTCACCGCCTGCCCGGTGCCCTTGTAGGGCACGTGCAGCAGGTCCACGCCCGCCATGGACTTGAACAACTCCGCCGAAAGATGCGAGGCCGCGCCCGTGCCCGAGGAACCGAATGTGAGCTTTCCCGGGTTCGCTTTCGCGAGCGCGATCAGCTCGCGGATATTGCCGGCCACAACGCCCGGGTTCGCGGTGACCATATAGGCCGAGGCCGAGACGAGCGACACCGGCGCGAACTGGTTAACGTTTTTTTCCGTGAGCGACGCGGTCGAGCTCATGAGGAGCGTGTGTCCGTCTGGCACGGACTTCGCCACAAACTCGGCGCCGATATGGCCGCTCGCGCCCGGACGGTTCTCCACCACGATCGGCTGTCCCCAGATCGCGGCGAGCTTCGGCTCCATGATGCGCGCGAGCGTATCGGCGCCCCCGCCCGGCGGGAACGGCACGACGATGTGTACCGGCTTCGACGGAAATCCCTGGGAGAGCGCCCCGGCCGCGGAAAAAAATAATGCGATACCCGTGAACGCGTCCCAGGCGCGCCGCATCAGGATGTCAACCGGAGCGCGGCCACAGCACGCCCTGGCTGCCGCTGCGGACCGCACCTATGCCCTTGTAGACGAATTTCTGCACGCGCTTGCCTTCGTACGTTTCGGTGGTGTAGAGGTTGCCCTTGGAGTCGGTCGCGATGCTGTGCACGCCGTAGAACTGCCCGGGCTGGCGCCCGCCGTCGCCGAAGTTCGAAATCTCCTCCAGCGTTTCGCGCACGATGATGCGCACCTTCTCGTTCTGGCCATCGGCGAGAAAGATGAACCGCTGTTCGCGGTCCTTTGAAAACGCCAAATCCCAGGCCGAGCCCGACGCGAGCGTCTCTTTGGCATAGAACCCTTCCTTCACGAACGTCCCGTCCGGACGAAATACCTGCACGCGGTTGGCCTGGCGGTCGCACACGTAGATGAGACCGTCATTCGAGCGTTCGACGCAGTGCACCGGGTTGCGGAACTGCTTCGCCGGCGGTGCTTTCGGGTCGTAGTTGCCCATGGGAGCGTCGTCCGGCTTGTTGCCGTACGCACCCCAGTAGCGCTTCATCTTGCCGGTATCGGCGTCGACCACGGCGACGCGTTTGTTGGTATAGCCGTCGGCGATGTACGCTTCGTTGGTCTTGGGATCGACCCAGATCTTGGCCACCCGCCCGAAGTTCTCGGGGTCGTTGCTGCCGGCGCTCTTGCCATAGCGGCCCAACTGCATCAGGAACTTCCCCTCCTTGGTGAACTTCAGGACGTGGGCGTCACCCTTGCCGTTGCCGCCGAGCCACACGTTGCCCTTGTAATCGACGTGGACGCCGTGCGCGCCTTCCGGCCACTCGTAACCCGGTCCCGGGCCGCCCCAGGACCTGACCAGGTTGCCGGCCTGATCGAACACGAGAATGGGCGGGGCGGTGCGGCAGCACTCGGAGATGGGAGGATTCTGTTCGAGCCCCTTTTCGTTGACATGCAGCCCTCCCGCGCCGCGATGAATGATCCAGACGTGGTCCTGCTCGTCGACCCACACTCCGATGGTCCAGCCGAGCAGCCAATGATTCGGCAAGGGCTTCGGCCACAGCGGGTCCACTTCGAACATCGGCGCCTGGACCGTGGGTCCCGGGGCGCCCGCCCCGGCGTCGAGCAAGGCCTGGCAGGCTCCGAGCGCGACGAGGATCGAAACGAAGGCCGCACCGATGTGAAGATTGCGCTTCCCCTCTCCGCTTTTCATTGGCTTCCCTTTCCGTTGTAAGCTGCGCTGCCGCTATGCTCGACGCTGGGAAAATCCTTGTCAACACCCTCATGCGGCGCAAGAGGGTCCCGTCGGCGGCGGCGTTGATTCTCGTGCTCAGCTTGCCCGCATTGGCCCACGATATTCCGGCCGATGTGAGGGTGAATGCCTTCGTCAAGCCGGAAGGGCAGCGGCTGAGTCTCCTCGTTCGCGTGCCGCTCAAAGCCATGCGCGACGTGGATTTTCCGAAGCGCGGCGCGGGTTTCCTCGATCTTGCGCGAGCCGACGCTTCGCTCCGGAACGCGGCGACGCTGTGGATCGCCGACAACGTCGAGTTGTACGAAAACGACACCCGCCTCGGGTTGCCGCGGGTCGTCGATTCCCGCGTGTCGCTCGAGTCCGACAAGTCCTTCGTGTCCTACGAACAGGCGCTCGCGCACGTCACCGGGCCGCGGCTGCCGAACAAGCTGGAGCTGTACTGGGAACAGGGCCTGCTCGATGTGTTGTTCGACTATCCGATCGGTTCGGACCGTTCCGAGTTCTCGATCCGGCCCCGGCTCGAGCGCCTGGGCCTGCGAACCACCGTCGTGCTCCGCTTCCTGCCCGCCGCAGGCGTCGTGCGCGCTTTGGACCTGCACGGCGATCCGGGCCTGGTCAGGCTCGATCCGCGCTGGCACCAGGCCGCCTGGCGCTTCGTCGTGTCGGGGTTCTTCCACATCCTGGAGGGGACCGACCATCTGCTGTTCCTGCTTTGCCTGGTGATCCCCTTCCGGCGCCTCGGGCAGCTCGTCCTGCTGGTCACCTCGTTCACCGTCGCGCACTCGATCACGCTCATCGCCTCCGCCTACAACCTCGGGCCGGACGCGCTCTGGTTCCCGCCGCTCATCGAAACGCTGATCGCGATTTCCATTCTGTACATGGCGATCGAGAACGTCCTCGGCAGCAACGTGGGACGCCGCTGGCTGATCACCTTCGGGTTCGGCCTGGTCCACGGCTTCGCTTTCTCGTTCGCGCTCCGCGAGTCGCTGCAGTTCGCCGGGTCCCATCTGCTGACCTCGCTCTTGTCGTTCAATCTGGGCGTGGAGCTCGGGCAGCTGCTCGTGCTGGTGCTCCTGGTCCCTATGCTGGAAATCCTGTTCCGGTTCGTCGTCGCCGAACGCCTGGGAACGATCATTCTGTCGGTGCTGGTGGGCCACACCGCCTGGCACTGGATGACCGAGCGCGCAGACAAGTTGAGCCGGTTTCCGTGGCCGGCGTTCGATGCCTCGCAGCTGGCAAGCGCCATCCGCTGGCTGATGCTGCTGCTGATGCTTGGAGGTTTCGTTTGGCTGGTGCGCGAGGCGTTCCGCCGGAGGACGCAGCGGCGGCAGCGTCAATCGACCCCGGTCCCCAAGTAAGGGCTACACTTATGAGGAAGAGCCCATCTGGGCCGGCAGGAAAGGGACTCGATGACCAAGCGAAGAAAAGCCAACGGGCGGGCGCGGCCCATCAGAACCAAGCGCGACTACGAAGGCGCGTCAACCGTGGCCAGGCGCCTGTCCAGTCAGGCCGACCGGGACTCCGCCGCGGAGCTGCGCCTGCAATCCCTGCTCCGGCAAATGGATGAGTTCGACGCCCTTGAGGACGACATTGGCACCGACCCCCCGGAGGGCTATTCAGGACCTCGCCGGCGGTGGTCGGACAACGACCCCGGCGACGACGACTGAAGGGCCTGCGCCCGACTCCTTCACGACCTTCGCCCATTCGCCACCTTCGCCTTGATGAAGGCGGCGAAATGCTCGCGCGTATCGCCCACGGGCAGGAAGGAAAGGGCGGCGAGACGTTCCCGCACGCCGGACTGCGCGAGCAGGCGGATCAGGCGCATGTTTCCTCCTTGTGGAGCTGCCGGTTCAGTCCAGCTTGCGGCTCTTCGCATTCCAGTTCCGTTCGAGGTTTTCTACCAGGGCGGGGCTAAAGTGGCAGTAGGCCTGCTCGAGCGCGTACAGGGCGAAATAGTTGCGAAAAAGGTCCAGAGGTTCCTGCGCAACGCGAAACGCCCGCCGGTTCGCCGCGGCGCCCACTACGCCCGAACCGGTCAGCTTCTCGACGACGCGCTCGATCGCGCCGTCCATGTCCGCTTGCGCGACCACTTCGTCGCAGATCAGCCGTCCCTCCGCGCTGTCGCACTCGAACCGGCGCTCGGCCATGATCGCCTGGCGCGCGATGCGGTCCCCGGTGAAGCGCGGCAGGCGCAGGTTGGCCGCGCCGGGAATGATGCCTTCCTTGCGGGCGGGCAGGCTCATGAACGCGTCCTGCGCCGCGAGCACGTAGTCCATGACGAGCAGGTACTGGCAGTGCCCTCCGATGGCGAATCCCTCCACCGCCGCGATCCAGGGTTTTTCCTGCGTCGCCCCGGTGATGTCGTCCGGCGTCGCACCCGGCCGCGCCAGACCGCGATAGATCTTGTTCACGATTCCCAGGTCGCGCTGCAGGTACCAGATGAACGGCACCTTGCCGTGGTACAGATGCGTTAGGTTGATGCCGCTGCCGAACACGCGGCGTCCCTGATACTTTCCGCCTTGCACCTCCCCCCCGCGCAGCACGCAGATCTGGGTGCGCGGATCGAGGATCGCCAGGTCGACTGCGATCTCGGCGGCATCGAGGGTGGTGTCGTCCTCGGCGTTCAGGTGGCGCGGGTTCTTCTGGATCACGAAGGAAGCCCTGCCTTTGCGGAAGACTTCCGCTGCGCCGAGATCGACGCGAGCGTTTTTTTCCAGCTCAGGCAGCCGGGCGATCGCCTCGGCGCGGGGCAGCAGCATCGCGTGGCAGAGGTGGCGTCCAGAGTGAGGATTCGCGAGCACGGCGGAGACGAGGATTCCCTGATCGATCTCCAGTCCCTCCTTGTCGCACTGCAGGAGCGCGGACTCCGCCGCCACCTGCGCGCGCGTCGGGGTCAGTCCCGGCACGAGCGGCGCCGCATCGTACACAAGCTGCTCGACGCGGATGAAGCGCGAGCGGTTCTGCGTGAGCCGGTCGTAGAGGCCTTCTGCGTGGGCGGAGAGGAACCGCCCGCGCGCATCGCGCGCCGCCTGCTTGATTTGCTCGGCCGCCTGCGCCTGCTCTGCGTTGCGCGAAGGCTTCGCGGGCAGGCGCGCGAGCAGCGCGGCGCTGCTCTCCCAGAATCGCGAGTAGCGCGCGCAGTCGCCGGCAAAATCGCCGGTGGCCTGCGGCGCCGCCTCCTGAACAGATAGCCCGGTGACCGTCGCCTCCAAACACGTCTCCTTTCAATTCCCGGGTCAATGGTGCCCGCATCGGGCTCTCTCAGGCAAGTGGGCCACATCGACCATCCTGCAGGGTAGAATCGGCGCTTCATGTTCAGGACAACCCTGTTGGCACTGGCGTTCGCGCCGCTCGCAACGAGCGCCGCGGAGCTGCCGATCTTCGACGCGCACCTGCACTACAGCCACGATGCTTGGGACGTGGTGCCGCCCAAGGAGGCGATCGCCATGCTGCGCAAGGCGGGCGTGAAGCGCGCCCTCGTCTCCAGCTCGGGCGACGACGGCCAGCAGCGCCTCGCCGCCGAGGCGCCCGATCTCATCATTCCGGAACTCCGCCCCTACCGCTCGCGCGCCGATACCGGCACCTGGTTCCGCGACGGGACCCTCCCCGCTTACCTCGAGGAGCGCCTCAAGAAATTCCGCTACGCCGGGATCGGCGAATTCCATCTATACGGTGCCGACGCGGACCTTCCGGTTCCGCGTCGTTTGGTGCAGCTCGCGAAGCAATATGGCCTCTTCCTGCACGCGCATTCCGATGCCGACGCGGTCGAGCGCCTGTTCAGGCAGTGGCCGGAAGCGAAGATCCTCTGGGCCCATTCCGGCTTCGAGCGCCCCGAGCGCGTGCGCGAGATGCTCCGGAAGCACAAGAATCTCTGGTGCGATCTCGCTTTCCGCACCGACCATGCCGCCGGCGGCAAGGTCGAAGCCGAGTGGCGCAAGGCCTTCCTCGAATTCCCGGACCGCTTCATGCTCGGCACCGATACCTACACCCCGGAGCGCTGGCATTACGTCGCCGAGCACGCGGTGTGGGCGCGCGGCTGGCTCGCCGATCTGCCGGCCGAAGTGGGCGAGCGCATCGCCTGGAAGAACGGCGAAGCGCTTTTCGCCACGAAGAAGTGATGCGCGCGCTGCTGCTCGCCGTACCGATCGCGGCGGCCGCGGCGGCGGGAGAGGCCTGCGAGCTGCCCGGCGGCGCCGCGCAGCGAATCGAATCTCCCCGCCACCTCGTGCTCTACCGCGCGCAGCCCGCGCCTCTGCGCATCGGCGAGCACTTCGCGCTCGAGTTCGTTGTATGCCCCGCGCCCGAGTCGGTGCGAGTCGACGCCTGGATGCCCGAGCATCGCCACGGCATGAACTACCGGCCCACGGTTGCCGCGCAAGGAGGCGGGCGCTACCGCGCTCAAGGGCTGATGCTGCACATGGGGGGCCGCTGGGAGCTGGTGTTCGAAGTGCGCGCCGGCGGCACGACCGAGCGCATCGCGCAAAGCCTTCGGCTGGAATGAAGCCGGGCGGGGTCCTGCTGATCCTCGCGGCCGCGACGAGCGCCGCGGCTCAAGCGGCTCCCGCATGGACCGAAGCCGAGGTGCGGGCGATCGTCGCGCACGGGCCCTGGCCTGCGCCCTGGACGCGCGATCCGAGCAACCGGGTCTCGGGCGGCACGGCCGCGATCGAGCTGGGCGAACGCCTGTTCTTCGACAGGCGTCTGTCCGTCAACAGCGAGATCGCCTGCTCGCGCTGCCACCTGCCGGAGCGCAACTGGAGCGACGGACTGCCGCGCGCGGCCGGGCTGGAGGAAGTCGACCGCAACACGCCGAGCGTGACCAACGTGCGCACCCAGCGCTGGTTCGGCTGGGACGGCGCGCACGACAGCCTGTGGGCGCAGAGCATCCGGCCGATTCTCGATGAACGCGAGATGGGGGCGAGCGCGGCGCACGTGGCGAAGCTCGTGCGCGGCGACCGGGACCTGTCGTGCCGCTATCGCAGGACCTTCGGCTCGGCGCCTGCCGCGGACGACGAGAAAGTGCTGGTGGACGTGGGCAAGGCGCTCGCGGCGTTCCAGGAAACCCTGGCGAGCGGCCGCACGGCATTCGACGAATTTCGCGATGCGCTCTCGCGCGGCGACCCGGCCGCGGGTGCGCGATACCCGGAATCGGCGCAACGGGGCTTGCGCATCTTCATCGGCAAGGGCTCATGCAGCGCATGCCACGTCGGGCCGGCGTTCACCAACGGAGAATTCCACGACACGGGCATTCCGTTCTTCATCCGGCCGGCGCAGGTGGATACGGGACGCCACGGAGGCATCAAGCGGCTGCTCGCGAATCCCATGAATCTGCTCGGTCCCTACAACGACGATGCGAAGCGCTCGAGCGCCACCGGCACGCGCCACGTCGCGCTCGAGCATCGCAACTTCGGCGAGTTCAAGGTTCCGTCGCTGCGAAACCTCGCGCTCACCGCGCCCTACATGCACAACGGAAGCCTCGCGACGCTGCGCGACGTGGTGAAGCACTATTCGGAGATCAGCCCGGACCGGCTGCACTCCGACGGCGAGGCGATCCTCAAGCCGCTGCGGCTGACGGAGGAGGAGACGCAGGACCTGGTGGCGTTTCTCGAGTCGTTGTCGGACGGCGGCGGCAACTACCGGAGGCGCCGGTTCGAAGAGGATTGCCGCTGAGGAAGGGTCAGCGCGCCATCCCGATACTGGATCCCCGCTTGCGCGGGGATGACCCTGCCTGCCGCGGCGGCGCCGCGGCAGGCAGGGTCACTTCATGAAGCCCGGGAGCCAGGTGGCGAGCTGCGGGAAGGCGACCACGATCGCGAGCAGCGCGATGAGCGCCACGTTGAAGGGGGTCACACCGCGGAACACCGTGCCTATGGTCAGGTGGCGCAGCAGGCTCTTCACGACGAAGATGTTCATCCCCACCGGCGGGCTGATGAGGCCGATCTGCACGACGATCACGATGATGATCCCGAACCAGATGGGGTCGTAGCCGAGCGCGCTCACCACAGGGAAGAACAGCGGCACCGTGAGGAGAATCATGGACAGCTCCTCCATCGCCGTGCCGAGCACCACGTAGATCGCGCAGATCGCCACGATCACCAGTATCGGGTGCACCGCAAACTGGGTGACGAAACCCTTCAGGTCCGAAGGCATCGTGGTGTAGTTGATGAAGTTCGCGAAGATCAGCGCGCCGATCAGGATCATGAACAGCATCGAGGTGGTGCGAACGCTCTCGATCAGGACCTCGACGAATGCCTTCCAGGTGAGCGCGCGGCGCGCCAGCGCGAACACGAGCGCGCCGCCCGCGCCGATGCCCGCGCCTTCGGTCGCAGTGAACACGCCGGCGTAGATCCCGCCGATCACGACAAGGAACAGCAAAACCACCGGCCAGACGTGCCGGATCGCCTCGAGCCGCACCGCCCAGGAACTGCGCTCGCCCGGCGGACCGGCCAGCGGATCGCGCCAGGTCATCCACGAAACGGCGAGGCAGAGGAGCACGGTCGCCACGATGCCGGGAAAAATTCCGGCCGCGAAGAGCTTGCCGATGTTGGTCTCGGTCATGATGCCGTAGATCACCATGATCACCGAAGGCGGGATCAGGATGCCGAGCGTGCCGCCGGCGGCGATGGAACCGGCCGCGAGCGTGTCCTTGTAGCCGAACTTGCGCATCGACGGATAGGCCACCTTGGTGAAGGTCGCGGCGGTGGCGATCGAGGAGCCGCAGATCGCCCCGAAACCCGCGCAGGCGACGATGGTGGACATGGCGAGGCCGCCGCGCTTGTGGCCGAGAAAGGTGTAGGCGGCGTGGTAGAGCTCCTCGGACATGCGCGCGCGCACGACAAAATTGCCCATCAGGATGAAGAGCGGGATCACCGACAGCGTGTAGGAGAGACCGGTCTCGTAGGTGGTCTGCGCGATCATCGACGCGGCCGCGCCGAAATTCACCTTCAAGGCGAAGCCGAAGAAGCCCACGATTCCCATTGCGAAGGCCATCGGGACGCGCAGAAAAGCGAGCAGCAGGAAAGCCGCGAGCCCGATCAGTCCCTCGGTCATGCGAGCGGCTCCTCGCCTTCACCCGGAATGTGGCGATGCGGCAGGCGGAACAGCGTGACGATGAGGGCCGCGGCGGTGAGCGCCATGAGGATGGCCATCGCGTAGGTGAGCCAGGCGAGCTTGAACTGCAACTGCGAGGTGGTCTCGCCCGCGCGGTCGAGGGCTTCGGCGCGCAGCCACAGGCGCCAGGAAAGATAGCCCGTGCAGACCGCGCCGATGAGCGACGCGAGCGCGTGCTGGATGCGGAACAGCCAGTCCGGAGTCACCGAATCGAACAGATCGACGGTGATGTGGTCTCCGCGCAAGGTCACGAGCGGCAGGCCCGCGAAGATGAGCGAGGCGAGCAGCAGCTCGGTGAGCTCGAAGCCGCCCGTGACGGGCTTGTTCAGGAAATAGCGCCCGAAAACGTCGACGCAGGTGAGCAGCATGGTGCAGAACATCAACGCCGCCGCGACGAATCCCAGGACGGGAACGACGATGCGATCGAACCCGGACAGACGCTGGGGCGGCTCCATTCTTGTCATCCCGAGCCCTCAGAATGACAGCGGCGTGTCTTTCAGCGCCCGGCTAACGCTTCTGCAGCGCCGCGATCTCGGCGCGCAGGGCCTTCAGCACCGCCGCGCCGTCCACGCCCTTGGGCTTGGCCTTTTTCTCGATCCACTCGTTCTCGAGGCCGGACGTCTTCGCCCTGATTTCCGCCATCAGCTGCGGGCCCGCGGTGACCACGGGGAGCTTCGCTTCCTGCATGGCCGCGAGACCCTTGGTGTCGGCCGCGTCCCATCCGCGTCCGGAGCGGCGCGCGAGCGCCTCGCCGAGCAGCGGCTGGATGAGCTTGCGGTCGGTTTCCGAAATCGAATTCCATTTCGCCGGATTCGCCATCCAGACGAAGCTGGTGTTGTAAAGGCCGCCCGGGACGAGCGTGACGTGCCTGATCAGCGGGATGAACTTGAACGAAAGCGGCGACTCCTTCGGGAAGAATACGCCGTCGGCCACGCCCGAGGAGAGCAGCTCGTAGGATTCGGGGGCGGGCTTGAGGATGACCACGGCGCCGAGCACCCTGGCGACGTCGGTGACGACGCCCCCACCGACGCGGATCTTGAGACCTTCCAGATCCTTCAGCGCGTTGATCGCGCGCTTGGTGTTGTACATCTGGCCGGGACCGTGCGTGAACACACCCAGCACGACCACGCCTTTGTGCTCGTCCAGCCGGGCGAGCATGCGCTCGTAGATCCGCTGGTAGGCGACGGCGGTGACTTCGGCGGTATCGCCCATGAACGGGAACTCCGGCGCTTCGGTGAGCGCGAAGCGCCCCGGAGTGTAGCCGTGCGTGGTGAAAGACAGGTCCATCAGGCCGTTCGCCACGCCGTCGAAGGTCTGCGGCGCCGCGACCGGCGGCTTGGGAAGCACATTGCACTTCACGCGCTCCGAAGTCACTTTCGCGATGTCCTCGCACAGCGGTACCAACATGGTGGCCGTGATCGGGTGCCCGGGCGGAACCCAGGAACTCGCGTTGAGCACTACCTGCGCGCCGGCGGGCGCTGACGCCAGCAGTGCGGCCGGCACGAACCATTTCAGGATTCCCTTCATGACTTCCTCCTCATGAATTACGTTGCATACGCGACGGGATGCTCCCCCCGGGCCCCGCGCAAGAATAGCAGGAAGACCGGGTCTATTTCCTCTTCTGCAGGGCGGCGATCTCGGCGCGGAGCGCCTTCAGCACCGCTTCTCCGTCCACGCCCTTCGGTTTCGCCTTGTTCTCGATCCAATTCTTCTCGAGCGGTCCGGCCCTCGCCTTGATCTCGGCGATGAACTGCGGACCGGCGACAACGACCGGGATACCGGCCTCGCGTACCGCCGCCTCGCCCCTGGCGTCCGCCGCGTCCCAGGCCCGACCCGACCGGCGCGCCAGCGCCTCCCCCAGCAGCGGTTCGATCGCCTTGCGGTCGGCCGCGGAGATCCGGCTCCATCTCTCCGGGTTCGCAACCCAGCCGAAGCTCACGTTGTACAGCCCCCCCGGCACGTAGGTGACGTGCTTGATGAGCGGCACCAGCTTGAACGACCAAGGCGAATCCTTCGGGAAGAACACGCCGTCGGCAACACCCGACGAGAGCAGCTCGTAGCTCTCGGGCGCGGGCTTGAGCATCGGCACCACGTCCAGGCTCCTCGCGATGTCGTTCGCCAGCCCGCCGCCGACGCGGATCTTCAGTCCTCGCAGATCCTCGAGCGTCCTGATCGGGCGCCGGGTGTTGTAGATCTGCCCCGGGCCATGGGTGAACACCGCGAGCAGCACCACGTCCCTGTGCTCGTTCGCTCCCGCGAGCATGCGCTCGTGGATGCGCTGGTAGGCGACCGCCGTGATTTCCGCGGAGTCGCCCGTGAACGGAAATTCCGCGACGTCGGTGAGCGCGAAGCGGCCGGGCGTGTAGCCGTGCGTGATGAACGACAGGTCCATCAGCCCGTCCTTGACGCCGTCGAGCGTCTGCACGGCTCCGACCGGCGCCCTCGAGAGGATGTTGCACCTCACCCGGCCCGCGGTGACCTTGCTGATGTCAGCGCAGAACGGCACGAGCATGGCCGCGGTGAGAGGATGTCCCGGCGGGGCCGAGGAGCTCGCGTTGAGCACCACCTGCGCACCGGCGGGCTCCGACGCCAGCAGCGCTGCCAGCGCGAAGGGTTTCAGGATCTTCCTCATCGCGAAAGGGTCCGCTAGTGCGCCGCCCTCGGCGAGACGATATGGGTTCGCAGCGTCGCCACGCCCTCGATCGAGCATTCGACCATGTCGCCGGGCTTCAGGAACAATTCCGCCGCGTTCGGCTTGCCCACGGCGACTCCGCCGGGCGCCCCTGTGGAGAACATGTCGCCCGGCTCGAACGGGATGAAGCGCGAGAAATGCTCGAGGAGGTCCGGCAGCTTCCAGATCTGGTCGCGCGTGTTGACGCGCATGCGCTGCTCACCGTTCACCGCGCACACCATCCACAGGTCGTAGGGATCGGGAATCTCGTCCATGGTGACGATTTCGGGCCCCAGGGGCCCGAAGCCCGGGATGTTCTTGCCGGTCCAGAAGCGCGAGCCCGACGCGACCTCGCGCTTCTGCAGGTCGCGGCAGGTGAGATCGTTCAGGATCGTCACCCCGGCGACGTAGTCGAAGGCGTTTTTCTTCCTGGCGCCCAGCGCGCGCTTGCCGATGACGAACACCAGCTCCGGCTCGTAGTCGAGGCTGACGATGCCCTCGGGCCGCGCGACGCGCGCGTTGTGGCCGCAGAGGCAGGAGTTGAGCTTGATGAAGCCGGTCGGCTCCCGCGGCGTCTCCGTCAACAGGTCGTTCCGTTTCAATTCCTCCAGATGCGTGCGGTAGTTCTTCCCGGCGCACAGGAACTTGTCGGCGTCGGGGATGGGCGGCAGGTAGCGAATCTCGCGCTCGTCGAGCAAGGCTGCGGCGAACCCCGCGCGGTCTGCGTGCGCCTCCGCCGACAACTGGCGCACCTGCTTCATCGCCGGCTTGCCCGCGGCGAGCAGGTCCTTCATGCGCGCGGGCAGCGCCGGTTCGCCGGCGACGCCCGCAGCCGCCGAAAGATCGAGCACCTGGCGTGCGACTCGCACCCCGATCCGTGGAGAGCCCGCGCCGCGCACGGAAAAAGTGATCAGGCGCATGCTCGGGTCGGATGAAAGCTACCGGGTTTTCCGCGCCGCCAGCTTCTCCGCGGTGATTTCCGGCTCGATGCCCACGGCTTCGGCGGCATCGAAATTCAGTTCCACCTTGATGCCGTTCGGGTCGTACATGAACAGTTGGTAGAGCGCCTGCCCGTTCGCGCGCCGCTCGCTGAATTCGACCTTGTGGCGTCGCAGGTGCAACAGGGTCTCTTTCAGGCCCTTCGCGCGAAACGCGATGTGGTCGATCGCGCCGGTGCCCGCGCCGGTATCCTGCGCGAGGCGCCCGAGGTAGGCCTTCTGGCTGTCGCTCGCGTGCTTCGCGCTCTTGCCGATGTGGACCACGTCCACGCCGCCGAGATACATCCAGTAGACGGGAAAACCGAAGTCCGGGTGCCAGCCCTCTTCCATGCCGAGCACGTCGCGGTACCAGTCGCGCGTCGCGTCGATTCCGTCGGAAAGGACGAGGTAATGCTCGATGTGGGAGAGCGGCATGCCAGGCTCGTCAGTATTTCTTGATGTCCTTGTGCGCCACCATCACCATGTAGACCAGCAGGAACGCGAACAGCGCCGCGGTCCACAGCGAAAAGACGGAGAAGCCGCGGTGCAGATCGAGAAGCGCCACGATGGCGAAGAACAGGAACACGTCGATCAGGGTGATGTCGAGAACGAGCACGACGAGCTTGGCCGCCCGGGTATTGAGCATGCCCTGGAGCGTCGAGAGCGTGTTGTTCGCGGGAAACTTTGCCACCAGCACGCGCGTCGTCCACCACGCCACCGCCAGCACGCACTTTGCGAACGCGGCGGCGAGGACTGCTTCCTTGAACGCCTGCGGCGTGAGGCTCCACTGGCTGATGATGAAGTTGAAGACGATGACCATATTGGAATACATAGGATTTGCTTCCTCCTTTTCTAATGAGCTTCCGATCCCGGGCGACCGCCCAGCCGGCCGCTTCCGTCTCGCCCATTCCAATTTATGGGCGCCAGTGTAAGCTCTCTGCCGGCCAAAGTGTATAAGCGCCGCCTGATGCGGCTTTGCCGCAGCGCGCGATGCTGCGCTGCGGGATATTGAAGAGGTGTCCTATGAAACGCGAAACTGCAGTCATGGAGCAGGCCACGAGCCTCCGGACCGGGGCCTACTGGATGCCCTTCACCCACAATCGCTACCTCAAGAAACACCCCCAGTCGAGAATTCTCGCGCGCGCCGAAGGCGCGTACTACACGACGGCCGAGGGCGCTCGCCTGTTCGACTGCATCTCGGGCATGTGGTGCTGCCCGCTCGGCCACGGCCACCCGAAGATCGCAGAGGCCGTGGCGCGGCAGGTGAAGGAGCTCGACTACAGCCCCGCGTTCCAGATGGGGCATCCGAAGATCTTCTCGCTCGCCGAGCGCATCGTCCGACTCGCGCCCGCGGGAATGGGCCAGGTCTTCTTCGCCAACTCGGGCTCGGAGGCCGTGGACACCGCGCTCAAGATCGCGATCGCGTATCACCGCATGAAGGGCGAAGCGGCGCGCACGCGCCTGATCGGCAGGGAGCGCGGCTATCACGGCGTGGGCATCGGCGGGATTTCGGTCGGCGGCATCGCGCCCAACCGCAGGATGTTCGCGCCGCTCCTCCTGCCGGGGGTCGACCACCTGCCGCACACCTACAACGCCGCCGAGATGGCGTTCTCGCGCGGCCAGCCGAAGTGGGGCGCGCACCTGGCCGAGGAACTCGAGCGCCTGGTCGCGCTGCACGACGCGTCGACGATCGCCGCGGTCATCGTCGAGCCGATGCAGGGCTCCGCAGGGGTGATCGTGCCGCCGGCAGGCTATCTCGAGCGGCTGCGCGCGATCTGCGACAAGTACGGCATCCTGCTCATCTTCGACGAGGTGATCACCGGGTTCGGGCGCCTGGGCGAGCCCTTCGGCGCGCAGCGCTTCGGGGTCATGCCCGACATGATCACCTTCGCCAAGATCGTCACCAACGGCGTCATCCCCATGGGCGGGGTCATCGTGAAACCCGCGATCTACGAGGCTTTCATGACCGGACCCGAGACCGCGGTGGAGCTGTTCCACGGCTATACCTACTCGGGCCATCCCATGGCCGCGGCCGCGGCGCTTGCCACGCTCGATGCGATCGAGGAAGAAGGCTCTTTCAAGCAGGCGCGCGCGCTCGAGCCCGTGCTCGAACAGGCCGTGCATTCGTTGAAGGGTGAGCCGGGCGTCGCCGACATCCGCAATATCGGACTCACGGCGGCGGTCGAGCTCGAGCCCCTTCGCGAGAGTGGACAGGCCAAGCCCGGCGCGCGCGCGCTCGAGGTCTTCGAGCGCGCCATGGAGGAAGGCATGCTGTTTCGCTTCACCGGCGACACCATCGCCATGGCGCCGCCCTTCATCTCGACGAGGGCCGAAATCGAGACCATGATCGAGACGCTCCGCCGCGCCATCAGGAAGGCAGCCTAGACAGCGGGCTTCGGCGCTCAAGCGCCGGCCTCACGATGGGGTTGTCGTCACCCTCGCAAGGCGCGGCGAGTACTAGGGAACCTCTGAACAACCTCCGTTTCGTCATTCCCGCGAAAGCGGAAATCCAGGAATCTGAACGACTTGCTGGATCCCCGCTTCCGCGCGGATGACTTACTCAGAGCTTCCCTAGGTTCCCCCGGCCCGATAGACGATTTTTCCGCCGACCAAAGTCATGATGGGTTTGATGTCCTTGATCTGTACCGCGGGAACCGTGAAATAGTCGCGGTCGAGCACCAGCAGGTCCGCGTACTTGCCGGGCTGGATCGAACCGAGATTGCTTTCCTGGAAGATGAAGCGCGCGTTGCTGCGCGTGTGCGCGATCAGCGCCTGCTCGCGCGAGACCGTCTGGCGGTTCACCTGGCGCCCGCCGATCATGCGTCCGGTGACCGCGAACCAGAGCGTGTAGAAAGGGTTGGAGGTGGTCACGGCGGTGGCGTCGGACCCGAGCCCCCAGACGATGCCGCTCGCCTGCACGCGCCTGAAGGGAGGCATGTCCCACGCGCGCTCACCGTGCACCTTGTGCATCAGCGCGCCCTGGATGAGCGGCCGGCTGTGCAACCCCGCGACCATGCCCAGGCGCTTCATGCGCGCAAGCTGCGCGTCGGTCACTTGGTCGAGGTGCGAAAGCGCCCAGCGCAGCCCCTTGATCGGCTCGACCTTGCTGATCGCTTCGAACTCGGCGAGATAGGCATCGATCGCGTTTTCCATCTCGGCGTGGGCGTTCAGGAACATGCCGCTCTCGGCCACCGCATTCGCGATGCGGCGCACTTCGCGCATGTCCTCGGGCTTGACGACGAAATCGTTGCGCAGCAGGTTGGTCGTGGCGGGCTGATAGAGGGACTCGCCCCAGCCGATGTTTTCGAAATAGTCGCTGCCCTGGAACGGCGTGTGCTGATGAATTTCGGCGATTACCTTGTCCACTTCGGCGGGCGTCGCGGGCTGGCGGATCGTGGTCCAGAACGCGCGCGCGTTCAGCTCGCCGCGATCGGCGAGGGTCTTGTAGGCCTCGTAGTGCGACGCGGTCATGCCGCGCCCGCCCGCGTCGTACCAGGCGGTGATGCCCATCGCGTTCAGCCCGGAGACGAACTTGCGCACGTTCGCGAGCCACTGCTCCTTGTCCGGAAGCGGAATCTTCGCCGCGACAAAGGCGACGCCGCCCGCGCTGCGCACGATGCCGGTCGGGTTGCCGCCCGCGTCCTTTTCGATCCGGCCGCCGCGCGGGTCGGGCGTGGCGGCGTCGATCCCGGCGCCTTTCAGCGCGGCGGTATTGAGATAGCTGTGGTTGTACACGGCCTGCAGCACCACCGGGTTGGCGGGCGCGATGCGGTCGAGCTCATCGAGCGGAAACCCGCGCGGGTCGTCGGTAAACTGTTCCTCCGACCAGCCGCCGAGCGTCACGATCCATTCGCCGGGACGCGCAGTGCGCGCGCGCTCGGCGAGCATTTCGAGCGCCCGCTTGCGCGAAGCGACCCCGTCCAGCCGCATCTCTTCGTGCTCGGGCGCGCGGATGAAGTGGGCGTGATTGTCGATCAACCCCGGGATCACGGTCTGCTTCTTGAGGTCGATCACCTTCGTGCCGCGGCCCTGAAGCTCGAGCACATCGGCATTGTTGCCGACGGCAACGATGCGCCCGCCCCGGATCGCGACGCCTTGAGCGATCGTGAAACGGTCGTCGACCGTGACGATCCGGCCGTTCACGAGGATGGTGTCGGCGGGTTCGGCGGCGAATACGGATGCAATCGAGGAAAGCCACAGGACTGCAAAAACGCGAACTGCTTTTTTCACGGCGGCTTCTCCGAACGAGTGGGTTCCGGGGTTTCGGGGCCCGGACGGCGCGACTCGGCCCCCGGCCAGGCAGCGAACATTGTCGCCTACTTTGTCTATTCGTACCGACCGACGGCGATGATGGACCTGGGGTTCGTTCCCGCCGCCGCGGTGGGGGGAGTCAAGGGCGTCAGTGTCCCGTTGAGGCCGATCGCGTACTGCGAGACACCGGAGCTGCCCAGGTTCGCAACGTAGACGAAAACTCCCGAGGGATCGACGGCAACCGACTGGGGACCTGTCCCCGCCGCGACGGTGGACATGGGTGTGAGCGCCCCGTTCGCGCCGATCGTGTACTGCGAAACGTTGTTGCCCGCGCCATTCGCAACATAAACATATCTGCCCAGAGGATCGACTGCGAGAGATTGGGCCCCCGACCCTGCCGCGACGGTTGCGGTGGACATGGGCGCAAGCGAACCATCCGCAGCGATCGTGTACTGCGAGACGTTGTTGCCGGCGCCGTTTGCAACGTAGAGGTATCTGCCCGAAGGATCGACTGCAAGAGATTGGGGACCCAATCCCGCCGCGACGGCAGCGGTGGACATGGGCGCGAGCGAACCATCCGCAGCGATCGTGTACTGCGAAACGGACCCGCCGCCGTTCGCCACGTAGGCGTACCGGCCGGAAGGGTCGACTTTGACGGATTGGGGAGCCGATCCCGCCGCGACGGTAGCGGTGGACATGGCGGCAAGCGATCCGTCCGAGGCTATCGTGTACTGCGAGACGTTGTTGCTGCCGGAGTTCGCCGCGTAGGCGTACTTGCCCAGGGGGTGGACGGCGGAGGACACGGGACTTGTCCCCGCCGCGACGGCAGCGGCCGCGGGCGTGAGCGAGCCATTCGCACCGATCGTGTACTGCGAGATATTGGCTCCATCTGCATTCGTCACGTAGGCGAACTGGGCTGAAGGGTCGACGGCAAGGGATCGAGGACCCGATCCGGTCGCGACGGCGGCAGTGGACATGGGCGCGAGCGAACCATCCGGACCGATGGTGTACTGCGAAACGCTGTCGGCCCCTTCGTTCGCCGCGTAGGCGTAAAGCGGAACGAGTTGCACGGCGACTTTGGCCATCGCAATCGACTGTGGGACGCTCTGGCTGGAGACGGAGGACGGGGCATTGGGCGTGAGCGTACCGTTCGCACCGATCGTGTATTGAGACAGGGTGTTGCTGCCGCGGTTGGCCACGTAGACGAATTGGCCGGATGGGTCGACGGCGACCGATTGCGGACTCGATCCCGCCGCGATGCTTGCGATGAGCGTGAGCGATCCATCCGCTCCGATCGCGTATTGCGAGACGTTGCCGCTGGTGATGTTCGCCACGTAGGCGTACTTGCCGGAAGGGTCGACCGTAAGGGATTGGGGACCTGTCCCCGCCGGGACCGTAGCGGAAGACATGGGCGTGAGCGATCCGTCCGTGCCGATCGTGTACTGCGAGACGTTGTTGTCGGTCTTGTTTCCAACATAGACATACCTGCTCGTCGGATCGACGGTCACGGACTGGGGATTCGCCCCCGCGGTGACGGCGGCAGTGGACATGGGAGTGAGCGAACCATCCGTGCCTATCGTGTACTGCGAGACGCCGCCGCCATCGTTCGCAACGTAGACATACTTGCCGGCTGGATCGGCGGTCACGGACTGGGGATTCGTCCCCGCCGCGACGGCGGCGGCGGCCATGGGCGTGAGCGAACCATCCGCGCCAATCGCGTACTGCGAGACGTTGTTGCTGCCGCCGTTCGCCACGTAGGCGTACCGGCCGGAAGGGTCGACGGTGACCGAGAAGGGAAACAGCCCCGTCGCGACCGTGGGAACGGGCATCGGCACGAGCGCGCCGTTCGTGCCGATCGTGTACTGCGAGACGCTGCTGCCCGCGTTATTCGCAACGTAGACGTACCTTCCCGAGGGGTCGACGGTGACGGACTGGGGATTCGTCCCCGCGACAGCCTTTCCAAGGTAATTGAGCCGCCCGGTCGAGACATCGGAAGCGTAGCTCGAGACGCTGTTGTCGCTGAAGTTGGCGACGAAGGCATACAAGGCGCGCAGCGCGTTGTTGCAGACCACCGAGATGTTGGTCACGTTCGACCCGGGGACCGTGCCGCTGCCGTTCGTTACCGAGCAGGCCTGCCCGGTGGGCTGGGTGAGCACCGTGACGCTATAGGGAGCACCGCTGACAGCCTTCGTCGAAAAGGTGAAGGAACCGTTCGCGGCGATGCCAAGGTCGTTGTCGCCGTTGTTCTGGAGCACCAGGCCCGCGCCGGTCAGGCCCGAGACCGTGACGCCGACGGTGTAGGTGGCCGCGCACCCGGCACACGCGGCGAGCAGCGCGCCCAGCAGCAAAACCCAACCCCGCCGAACAACGGTGGTGGCCTTCATTGATATCCGCAAATGCGAATCCCCCGCCCTGGATGCTTCCGATCTTACCGCAGACGGGGCGAGGCGACAGACGAAAGCTCTCGAGGATTCAAAACCCGTGCGAATTTCCCGCGACTTTTATATAGAATTGCGGTTCTATAGGAGGTCACGAATGCCAAGAGTCGCGCTTGCCCTGCTCGCCGCCGTGCTCGCGTTCCCGGGCGCGGCGCAGGACTATCCATCGAAGCCGGTGCGCGTGTTCGTGCCCGCGAGCCCGGGCGGCGCCTCCGATATCGCCGCGCGGCTGGTGAGCCCGAAGCTCGCCGAGGTTCTGGGTCAACCGTTCATCGTCGAAAACCGCGTCGCCTCCGGCGGCATCGTGGGCACCGCGCAGCTTGCGAAGTCCCCCGCCGACGGCTACACGATCATGCTGACCTTCGACACTTTCGCCACCAATCCGCACATGTACAAGGAGCTGCCCTACGACGTGGTGAAGGATTTTGCGCCCGTCATGCTGCTCACGCGCTATCCGCAGATCCTGGTCGTGCATCCGAGCCTCAAAGTGAAGACCGTTCCCGAATTCGTCGCCTATGCAAAAGCGAACGGCGCGAAGCTGAATTACGGCTCGGCGGGCCCCGCCTCCTCCAGCCGTCTCGCATTCGAGCTCTTCAAGGAAACGGCGGGAATCGAGATGGAAGCGGTCCACTACAAGGGCGGCGGGCCGGCGATCAACGATCTGGTCTCGGGCACGGTGCAGGTGATGCTCATCCAGGCGGGCGGCGCGATCGGGCAGAACGTCCGGGCGGGCAAGCTGGTCGGTCTGGCCACGAGCGGCCGGCAGCGCTCGCCGCATTTCCCCGACCTGCCGACGATCGCGGATTTCTATCCGGGCTTCGAGACGGCTTCCTGGGTCGGGCTGATCGCGCCGGCGGGCACGCCGCGCCCCGTCATCGACAGGCTCAACGGGACGCTCGCGAGAATCCTCGCCGCCCCGGACATGAAGGAAAAGTTCGACTTGCAAAGCGCCGAGATCGTCGCCGGCACGCCCGAGCAATTCGGCGAGCTGATCAAGTCCGAGACAGTGAAATGGGGCAAGGTCATCCGCGAGAAGAACATCAGGATCGACTGACGCCCGGGACCTGCGTTCGCTAGCGGGCCGGGCCCCTTACCCCGAGATCCTCGGCGATCGGCCGCCCGGGATAGTGAAACGCGATCGGCCCGTCGGGCTGCGCGTGCATGAACTGGTGAACGTAGGGATCCTTGGAAGCGAGCATCTCCTCGGGCGTTCCCTCGCCCGCAACCACGCCGTCGGCGATCACGTAGACGTAGTCGACGAGCTTCACCGCCTCGCTCACGTCGTAGCTCACCACGACGGAGGTGGCGCCGAGCGCATCGTTCAGCTGCCGGATGAGATTCGCGATCACGTTGATCGAAATGGGATCGAGCCCGCCGAAGGGCTCGTCGTACATCGCGAGCATCGGATCCATCGCGATCGCGCGCGCGAGCGCCACGCGGCGCGCCATCCCGCCGGAGAGCTCGCCCGGCGTCAGGGCGTGCGTGCCGCGCAGGCCGACCGCGTGCAGCTTCATCAGCACGATCCTGCGCAGCACGCTCTCGGGCAGCTCGGTGTGCTCGCGCATCGGGAAGGCGATGTTCTCGAACACCGACATGTCGGTGAAAAGCCCCCCCGCCTGGAACATCATTCCCATCTTGCGGCGCAGCGCGTACAGGGCGCGCGTGTCGAGCTCATGGACCACCTGGCCTGCGACCTTGACGGTGCCCCGGTCCGGTTTCGCCTGGCCTCCGATCAGGCGAAGCAGCGTCGATTTCCCCGAGCCGCTTGCGCCCAGGATCGCGACGGCCTTGCCGCGCGGAATCTTCAGGCTCAGGCCTTTCAGCAGCTTCCTGGGGCCGTAGGAGAATTCGACGCCGGAGATCTCGACGAGATTTTCGGTGGAGGAGTTCATTTCTGTCATTCTGCCTGGAGCAGCGCCACGGTGCCCAGCCCCCCGTCCGCGCAGATGCTCACCACCGCGCGGCTACCTTTGGGCATCGCGGCCAGTTCCTTCACCGCCTGCGAGAGGATGCGCGCGCCGGTCGCGCCGAACGGATGGCCGAGCGCGACCGAGCCGCCGTTCGGATTGAGCCGCTCCCACGGAAACTTGCCGAGGTCCGCGTCCACGCCCGCTTTCTCGCGCCGGAAGCTCGCGTTCTCCAGCGCGGCCACATTGCACAGCACTTGCGCGGCGAACGCCTCGTGGATTTCCCACAGCGCGACATCGCCGTGGGCGAGGCCGTTTCGCGCGAGCATGCGCGGAATCGCGTACGCAGGCGCCATGAGCAATCCCTCGGTGAAGACGTTCACCGCCGCGATCTCCCAATCGACAAGGCGCGCGCGCGGGACGGAGCCGGGCAAGCGTTTGATTCCCGCGCCGGTGGCCACCCACAGACCCGCTGCGCCGTCGGTGAGCGGCGATGCGTTCCCTGCGGTGATCGTGCCTTTGCCGCTCGTTCGATCGAAAGCCGGCTGCAGCTTCGCCAGGCGCTCCAGACTCGTGTCCGCGCGCGGAAAACCGTCGCGCGACATGCCTTCCGCGGGCACGATCAGGTCGTCGAAGAATCCGGCCTTCTGTCCCGCGACCGCCTTCTCGTGGCTGGCAAGCGCAAGCTTGTCCTGGGAATCGCGCGCGATGTTCCAGGCCTGGGCCATCTCCTCGCAGTGCTCGCCCATGCTCTTGCCGGTGGCGCGGTTGGCCACGGCAAGAATGTGCAGCCGGATGTCGCGCGCCCGGAGGTTCTTGAGGAGCGCCAGGCGCTGCGCCATCGAGCGCGCCTGCGAAAAGCGCCTCAGCCAGTCGGAAAACTTCTGCGAAAGCCCGATCTGCACGCGGCTCATGCATTCCACGCCGCCGACGAGCGCGAGCTCCCTGCCGCCGTGCCCGAGCATTCCTGCCGCCTCGAAAGCGGCGACCATGCTCGTCGAGCACGCAAGCACCGTGGAAAACGCCGGGATGTCCTGATCGAGACCCGCCTCGATCTGCGCCTCGCGAGCGATGTTCGAATAGCCGAGGTTCGGAATCACCGTCCCCCAGACGACGAGGTCCGGTTTCACGGCGGACTGCCCTCCGGTCATCGCCCGCATCACCGGCACCGAGAGCCCGACCGCATCGAGCCGCGCGAGCGGGCCGTCCACGCGCGCGAATGGCGTGCGCAGGCCGGCGGCGAGCCAGAGTTCGTGACCGTTCATGGGGCCCTCATTATGTATTGGATTCGCAAACCCCGGCCAGGCAGTCCCTGCGGGATTGGTTCTTTCGACGTA
>Ga0180082_1000016_pt1 | contig 25000 bp, 20 predicted proteins | sample EasRiv660_16_10D_FD_121780 | JGI IMG/M metagenome (GOLD analysis project Ga0180082, IMG submission 121780) | Soil microbial communities from meander-bound floodplain in the East River, Colorado, USA - East River metaG ERMLT660_16_10D | ecosystem: Environmental > Terrestrial > Soil > Floodplain ...
AGCCGGCGCAAAAAGGGAAGGGAGTAAAACTGCTGGCCCTCAATGCTCCGCTCGCCGCCGCTCCCTTTTTGGCCTTGAATGCCGGCTTGGCCGCAAAGTTATTTCTGACTTTTGCGGGAATGAGCGTGCTGCTGTTTGGGGGGGGCTTCGTTTTCATTCCTTTAATCCAGCAAATCGTAGTGCAGGAACAGGGTTGGCTCACGCGGCAGGAGTTTATCGATGCCATCGCTTTGGGCCAAATCACTCCAGGCCCGATCCTGATCAGCGCCGCATTCATCGGGTATAAAGTTATGGGATTCCTCGGGGCGGCGATAGCAACCGTCGCCATTTTCCTCCCTCCTGCATTGCTGATGCTGGTTAGCGCTCATTTCCTGATGCGAGCGCGGGAATCAACGGTTGTGAAGGCTGTTTTACGCGGCATACGCCCCGCTGTCATCGGCATGATCGCCGCCGCCGCCTGGAGTATCGGAGCCACCGCTGTTCCGAACTGGCTGTCCGCAGCCATTTTTCTGGCAGCGCTGACCGCTTTATTCCGTCTTCGCGTCGATGTCGCTTGGATTATTCCGTCGGCAGGCCTCGCGGGCCTGCTGCTTTATTGACAGGAGCGGGGTCAACCGGGTCGGTACCCGGGTTACTGCCGGGCAAGTCGCGAGAGTCTGTCACGGAAATGTCGGATCTACCCTGTCAGGTAAACCCTATCAGGTTAACCCTTCAGGCGTTCCACTAGGCGACCCGGGGTATTTCGAGGGCAAAAGTAGGAATTTGCCCAATCCCCCCGCGCTCCTGTGCAGCATAGTATCGAGCTGTATTCAGGGTGCCTTTAACCACATATCGAGCCCCTTACCTATCCTAAACATTTTGGTTTGAGAACTCGTCTATGCCGATATTCATGATTGGAACTCAGCGCTCCGGGTCCAATTTATTACGCGTAATGCTCAATGAATTGCCGCAGATCGCAGCGCCGCACCCACCTCATATCTTGCAACGCATGATACCGCTGATGCCACACTACGGCGACCTTGGTCGAAATGAAGCATTTTCTCTCTTGGTGGACGATGTTTGCCGTCTAGTAGAACTCAATCCGGTGCCATGGGAGGGAGCGGTGTTCAACCGTGAGAATGTCGCCGCGCGCTGTAGAAAACGAAACCTCGTCGCGGTATTCGGAGCAGTGTATGACGTGGCGGCTGAAGCGTGGGGTGCGAAAACTTGGTGTTGTAAAAGTCTTGCCAATATCTACTACCTTTCCGAGATTGAAGATTATTTTACCGATGCCAAATATATTTACCTATATCGGGACGGTCGTGACGTCGCGCTATCGTTCAGCAAGGCGCAAATTGGCGAAAAACATTTTTACCATATTGCCAAGGTATGGAATGAAGTCCAGCAATTGGCTCTGAACTTCCGCAGGAAGATCCCGGAAAGCCGTTTTTTTAATGTCAGTTATGAAGAACTGACGATGGAAACGGAAAATACAGTGCAGGCTTTATGCAGATTCCTTGGCGTGGATTATGAATCTTCCATGCTTGAATTCCATAAATCCGGTGAAGCAAAGCGCACCGCCTTTGCGAGTACCTTATGGGGAAACGTCACTGCCCCGGTCATGAAGCAGAATAGCCGCAAGTTTCTCAAAGAAGCGCTTGAAAGTGACATCCGCATCTTTGAATCGATCGCCGGCAGCTCCATGGACAGCCTGGGCTACGAACGCCTCTTCGCCAAAAAAGGCGAAGAACTAAATTTCGGCCCGGATGATATCCGCCGGTTCGACAGGGAAAATGAAAAATTGAAGGATGAAGTCCTCAAACGCGTCGATCCCGCCGACCTGGAACGGCGTAGCCACCAGGAGAACGTCCTCAAGGAAATCGCGGCGCGTGTTTAAGGCCCAGAAACCAAAAATGAGTTTCGGTATGTGCTCTGTACAAGAAACTATATTTTCGGGGAGACCTGTTCGTGTTCTACGAATCCCATGAACTGTTGAGGACACATCCGCACTCGGGCGAGCCTGCAGGCCAATCCGCGCGCCGTCAATTGCAGCTCGTGCAACCCGAACGAGCGCAATCTTCACAAATTCTTCGATTCATTACGTGTGGTAGCGTCGATGACGGCAAGAGCACGCTTATCGGCCGCATGCTGAAAGACTCGGGCCTGGTGCCTGAGGACACCTGGGAGAACGTACTGGCCGAGAGCGAGCGTCGCAGTTTCACACGCGATAAGCCTGACTACTCGCTGTTACTCGACGGACTGCTCATCGAGCGTGAGCAAGGCATCACGGTGGACGTCGCTTGGCGCTATTTCACCACGTCAAAACGCAAGTTCATCGTTGCCGACTGTCCAGGTCATGAGGATTACACCCGTAACATGGTCACGGGCGCCTCGAATTGCGACGCTGCACTTGTTCTGGTGGATGCACGAAAAGGCCTTTTGCCGCAGACGCGACGCCATTTGGCGGTGGTAGCCATGATGCGGGTGCGCTCGGTGCTCGTCGTGGTCAACAAGATGGACCTGGTGCATTGGGACAGCGCCTGTTTCAACAAAATTCGGCTCGCCGTAACCGAGTGCGCTTCACAAATGGGCCTGGCCGAAATCACCGTGGTCCCGGTCAGTGCCGTTGACGGTGGAAACGTGGTGAACGGGGCACCCGATGCCCCGTGGTACAAGGGGTACACCGTTTTGCAAGCGCTGGAGACCCTGCCCGGGCGCCGCCACCAAGGTGTGCCCTTTCGGCTGGTAGCGCAGTGGATCAACCGTCCGGACCAGGACTTCCGCGGTATTTCCGGGCAGGTTATCGGCGCGCGCCTGAACGTGGGCGATACCATCCAGGTGCTGCCCTCCAATGCCCAGGCTCGAGTCCAGCGGATCTGCACCTTCGACGGCGACTTGCAGCACGCGCATCCGGGCCAAGCGGTGACCGTGGTCCTCGACAGGGAGCTCGACGTGGCCCGGGGCGACTGGCTGGTGAAGACTGACGATGCCGCTCCGGCAGTGACCAATCTCTTGGAGGCCAACGTAGTCTGGATGTCGGACACGCCCTTGATCCCCGGGCACCGATACGACCTACAGATCGGCTGCACCACGGTGCCCGGATCCGTACGGCTGATCAAGCATCTGGACGTGAGTTCCCTCAAAACGCACGAAGCCGCGCGCCTGCACTGCAACGACGTGGGACGCTGCGAAATCGTCCTTGAGCGGCCGGTCCCGATAGATTCGTACGCCGACTCCATCGATACCGGTGGTCTGATTTTTGTCGATCGCAACACGTTCCGTACCGAAGGCGCCGGCATGGCAACCCCCGCTGCTCGGCGGGAAGTGGTTTGGCACGAAACGGCCGTGGACCGCAATGCGCGCTCCGCGATCAAGGGTCACCCGCCTCAAGTCGTTTGGCTGACCGGCCTCAGCGGGGTGGGAAAGTCGACGATTGCCAATGCCCTGGAGGCGCGCCTGAACGCAGTGGGCGTACACACGATGCTGATGGATGGCGATAACGTTCGGCATGGCCTCAACCGAGACCTGGGATTCTCGCAAGCCGACCGCATAGAGAATATTCGCCGCATCGGCGAAGCAGCGAACCTGATGCTGAACGCGGGACTTGTGGTGATCACGGCGTTTATCTCGCCATTCCGCGACGACCGCCAGCTCGCTCGCGGACTGGTGCGCAAGGGGGAATTCCTGGAGGTGTTCGTGGATGCCCCGCTCGCCGTCTGCGAAGCGCGCGACCCCAAAGGCCTCTACAAGCGCGCGCGGGCCGGTCAGATTCCAGATTTTACCGGCGTTTCACACCCCTACGAGCCGCCGCTGGAGCCGGAGCTTCGCATCGACACGTCGCTGACGTCCGTGGCCGAGAGCGTACAGACGATCTTGGCCGCATTGAAGGTGAAGGGATTCCGTGTCTGACCGGGGCTACCAGTACCTGGACGAACTCGAGGCGGAAGCCATTTACATCCTGCGAGATGCGGTGGCGCAGGCAACCCGGCCGTTGATGCTTTTTTCGATCGGCAAAGATTCCTGCGCAATGCTGCATTTGGCTCGCAAGGCGTTCCATCCGGGGCCGCTTCCTTTCCCGGTGCTGCACGTGGATACGAAATGGAAATTCAGGGAAATGATCGAGTTTCGCGATTCCGAAGCGAAGCGCCTGGGATTCCACCTCATCGTCCACACCAATCCGGAAGGCCTCAAGCAGGGCATCAATCCGATCAAGGACGGCAGCAGAGTTCACACGGAGATCATGAAGACGCTGGCCTTGCGCCAAGCACTGGAAGCCGGAGGCTACGATTGCGTTTTCGGGGGTGCACGCCGCGACGAAGAATCCAGCCGAGCGAAGGAGCGTATTTTTTCGTATCGCAACGCGCACCATCAGTGGGACCCTCGTCACCAACGTCCGGAGCTATGGAAGCTCTACAACGGCCGAGTGTCCAAAGGCGAGAGCATGCGGGTATTCCCGTTGAGCAACTGGACGGAACTCGACGTATGGAGATATGTGCGCCGCGAGCAGATTCCCTTAGTGGGCCTGTACTTTGCCAAGCCGCGCCCGACGGTCATCAGGGAAGGAATGTTGATCATGGTGGACGACGATCGCCTGCCATTGGCGCCGGGCGAAAAGCCGAAGGAACAAATGATCCGCTTTCGCACCTTGGGCTGTTACCCGCTGAGCGGCGCCGTCCTATCGCGGGCCTCAACGCTGGAGGACGTCATCGCCGAGATCGAGGATTCGCCGGCGTCGGAGCGCCAAGGCAGGCTGATCGACAAGGACCAAGCCGGCGCCATGGAAAAGAAGAAGCGCGAGGGATATTTTTGAGAGCGGATATCAATGAGAAATTCGTCCGTACATCAGGGTATCGAATCGTCGTGGCAGCGCACTTCCGTCGCCAATTGATTTAATTCTCAGCTCATGGATTTGTCCTACACCCTTCTCGGAATTGTCGTCGGCATCCTGGTGGGAATCACCGGCGTGGGCGGCGGCTCCCTTGTCACGCCCGCGCTGACCTTGTTCGGTATTCACCCCGCGGTCGCTGTCGGCACCGACCTTGCGTTTGCGGGCATTACCAAGACCTTTGGCACAGTTGTTCATCGTTACCAGGATTCGGTTGAGTGGCGGATCGCACGCTTGCTTGCCCTCGGAAGCTGCCCCGCGGCAGTGATCACGATCGGAGTGCTTGCCGCAACTGGCTCGCATGTCAATGGTGGGCTGATTAACAGGGTATTGGCAGTGGCGGTGGTTCTGACGGCGGTCGTGTTGCTGATGGGTCGCGGCACGGTCGTAAGAATCGCCATGCGCTACCAGAAACATATTGCCAATCGTCGCGCGCCGCTGACGGTCGCGGCCGGAGTCCTCTTGGGCGTTCTTGTGACGCTTTCATCGATTGGCGCCGGCGCGCTCGGCGCAACGTTCTTGGTCCTGTTGTATCCGCACCTTCCGGCTACCCGTGTTGCCGGAACGGACATCGCGCACGCCGTTCCCCTCACCACGATCGCGGGCTTGGGTCATTTTTGGCTCGGTAACGTCGATGTGTTGCTGCTGGCCAGCCTTCTGATGGGCTCCGTGCCTGGCATCGTGCTGGGAAGCTATATGTCGGGACGATTTCCCGACTACATCGTCCGGAGGCTGCTGGCCACGGTACTGCTCATGGTAGGCATTCGCATCGTTGTATTCGTCTGAGCGAGCCCGAATGACAGTCAGCGCGTACCCAAAATTCTCGAACTCGGCCCGGTGAGCGCGATATGACCTGCTACTACGCATTCAACGGCGACGCCGACGGCCTGTGCGCCCTGCAGCAGCTTCGTCTCGCTGAAGCGCAGCGAGGAACGCTCGTCACCGGCGTCAAACGCGACATCACATTGCTGCGTGGCATCCAGGGACAGGCCGGCGACGCCGTTACGGTGCTCGACGTCTCGCTCCATCAGAACCGCGATGATCTGCTCCGGCTGCTCGAATCCGGGGTATCCGTGCGCTATTTCGACCATCACCACGCCGGCACGCTGCCCCGGCATCCGCTCCTGGAGGCTCACATCGACGAGGCGGCCGACGTGTGCACCAGCATCCTGGTGGACCGCCACATAGGCGGTCGATACCGGGCTTGGGCGATAGTAGCCGCATTTGGAGACAACCTGGCCGAACCGGCACGAGCGATGGCGCTCGGAGCCGGCTTGAACGCACGGGCCACGGCAACGCTGGAGAAACTCGGGATCTGCCTCAACTACAACGCCTACGGAGAATCGATCGAAGATCTGCACTGCCATCCCGTCGAGTTGGCCGAGCTGATGATGCCTTTCCGCAACCCGGTGAGCTTTATCGAGCAGAGCGAGATTTGTGCGCGGCTTCACACCGGGTACGAAGAAGACATGGCAAAGGCGCGCCGCGTGGCAAACCGCGGTGGTTTCGGGTCGGGAATCGTGGTGTTGCCGAACGAGCCCTGGGCTAGACGCGCCATTGGTGTCTTGATCAATGAACTCGCACAAGACCGCCCCGGCGCCGCCCTTGCAATCCTGTCGCCGAAAGCTTCGGGCGGATTTACGGTAAGCGTGCGAGTGCCGGCCGATAGTGCGGTGAGCGCCGCGGAGTTTTGCGGCGGATTCGAAACCGGCGGCGGCAGAAAATCTGCCGGTGGAATCAATTACCTGCCGGAAGCCGATCTAGATCGTTTTGCGGCGTGCTTTGAAGCGCGTTTGGCGACGCGGTAGCATCTCGGCGCCGAACGATCCGTCATGCGGGCCGTGGCCAACCCCCTATCGCTTCGGCGCCTCATCCTGCCGCGCTGCGGGAACGACCTGGAAGAAAACCTCGTCCTGCTTGATCAAGCCGAGCTCGTAGCGGGCGCGCTCCTCGATCGCTTCGAACCCCTGCTTCAGGTCGCGGACTTCGGCATCGAGCGCGCCGTTGCGCTGGCGCAGCCTGGCGTTCGCTTCCTTCTGCTCCTGCACCTGCCGGTCGAGGCTCCATACCCGGAGCCATCCGCCCTTCCCCAGCCACAGAGGATACTGCAGCAGAAGGATGAAGGCGGCGAGAGTAACGGCCAGTATTTTCATCTCAACTGATAGAAGGCTTCCCGTCCCGGGTAGCCGACCGCGTCGCCAAGGTCTTCCTCGATACGCAGCAGCTGGTTGTATTTCGCGACGCGATCCGAGCGCGACAGCGACCCGGTCTTGATCTGCAGCGCGTTCATGCCGACGGCGATGTCGGCTATCGTCGTGTCCTCGGTCTCCCCCGACCGGTGCGAAATCACCGCGGTATAACCCGAGCGTTTCGCGAGCTCGATCGCCGCGAAAGTCTCGGTGAGCGTCCCGATCTGGTTCACCTTGATGAGGATCGAGTTGGCGATGCCGAGCTGAATTCCTTCGCGCAGGATCTTGGTGTTGGTGACGAATACGTCGTCGCCCACCAGCTGCACCTTCTTGCCGAGCCTCTCGGTCAGTGCGCGCCAGCCGTCCCAGTCCGACTCCGCCATCCCGTCTTCGATGCTGAGGATCGGATACTTTTCGACCCACGAAGCGAGCAGGTTCCCGAACTCCGCGGAGCCGAGTTTTTGCTTTTTCGAATCGAGAACGTATTTGCCGTCCTGGTAGAACTCGGAGCTGGCGCAATCGAGCGCGAGCGCGACGTTCGTGCCCGCGTGATATCCCGCGCGCTCGATCGCCTCGAGCACCAGCTGCAGCGCCGCTTCGTTGCTCGGCAGGTTCGGCGCGAACCCGCCCTCGTCGCCGACCGTCGTCGACAGGCGCTTGCTCTCAAGAAGGCTCTTCAGCGCGTGGAAGACCTCGGCGCCGCAGCGCAGGGCTTCGCGAAAGCTGGCAGCACCGACCGGCACGATCATGAATTCCTGGATATCGAGGTTGTTGCTCGCGTGAGCCCCGCCGTTGATGACGTTCATCATCGGCACGGGCATCTGCATCGCGCCGGAGCCGCCGAAGTAGCGGTACAGCGGCAGGCCCGACTCCTCCGCCGCCGCTTTCGCCAACGCCATGGACACCGCGAGAATGGCATTCGCGCCGAGGCGTGATTTATTTTCGGTGCCATCCAGTTCGATCAGGGTCTTGTCGATGAAGCTCTGCTCCTGCGCGTCCAGACCCATGATCGCCTCGGAAATCTCGGTATTGACGTGCTCGACCGCCTTCAGCACGCCCTTGCCCCCGTAGCGCCCGTGGTCCTTGTCGCGGAGTTCCAGCGCTTCGCGCTTGCCGGTCGAGGCCCCCGAGGGCACCGCGGCGCGGCCCATTACGCCCGATTCGATCAGCACGTCCGCCTCCACCGTCGGATTGCCTCGCGAATCGAGAATTTCTCTTGCGACGACGTCGACGATCGAGCTCATTTATCCGCCCTTATTCTGCGTTTTCAGTTTCTGTTCCGCAAAGCCCCCGCGTTTCACCAGCGCGTCGAGGTCTTTCAAGGTGGCGAGCAACTCCTTCATCCGGTCGAGCGGCCACGCATTGGGACCGTCCGAGAGCGCCTTGTCCGGGTCGGGATGGGTCTCCATGAACACTCCGGCGACGCCGCTTGCCACCGCGGCGCGGGCCAGCACGGGCACGAACTCGCGCTGTCCTCCGGAGGAAGTTCCCTGTCCGCCCGGGAGTTGCACCGAATGGGTGGCGTCGAATACCACGGGACAACCGGTTTCGCGCATGATCGCCAGCGAGCGCATGTCCGAGACCAGGTTGTTGTAGCCGAACGAGGCGCCGCGTTCGCACACGAGGATGTTGTCCGTTCCGCTCGCTTCGCGCGCCTTCTCGACGACGTTCTTCATTTCGGCCGGCGACAGAAACTGGCCCTTCTTGATATTGACCGGCCTACCCGCGGCGGCGACGGCGTGGATGAAATCGGTCTGGCGGCAGAGAAACGCCGGCGTCTGCAGTACGTCGACCGTCGCCGCAACTTCGGCAATGTCGTCCTTGTCGTGGACGTCGGTCAGCACCGGTACGCCGAGTTTCTTCTTCACCTCGGCCAGAATCTCCAACCCCTTGTCCATCCCGAGGCCGCGGTACGACTTGCCCGAGCTGCGGTTGGCCTTGTCGTAGGACGATTTGTAGATGAACGGCACATCGAGCTGATTGCAGATTTCCTTCAGCGTGGACGCTGTGTCGAACGCCATCTGGCGCGATTCGACCACGCACGGTCCGGCAATCAGGAACAGGGGCTTGTCGAGGCCGACTTCGAAGCCGCAAAGCTTCATGCTCTCAAGCCGCGATTGCGGTCTTGGTCTTGCTGGCCTGGTACTGCAGCGCCGCCTCGACGAACGCGGAAAAGAGCGGATGGCCCCCGCGGGGCGTCGAAGTGAATTCCGGGTGGAACTGGCAGCCGATCAGCCACGGATGCGAAGGCAGCTCGATCATCTCGCACAACTGCTCGCGCTGCGTGAGGCCGGAAACGCGCAAGCCTTTGTCCTTCAATCGCTGCAAGTACTGGTTGTTGACTTCATAGCGGTGGCGGTGGCGTTCGTTGATCACGTCCGCGCCGTAGACCTTGCGGGCGAGGCTCCCGGGCTCGAGCGCGGCGCCCTGAGCGCCCAGGCGCATCGTCCCGCCGAGATCGGACTTTTCGTCGCGGCGCTCGATGCGGCCGTCGCGGTCCTGCCACTCGGTCACCAGCGCGATCACGGGGTGCGGCGTGTCGCGGTCGAATTCCGTGCTGTTCGCGGCCGCGAGGCCGGCGACGTTGCGCGCGAATTCGATCACCGCGAGCTGCATACCCAGGCAGATACCGAGATACGGGACCTTGTTCTCGCGCGCGTACTGGATCGCCTTCATCATGCCTTCCACGCCGCGTTTGCCGAAGCCCCCGGGGACGAGTATCGCGTCCACTTCCTTCAGGAGCACACCGATGCCTTCCTTCTCGATCGCTTCCGAATCCACATAGCGTATGTTGACCCTGCTGCGCGCGTGGATCCCGGCGTGGACGAGCGCCTCGTTGAGCGACTTGTAGGAATCGACGAGATCGACGTACTTGCCGACCATGGCGACGGTGATCTCGTGCTGGGGGTGCTCGAGCGCCTCGACCAGCTTTTTCCACGCCCTGAGTTCGGCGGGCTTGGCGATGATACCGAGCTTGTGGCAGACGATCTCGTCGAGCATCTGCTGGTGCAGCATCCAGGGAATCCTGTAAATCGAGTCCGCGTCCCAGACCGAGATGACGGCGTTGGCCTGAACGTTGGTGAACAGCGCGATCTTTTTCTTTTCTTCTTCGGAGATGGGCCGGTCCGAGCGGCACAGGAGCGCATCGGGCTGTATGCCGATCCCGCGCAGCTCCTTCACCGAGTGCTGAGTGGGCTTGGTCTTGATCTCCCCCGCGCTCTTGATGAAAGGCACGAGCGTCAGGTGGACGTAGCAGGTGTTGTGCGCGCCGAGCTCAAGCCCCATCTGCCGCACCGCTTCGAGGAAAGGCAGCGACTCGATGTCCCCGACGGTGCCGCCGATCTCGACGATCGCCACTTCCGCGTCTCCCGCGCCGCGCGCGATGAACGCCTTGATCTCGTCGGTGACGTGCGGGATCACCTGCACGGTGCGGCCGAGGTAGTCGCCGCGGCGCTCTTTTTTTATCACCGAATCGTAGATCTGGCCGGTGGTGAAGTTGTTGTTCCGGTGCATCCGGGCCGACTGGAAACGCTCGTAGTGGCCCAGATCGAGGTCGGTCTCGGCGCCGTCCTCGGTGACGAACACCTCTCCGTGCTGGAAAGGGCTCATCGTGCCGGGGTCGACGTTGATGTACGGGTCGAGCTTGAGGAGGGTGACTTTGATGCCGCGCGATTCGAGGATCGCGGCGAGGGAGGCGGCGGCTATCCCCTTCCCCAAAGAGGAAACCACACCGCCCGACACGAACACATACTTGGCCATCTGAAACCAAGGGGATGGGATGGAGAATGGTACATGAAAACCCCTCCCCGCTCAATCCGCGCGCAGCTTCGCTATCAATTCGTCGTCCCCGCGAACGCGGAGATCCAGTGACTTTCGTTGCCCGGCACTGGATTCCCGCTTTCGCGGGAATGACGGTGCCATTGACTGCGGGCTGTCACGCAAGGATACGGGTCAATGGTTCTGCAGCTCCGGGCGGTTCCTGAAGTGTTCAAGCACCTCGGGATTGGCGAGCGCCTCGAGGTTCTTCACCGGCTGCCCGTGCACCACGCTGCGCACCGCGAGCTCGACGATCTTGTTCGACTTGGTGCGCGGAATGTCGGGCACCTGCACCACTTTCGCGGGCACGTGCCGCGGCGTAGTGTGGATCCGGACTGTGTTCTTGATCTTGGCGATGAGCGCGTCGTCGAGCGACAGCCCGTCGCGCAGCTTCACGAACAGCACCACGCGCACGTCGCCGATCTCGCCCGGCGGCCAGGTCTGGCCGATCACGAGCGACTCGACCACCTCGTCCAACTGCTCGACCTGGCGGTAGATCTCGGCCGTTCCGATGCGCACGCCGCCCGGGTTGAGCACGGCATCCGAGCGGCCGTAGATGATCATGCCCTCGTGAGCCGTTATCTCGCACCAGTCGCCGTGGGTCCAGACCCCCGGAAACCTCGCGAAATAGGCGGCGCGGTATTTCGTTCCGCCGGGGTCATTCCAAAATCCGACCGGCAACGAGGGAAACGGCCGCGTGCAGACAAGCTCGCCCTTCTCTTCTTTCACCGAGCGTCCCTCCTCGTCGAACACCTCGACCTTGAGGCCGAGCGCCCGGCACTGGATCTCGCCGCGCCAAACCGGCAGGATCGGGTTGCCGAGAACGAAGCACCCGCAGATGTCGGTGCCGCCTGAGATCGAGGAGAGGCACAGGTCGCGCTTGATCGCCCTGTAAACATAGTCGAAACCCTCGGGGGCGAGGGGCGAGCCGGTCGAGAGCACGGTGCGCAGGTGCTCGAGCCGGTGCGTTTTGACCGGCTCCACGCCCGCCTTGGCGGCGGCGTCGATGAACTTGGCGGAGGTGCCCAGATGCGTCATTCCCTCGGCGTCGGCGTAGTCGAAAAGGATATTGCCCTTCTCCACGAAGGGGGAGCCGTCATAGAGCAGCAGCGTCGCGCCCGAAGCGAGCCCCGAGGCAAGCCAGTTCCACATCATCCAGCCCAGCGTGGTGAAGTAGAACAGCCGATCCCCGGGCTTCACGTCGCAGTGCAGCTGCTGTTCGCAGACGTGCTTGAGCAGCGCGCCGCCGGCCCCGTGCACGATGCACTTGGGCACCCCGGTCGTGCCGGAGGAGAACAGGATGTACAGCGGATGCGCGAAGGGCAGCTGCTCGAAGCGGATGTCGGTCGCGGGCCGATCCGCGATGAAATCCTCCAGGCGCTGCGCACCCGCAATGGCGGAAACGTCCGGCTGGTCGCTCACGTAGGGAACGACGACCACGCGCTTCAGGTTCGGCAGCCTCGCCGCGATTTCCCGCACCTTCTCGAGCGATTCGATTTCCTTCCCGTTGTAGAAGTAGCCGTCAGCCGCAAAGAGCACCGCCGGCTCGATCTGGCCGAAGCGGTCCAGCACGCCCTGCGCGCCGAAATCGGGGGAACATGCCGAGAAGGTCGCCCCGATGCTCGCCGCAGCGAGCATCGCCGAGATCGCCTCGGGCATGTTGGGCAGATACGCGGCTACCCGGTCGCCGGGCTTGACGCCCAGCGCGCGCAGTCCCTGCGCGATTCGCGACACCTGCTCGTACAGCTCGCGATGCGTGAGGCGGCGTCTGACCTTGTTTTCGCCCCAGAACACCATCGCCGTGGACGCGTCGCGCCGCCGCAGCAGGTTCTCGGCGAAGTTGAGCCGCGCCTCCGGATACCAGCGCGCGCCCGGCATCCGATCCCCGTTCACCAGAACCCGCGCGCCTTTCGCGCTCGCGCGCACGCTCGCGAACTTCCACAGCGAATCCCAAAACTGCTCGGGGTGCTCGATCGTCCAATTGTAGAAGGCCGGATAGTCGTTGAATCCGAGCTTCCAGTCGCGGATCGCTTGGCGCGCGAAACGCGTGAGGTTCGCTTCCTCTATGCGCTCAGGGCCGGGCTTCCAGAGCGGTCTTTCGGCCATGGCGGCCTCCTCTCGCCTCGGGGATTGGACATTATAATTTGCGGCGGATCGCGCTTGATCCGGATCGGGGGAAGCCATGGCACGCGAATCGATGCAGTTCGACGTGGTCGTGGTCGGCGGAGGGCCGGCCGGACTGGCCGCGGCGATCCGGCTCAAGCAGCTCGCCGCGGAAAACGCGGCCGAGCTCGGCGTGTGCGTGATCGAGAAAGGCTCGGAGATCGGGGCGCATATTCTCTCGGGCGCGGTGATGGACCCGCGCGCGCTCGAGGAGCTCTTCCCCGACTGGAAGGCCCTCGGGGCCCCGCTCAAGGCCCCGGTAAGCGAGGATCGCTTTCTTTTCCTTACCCAATCCGGCTCGTTCAGGGTGCCGGGTTTTCTGCTGCCCGAATGCTTCAGGAATCACGGCAACCACGTCGTCAGCCTCGGCAACCTGTGCCGCTGGCTCGCAAAACAGGCCGAAAGCCTCGGTGTCGAGATCTATCCCCGCTTCGCCGCCGCCGAAATCCTTTACGACGAAAAGGGCGCGGTCAAAGGCGTGGCCACCGGCGACATGGGCGTGGGACGCGATGGCAAGCCGACCGACCGGCATCAGCCGGGAATCGAGCTGCACGGCAAGTACGTCTTCTTCGCCGAAGGCTGCCGCGGGCACCTGGGCAGGCAGTTGATGGAGCGTTATCGCCTGAACGCGGACTCCGATCCCCAGGTGTACGGCATCGGCCTGAAGGAACTCTGGGAGATCGAACCGAAAAAGCACCGGGCGGGACTCGTCATCCACTCGGCCGGCTGGCCCCTGGACGCGGACACCTACGGCGGGTCGTTCCTCTATCACATGGAAGACAATCTCGTGTCGGTGGGCTTTGTCGTCGGGCTCGCCTACGCCAACCCCTACCTCAATCCGTACGAGGAATTCCAGCGCTACAAGACCCATCCGGACATCCGCGGATTTTTCGAAGGCGGCAAACGCATCGCTTACGGCGCGCGCGCCATCGCCGCCGGCGGCCTGATGTCCTTGCCCAAGCTCGCGTTTGCGGGCGGGTGCCTTGTCGGCGACGAGGCGGGATTCCTCAACGCCTCGCGAATAAAAGGCAGCCACGCGGCGATCAAGTCCGGCATGCTCGCAGCGGAGGCGGCGTTCGGCGCACTGCAGGCGGGGCGATCCGGAGACGAGCTCGACGCTTATAGCGCCGCCTTTCAAGGCTCGTGGCTCTTCGACGAGCTGTTTCGCGCGCGCAACTTCAAGCAGTGGATGGCGAAGGGCCTGTATTCGGGCACGCTGATGGTCGGAGTCGAGCAGACACTGCTCGGCGGAAAATTCCCCTGGACACTGCACCACCGCCACGCAGACCACGAATGTCTCCGCCCCGCCTCGGAGTGCAAGCCGATCGACTACCCGAAGCCCGACGGCAAGCTCACTTTCGACCGCCTCTCCTCGGTATTCATCTCCAACACGAACCACGAGGAGAACCAGCCCTGCCACCTCACGCTGAAAGACGCGAGCGTCCCGGTCGCAGTCAATCTCGCGAAGTACGCCGGCCCTGAAAACCGCTACTGTCCGGCGGGTGTGTACGAATTCGTGAAAAACGACGACGGCACCGACCGGCTCCAGATCAACGCTCAGAACTGCGTCCACTGCAAGACCTGCGACATCAAGGATCCGGCCCAGAATATCGTCTGGGTCACGCCCGAGGGGGGCGGGGGACCAGGCTATCCGAATATGTAGCCAGATCCGCCTTTACCTCTTGAGGAAATGAATTGCAGTTAACGAACGTTCGTACTATTGTGCTCGAATGCGAAAAGGCGAGCAGACGCGCACTCTGATCCTCAACGAGGCCCTCACCCTCGCAAGTCAAGTCGGGCTGGAGGGACTGAGCATCGGCTCGCTCGCAGGACGGCTGGACATGTCCAAGAGCGGGCTCTTCGCTCACTTCGGTTCCAAGGAAGACTTGCAGCTCCTGACTCTCAAGCAAGCGCAGACGCTGTTCTTCGAGCAGGTTTTTTCACCCGCATTGAAACAAGCCCGCGGCCTGCCGCGTCTCAGAGCCCTGTTTTCGAACTGGCTCGCGTGGCTCGAACGCAGCGACGATCTCCCGGGCGGCTGCCTCATGCTCTCCGCCTCCGCCGAATATGACGATCGCCCCGGCGCCGTGCGCGACCTGCTCGTGGCCGGGCAGCGCGAGCTGCGCGGCGCCATCGCCAAGGCGATCCGCCTCGCCATCGACGAGGGGCACCTCAAACCTCAGACCGATCCCTGGCAGCTCACCTTCGAGCTGTTCGGAATCGTCCTCGCCACCCATCACGACTTGAGGCTGCTCGGCGATGCGCGCGCGCTCGATCGCGCGGGCGACGCTCTGGAGCGGCTGATCGAAGCGCATCGCGCCGCGTGATGCTGGACCGGAATTGACGTCGCCGCGACGGCCTGAGCGCGCTTAAAACTGCTCTTCCGTCAACGCCATCACCCCCGCCGCGCCGTGGACGATCGCGTTCCGCAGCCCCGGCGCCTGAGTGAGCAGGTGATCGGCGTAGAAACGCGCGGTCTTGATCTTCGCTTCGTAAAAGGATTTGTCGCCCTTGCCTTCCGCGAGCCGCTGCTGCGCGATGAGCGCGGCGCGGGCCATGGGCCATCCACCGCAGACGATGCCCATGAGCTTCAGGAAGGGCACGGCGCCGGCGTGCGCCGCCTTGATGTCGCTGCCGTAAGTGATGACCATCCAGGAAACGCATTCCTCCGCCGCCGTCAGCGCCGCGGAGAAGGCCTCGCGGATCGTCGCCATGTCCTCGCCCGCCGCCTTGCCGAGCTCGGCTTCGACCGCGCGCATCACCCTGATGACGTCCTTCGCGGTCGCCCCGCCTTCGCGGGCGATCTTGCGGCCGATGAGGTCGTTCGCCTGGATGCCGGTCGTGCCTTCGTAGATCGTCGTGATCCTCGCGTCGCGCAGGTGCTGGGCCGCGCCGGCTTCCTCGATGAAACCCATTCCACCGTGCACCTGGATGCCGGTGGATGCCACCTCGATGCCGGTCTCGGTGAACCAGCCCTTCACGATCGGGATCATGAAATCGACGAAAGCGTGGCTGCGCGCGCGCTCGTCCTTGTCCGGATGCCTGCGCGATTTGTCCATCGCCGCGGCGACGACGTAGGCGAGTGCGCGCATGGCCTCGATGCTCGCCTTCATGCTCATCAGCATCCTGCGCACGTCCGGGTGGCGGATGATAGGTACGGCCTTGCCGCCGCCCGCGACGTCGCGGCTCTGGACGCGCTCTTTTGCGTACGCGAGCGCCTGCTGGTAGGCGCGCTCCGAGATCGCCAGACCCTCCATGCCGACCGCGAAGCGCGCGAGGTTCATCATGATGAACATGTATTCCAGCCCGCGGTTCTCCTCGCCGACGAGGTAGCCCACCGCGTTTTCGTATACGAGGACGGCGGTCGGGCTGGCATGGATGCCGAGTTTGTGCTCGATCGAGGCGCACTGCACGTCGTTCCTCTGCCCCGGCGAGCCGTCCGCGTTCGCCAGGAACTTCGGCACGAGGAACATCGAGATGCCGCGCACGCCCTCGGGCGCGCCTTCGACGCGCGCGAGCACCAGGTGCACGATGTTCTCGGCGAGGTCGTGCTCGCCGTAAGTGATGAAGATCTTCTGGCCCGAGATGCGGTAATAGTCTCCTTCGCGAATCGCCCTGGTCCGCACCAGCCCGAGATCGGAGCCCGCTTGCGGCTCGGTGAGGTTCATGGTGCCGGTCCAGGTTCCCTTGATCATTTTCGGCAGATAGAGCTTCTTCTGCTGCGCGGTGCCGCGCAGGATCAATGCCTCGACTGCGCCCGCGGTGAGCATCGTCACAAGCGAGAAAGAAAGATTCGCCGACTTCCACATCTCCACCACCGGCGTCGAGACGATCTTGGGCAGCCCCTGCCCGCCGTGCTCGGCGGGCGCCTGCAGCCCGTTCCAGCCCGCCTCGACGAACTGCTTGTACGCTTCCTTGAAGCCTTTGGGAGTGGTGACCTTGCCCTGGTCCCACTTCGAGCCCTCCTTGTCGGCCGACTTGTTGAGCGGCGAGAGCACGCCGCTTGCGAACTTCGCGCTCTCCTCGAGGATCTGATCGACCAGCTCGGCGTTGATCTCCTCGCAGCCGGGGAGCTTCGCGATCTCGGCCAGTCCGGCCAACTCGTGCAGCACGAAGTGCATGTCGCGCAGCGGTGCTTTGTATTCGCTCATATGTGCCTCTGCAAAAGCCGGATTATCCTAGCTCTTTCACCAGTTCCGGCACGATCTGAAAGAGATCGCCCACGATGCCGTAGTCCGCCACCTGGAATATCGGCGCTTCCTCGTCCTTGTTGATGGCGACGATGACGCGGCTGTCCTTCATGCCGGCGAGGTGCTGGATCGCGCCGGAGATGCCTACCGCGATGTAGAGCTCCGGCGCGACGATCTTGCCCGTCTGCCCGACCTGCCAGTCGTTCGGTACGAATCCCGCGTCCACCGCGGCGCGCGAAGCGCCCATCGCCGCGCCCAGTTTATCGGCGAGCGGCTCGAGAATCTTGAAGTTGTCCCCCGAGCCCATGCCGCGCCCGCCCGACACCACCACGCGCGCGGAAGTCAGCTCGGGGCGCTCGGACTTGGTGAGCGCGCGGCCGACGAACGAGGACAGGCCCGCATCCGCACCCGCCTGAAGAGGCTCGACTGCGCCCGAGCCGCCGCTCGAGGAGACCGCGTCGAAACCCGTCGTTCGCACGGTGATGATCTTGATCTTGTCCTTCGATTGCACGGTCGCGAGCGCATTGCCGGCGTAGATCGGGCGAACGAAAGTGTCGGCGCTCACGACCGATACGATGTCGGAAATCTGCGCAACATCGAGCAGTGCCGCGACGCGCGGCGCGAGATTCTTGCCGAAGGAATTCGCGGGCAGGAGGATGTGCGTGCAGGCTCCGGCGAGGCCCACGACGAGCGGCGCGATGTTTTCGGCAAGCTGGTCCTTGTAGTGCGGTGCGTCAGCCGCCAGGACTTTCTTGACGCCGGCGATCGCGGCACCGGCCTTCGCTGCCGTGCCGCAACTCGAGCCCGCGACGAGGACGACGAGTTCGCCGCCGGCACTTTTTGCTATCTCGGCAGCAGCAGCGACGGTATTGAGCGTCGCCGATTTGACCGACTGGTTGTCGTGCTCGGCGATGACGAGGACGCTCATGCGATCACCTTCGCTTCATTGCGCAGCTTCGCAACCAGCGTCCTGGCGTCGGGCACCTTGACACCCGCCTTGCGCCTGGGCGGTTCCTCCACCTTCAGCGTCTTGAGCCGCGGCGCGACGTCCACGCCGAGCGCGTCGGGCTTCAGCACCTCCAGAGGCTTTTTCTTCGCTTTCATGATATTGGGCAGCGTGACGTAGCGCGGCTCGTTCAGGCGCAGATCGGTGGTCACCACCGCGGGCATCTTGATCGAAAGCGTCTCGAGGCCCCCGTCCACCTCGCGCGTGACCTCGGCCTTGCCGTCGGAAATTTTTACCTTCGAAGCGAAGGTCGCCTGCGGCCAGCCGAGCAGCGCCGCGAGCATCTGGCCCGTCTGGTTGCAGTCGTCGTCGATCGCCTGCTTGCCGAGGATGACGAGCTGCGGGCTTTCCTTCTGCGCGATCGCGCGCAGGAGCTTGGCCACCGCGAGCGGCTGCAGCTCGACTTCGGTCTCGACGAGGATCGCGCGGTCGGCGCCCAGCGCGAGCGCCGTGCGCAAGGTCTCCTGGCAGGCCTGCGCCCCGCAGGACACTGCCACAATCTCGCTTGCGGTCCCGGCTTCCTTCAGGCGCAGCGCCTCCTCGATCGCGATCTCGTCGAAGGGATTCATCGACATCTTGACGTTGGCCGTTTCGACGCCCGAGCCGTCGGCCTTGACGCGCACCTTGACGTTGAAATCGACGACGCGCTTGACCGCAATCAGAATTTTCATTCACCGCCTCTTGCGAAAAATACAGGCGGATTATAAGGCATGGCGCGCACCGCCCCGGCTCCCGGCGCTCTACCGATATAATCCGCCGGTCCCGATCGCTTCGCCATGCCACGCCCGCTCTCTCACATCCGCGTCCTCGATCTCTCCCGCGTCCTTGCCGGGCCCTGGGCATCGCAGAACCTTGCCGACCTCGGCGCGGAAGTGATCAAAATCGAGCGGCCGGGCTCGGGCGACGACACGCGCAGCTGGGGGCCGCCTTTCCTCAAGGACAAGGACGGAAAGGACACGCGCGAGGCCGCTTACTTCCTGTCGGTCAACCGCGGCAAGAAATCGGTGACGCTCGACATCTCAAAACCCGAGGGCCAGCGCATCGCGCGCGAGCTCGCGGCGAAATCGGATGTGCTCATCGAGAACTACAAGGTCGGCGGGCTCGCAAGATACGGGCTCGCTTACGAGGATCTGAGAAAAACCAATCCACGCATCATCTACTGCTCGATCACCGGGTTCGGCCAGTCCGGCCCGAGCGCGCACCGACCGGGCTACGACTTCATCTTCCAGGGCATGGGGGGCCTCATGAGCATCACCGGCGAGCGCGACGGCGAGCCCGGCGGCGGTCCCCAGAAGGTCGGCATCGCCGTGACCGACGTTCTCGCGGGGATGTACGCGAGCCTCGCCATCACGGCGGCCATCGCGCACCGCGAGCGCACCGGCGTCGGACAATATATCGACCTCGCCCTGCTCGACTCGATCGTCGCCTTCGGCGCGAACCAGATCCTGAATTACTTCGCCTCGGGGAAGGTCCCGGGCCGCTACGGCAACGCGCACGCGAACGTGGTCCCGTACGAAGTGTTCGCCACCGCCGACGGCCACGTCATCCTCGCGGTCGGCAACGACAGCCAGTTCGCGAGCTTCTGCAAGGTCGCCGGCCGGCCGGAACTCGCCGCCGATGCGCGTTACGCGACCATGCCGGGGCGCATCACGAACCGCGCCATGCTGATTCCCTTGCTGCGGGAGATACTTCGCGAGCGCTCGAGCGCGCACTGGCTCACCGAACTCGAAGCCGGCAACGTGCCCTGCGGGCCGATCAACAACTACAAGGAAGTATTCGAGGATCCTCAGGTGCGGCACCGCGGGTTGAAAGTCGAAATTTCGCACTCGGCGGGCGTGCCCTGCCCTGCGGTTGCCAGCCCGATGCGGTTTTCGGAAACGCCCGTCGAATATGCGGTCCCGCCACCGCTCCTGGGCGAGCATACGCGTCAAGTGCTTGGCGATCTGCTCGGGATGCGCCGCGAAGAACTCGATCGGCTCGCGGCGATGAAAATAATTTAGCCGGCAGCAAGAACTTCAAGCGGAGCGGGCCAGCGCGCGCGCCGTGGCAGTGACCGCTTTTGCCATCGCCGCAGCGAGCTGCGTGAGCGGAGTATCGGCGCGCGTGAACATGCCGGAGACGAACGACGGCATCGATTCGGCCACCGGGATTTGCTGGAGAAAATCGCGCAGGATCGACTCGGCCAGCGCCTGGCGCGCCAGGAAACCCAGCATGTCGGTTTTCACGAGCAGCGCGATCGCGGTGTTGTAGGACTCGCACTGGACCACCTGCTGAGGGGCGGACAATCCGGCCTGCGAGAACACGCGGTCCAGCGGACCGCCGGGGGCGTCCGGCGGGAGGAGCGAGATCCAGTTCACTTCGGCAAGCTGGGCGAGGGAGCGTGCCTTTTCCAGCGGATGACCCCTGCGGGCGACGACCACGAAGTCGTTGCGGAACAGAGGGCGAAACGCCAACGCGGAGTCGGGCTTGACAACGGCCCGCCGGCAGATCGCGAAGTCGAGCGTTTCGTCCCGCACCAGCGGAAGCAGCATTTGGGGAAGGCCTTCGGCGACGCGAACTCGGGTTTGCGGGAACTGTTGCCGGAAGCGCGTGATCGCCTCGGGCACGATGATGCCTGCGGTCGGTCCGACGCCGAACGCCACCGAGCCCACCCTTTGACCCAGCTGGTCGACCTCTTCCCCGGCCTTGCGCAGCTCGGCTTGCGCGGCACGCGCCCGGGCAAGGAACGCGCGTCCGGCCTGGGTTGGCACCACGCCCGTCGGGGTCCTCTGCAGGAGCCGGGCGTGCAGCTCCGCTTCCAGGCCCCGCACGCTTCGGGTGATCGCCGGTTGCGATACGCCCAGTTTCCGCGCCGCAGCACGAATGCCGCCGGACTCCGCGACCGCCAAGAAATCACGGATCTGGCTCAGCCGCATGGTGATAACCGTTCGGTATCGCGCCCATGACACTGTCATCTTATGCGCGAGGGGTGGGCCGTGCTTATATCTTCGCTGGCCGAGCGCCAATTTTTAACGCTCGCGTATCCGAATACGGCGGCGCGAGGGAATTCCCACCTATAACACCTGCGCTCGAATCTCATATTGCTGGCTTAGGAGGTAAGCAGACATGAAAAGCAAGCTCGTGGCACCGCTGTCCTTGGCAGGGTCGGTTGCTGCACTGTTCTTTTTCCAAGTTGATTTTGTCTCCTCTCAGCAGTTTGGTGGTGGCTTTGGCGGCGCCTCGCAGTTCAGAGCGAGTGACCCCGGTGTGCGCTTCGGGCCGGCGGACGCAGGGGGTCCGCTCGCGGACTTGACCGCGAACGAGCTGAGGTTTTTCCTGCACGGCAAGGAGGATTTCGAGGAAGCTGAAGAAGTCGACGAAGGCCTGGGACCGAGAATGAACCTGGACGGCTGCGGCGGTTGCCATAGCCAGCCGGCGACCGGCGGAACCAGTCCGGCGCTGAATCCTCAGGTGGCATTTGCCAAGGCAGCCTTTCCGTCTCAATTCCCCGCAGTCGATAGATTCATCCGGCCGGATGGACCGATTCGCGAGGCGAGGTTCGTCAGGAACCCCGACGGGACCCCTGACGGCGGAGTTCACGCTCTGTTCACCATCACCGGCCGGAAAGGCGCGGTCGGCTGCAATATCAAGCAGGAGGACTTCGAGAAGGAGTTCCTGCACAACAACGTGATCTTCCGCATTCCCACTCCGGTGTTCGGCGCGGGCCTGATCGAGCAGATCCCCGACGCGACGATCGCCGCCAACGAGACCAGCAATGCCGCTGCAAAAGCGTTGCTCGGAATCCGCGGCAAGGCGAATCGCATCTCCGTTTCAGGTGTGACGAACAACAACGGCAACGACGGCACCATCGCGCGTTTCGGCTGGAAGGCACAGAACCAGACCAACCTCCTGTTCGCGGGCGAGGCGTACAACGTGGAAATGGGAATCACGAACGAACTGTTCCAGGTCGAGCGCGACGAGACCGCGAACTGCCAGTTTGCGACCGTTCCCAACGACACGCAGAACTTCGATGCCGCCGACGCGCTGACTGGCACGACCGCGATCCAGAACTTCGCCAACTTCCAGCGCTTCCTCGCGCCGGCGACGCCGTCTGCCACTTCACCGGGAGGAGCCGCGTCCATCCGAAGAGGCAAAGACCAGTTCGGCGATATCGGGTGCGCGCTCTGCCACACGCCGGCGATGAAGACCGGCAATTCCACGGTCCTCGCGTTGCGCAGCAAGACGGCGAATCTCTACTCCGACTTGCTGGTGCATGACATGGGCACAGGGCTGGCCGACGGCGTCAGCCAGGGCCAAGCGGGCCCGAGAGAGTTCCGGAGCGCGCCACTCTGGGGGCTGGGAAAGCGGATCTTCTTCCTGCATGACGGGAGGACTTCGGACCTGGTCGAAGCGATTCAGGAGCATTCGAGCACCGGCTCCGAAGCGAACGGCGTGATCTCGCGGTTCAACAACCTCCGCGAAAGCGACAAGCAGGACCTGCTCAACTTCCTGCGTTCGCTGTAGCCCGTCCGGCCCGTCCGGCCGATGAACCCGCGTCGAGCGGAGGCTCGACGCGGGGCTTTCTTGACGGAGAAGCTCAGTTCCTAGAGCGGCTTCCCGATCAGCCGGGCCAACTCGCCGATCACCCCGCGCCGGAAGGTGAGCACGCAGATCACGAAGATCACGCCTTGAACGACCGTCACCCAGGAGCCCATCTGCGCGAGGTAGTTCTCCATCGAGATGATGATCAGCGCGCCGACCACGGGCCCGAACACGGTCCCGAGGCCCCCCAGCAGCACCATCAGCACCACCTCGCCCGACATGGTCCAGTGCACGTCGGTGAGCGAAGCGAGCTCGAAGACCAGCACCTTGGTCGCTCCGGCGAGGCCGGCGAGCGTCGCCGAGAGCACGTAGGCGAGCAGCTTGTAGCGATTGACGTCGTAGCCGAGCGAGAGCGCTCTCGCCTCGTTCTCGCGGATCGCCTTCAGCACCTGCCCGAAGGGCGAGTGCACGGCGCGGTGGATGAGGAGAAATCCGCCGACGAACACCGCGAACACCAGCGTATACATCGCCCACACGTTCTTGAGATCGAGCACGCCGAAGAGCTTGCCGCGCGGCACGGCCTGGATGCCATCCTCGCCCCCGGTAAACGGTGCCTGCAAGTAGAAGAAATACATCATCTGCGCGAGCGCGAGCGTAATCATCGCGAAATAGATGCCCTGCCTCCGGATCGCGAGCAGCCCGCTGACGAGGCCGAGCAACGCGGAGCACGCCGTGCCGAAGAGAATCGCGAACTCGGGCGGAAAACCCCACACCTTGGCCGCGTGCGCCGAGGCATACCCGGCGGTGCCGAGAAACATTGCGTGCCCGAAGGACAACAGGCCCCCGTAGCCGATCAGGAGGTTGAAGGCGCAGGCGAACAGCGCGAAGCACATCACCTTCATGAGGAACACGGGATACGCGACCAGCGGCGCGAGCGCGAAGAAAGCGATCATCAAGGCGGTGGCGATGCGCTGATGCGCAATCCCGTCGGCGCGCGATGCGCCGCCCGGAGCAAGTTCGTGCGCGTCCGGCATGATCCTAGAAGGCCCTCATCGTTGCGTGCCGAAAAGGCCCGCCGGCTTGATCATCAGCACGATCGCCATGATGATGAAGATCACCGTGTTGGAGGCTTCGGGGTAAAACACTTTCGTCAGACCCTCGATCAGCCCGAGTGCGAATCCGGTCACGATCGAGCCCATGATCGAACCCATGCCTCCGATCACCACCACGGCAAAGACGACGATGATCAGGTCCGCCCCCATGAGCGGATTGACCTGGTAGATCGGCGCCGCCATCACGCCCGCGAACGCGGCGAGCGCGACGCCGAACCCGTAGGTGAGCGTGATCATCCTCGGCACGTTGATGCCGAAAGCCTGCACCAGCGCCGGGTTTTCCGTCGCCGCGCGCAGGTACGATCCCAGCTTGGTCTTCTCGATCACGAACCACGTCGCGAGACACACCACGATCGATGCGAGGATGACCCAGGCGCGGTAGTTCGGCAGGAACATGAAACCGAGGTTGCGCCCGCCGGAAAGCTCCTGCGGCATCGCGTAGGGAATTCCGGAGGTGCCGTACTCGTTGCGGAACAGCCCCTGGATGATGAGCGCGAGCCCGAAGGTGAGCAGCAGCCCGTAAAGGTGATCGAGCTTGTAGAGCTTGGAGAGCATCAGCCGCTCGATGACCATGCCGATGATCCCCACGGCGAGCGGCGTGATCGCGAGCGCCCACCAGTAGCCGATGCCGAGCTTGGCGAGCAGGAAATAGGCGCAGAACGCGCCCATCATGTACTGGGCGCCGTGGGTGAAGTTGATGATATTGAGCAGCCCGAAGATCACCGCAAGCCCGAGCGAGAGCAGCGCGTAAAACGAGCCGTTGATCAGCCCGATCAGGAGCTGCCCGAACAGCGCCTGCGTGGGAACGCCGAAGATGTCCACGATCAGCTATTGCGACATGCCCCGCGCGATGAGCGGCGGCATCGAGCCGTCCGTTCCATCGCGCGGAGCTAAAGCGGCGCCTTGGCGTCCGCCTTTAGCGTCATTTGGCGAGCGAGCACCCGCCGTCGCTCATCGGCCTGAACGCCTGGTCCGCCGGAATGGTGGCGCGGATCTTGTAGTAGTCGTAAGGACCTTTGGACTCCGAAGGCTTCTTCACCTCGACAAGATAGGCGGGATGAAGCTTCCGGCCGTCGGCGCGCACGGTGCCCTTGCCGAACAGCGGATCGTCGGTGGGCAACTCCTTCATCTTGGCGATG
>Ga0180082_1000017_pt1 | contig 24641 bp, 27 predicted proteins | sample EasRiv660_16_10D_FD_121780 | JGI IMG/M metagenome (GOLD analysis project Ga0180082, IMG submission 121780) | Soil microbial communities from meander-bound floodplain in the East River, Colorado, USA - East River metaG ERMLT660_16_10D | ecosystem: Environmental > Terrestrial > Soil > Floodplain ...
GGGGCCGGTGCGGGTCAATTGCTCGTTCTGTTCGCGGGTCAATGCCATATCTCGCTCCTTCGCCTCATTCCTCGTCTCATCGCCCGCGGCCTCCGAGTTGCCAGCGCTAGATTCGGCGGTATCGCGTCGGCCGCTCTGCGCGCCACCGGGGGTCACATCCCCGAGAACTACCTCGGGGCCCCTGTTCCGCCCCTCGACGCGCTATCTCGTCACTTGTGCTCTGCCGGATCGATGCACACTTTTCCATCGACGACCTGGACCTTCCACACCTTGAGCGGTTCCGTTGCCGGTGCGAAGGTCGCGCGACCGCTCCCTAAGTGGAACCGGCCCTGGTGGAACGGGCACTCGACCTCGTCGTCGAGTAAGTAGCCCTCCGACAGCGATCCCGGGCCGTGGGTGCACTCGTCCTGGGTGACATGGATGGTGCCCTCGACATTGAATACGGCGTAGACGTGACCGCCGCTTTCCGCGCGCAACGCGCAGCCCGGAGCAATATCCGACACGCCGCAAAGCGGCACCAGTTTCCCTTCCTTCATGCCTGGGCGCGTATTTTACCCTCTTTGATCTATGTCAAAATGGCCGATAGCAACGGCGGATGGAAGCGATGCAGCCTACAACACGAATCCAGGTTGCGATCATCGGGGCCGGGCCGGCGGGGCTGCTGCTTGCGCACCTGCTGCACCTGCAGGGCATCGGCTCGGTCGTGCTCGAAAACCGCAGCCGTCGGTACATCGAGGAGCGGATCCGCGCGGGCCTCCTCGAGCAGGGAACGGTAGACCTCCTGGCCGAATCGGGCGTCGGCGAGCGCCTCAAGCGCGAAAGCCTCGTCCATCATGGCATCGAGCTGCGCTTCGGCGGTCGCGGCCACCGCATCGACCTGAGCGGGCTCACCGGCGGTCGCGCCGTCACGATCTACGCGCAGCACGAAGTCGTCAAGGACCTCGTCAAGGCGCGGCTGGACGCCGGCGGGCAAATCCTGTTCGAGGTGAGCGACGTCAGCGTGCACGATTTCACCGGAGCAACGCCCCGGGTCCGCTTCCGCCGGAACGGCGTCGCGCAGGAGCTGAAATGCGATTTCATCGCCGGCTGCGACGGCTTCCACGGCATATGCCGGGATTCCATCCCCGCGGGCGTGCTCACCGTGCACGATCAGCACTACCCCTTCGCCTGGCTCGGGGTGCTGGCCGAGGCGCCGCCGGTATCACCCGAGCTCATTTACACGCATCACGACAGAGGCTTCGCGCTCTTTACCATGCGCACCACCCGGGTATCGCGCCTGTATCTCCAGTGCGCGCCGGACGAGGACGTTGCCAACTGGGCCGATGACCGGATCTGGCAGGAGCTGCGCACGCGCCTGGGCAACCACGGCGGGCTGAAGCTGCAGGACGGGCCCATGCTGCAGAAGGGAATCACGGCGATGCGCGGCTTCGTCGTCGAGCCGATGCAGTACGGCCGGCTGTACCTCGCGGGGGACGCCGCACACATCGTGCCGCCCACAGGGGCGAAGGGACTCAACCTGGCCGTAGCCGACGTGCGCATCCTGTCGCGGGCGCTGGCCGAGCACTACCGCAACGGCAGCACGGACCTGCTCGACCGCTATTCCGAGATTTGCCTGCGCCGGGTCTGGAAGGTGCAGCGATTCTCCTGGTGGATGACTTCCATGCTCCACCGGTTTCACGACGAAGGGCCGCTCCGCAGCCGCCTGCAGCTGGCCGAGCTCGACTACCTCACCCGCTCGAAGGCGGCGTCCACCGCGCTTGCCGAGAACTACGTCGGCCTGCCCTTCGAAGACTGACGGCGTCTCCCATTACCTCACTTGGCGTTGTCTTCGCGGGCGAGGGGTTGTTTCCAATTATTGTTCCCTTTGCGTCCTTAGCGGTGAAGCTGTTCCGTTCCTTCGCGTCCTGGGCGGCCTTGGCGGTGAGGCTTTTTTCTTCCTTCGCGGATTGGCGCCCTTGGCGGTAAGGCTTTTCCGTCGCCGCCACCTTGTCACCCTTATTCGTCACTCTCTAGTTTGTCTGGAGACGCTGCGATGATGGGCGTAGCCGCCGATCAGCATGAGTACGGAGTTAGCGAGAAATACGCTGGCCGCCCCGAACGCTGAGCCGACCGAGCCAAACGCGAGCGGAATGACCATGTGGGTGAGATTCACGAACGAGAAGCGCAGCCCGAGCGCCTCCCCCGCGCGCCCCTGCGGCGAGCGGTTGTAAGTCATGATGACCGAGAGCGGCTGCCCGATGCCCAGTCCGAGCCCGAGCGCGAACGACAGCAGCAGCAGGCCCCCGATGTGCTGGACGAACGGAAATAGCAGGAACGTCATGCCCGCAAGGAGCATGGAAACCGTCATTACCGGATCCTCGCCCCAGCGGCGCACCAGCAGCGGCAACAGGGTGCGGACCACGAAGGTCGCGGCAGCAAGGGCGCCAAGCACCACCCCGATCATGGTTGCGGAAAGGCCGATGGAGTGCCCGTAAATCGGCATATAGAAGGTGTAGAGGTCGATGCCCGCCACCACCAGCGAGCTCACCACTATGACGCGGCGCAGGTCCGGCTGAGCCAGCAATTCGCGCACGCCGCCGGCCTCCTTGGGCCGGGCCGCCCGCTGCGAGTGCGGAATCACGCGGCGGCAGACGACCCATGCCGCGCAGGAGACGGCGACGATCAACGCCAAATACAGAAACGTCGGCACATGGCCCCGGTAATCGATCGAAACACCCACCAGCAACGGTCCGATAAGCGCGCCGAGCGCTATCGCCAGGCTCTGCAGGCTCACGTTGCGCGTGCGGTCCTCGGCTCCGCCGAAAGTAGCGATGAGGTGCTGAAGGGCGATGTTTAGGAATACCAGCGCAATGCCCATCACCAACGCCGACAGGTACAGCACCTCGATCCCCTGGACAAGGTAGGGAATGACCAGTCCCAGGGCGATGCCGGCAGAGCCCAGCACGATGGGCCAGTAACTCCCGTAGCGGTCGGAAACCTTGCCGGCGTGCACTGAAAGCAGGAGCGGTCCGAGCCCGTAGAGTGCGATGAGCAGGCCGATCGCCGCGGCGGAGGCGCCGATCTCGATTGCATAAAGCGACATCAGCACGCGGCTGCTCATGAAGCTCATCCAATTGAGCAAGCCGAGAAATAGGATAAGATAGATCACACTCGAATCGGCGGTGAGAAATGCCGGGGGCGGCAGGTCAGAGCGCGCTATTTTAGCGCAGGCGTCGTCGCCCTCCCCGCGCTCGACACGTCCATCGCAAAAAAAAGGAGCACGCATGCAGATCACAAACGTCGGCGTCATCAGTCCGGGCGACATGGGCCAGGCGATCGCCGGACGGCTCAAGGAAAGCGGCCTGAACGTTTACGCGGCGCTGGATGGCCGCAGCGAGCGCACGAAGACCCTCGCGCGCGCGGCCGGACTGACCGATTGCGGCTCGATCGAGAAGCTGGTTGCGACCTGCGAGCTCGTGCTGTCCGTGATCAACCCTGGAGAGGCGCTCAATGTCGCCCGCCAGGTGGCCGCCGCCATGAGAAAGACCGGCCGCAAGATCGCGTTCGCGGACCTCAACGCGGTTTCGCCGCAGACAGCGCGCGAGGCGGACCGCATGATCCGCGAAGCGGGCGGAATGTTCATCGACGGCGGCATCATCGGACCGCCGCCGCGCGGCGAGAAGGACAAGCCCCGCATCTATGTCTCGGGCCCGGATGCCTACCTCTTCGAGAGCATCAGCCACCCGAATCTCCTGATGCGCGTACTGTCCGAGCGCGTCGGCGACGCCTCCGGGGTCAAGATGTGCTACGCCGCGATGACCAAGGGCACGACCGCGCTGGCGGTGGAGCTGCTGGTGGCGGCGCGCAAGCTTGGCGTCGAGCAGGCGCTCGAGAAGGAACTGCGCGAGAGCCGCAACGACGTCTTTGAATGGCAGATGAAGAACATCGCCGTGATGCCACCCAAGGCCTACCGCTGGGTGCCGGAGATGCAGGAGATCGCCAAGACCTTCGGCGAGCTCGGCCTGACGCGGCGCATCTTCGAGGGCGCGACCGACATCTACGCCCTCGTCGCCGCGACGACGCTGGGCAAGGAAAGCCCGGAACAGGCGCGCAAGAAAGGCCGCAGCGGTCTCGACATCACGCGGGAGCTGGCCGACAACAAGTAGAGAGAGCGTGACTGATACTGCGTGACTGATACTGCGTGACTGATACTGCGTCACTGATACAACGTGACTGATAAGGCGTGTTTGTATAAGACCATCAGCTACACATTACCTGTAACGCTTCATCAGTCACGCCCTTTCAGTCACGCTTCATCAGACGCGATACATCGACCGCCGGTCGGGCTCGAAGGTGATGACTCCCGCCGGCCGCTCCACGCGGCTGCGCCCGACGTAGATCTCGCCTGAACCGTCGAGCAGCAGTTCCCGCCGCAGCACGTGCACCTCCTCCCCGCTCCCGAGCGTGACGAAGGTGCCGTTGATGCTGTGGTCGAATAAATAGAAATGCGTGCGCACCAGCTTGATCGAGAGGTGCCGCCGCGATGCGAAGTTATCGGTCACCACCAGGTCGCAATCCTTCGAGCGCCCGATGACGATGCCGGTGCGCCACTGGTCCACGCGCACGCGCTCCTCGTCGAGAGTGACCAGCAGTGCGCCGGTGTCGCCGGGAATCATCTTGTTGGGTTGCAGGTTGACGTCGGTCAGCTCCGTCCGGTCGGTGCGCCACAGCACCTGATAGACGGTCGACTCCTGCTCGCTGCCCTTCAGCACCGCGTTGAAAATCGGCCGCACGCAGGTCTTCAGCGCCGCAGTCAGGCAGCGCTCGACGGCATCGGTGGTGAGGATCTGCTCGGCGGTTGCCGCCGCCCGCAGGTAGGCGGCGACGTTCACCGTGTCGCCAAACACGTCGTTCTCCTCGATCAGCACCGGGCCGTAGTGGAGCCCGACGTGGATGGAGACCGGGTAGTTGCCGGGCTTGGTCGTGCTCACCTGCGCCTGCATGTCGCTCGCGGCGAGCACCGCGAGGTCGGCATCGGGGAAAACGCACATCACCTCGTCGCCGATGGTCTTCACCAGCCGCCCCTCGTAGCGCGCGAGCACGCCGTTGATCACCTGAAGGCAGGCGTTGACGATGTTGCGGGCTGCAGCATCGCCGAGCTTCTGGTAGAGGCTGGTGCTGTCGCTGATGTCAGCGAACATCACTGCCAGGGTTCGCGTCTGTCTCTTCATGCGGCGCGATTATAAACCCCGTGAATCGTGATTCGCGAGTCGTCGCCCGTACCAACAGGCGGGTACGCGGCTCTTCGAATCACGACCCACAAATCACGAATCACGGTTTTTCGATCAGGCAATGCCTGCTGTCTCCCCCGGTTCCTCCAGCTCCGAAAACCGGACCGGCAGGATTTCACGGGCGGAGAGGCTGCCGGTGGCGGACTTCTCCACCAGCGTCAGGGACTGCTTGTCGGGGATTCCGGTCGGGATCACCATGCGACCACCCGGCTTGAGTTGCGCCAGCAGCGGCGGCGGAATCAGATCGGAGGCGGCGGTCACCATGATCCTGTCGTAAGGAGCGTGCTCCGGCCAGCCGTAGTAGCCGTTCACGACTCCAACTTCCACGTTCTCGTAGCCGAGGCGCTTCAGCCGCCGCTCCGCGCCCTGCGCCAGCTCCTCGATGATGTCCACCGTGTAGACACGCCTCGCGAGCTCCGCCAGGATCGCCGCCTGGTAACCGGCCCCGGCGCCCACCTCCAGCACCACGTCGCTCGCGTCCGGGGCCAGCAGGTCGGTCATGAGCGCCACGATGAACGGCTGCGACACGGTCTTCTCGTAGCCGATGGGCAGCGGGCGGTTGAGATAAGCGTAAGGCTGCAGCTCGACCGGAACGAACTCGTGGCGCGGCATGCTGCCGATGACGCGCATCACTCGATCGCTGAAAGAAGCGCGGCCGGTGTGGCCGACAGTGAGCGCCGCCTCGGTCACAATCTCCTCGATCATCTGCTGCCGCAGCTTTGCGAACACGTCTTCAGCCATGCCGCATAGTATCCTTCCCCCAACACCAATCGCAAGAAATCCTGTAAATTCAGCCCGATCATTATAATTTTTGCATGATTGCAAAAATTATCCGTCATTCGTGGAACCTGACGCCGGGCGCGGCGATCGCCCTGCAGCACCGGCTTCGCTCCAAAGTCGTCCGGCTGGGGCGCCCGCAGCAAGTGCGCACCGTCGCGGGCGTGGACGTCGGCTACGAGCGCGGCGGCGGGGTCGCGCGCGCCGCGGTGGCGGTGCTTTCCTTCCCTCAGCTCGAGCTGGTCGACTACGCCGTGGCCCGGCGGCCGGCGCGCTTTCCCTACGTGCCGGGCTTGCTCTCGTTCCGCGAAATACCCGCGCTGCTGGCGGCGCTGGACAGGCTGCGGGTCAAGCCCGACCTCATACTCTGCGACGGTCAGGGGCTCGCCCACCCGCGCCGCTTCGGCATTGCGTGTCACCTGGGGGTGATCTGCGGCATTCCCACGATCGGCGTCGCCAAATCGCGGCTGATCGGGGAACACGGCGAGCCGATGCAGCGGCGCGGCGCGTGGGTAGCGCTGCGGGACAACGGGGAAGCCATTGGCGCGGTGTTGCGATCCAGGGCGGGCACTCGACCGATCTACGTCTCCATCGGCCACCGCCTGAGCTTGCCGCTGGCGGTGCGCTACGTCATGGCCTGCACCACTCGATTCCGGCTCCCCGAAACGACGCGCTGGGCGCACCGGCTCGCCTCTGGCGGCGAGCCTCCGAGGGATGAGGGATGAGGAATGAGGGATGAGGAATGAGGGAAGAAGGTAGAATGACGTTTCACGCTCGTTCGCCCGATTCACGACTCACGATTCACAAATCACGCACTTAGGGAACCAATCATGGCCGCACAAAACGACACCAACAACCTCGCGCTGTTCTGCGACTTCGAGAACGTCGCCCTCGGCGTGCGCGAGGCCCGCTACTCGGATTTCGACGTCAAGAAGGTGCTCGAGCGGCTGCTCCTCAAGGGCAACATCGTGGTGAAGAAAGCCTACTGCGACTGGGATCGCTACAAGGATTTCAAGAAGGCGATGCACGAGGCGGCGTTCGAGCTGATCGAGATCCCCCACGTGCGCATGTCGGGCAAGAACTCGGCCGACATCCGCATGGTGGTGGACGCCCTCGACTTGTGCTACACCAAGTCGCACGTGGACACCTTCGTCATCATCAGCGGCGACTCCGACTTCTCGCCGCTGGTCTCCAAGCTGCGCGAGAACAACAAGACCGTTATCGGCGTCGGGGTCAAGAAATCGTCCTCCGACCTCCTGATCGCGAACTGCGACGAGTTCATCTACTACGACGACCTGGTGCGGGAGAAGCCGAAAAAGCAGCCCCGCAGGAAACCTGCAGCCGCCGCACCCGGCGCGACGCAAGTCCCGGCGGCAGAGGGCGGCGACAAGAAGCAGGAGGCCCTCGACCTGGTGCTGGAGACCATCGAGGCGCTCGTCAGCGAGCGCGGCGCGGAGGAGAAGATCTGGGGCTCGATGGTGAAGCAGGCGCTGAAGCGCCGTCAGCCCGGGTTCAACGAGTCCTACTATGGCTTCCGCTCCTTCGGCAAACTGCTCGACGAGGCGGAGGCCCGCAAGCTGCTGACGCTCGAGCACGACGAGAAGTCCGGCGGCGTGATTGTCAAGAGCCTCAATCCCGATGCTTGAGAGCTTATGCGTGACCGGTAGACGAGCCTGCTCTTTGGCGTTGCTTGCTGGAAGGGCTTCGCCCGCGCACACGTTTCCATTCCCGCCAAGCGAGTCCCGATGACCAGAGATGATCCGGATGCCGGCCCGAAAGGGGCGCTCCCGGCCGTCGGCGCGATCGCGGAGCGTATCGTGCTCGCCGCCGCCGCGCTGGCCCTTGTCGTGCTGGGTTTCTTTTTTCTGGCCGCTGCGCTCATCGCGGGTGCAATGCTGGCCGGGGTCATATTGATCCGCTTATGGTGGCTGCAGCGGAAAATCAGGAAGGCGGAGGAAGCCGGATACCTGACCACCGAGTACACGGTCGTCGACCGCGAGCGCCCAAAGAGTCCCCGCTTGCCGCCCGGCGCGTGAGTGGCCACCCTGCTGCCAATACCCGCTGATCGGCTACAATCACGCCAACCGTCGGGTCCACCCGCGGGCCCGATACCGGCTTATCTCGCGCTGTCAGCCAGGAGAACATGGAGTGCAAGTCACCGCAGTGCGCCATGCGGACGTCCTCGTGGTCGCCGTCACCGGACGGATCGACTACATGAATGCTGAGGACTTCAAGTCGGCCCTGCAGCCCTACCTCGCGAACTGCGCCGCGGGCGGCGACCGGGTGGTGCTCGACCTGTCGCGGCTCGAGTACGTCAGCAGCGCCGGGCTGCGCGTGCTCATGATCGCGGCTAAGGATGCCCGCGTCCGGAAGGGCACGCTGGTCGCCGTGTCGCTGCAACCCGTGGTGCGCGAGATCTTCGAGATCAGCCGCTTCACGCTGGTATTCGACGTCTTCGACTCCGTGCAGGACGCCTTGCGCGCGATCTCCCCGGGGGCGGCCGCCGCGTCCCGCTCCGGGTAGCCGGCGATGCGCGTTCGTTTCTGGGGCACGCGCGGCTCGCTGCCGGTCTCCCTCACCGCCGAGGACATCAAGAACAAGATCGTCGACGCGCTGCTCGCGGCCGCGGGCCGGAACCTGAAAACCCGCGCCGATGCCGAGGCGTTCGTCGAGCGCGATCTGCCCTTCGCCATCTCGCACACCTACGGCGGCAACTCTTCCTGCGTCGAGCTCGATATCGGCACCGAGGAGTATGTGCTGTGCGACCTGGGCACCGGCGTGCGCCCATTCGGACTTCACGTGCTCGCGCGCAAGGGTCCGCGAACGCGGTGCACCTTCCATGTCTTCCTGTCCCACCTGCACTGGGACCACATCATGGGGTTTCCGTTCTTCCCCCACGCCTACATTCCGGGCAACCGCATCGTGATCTACGGCTGCCACAACGGCATCGAGGAAGCGTTGCGCAGGCAGCATGCCGCGCCGTGCTTCCCGGTGGACTTCTCCGGGCTCCCCGCAAAGATCGAGTTCGTGAAGCTCGAGCCAGGCAAGCGCTCACGCCACGCCGGTCTCGACGTCACGCCCAAGCGTCAGCTGCATGGCGGGGATTCCTACGGCTACCGCTTCGAGCACGGCGGCAAGGTCGTGGTCTACTCGACCGATTCCGAGCACAAGACCGACGACGCCGGCTCTACCCAGGACGTGGTCAAGTTTTTCCGCAACGCGGACCTCGTGATCTTCGACGCCATGTACTCGCTGGCGGACACCGTCTCGGTCAAGGAGGACTGGGGACACTCGAGCAACGTCGTGGGCGTCGAGCTGTGCCAGCTCGCGCGCGCGAAGCACCTCTGCATCTATCACCACGAGCCCGTCTACAACGACGTGCAGATCGCCTCGGTGCTGCAGGAGACCCTCCGCCTCGAGGAGATCACGCGCGGGGATCACCCGCTGCGCGTCTCCAGCGCCTATGACGGCCTGGAGATCGCGGTCTGATTCCCACGATGCGCGCGTGAGCGGGTGACGGCATGAGCGCCCAGCCGCAGGCAGCACCGGCGGGCATGGCGTGGCGCGGGCGGCTGGCGCGCCCGCGGGCCCTCGGCGCCGTTCTCGTAATCGCTCTTGCCGCCCTGCACCTGCTCGCCGATACGCCCATCCAGTCCTGGCTGCGCAACGCCTGGTTCGACGCCTACCAATCGATGATGCCGCGGCAGCGCGTGTCGGCGCCGGCGGTGATCGTCGCGGTGGACGAGAAGAGCCTCGCACAGCTCGGGCAATGGCCGTGGCCACGCACCCTGATTGCGCAAGTGTTCGACAGGTTGGCGGAGTACCGTCCGCTCGCGGTAGGCGTGGACGTGATCTTCGCCGAACCCGACCGGCTCTCCCCGGGTGCGATCGCCGAGAACAACCCGCATGTCGGGCACGCCCTTGCGCTTCAACTGAAGCGCCTGTTGAGCAACGACGACGTGCTTGCCGCCGCGATCAAGCGGCTGCCGGTGGTGCTCGGCGTTGCGGGGGTCGATGAGCGCGGCAAGGAAGCCCCGCCGCGCTCGGCGGCCGCGTTTCAGCTGCAGGGTGATCCGCTGCCTTATCTGTGGCATTTCCCCTCGGCGTTGACGAGCTTGAAACAAATCGACGCTGCCGCGGCGAGCCGTGCCCTCCTGAGCGCGGACATACCCCACGGCGTGGTGCGCCGAGTCCCGCTGCTCGCAGCGGTCGGCAACGTGCCGTTCCCATCGCTCGGACTGGAGACGTTGCGCGTCGGCGTGGGGGCTCCCGCGTATTCGGTCCGCACCGGCGCGCACGGCATCGAGTCGATTGGAATCGGGGACGTCCTGATCCGCAGCCAGGCAGACGGCCATCTCTGGGTTCGGTTTGGCCGCCACGACCCCGCCCGCTTCGTCTCCGCGACGGACGTCATCGCCGGCACGGTGGACCGCGAGCGCATCGCGGGCAAGCTGGTCCTGTTCGGCGTCACCGGCATCGGGCTCCTCGACCAGCAGGCGACGCCCCTCGGGGAACGCATGTCCGGCATGGAGGTCCACGCCCAGATCCTCGAGAATATATTCGACGGCAATCTGCTCACGCGCCCGCACTGGATGCGCTGGGCGGAGACCGCACTGATTGCGGTTCTCGGCGCTCTGCTTGTGCTTGCCGTGCCAGCGCTCTCGCCAGTGCGCTCCTCACTCGTCCTGGTCGTGGTGACGGGCGGGCTGCTTCTGCTCGGCATGGCTCTCTTCCATTACGCCGGCGTGCTGCTCGACGCAGCGGCGCCGGTCATCGACCTCAACGTCCTGTTCGGGGGCCTGTTGCGCGCGACACTCGCGGAATCCGCGCGTCAGCAGGAGCGACTGAAGCGCGAACTCGAGGTCGAGCGGGACGCGGCGGCGCGGATGGCCGGGGAGCTGGAGGCCGCGCGCCGCGTTCAGATCGGGATACTGCCGGTTCCGGCCCTTGCATTCCAGGGTGAGAAGCGCTTCGACCTGCACGCGAGCATGGAGCCGGCGCGGGAAGTCGGCGGGGACCTCTACGACTTCTTTATGGTCAGCCAGTCACGCCTGTTCTTCATGGTGGGCGACGTCTCCGGCAAGGGGATGCCGGCCAGCATCTTCATGGCGCTGTCGAAGGCGCTCTACAAGAGCGCCGCGCTGCGCAGCCTGCCTGACCTCGGCCGGACGATGGCGGATGCCAACGTGGAGATCACGCGCGAGAATCCCGAGTTTCTGTTCGTGACAGTGGTCGCCTGCATGCTCGACGTGGAGACAGGGGAGCTTGCTTACTGCAACGCCGGGCACGAGCCGCCCCATGCCATCGCCGCCGATGGAAAGAGAATCAGGCAGCTCGAAGGCGGCGGGCCGCCGCTGTGCACGCTGGAGAACTTCCCGTATCAGACCGCGCACACCCGCATGGAGCCGGGTGAATCGCTGGTCCTGGTAAGCGACGGCGTGCCGGAGGCGATGAATCCCGCCGGGGAGCTGTTCGGGCGGGCGCGATTGGGCCGCCTGCTGGCGGCGATGCCAGCGGGGCTGAGCGCCGAGGAGCGGGTCAAGGCGATGAGCGACGAGGTCCGCAGCTTCGCCGCGGGTGCCGATATGGCCGATGACGTAACGATTCTGGTGGTCCGCCGGCTCGGACCGGTGACTGACAAGACGTGACTGATGAGCTGCGACTGGTGAAGCGTGACTGGTGACGCGTGGTCTGCAGGGCAGTGTAGAAAAGACAGCGATTTGTCGGTCGCTGTTTCTTCAGCGGACGTTGATCTCCACCCGCCGGTTGCGGGGCTCGCTGACCTCGTCGGCGGTCGGCACGATGGGTTCGCGCTCGCCGCGACCGGCGACGTTGATGGCGCTGGTCGGAATACCACGGTCCACGAAATCCTTGCGCACGCGCTCGGCACGTCTGAGCGACAGCGTGTCGTTGTACTCGACAGCACCGACACGGTCCGTGTGGCCGATCACGGCGATTTCCGCCACCTTCCGTCGCGCGACCTCCGCGAATACCTTCTCAAACGCGTCCTTCGACGCCGGCGTGTACTCATCGGTATCTTGCAGGAAATAGAGCAGGAACGAGATCGCGCGCTGCGGCTGCGCAGCGATGGCGTACGAAAAGAGCTTTGTCACCTCATCGCGCTCTACGGGAGGCGCGTCGACCCGGTTGCCCCTCTCGAGGAGTGCCGCGGCGTAGGGCTTGCTCAACACCGAACTGGCGCCTCGGGGATTGGTGACGACTACCGCCCCCGTCTTGCCATCCGCGTCGGGGACGAGAACTACCAGTTCCCGCGTATTCGGCGCGGCTGCGCACGCGCCGAGGATTACCGCGGCTGCTGCAATCAGTCCCCCGCGCAGCGTGTAGCCCATGCGCGAGCAGCTCTAATTCAGGGGAACGACCTGAACGAAGAATTCCGTCCCGCGCGCCCCGAGGATCGCGGCCGGTGTCCTGACCGTCATCGCCTCTGGCGATTGCTTCGCGATCTTGCCCGAGATCACGGAAAGCGTGCCACTGCGCATCGAGGTGTCGAGCTTTCCCTCGTGGGTGGTCGAGTTGAAGGAGAACCGGTCCAGCGCCAGCGAGCTGTTGGGACCGGCCGACATGATCGTGTTATCGACAAACGTGATGCCAACCGAGCCGTCAATACCGGTGCGGATGACGTCCGCCTGCTGCAGCTTCATGCCCGCGGCGCCCAGGATGCGCTGCGATCCGCGCTCGACCACCACGGTGCCGTTCATCGTCTTGATCTGGGCGATGTCGTTCGCCGCCAACGGACCTGCGGCAAGCAATCCGGCTGCCAGCGCGGCACACGCAAGGAACCTGATGATGCAATGTAGTGCGGTCATGAGCTTCTCCTTTCCAGATACGCCAATTGTGACTTTTTTCCGCTAATGGGCAATGCGGCATTATGATGGCATAAATATCGCATTGGATTAATGTATTCTTTCTCAGATGGCAGGCCTCCCCCTACCATGCATCTGACGCTATCGGCCGATAATCGGGAATACCCGCGGTTGCGGGAGTTCGTGGACCGCGCCTGCCAGCAGGCCGGCTGCTCCCCGGGCCAGCGCACTCGCGTCCAACTCGTGGTGGAGGAACTGTTCAGCAATACCGTGAAATACGGCCAGCGGGAGGCGGTGCCCGCTTCGGTCACCATCTCGGTCGATTTTGCGGGCGAGCATCCAATGACCGTCCACTACGAGGACGACGCGCCGCAGCATGACGCCTTTGACCAAGCGGGGACCGACGACTCACTCAAGGTTTCGGTGACCAGCCGCCGGGTGGGGGGGCTCGGCATCGTGCTGGTCCGGGAACTGGGCAAGGACGTGAGTTACTCGTGGTCCGGCGGGAAAAACCGCGTCACATTCTCCGTCGCGGCCGATACGCCATGGCCCAGAAGACCGCAAACGTAGCGGGCGGCGGGTTCGCGGCTGGCCGCGGTCGTCACTCCATTTGCCGGGGCTGATCCGTGGCAGCCTTGGGCGTTGCTTGCAGCTCCGATTCGAATCGCCGCAGCTGTTGTTGACTCTGCTGTTGCGCCTTCTGTAACTCCATCTGCGCCTTGGCACCGCGCGTGCCCTCGTCGTCGGACGGCTGGGCGCCGGTCGGTTCCATGCCTTGCCGGTAGTGCAACTCCTGCTGCTGTTGCCGCTGGTTGATCTGAAGCAGGTCCAAAGCTTGCTGCTGCTTCGCACCAGCGGGCGGTTCCTGCACGCTTCGCTGTTGCTGCTGCATGCGCAGTTGCAGCGCGTCCTGCTGCTGCTGACGCTGCAACTGATGCTGCTGCAGCGCGCGTGCTCCCGGGTCATCCGCGCCCCATGCCGCAGTAGCCAGTGCAATCCAGCCGATGAACATCATCAGAACCTTCATGGGCGATCGCGCCCCGAGATAGGGGGTCCCCTCCGGATTGATATGGAAGCCGCGAGCTCGATCCACAACCGTTCGCATGCCACGCCTAAACGATCCGATCGAGCGGCACCTGGAACAATCGTATCCTGTCATCGGCCCGTGTTATTTCGTGATTGGCGTCGGTGATCCTGCGTATCAGGCCCTCCAGCGTCGAGTCGTCCTGGAAAGCGATCATCAGGACGGCATTGGTGCTGGCGAAGCTGCCGGTGCCGAGGTGTGGCTCAGTGCCGCGGCCTTTCCCCTGCGCGCGTTCCCAGCGGGTGTAATAATCGATCCCGGCGTCCTTGAGCAACTGCATCACGCGCGGGGTGAAATATTCATTGTGAACGATAAACGCCATTTTCATGATGGTTTCTTTCCATGATCAGGAGCGCGCACCATTGTACGCGGCCGCGGAAACGGGGGTTTGATCTCGATCAATCCCGCACCGCTTCCTGCCGCGAAGCAATCACCATCACTTGCCCAGCTTCTTCTGCATGCGCTGATCGAACCGCTCGACGTTGATGATGAGCCGCTCGTGAACGCCCTCCCCGACTTGCTCGCGCTCATCCTCGGCGTGGATCCTGAACGTCAAAGTGCGCCCCTCGATCCTGACCAGCTCCGCGCCGGCTCGCACTCGCAGTCCCACTGGAGTCGCCGCGAAATGCTTGACGTCGAGGTGCGTGCCCACCGTCTGATATCCCGGCGGCATGTAGCGCTCAACGGCCTGGAGCGCGGCAGACTCCATGAGGTTCACCATGATCGGGGTGGCGAGCACTCCGATCTTGCCGCTGCCCACGTGCGGCGCGGTGTCGCGCGTGCCCACCACGATCTCAGCCGCGCCGGTGAGGCCTGCTTTGAGCTCCTGCGGGAGATTCAGGACCAGGGAAGCCTCCTGTCAGGCATGGGGTGCTTCATGATGTCATCCAGTCGATATTGCTTGCCCGGCTCGTTCCCGGTCTGTTACCTGATGGACAAGCTGAACCAAGCGCTGTCCATCCTCAGATAGCCCGCAAACGAAAAAAGCCGCATCACGCGGCTTCTCAAGCGGTTCGGTTCAAGCGGATCCTTAAAGCTATCCCGATTCCGTGCGCGCTTACTTGACGGGGGGCGGAGAAGCCGCATGCCGTGCAGGCTTGACCCTTCGAAGGATGACCAGACGCAATCCCAAAAACTGTCGAGCTCTGACGAGCTTTACCGTAGTGGAATTGATCCCTTGAAAGAGCCGGGCGACCTCGTTGCGGTACTGGTCTTCAGTCCAGACCAGCACTATATGCGACCCGCCCAGATCCAGACGCATCATCGCCTCCTTGGCGCAAGACTGCTGCCCGACAATAATGAAAATCGGGTGCCGAGTCAATTCCCCGATAGTCACGCATTATTCGCCCTGCACCACCGCGTTCTCAAGTACGCGGGCGCGATCAACAGGAGAAGCGTCCCGAGCTTTGCCAGTCTCATCACGGGTCGCCGGTTCTGGACCATCCCGGGGGTGCCGCAACACGCCCGCGATGCGATCGCGACTTCGCTTGATACCCTATAATCTCCTGCTGCGAGGAAGACGAAAACGCAAATGCTGGTCAGATTTAAAATCAATGGCGATCCCGTCGAAGTGAACCTCAAGTCGGGCGACCGGCTGCTGGTGGACGTGCTGCGGGAAGACCTGCGGATGACCGGCACCAAGCACGGCTGCGGCATCGGCGCCTGCGGCACGTGCACGGTAATCGTGGACGGCTATCCCATTGCGTCCTGCCTGCAGCTCGCCGCGATGTGCGACGGCGCGGACATCCGCACAATCGAGGGGTTGGCCGGCGCCTCCGCACTGCACCCGGTGCAGCAGGCGTTCGTGAACAAGTCCGCCTTGCAATGCGGCATCTGCACCCCCGGCCACGTCATGGCAGCGTGCGCCTTGCTTGAAAAAACACCCAACCCCACCGACGAGGAGATCCGCGCCAGCGCCGATAGCGTCTATTGCCGCTGCACCGGCTACGTCCGCATCCTCGAGGCCTACAAGGAGGCGGTCGCCCTTGCGCAGAAGGCGACCAAACGATGACTCCGCGCGACCCCCGGTTGGCTGCGGCCGCAAGTTTCCTCGTCGTCGGCAAGGACGTTCCGCGCACGGACGCCGTACCGAAAGTCACCGGCGCGGCGCAGTATGTCGCCGACCTGCACTTCCCCGGCTTGCTGCACGCCGCGGTGCTGCGAAGCCCCCACCCGCACGCCAGGATCGTTTCCATCGACGTCAGCGCTGCAGCGGCCGTGCCCGGCGTCAAAGCGGTCGCGACCGGCGCCGATACGGCGAAGCGCAAATGGGGCGCTTTCCGCCCGGATCTCTATCCGCTCGCAATCGGCAAAGTGCGCTATGTCGGCGACGAAGTGGCGGCGGTCGCGGCGGTGGACCCCGACGCCGCGCGCGCGGCGGTGGACAAGATCGTGGTCCGCTACGAGGTCCTGCCCGCGGTGCTGTCGCTCGACCAGGCGCTGGCGCCGGGCGCTGCGCTGGTGCATGACGACGCACCCGGCAACGTCGCGCACCAGTTCGCCTTCGAGCGCGGCGACGTGGCGGCCGGGTTCAAGGCCTCGGATGTCGTCGTGGAAGGCACGTGGGAATCCGCGCGCCAGTGGCACACGGCGCTCGAGACCATCGGCTGCGTCGCCCGATGGGACAGCGGCCGCGTCACGATGTGGTGCAACACGCAGACGCCGTTTCTCGCGCGTGGCCGCTACGCCACCGCGCTCGGACTGCCTGAGGCCCAGGTGCGCGTGATCCAGACCGAGGTCGGCGGCGGCTTCGGCGGCAAGTCCGGAGACGACAACGCCTCCGTCATCTGCGCCCTCCTCGCCCGGCTGAGCGGCCGCCCGGTCAAGCTGATCCACACCCGCGAGGAGGAATTCCTCGCGAGCCACCCGCGCATGCCGATGCGCTACTGGGTGCGGCTCGGCTTCCGCAAGGACGGCCGCGTCATGGCGAAGGAAATCAAGATGCGGGCCGACAACGGCGCCTACACCGGCAAGTCGCAGGCGATCCTCGGCGCGGCCAGCGTGCGTCACGACGCGCTCTACAAGTACCCCGCGGTACGCGGAAATTCCACGCTCGTCTATACGAACCTGGTGCCGACCGGGGCATTCCGCGGCTTCGGCAACCCATCCGCGGACTGGGCGGTGGAGCAGGCGTGGGACCTCGCCGCGGAGAAGCTCGGCATCGACGGGGTCGACCTGCTTCGCATGAACGCAGTGGACCCCGGCGATGTTTCGCCGCACAACCACAAGATCACGAGCTGTGAGCTGAAGCAGTGCATCGACAAGGCAGCCGAACTGATCCGCTGGAAGGAAAAGCGCAAGCGGAAGCAGCCCAACCACGGGCTCGGCATGGGCTGCAGCGTCCACGTCAACGGCCGCCGCAGCTTTGGCGACTGGGATGGGTCTTCCGCCATCGTGCGCGTGAACGAGGACGGTCGCGCCACGGTCATCACGGGCGAAGGCGAGATCGGCCAGGGCAACCTCACGGTGCTGCGCCAGATCGCGGCCGAAGAGCTGGGGCTGTCCTACGAGCAGGTGGACATCACGCGGCCCGACACCGACGTGCAACCCCACTCGCTCGGCGCGCTGGCGAGCCGGCTCACCTACGTCGCGGGCAACGCGGTCAAGAATGCAGCCACGGCGGCTGCCCAGCAGCTGCTGGATGCGGCCGCGGAGCAGTTCCAGCGTCCCGCCTCGGAACTCACCATCATCAACGGCGAGATCGGCCCGCGAAACGGGGCGGAAACCGATTTCAGGCCCGTGGCCGCAATCGTGCGCGCGAATATCTACAAGCGCGGCGGCCAGCCGATCATCGGCGTGGGCACGTTCGACAATCCTTCCGACTTTCCCGACCACAGCCGCTACGGCAACGAGTCGGGCGCGTACAATTTCGCGGCGCAGGCGGCCGAGGTGGAGGTGGATCGCGCCACCGGCGAGGTGAAGCTCCTCGAAATCGCCGCCGTGGTGGATTGCGGGACGGTCATCAACCCGGCCACCGCCGAAGGACAGGTGCAGGGCGCGGTGACGCAGGGCATCGGGCTCGCCATGATCGAGTACTTCGACTGGTGGAACGGGCAGCCGACGGATCCGCAGCTGAAGGACTACCCCATCCCGGGAGCCGCGACGATGCCGAAGCTGCACGTTGGTTTCGCCGATTCCTACGAGCCGTCGGGACCGTTCGGCGCGAAGGGGCTGGGCGAGATCGGGCTCGACGCGGTGCCCGCGGCGATCGCCAACGCAATCGCGGACGCATGCGGGGTGCGCATTTTCAACCTGCCGATCACCTCCGAGAAGATTCACCGCGCGCTGCACCCGCAGCTCTACGCGAACGAGCAGTCCCCGCCGCCCGCCGCGCCCAAGGGCACCATGTGGACGCGCCTTGCCGCGGGCAAGCCTTCCGGCGCGCGTCCCTTCAACCCGGAGTTCGTGTCCGCGGCGAGCGTGGAGGAAGCCCTGCAGCTCCTCGCGGCGGGCGATGCTGCGCTCGTCGCAGGCGGCATGTCGCACGCGCTGCGGCGCGAGCGCACCGGCTTCCCGCAGGCAAAGCGCCTGGTCTCGATCATGCGCATCCCCGAGCTAAGCGAGTTTTCCATCGATGCACGCGGCGTGCTGCGGGCGGGCGCGGCGGTTCGACAGCAGGCGTTTTACGAGGAAGCACGCGTCAAGAAACACTGGCAAGCAATCGACGACGCGATGGAATCAGTGGGACACACACGGATCCGCCGCATGCTCACGGTCGGCGGAAGCGTCGCGCCTCTGATCGGCGGCTTCGATCTGCCGCTCGCGCTCCTCGCCCTGGGGGCGCGCGTCGCCGTGGCCGGACTGAACGGGCGGCGCAGCGTAACGCTGGAGGAGGCCTTTCAGAAACGCTTTGCCAAGGATGAGATGGTGGTCGCAATCGAAGTCGACCCGCTGCCCGCCCGATCCGGATCAAGCTTCTACAAATACATGGCCCGTGGCGTACTGGAAATCCCGACCGTCAATACCGCGGCGACGATAAGCCTGAACGCCGATGGCGCGTGCAGCCATGCGCGCGCCGTCATTGGAGCCGTAAGCTGGAAGCCGATCGTGCTCGACTTGAAGGAGCTTGTCGGGCAACGTCTCAATGAAGACCTGCTGCGCGGATCCGTGCAGGGCGTGCGCGCTGCCGCCGAGCCCATGCCGGACGTGCGCGGCTCGGCGACCTACAAGCGGGAGATGGCCGTCGAATTCGCCTACCGGGCGCTGGCGACAGCGTGGAAGCGCGCTCAACAGGGAAGAGCGTGAATCGTGATTGGACTTCCACAATGGATTTGAGACCCGTCGTCCGCAGCGTTGTATCGGCATTCGCAGCATTCGCCTATTTCGCTATGGGCCAGGTAGTTGCCCAGAGCTACCCCACTGCGCCGGTGCGCGTCATCGTGCCGTTTCCGCCTGGTGGCGGCGTGGACGCCATGGGCCGCCTCGTCGGCCAGAAATTGAGCGAGGTCCTGGGCAAGCCGGTCGTCATCGACAATCGCGCCGGGGCCAATGGAATGATCGGCAGTGAGGCCGTCGCCAGGTCTTCCAAGGATGGCTACACGCTGCTCGTCAACGGCGCGAACTTCGTCACCACGCCGATGCTGTTCAGCAAAGTCAGCTACGACCCGATCAGGGATTTCGACCCCATCAGCCTGATGGCGCTCGGCCCCAATGTGCTGGTGGTCCACCCCTCGCTGCCGGTGAAATCGGTGAAGGACCTGATCGCGCTCGCAAGAACGAAGCCCGGCCATGTGCAGTTCGCCGGGTCGGGAAGCGGCAGCACGCCGCACCTTGCCGGCGAGCTGTTCAACTCCATGGCCAGGGTCAAGATGGTGCACGTGCCGTACCGGGGCTCCGGCCCCGCGATGATCGGCCTGCTGAGCGGCGAGACGAGCATCATGTTCCTGCCGGCGATCAATGCCGGTCCGCACCTGAAGACCGGACGGCTCCGCGCGCTCGCGGTGACCAGCCGCGAGCGGCTGCCGGCCATGCCGGAGCTGCCGACGATCTCCGAATCCGGCCTGCCGGGCTATGAGTCGAGCCAATGGTACGGCGTGCTGGCGCCAGCCGGGACACCCGCAGATGTATTGAGCCTGCTCAATGCGCATATCGCGAAGATCATGCAGGCGGCGGACATGAAGCAGCGCCTGACAAGCGAGGGCCTGCTGACCGTCGGCAGCACCCGCGAGCAGCTCGCGGCGCACATCAAGGCCGAAATGACGAAATGGGCGAAAGTCATCAAAGAGTCCGGCGCCAAGGTTGATTGATGCTTGACCGGTGACAGGTGTTGAAGAAGAACTGCTTCGAGGAAAGAATCTTGACATCGATCTCAGCACTTAGGCAGAAAGGGGCGCACGCGGCGCTCGGTTTTGTGTTCGTCGCGTCGATCAGCGCAATGGACAGCGCGGCGGCGCAGGCTTTTCCCAGCCGGCCGGTGCGGCTGATCGTGCCGCAGAGCGCAGGCGGCTCGACTGACGTCATTGCGCGTGTCGTGGCGCAGAAGATGGCCGAGGGTCTCGGCCAGACCGTAATCGTGGACAACCGCCCGGGCGCCGGCAGCCTGAACGGCACCGAGATGGTGGTCCACGCGGCACCCGACGGCCATACCCTGCTCGCCGTCGCAGCCTCGTTCACCATCAATCCCGCCATTCACAAGAAGCTGCCGTTCGATCCCATCCGCGATTTCACGCCGGTCACGCAGCTTGCCACCCTGCCCCACATCCTGATCGTGCATCCTTCCGTGCCGGTCAACTCGGTGAAAGAGTTGATCGCGCTCGCGATGAGCAAGCCAGGCCAGCTCAACTACGCCTCGAGCGGCATCGCCACCAGCACGCACATGGCCGCGGAGCTCTTCATGTTCATGACCCGGACCAGCATGGTGAACGTGCCCTACAAGGGCGGCGCGCCCGCGATGTCGGCCATGCTCGGCGGACAGTGCCAGCTCAATTTCGCGACCATCTCGACGGCAATCCCGCACGTGCGCTCCGGCAAGCTGCGCGCGCTCGCGGTGACCAGCGCGAAGCGCTCCGTCGCGGCGCCTGAGTTCCCCACCATCGCGGAAGCCGGCGTGTCCGGCTACGACCACTCCTCCTGGGTCGGGCTGCTCGCGCCGGCCAGGGTGCCGCAGCCTGTCGTCTCCCGGCTCAACGCCGAGGCGGTCAAGGCCGCCCATACGCAGGAGGTCAGGGCCGCGCTGCTGCGGGATGGCCTGGAGGCAACCGGCACCTCGCCCACCGAATACGCCGCCCTCATAAAAATGGAAGTCGCCAAGTGGATCAAGGTGGCCAAGGCAGCGAACATCAAGGCCGAATGAGGAGTCAGCGATGGCCTCAGCGATAGCCAATCCCAACCGCGCCCGCCTCTCGAGCGAGATCGCGCAGCTGAACATGAAGCCGCTCTGGGAGCGGGTCATGCGGCTCAAGCCCGGTACCGCGGCGATGCCGGCCATCTGGCGCTGGACGCAAGTTCAGCCTTACCTCATGCGCGCCGCCGAGCTGATCACCACGCAGGAGGCCGAGCGCCGCGTCCTCATGCTCGAAAATCCCGCGCTGACCGGGACCACTTTCGCCACCACGACGCTCTACGCGGGCCTGCAGGTGATCCTGCCCGGCGAGATCGCGCGCACGCACCGCCACGCGCCGAACGCGTTGCGCTTCATCGTCGAAGGCGAAGGCGCATATACCGCCGTGGACGGCGAGCGGGTCACGATGAAACCGGGCGATTTCGTGACGACGCCAAACTGGGCCTGGCATGACCACGGCAACCTGGGATCGGAGCCGGTCGTGTGGCTCGACGGCCTCGACACCGCTTTTGCGAACCTGTTCGGGGCGCATTTCAGGGAGGACTACCCGCAGGAAAGCCAGCCCGTGACGCGCGCGGAAGGCGATGCCGGCGCGCGTTATGGCGCGAACTTGCTGCCCCTGGAATATCGCCCGAAGGGGCCAGCTTCGCCGGTCCTGTCGTACCCCTACGACCGCACGCGCGAGGCCCTGGAGCAACTCGCACGCAGCGGCGATCCACACGCGGCGCATGGCTACAAGCTGCGCTACGTGAACCCGGCCACCGGCGGGCATCCGTTTCCCACCATGGCGGCGTTCATGCAATGGCTGCCAAAGGGCTACGCCGGGCGCCGCGCCCGCAGCACCGACGGCACGGTGTACTGCGTCGTCGAGGGGCGAGGCAGCGTCGTTATCGGCGAGACGCGCTTCGATTTTTCTCCGCACGACGTGTTCGTCGTCCCGTCCTGGGATTTCTGCCAGCTGACGGCTGCCACCGACAGCGTGCTGTTCAGCTATTCCGACCGCGCGGCGCAGGAAGCGCTCGGCTTCTGGCGCGAGCAGGCGGAATAGATCATCAGCCGCCGATCAAACAACGGCATACCGCCAAGAAATCTGAACGATAATCGAACCGCCAAGACGCCGAGAGAATCTTAAACAAATATTGAACCACCGAGGGCGCCAGGGGAACCAGAATCGAGCCGCCGATGGACGCCGATAGACGCCGAGCCAATCAAGACATAGCGGAGACGCTCAGAGCGTTTGGTAAACTTGTTCGCGCGGCGGAGCGCGGGGTGGCGTTCACCGGCGCGGGCATCAGCACCGAAAGCGGCATTCCCGATTTCCGCGGCCCCCAGGGTGTCTGGAATACCGAGACGCCGGTCTATTACCAGGACTTCATGGCGAGCCGCGAGTCGCGGGTGCGGGCGTGGCAGCGCGGCGTGCGGATGTTCCACCGCTGCGGCGCCGCGAAGCCCAACGACGGGCATCTCATCATCACCGAGCTCCAGCGCCGCGGCCACATCGCCACCGTCATCACGCAGAACATCGACGGGTTACACCTCGACGCCGGCAACCTGAACGTGATCGAGCTGCACGGCACCAACCGCTACGCCGCCTGCCAGCACTGCGGCAAGGAGTGGCCGACCCCCGTCATCGTCGAGCGCGTGGAAAAGGGAGACGAGGCCCCCGAGTGCGACACCTGCAGCGGCCCGATCAAGGCCCGCACCATCTCCTTCGGCCAGGGCATGCCGGAACAGGAGATGCGCCTCGCGACCGAGGCCACCTTGAAGGCCGACCTCTACCTATCGATCGGCTCTTCGCTCGTCGTGGAGCCGGCCGCATCGTTCCCGCGCCTCGCCAAGCAGTCCGGTGCGAGCCTGGTGATCGTGAATGCCCAGCCGACGCCGCTCGACGACATTGCTGACCTGGTGATCCGCGAACCGATCGGGGAAACGATGCGCAAGCTGCTCAGCCAGTTACCCGGCTGAGCGGTGACGAGATAAAGGTGACGATTAATAGTGACGAATAATGGTGACGAATAATGGTGACGAAAAGCGATAAACAATCAACAGGATGTTTCCCGTCACCTGTATCCCATCACCCTTATCTCGTCACCCGTACCTCGTCACGGGCCGGAAGGCGGCAACTTAGTTGCCGCCTTCCGGCTTGATGCCCGCCTGCTTCACCAGCTTGCCGTATTTCACGAGCTCCGACTTGAGATACTCGTGAAACCACTCCGGCGTGCCGCCGGTGATGACAGAGCCCATCGCCGCACTCCGCTCCTGGATGTCGGGCAACTGCAATACCGCGTTGACCTCCCGGTTCAGCCGCTCGATCACCGCCTGCGGGGTACGCACGGGCGCCGCCATCGCCGTCCAGGTGGAGCTTTCGTAGCCGGCAACGCCGGCCTCGGCGATTGTCGGCAGGTCCGGCAGCACGGCGAGCCGCTTCTCCCCGGTCGTGGCCAGGGCGCGCAATCTCCCGGACTGGATCTGAGGCATGGCCGGAACGGCGCTGCTGAACGAGAGCTGGATATGCCCGCCGACGAGGTCGGCGGTCACGGGACCGGACCCCTTGTACGGTACATGCGTCATCCTGATGCCGGTCATCACGGCGAACAGCTCGGCCGAGATATGGGTGAAACTGCCCAGCCCCGCGGTGCCGTAAGCGAGCTCCCCCGGCCGCTTGCGGGCCAGCGCGATCAATTCCTTCACCGTCTTCGCCGGGACGGAGGGGTGGATAACCAGCACGCCGGGAGTGGTCGCAACGTGGATGATCGGCGCGAAATCCCTGACAACGTCGTACGGGAGCTTGTAAAGGTATGGATTCACCGCCCAGGTGCCAACGACCGTGATCACAAGCGTGTAGCCGTCGGCCGGCGCGCGCGCGACGATCTCCATGCCAATATTGCCGCCGGCGCCGCCGCGGTTGTCGATCAGGATCTGCTGGCCGAGCCGCGGCGCGAGCTTCTCGATCAGCATGCGCGCCTGGATGTCCGTCGTCCCGCCCGGAGCGAACGTCACCACCAGACGGATCGGCTTGAGGGGATAGTTTTGCGCGCCCGCTGCCGCAGGGATAGCTGCGACTGCAAGCACAAGCAATAACCTAAAACGGTTCAGCCCGTCACTCATCACCCATCACTCATTACTTGTCAGGCACAACTCGCGTCTCCGGTTTCAGCCCTTTGCGCTGCTGCTTCTCGCTGATGCGGCCGGTTTCGAGATAGCGGCCCGCAGCGGCGCGCCTGGCCGCTTCGTCCCACTGCGGCGGCCAATCGCTTCCCGCGGGCGAGCTGAACCACGGCGACTGCGGGCGCAGCTTGGGCAGCCCGAGCTCCTCCCACACCGTGCGCGCCCGCTGCCGCAGGGATAGCTGCGACTGCAAGCACAAGCAATAACCTAAAACGGTTCAGCCCGTCACTCATCACCCA
>Ga0180082_1000018_pt1 | contig 23730 bp, 23 predicted proteins | sample EasRiv660_16_10D_FD_121780 | JGI IMG/M metagenome (GOLD analysis project Ga0180082, IMG submission 121780) | Soil microbial communities from meander-bound floodplain in the East River, Colorado, USA - East River metaG ERMLT660_16_10D | ecosystem: Environmental > Terrestrial > Soil > Floodplain ...
CAGGTTGTGCACCACGTTGCCGCTGCCGGCGACGAGCACGCCTTCATCGCGCAGCGGCGCAAGCCGCCTGCCGGTTTCGTAATGGAATTGCGGCGTCTGAGTACCGTCGATGCTCAGTTGGACGACCGGGATCTCCGCACCCGGGTAAGCATGTTTCAGGACTGACCAGGTGCCATGATCGAGCCCCCAGGACTCGTCCAGCCGCACGTCCACGGGCGAAAGCAGCTCGCGCACCCTGGCGGCGAGTCGGGGGTCGCCCGGCGCCGGATATTGAACGTCGAACAGCGCCTGCGGGAAGCCGTAGAAATCGTGGATGGTTTTCGGTTTGCTCATTGCCGTCACCGCAGTCCCCTCCGTATACCAATGCGCGGAGACGCAAAGGATGGCCTTGGGCTTCGGGATCGAATTGCCGAGCCGCCGCCAGGACTCCGTGTACTGGTTGCGCTCCAGCGTATTCATTGGGCTACCGTGGCCGAAGAACACGACCGGCATTCTGGAACCGTTGCGCTGCATTTGCGTGCGTTTACGCGAGATCGAACAGCAGGACCTCGGCGTCCTTCCCTTTTTCCAGCACGATCTCGGCGGTGTCGACGGCCTTCAGTGCGTCGCCCGCTTCGAGCGGCTGGCCGTTCGCCGCAAGCCTCCCGCGCGCCAGGTGCACAAACGCACGCCGACCGGGTTGCAATTTGTGGACGGCGCGCTCCGCACCGTCCAGAAGCCCCGCGTACACAAAGGCGTCCTGGTGGATCGTCACGGATCCCTCGCGACCGTCGGGCGAGGCGACCAGACGCAGCCGCCCGCGCTTGGACGCCGCGTCGAAATGCTTCTGCTCATAGCTCGGCGGGATGCCGGCAACGTTGGGCTCGATCCAGATCTGGAGAAAGTGCGTCACGTCCTGGGCATGATTGAACTCGCTGTGCAGCACGCCCTTCCCCGCGCTCATGCGCTGCACGTCCCCCGGCACGATGGTCGAGCCGGTTCCCATGCTGTCCTTGTGGGCAAGCGCGCCTTCCAGCACGTAGCTGATGATCTCCATGTCGCGGTGGCCGTGAGTGCCGAAACCCGTGCCCGGCTGGATCCGGTCCTCGTTGATCACCCTGAGATGGCCGAATCCCATGTGCTCGGCGTCGTGGTAGTCGGCGAAGGAGAAGCTGTGGTAGGAACGCAACCAGCCGTGGTCGGCGCGGCCGCGGTCCTTGCCTTTGCGGATTTCGATCATTGCGGGCTTCCGTGTCGATGGGATATGGGGTTGCGCCGGCAGTTCATCAAGGGGTGATGATCTTCAGGTTGAATGCCCGCTCGACGAGCCAGATTCCGGCGACCGCCGCGATGGCGATGGACCCCCCGACGAAGACCAGGCGCCGGTAGAACCAGCTCGCGCGCAGCGCGTACGCGACCGGCAGGAACGCGCTAACGATCGCGAGCTGGCCGACCTCCACGCCGAGATTGAAGCCGACGAGCGCGATGAGCAACGCACCCTGGGGCAGTCCGAGGTCTCTCAGAACGCTGGCGAAACCGAAGCCGTGAATCAGCCCGAACGCGAAGGCGACCATCCAGCGCCGCCCATGCACCACGGGAAAGACGTTGTTCAGCGCGGCGAGCACGACCGAGGTTGCAATCGCGGATTCCACGAGTCGCGAGGGCAGCGAAATCGCCCCCAGCGCCGCGAGGCTCAGCGTGATCGAATGAGCCACTGTGAACGAAGTGACGATCTTGAACACGTCCCAGAACGCCGTGGGAAACCGCGCGACCGCCTGCCAGCGTCCCCCTTCGAACACCAGCACCGCGGGCAGGAGCAGCGACAGCAGGAACAGGATATGGTCGAAGCCGATCCAGATATGCCATACGCCTTCACGGCCGTAATCGACGAACTGGGTGAGTGCCGAGATCTTCGCCAGCTCGAAGCTTTGGGCCGCCCGCTCCGGACCGAAGATCGCGGTACGCGTCCCCGTACCGTGCTCGAGGCGCAGCAGTCCCCGGTGCTGCGGATCGAGGTCGGCGAAGAGGGTGTAGCTGATTTCGAGCGTCGTCACTTCATCCAGGCAGGTTGCCGCAAAGCGCATCACCGAATAGGCGCCGTCGCTGTGGTCGTCGACGAGAAATTCACCTGAGCGGGCGGGACAGTCGGCGCCCCCCGAGCGTAGCTTCAATCTCGCGAGAGCATAGGCAGCGATATCCGCGTGATGCGCCTTCACCTCGCCCCAGGTGATATTGCCGTCTCCGCTGTCGTCCAGGCCGATCGCAAAATCGAGGTCGCGCAAGGCGATGTCCCATTGCCCGCTCAGGTTCGAACCCTCTACGCGGACCGCGAGGTAGCTGTCGCTCGGCTTGTGCGCGTGCGCGAGCGCGGCCGCAAGCAGGAGCAGCAACGCGAGCAGCGTTCTCATCGCTTGAGCGCTTTCAGTTCTTTCGCGGTGCGGCGGAGCCCGGGTTCCTCATACCCCGAGCGCTCGAGCCAGCCGAGGGCCTCCTGCGCAGCCGCCGGGTCTTTCATCGCGAGCGCCGCCTCGAGCAGAATGCGCGCATCGCGCGGCTCGCGTTGCAGTTTCCAATTTTCCCGCGCCAGCGCGAGCGCCTTTTCCTTGTTGCCGAGAAGAGTGAGGTTGAAGCGCGCCTCCTCCTGCTGATGCAGCTTGTCGCCGCGCAACGCCGCGGCGTCGAACCGGGATCTGAGCGTCTCGATGTGCTCGCGCGCCTTCGGCGCCTTCAGTGCCTGCTCGGCCAGGGCAAGACGGAGAAGCAAGATGTCCGACTTGACCCAGTCGACGAGCAGCGGGAGGACTTCCTCGGGACGTCCCTGGTCGAGCAGAAAGTCCGCGTAGGCTGCGAGCAGAAACTGGTCGTTGATCGGTTCAAAGTACGCTGCACGGAAATGCTCCTCGGCCTGCTTCACATCGCCCTGCCGTAGCGACATCTCGGCAAGGCGCGTCAGCACCCAGACCGTCACTTCGGACGGGGCGTTCGGGTTCCTGGCAAGCGCCGCGGAAAGCGCGCGATGCGCGGCGGCGGCCTTGCCCGTGGTGCCATCGAGGTAAGCCGTGCAGCCGACGGCGTAGAGCTCGGATTCGAGCTTCTGCAGGGCCAGACAATCTTCCCGTGCCCCCTCGTAGTCGGCCTGCACCATGTGGATCGCGGCGCGCCAGGACCAGGCGCGTGCGTTCTCGGGGTCTTCGCGCACGGCCGCTTCGAGGTCCCGCAGTGCACCGGAGAAATCGTGGCTGTATTGCTTGAGGATCGCGCGCATCACGAGAACGTCCGGCGGCGGGACGGGCAGGTCCCACCAGGGTTTGAGCGCCGCTTGCGCGTAGCCCACGTAGCGGGGATCGCCTTCCGCGCTGGCGAGCGCGAAATAGCGCTCGGCGAGCCGGACCGCCGTGTCCCGTTTACGCGGATTGGCGGTCAGCTCGGCACGCAACTGGCGCAGCTCGCGAGCGACCGGGTCGCCCGGCCTCACGGGCAATCGCTCGAGCACCGTGGCGTCGTCCGTGGGCACGTAGGGTGCGGCGCACGCCGCGACCGCGAACGACGCGAGCGCCAGAGCGCGCAGGAGATCAGTGACCGTGCCGATGGTGAATGTCCGGAAAGTGCGCATGGCTGTGGCTGAGGGGATCATGCCCGTGAGTATGCGAGTGCGGCTCGGCGCCGTCCCACGCAAGATCGTGCTCATGGCGATGATGCTCGTCATGCACGTGAGGGTGAATATGCGTCAGCGCCTCGTGTCGGTGCAGGTGCCGGTGGCGCTCGGTGAGATGCAGCACCACGCCGGCTGCCATCAAGACCGCTGCGACCCAGAACAACGCGTCCGGCGCCTCGCCAAGCAGCGCAAACGACGCGGTGGCACCGATAAAAGGCGCGGTTGAAAAATAAGCACCGGTCCGCGCGGTGCCGAGCTGCCGCAACGCCTCGACGAAAAGAGCAAGGCTTACCCCATAGCCGAGCAGACCGACCAGAGCGGCAGCAGCGGCAACCTCCGGTGCCGGCAGCGCCGCTCCAAAGGCCGCCGCCACGCAAAGGTTGAAGGTTCCGGCCGCCAGCCCTTTGATGGCGGCGATCTTGGCGGAGTCCCCGGCGGAAATCTTGCGCGTGAGGTTGTTGTCGAGCGCCCAGCACAAGCAGGCACCCGCCACCGCGAGCGCGGGCCAGGAGGTCCCGATCTCCCCCGGTCGCCAGCCGAGAATCACGCCGCCACAGACGATCAGGGACATCCCCAGCATCAAGCGTCTATCGAAATTCTCCCGAAACACGAACCAGGCCAGGAGGGCGGTGAACACGCTTTCGAGGTTCAAAAGCAGCGAAACCGACGAGGCGGAGCTCGCGGCAAGGGCGAACATCAGAAGCGCGGGGCCAAATACCCCTCCCGAGATGACGGCGCCGGCGAGCCACTTGTAATCACCTGCCGCGAATCGGGACCGCTCGGCCGCGGGCCAAATCAAGCCGCGCACGGCAAGCCACAGGACTAGCCCCACTCCCGACCCCGCATAGAGAAGGCCGGCAAGCATGACCGGCCCGGTTTCTCCGACGAGGAGCTTGGCAATCGGGGTGCTTGCCCCGAAGAGGGCCGCGCCCAGCAGGGCATAGGCGATGCCTGTGTTCACTTGCCGGTCCGTGCAAGGGGCAGGGTAGCCGGGGAGTCCCGCCGTGCAGCCCGGCCCCCGTCCGAAGAATCCTTCGCACTTTCAACGATATATGCTAGGATGCCGGGCGGTTGACCGGTTTCCGGCGACCGGATCATTCTAATAACGCTCAAGAGGAGGCATTGAATGAAGAAGCTCATGTCGCTGTTGGTAGCCGCGGTCTTCGCGGTGTCGAGTGGCTTTGCCGTTGCGGCGTCGCACGCCGGCGCGCCGATGAAGAAGGACGAGATGAAGAAGGGCGAAAGCAAAGACGGAAAGAAGGCCGCAAAGAAGACCGATAAGAAAGCTGCGAAGAAGGACGGCGCGAAGAAGGACGATAAGAAACCCGCGAAGAAGGACGATAAGAAGTAAGCTTTCGTATCCGCTAGAAAAGGCAGGGCAGTCTTTCCCTGCCTTTTTTATTTCCCCTGAGCGCGGCACGGCACCTCGCCGAAGCCTGCGGCAGGCTCGCCCGTCAGGCCTTGGCTTGCGTACCGGATTCCCGATCGGCGATTTCTTTATGCACACCCGCCATGTCGAGCTCCCTGCCTTGGGTAATGACCTGCTCGAGCGCCGAACCCGGAAGCGCGCCTGCCTGAGAGAAGAGAATCACCTTCTCGCGGAAAAACATCAGGGTCGGGATGGAGCGGATGTTGAACGAGGCGGCCAGTTCCTGCTCGTCCTCGGTGTTCACTTTCCCAAACACGATGTCGGTGTGCTTTTCCGAAGTAGCCTCGAATACCGGCGCGAAACCCTTGCACGGCCCGCACCAGGGCGCCCAGAAATCGACGAGGACCATGTCGTTGCCGTTCACGACTTGCTCGAAATTGTCCTGGGTCAACGCGACCGTTGCCATGCGGGAATCTCCGGAACTCGACGAAACACGAGTATAGCAGGGGCGTATGTGCCCCGAGCCTAACGCAGCGCCTTCAGAAAATCCGCAATCGAGCGCCAGTATTCGGGCTCACCGGCGATGCTGTCGTGATCGGAGCGCGGAACGTCAAGCCAGGTCTTCGTGCCGCGCCAGGCCTCGAACAGCGTGCGCGAGCGCGCGGCCGGAATGACCCGGTCTTCAGTCGCAACAAGGCACAAGAGCGGCGCCTCGATCTGCGGCGCGCGGGAAAGCGAATCGAAGCGATGCCGGAGCATGAGCGACACGGGCAGAAAAGGATAGTGGCCCTTTGCCACTGCGACGATGCTGTCGTAGGGCGATACGAGTATGACGCCCCGCAAGGAGCGGTGCGCCGCCAGGTGAACCGCAACACCGCTGCCCAGACTGCGGCCCATCGCGACGATACGTCCGGGATTCACGTCGCGACGCCGCTTTGCATAGTCGTGGATCGCCAGTCCGTCCTCAAGGAGCTCGTTTTCCCCGGGTTTGCCTTCGCTCTCCCCGTAACCGCGAAAGTTCACGAGCAGCAACGACCAGCCGGCAAACTGGTCCGCAACGCCGGTGAGCCATGAAACCTCCTCCGCGTTGCCGCCGAAGTAGATTAGGAGCGGCGCGGGCGCCCCGTCGCCCTTTACCAGCCAGCCGCGGAGCTTTACGCCATCCGCGGCGGCGATGCTCACCTCCTCGAGGTTCGGGCGCGGCGCAGGGCGGGAGTCCAGAGGACGGGGGAAAAACAGCATCCGCTCCTGGAAAAGCCACATGAACAGCGGCACGCCGATGGCGACGCCGAGCACGATCTTTGCGATCGACCCGATCATCAATGCAGCTTGACGCTCGGCTCGGTGCCGCGTTTGAGGAGCCGCGCCAAGGTATCGAGCGCGACGCCGATCGGACCATGGAGCGCGTACAGGTGCATCTTGTACAACGACAGGTACATCAGCCGCGCAAACCATCCCTCGACGCGGTAGCTCTTGCCGGAGAGAAATCCCATCAGCGATCCGATCGTGCTGTATTCGCCGAGCGACACGAGAGAACCGAAGTCGCGGTAGCGGAACGGCGCGAGCGGCCGCCCGCGCAAGCGCAGCGCGATCGACCCGAGAAGGTGGGAAGCCTGCTGGTGCGCCGCCTGCGCGGCCGGCGGCACGGGCGGCATCTTGCCTTCGCGCGGGAACGCCGAACAATCGCCCAGCGCGAAAATGTCCGGATCGCGCGTCGTTTCCAGTGTCGGCTGGACGACGAGCTGGTTGACCCGGTTGGTTTCGAGTCCGTCGAGATTCCTGAGGAGATCCGCCCCCTTGATTCCCGCCGCCCAGACCGCGAGGTCCGCCGGGTAGGATTTGCCGCTTTGGGTTTTCACCTCGCTTGCCGTGATCTCGACGACCTGTTCGGAGCACGCGACGCGCACGCCCAGGTCTCCCAGCGCCGCGGTCACGGCCTTGGCAATGCGCTCGGGGAGCATCGGCAGTATTCGGGGGTCGGCGTTGAGGAGAGTGATATCGAGGAACCGCCCCGGGTCTATATTTTGGAGGCCGTATCCGGCGAGCACTCGCGTGGTGTTGTGCAGCTCGGCGGCGAGCTCGACGCCGGTCGCTCCTGCGCCGACGATCACCACGCGCAACTGGGCCGGCGCGCTGCCGGGCCGATAGTTGGCCTGGATGCAGGCGTTGATCAGGCGCCGGTGGAAGCGGTCGGCTTCGGCAGCCGACTCCAGCGCATAGGCGTGCTCCGCGACGCCGGGGACGCCGAAGGTGTTCGCGACGCTGCCGATCGCGATCACCAGCGTGTCGTAGCTCAGCATGCGGCGCGGGATGACTTCGGCGCCGCGCTCATCCACCGTAGGCGCCACCGCGATCTCGCGGCGCGCGCGGTCGATACTCTCCAGCGCGCCGCAGCAGAAGGTGAAGTGGTGCCAGAGAGCCTGCGCGAGGTAGTCGAGCTGGTGCGCGTGAATGTCCATGCTTCCGGCGGCGACCTCGTGCAAGAGGGGCTTCCAGAGGTGGGTCTCGTTCTGGTCCACCAGGGTGACGGTGGCGCGTCCTCTGCGCCCGAAGCGGTCCCCTGCCCGGGTCGCGAGCTCGAGTCCCCCCGCGCCGCCGCCGACGATAACGATGCGATGGGGATCGGTCATGAATTTTCGGCTGGCCGTGAAACGCTGATATGATTTTCGTCCCAGATTATGCATGACTCGACCAGACCCTATCTTGGGCGCTTTGCTCCCTCCCCGACCGGTCCGCTGCATTTCGGCTCCCTCGTCGCCGCGGCCGGCAGCTGCCTCGAGGCGCGCTGGAACAGGGGCAAATGGCTGGTGCGCATGGAGGATCTCGACCGGCCGCGCGAGGCTCAGGGGGCTTCCGACGCGATTCTGAGGACGCTCGAGGCATACGGATTCGAGTGGGACGGGAAAGTCGTGTTCCAGAGCCGTCGCGACGCGGCCTACGGAGCGGCGCTGAAACGTCTCGAGAATGAGCATGCGGTGTTTCCCTGCGCTTGCACGCGGCGGGAAATTTCCGATTCGGACTTGACTCTCGCTCGGGAGCCCATCTATCCCGGCACCTGCCGCAGGGGGCTTTCGCCGGGACGCCCGGCTCGATCGATGCGCGTGCGCGTCGACAACGCCGTGATCGCGTTCGAGGACCTGCTTCAGGGCAGGATCGAGCAGAATCTGGCGAGAGAAGTCGGCGACTTCGTCGTGCTGCGCGCGGACGGCATTTTTGCTTACCAGCTCGCCGTGGTAGTGGATGATTTCGAGCAGGGCATCACCGATGTGGTGCGCGGCGCCGATCTGCTCGCCTCCACGCCGCGGCAGATCCTGTTGCAGCGCTTGCTGGGTCACCCGACTCCGCGATACATGCATCTTCCGGTCGCTGTGAACCCATGCGGCGAAAAGCTCAGCAAGCAGACGCGCGCCGCCCCGCTGACCGTCTCGGAGGCCCCGGTTCGGCTTTGGCAAGCCTTGCGTTTTCTCGGCCAGGAGCCGCCGGCGGAGCTGGCGGCGGGGAGAGTTGCGGAGATCTGGAACTGGGCGCTGGCGAACTGGCGTACCGAAAGACTCCCGACTCGACGCAGCATCCGGGAAGGCGAGGCGGGCTGAACGAGCCGGACTACGCTGCCTGGCGCTGCGGCAGGAGCACCGCCGCCAGCGCAGCGACGACCAGGACGAGCGCGGCCAAGTCGCTCCACTGCGGACGCTCGCCCAGCAACAGCATTCCACTGAACACACCCACGATCGGGATCATCAACGTGGAGAGCGAGGAAACGCTGATCGGCGCGTGGGTTGCAATCTTGATCCAGGCCCAGTTGCAGAAGATCGAGCTGACGAGCGCGTTGTAGACGAGCCCCCAGAAGGGCCAGGTCGAGAGCGCGAGCGGCGAAAAACTCCCTTCCTCGAACAACAAAGCGCCCGAGAGAATCGGCGCGAGAGCGAGCAGCATCTGCCAGCCGGTGAAAGAAGTCGTCGGCAGATCGACCGGCCAGCGCTTCATGATGGCGGTGCTGACCGCCCAGCTGATCGCCGAAGCGATGAGCAGGAGGGCCCCGGTCGGTGAGCGCCCCACGGCGTGGATCTCCTCACCGAGAAGCACCAGCATCCCGAGGACGCCCAGAACCACGCCCACGAGCCGGCTTCCGGTGACCGGCTCGCGCAGGACCCACACGCCGAGCAGCACCCCCCACACCGGAAAGGTATACGCGAGGATCGCGGCACGCCCCGATTCCATGAACGTGACCCCGTAGACTGCGAGCACATTCCATGCAGCGACGTTGAAAAGTGTAATCGCGATCAGCCTCGGCCAGGCTCCCGGAGGGACGCGGATGGGCAACCGATTGGCCCGGGCAATTGCGAAGAGGCCCCCCGCCCCGGCCGCAAGACACAGCACACGGAAGTGAAGAGGCGGCATTTCGGCCATCACTACCTTCATGACCGGCCAATTGAAGCCCCAGCCCAGGGCCAGCAGGACAACCAGGGTAATGATCGATGGAGGTGGTGCGTAGGCGCGCTCGCTCACGATTTGCACATTTTCCTGCCTTCCGGAAAAGGCACGGCTGATTCAAAAACAAAGAGTTGAAGGTAGGTGTCTGCTGACTTCTGACGCAGCGATTCCGATGTAAATGCTTTATTTATATGGACTTTTATCTTCTTGTCCTGAAACTATATTGCGCCGCACAAATTATTCTTGACATTGATTGTGTACCTTGTAGAATCACTTTTGTTGCAGTGCAATAGAGATTCACAAAGACGGCACGAGAGCACTGCGAAATTGGCCGCAAATATTCCAGCTTTAACGTAAGTCTTTTTAACGGAGATGATCATGTACATCACGCCCGAACAAATCGTCAGTTCGAACAAGGCCGGCGTCGAGGCCATCCTGGGTCTCGCCCACTCGCAGTTCGCCGCTTTCGAGCGCCTGTCCGCGCTGTATTTCAATACAACCAAGGCCGCATTTGAAGAAGGCGTCGGCCACGCCAAAGCGCTGCTCAACGCCAAGGACCCCCAGGAATACATCAACCTGAACGCCGCGGCAACCCAGCCGACGATGGAAAAAGCCATCGCCTACTCGCGCAGCGTCTACGAAGTTGCCGCCCAAACGAACGGCGAAATGGCCAAGCTCCTCGAAGCGCAAGCCGCCGAGTTTAACAAGAACCTGGTCGGTCTTCTCGACAAGGTCTCGAAGAACGCGCCCGCCGGATCCGACGTCGCCGTCCAAGCCGTGAGGTCTGCGCTCGCCGCAGCCAACACCGCCTACGACAGCTTCAACAAGGTCGCAAAGCAGGCCACCGAGATCGCCGAGGCAAATTTCTCCGCAGCCACAACGGCCACCAGGGAAACCCATAAGAAGCGCGCAGCAGCGTAATTCGCAGGTTTTTCGCGCCCACAGCCCCCCTCCTCCTCCTCTCTGTGGGCGCCCTAAAGCCCTGGCGCAAGCCAGGGCTTTTTGTTTGTCCGTAAAACCGGGGACAGACCACGTTTTCGTCGAGCCGACGAAGGGAAAAACGTGGTCTGTCCCCGGTTTTACTTTTCTTCCCACCTGCCGCCGAGCGCGGCGACCCCCAGCTTCATCTGCTCGATAGCCGGCGTCACTTCTTCCGGCGCACCCCGCACCCCGAGTTCGATGTGGCGGCGCACGCCTGCCTCGCCCATGCTGGGCAGGCTGAACGACTTCAAGCCGTGGTAGCGCTGTTCCACTTCGATCATCAACGGCGTGACGGTCGATTCGGGAAGGTCATAGACGATGACGGAGGCCTCGGCTTCGGGCGTGCGGTGAAACAAATGCCTATAGCGTTGGTCGAGCACCCACTCGACCATGGGCCAGGCCATGACCGGAAATCCCGGGACGAAATGGTGGTCTTCCAGGGAAAACCCCGGGATGCGGTTGTACGGATTGGGGATGATGCGCGAGCCGCGCGGGAATTCGCCCATCTTGAGGCGCTGCGGCGTGATCTCCATGTCGGTGCGCGAGCGGATCGCCGCCTCCGCGTCGGGGTGCAGAGCCAGTTCCACGCCCGCCGCGTCCGCGGCGCACCGGCGGGTATGGTCGTCGGGCGTCGCGCCGATGCCCCCGAAGCTGAAGACAATGTCTTCAGAGGCGAGCGTGCGCTTGAGCGTTGCGCTGATGATCTCGGGCTTGTCGCCGAGATACTGGCACCAGTCGAGCCTCATTCCGCGCGCGCGAAGGATCTCGATCAGCTTGGCGAAATGCTTGTCCTCGCGCTTGCCGCGAATGATTTCGTCGCCGATGATGATCGCCCCGATCCCCATCTCACACCCGCGTCGCCGCACCCTCGATCGGCTCGCTGCGCAACTCGCCGAGGCGCTCGAGGCCGTAGTGGATGAAAGCGAGCCCGCCGTACACCGGCATCAAGAGCCCGAGCACGGGGACATGACCGATGAGCGCGAGCGCGACGCCCAGCAGAAACAGCTCGCCCCGATGGCGGCGGACGATCTCGGCGATCTCGGCGGCGGTCGCGTGCTCGGCGAGCGCGTCGTAGCGGAACACGCGCTGGTTGAAATAGCCGAACAAGGCCACGGGCAGCACCGGCCACAGCAGCGGAACCAGCCATAGCGGCAGGCTGACCGCGAAGAGCAGCGCAAACAGCATGAGCGCAGCGAGGGCATTCCAGAGGCTGCCGGCGAACGTGCCCCCCTTCCGGGGGGCGAGCCCCGGGTAGTCGCGCCCGCCGACATGGGCGGCCATCGCCGGCATGGAAACCACGCTGATGATCAGCACCGCCGTGATCAGAACCACGGGCACGAACAACAACAGCAGCAGGATCCAGCCGACCCATGCCGCAATGAGCGTGAGGGGCCAGACCGAGACCGCCCATTCGTACGGGGGCCACCGGTGCAGCTGAGCGGCGATCCACTGCGCGGCCTCGCCCCAGTAGAGCACGGCGAGCGTCACCCAGATGACCAGCGCGACGATCACCGGCCATACCATGAGCCACAGCATCTTCGGATGCAGCAGGCTCGCAAGCGCCTTTAACAGCGCGGGAATAATCCTTTCCATTCCTCTCTCACCCGTTCATAGTCTGCCACATCCTGGTGAGGCGCTTGACCGAAACCGGCACCGGCGTTTTCAGCTCCTGGGCGAAAAGCTGCACGCGCAGCTCCTCGAGCAGCCAGCGGAATTGCTCGAGCCGTGGATCGGGCGCGCCCGATTTCGCCTGCTTCACGCGCTCGCGCTGCCACTGCGCAAAGAGCGGCGCAAACTCCGCGGCTAGGCGTGCGTCGCGCCGCGCGTCGGCGCGCAGCTTGTCCAGCCGCAGGCCCGCCGCCTTCAGATAGCGGGGAAAGTGCTGCAGCCGCTCGTAAGGCGTTTGCTCGATGAACCTCCCCGACATCAACCGGGCGACACTTTCCTGGATGTCGCGGCAGGGATCCGGAAACGCCTTGGACATTTGTTGAAGCTTCTTCTGCAAGGCCGCGTGCTCGTTGAGGATCGCTCCGACAAGCCGGGCGATCTCCTGGGCAAGCAGCGTTACCCGCGAGCGCGCCTCTTCGCGGCGCCGGTCGAACTCCGCCCTGATCCGCGGCCAGGGTTCCCGCATGCAAGCGCGGTCGAACGAGGCGGTGAGCAGCTGTCCCTTCAGTTCCGCCGCGTCGCCGAGGGCCGCGAACTGCATGGCCATCGCCTGCGAGCCCGGCAGATTCTTCTCGATATGGCGGGCCTGTTCCTTGAGCTGCAGCATGAACAGGCGCCGCAGTCCCGCGTGCTGCGCCTCGCGCGCCCTGTCCGCCGAGTCGAACACTTCGAGGCTGACCGAATCGCCGTGGTCCACGAGGCCCGGATAGCCGATGAGCGTCTGGGAGCCTCGCCGGACCTCCATCACCTCCTCGAGATCGCCGAAATCCCAGGCCGTGAACTTGGCGGCCGGCGTATCGGCCTTCGCAAGCTCGGAAAACTGTTCGCCCGCCTTTTGGCCCAACTCGGCGCGCAACTGCGCAAGATTGCGGCCGATCCCCAACTGCCGGCCGTGCTCGTCCATGACTAGGAAATTCATCGAAAGATGTGCGGGCAGCATTTCCTGCCGGAAGGCATCGAGCGGAACGGCAAGGTTCAGCTCGCGGCGTGCGTAGCGGGCGATGGCCTGCGCAAGCGGCACATCCGCGGACTCGTTCGCCCGAAGGAACGCGTCGACGAACTCCGGCAGCGGGCCGAACGGGTGGCGGAGCTTTTGCGGCAGCGACTTCGCCAGGCGCGTGATCTTCTCGCGCGCAAGCCCCGGCACGAGCCAGTCGCAGCGGGCCGCATCGACCTGGTTCAGCGCGAGAAGCGGCACGCCGAGCGTGACACCGTCGCGCGGCGAGCCCGGCTCGTGATGGTATTCGAGCGTGAAGCTGCGTCCGGCCATCTCGAGCCGGTGCGGAAACTGCTCCGTCGTGATCCCCGCTGCCTCGTGGCGCATCAGGTCCTCGCGCTTGAGGAAAAGCAGCTTCGGATTTTTCGCTTCCGCTTCGCGGCGCCAGTCGTCGAAATCCGCGCCGTTGTGGATGCCCTCGGGGACGAGGCTCTCGTAGAACGCGTGGATCAGCTCGTCGTCCACCAGCACGTCGGGCCGGCGCGACTTGTGCTCGAGCTGCTCGATTTCGCGGACGAGCCTGCGGTTGTGCGCGTAAAACGGAGCGCGCGTCTCGTAATCGCCCTCGACCAGCGCCTGGCGGATGAATATCTTTCTCGATTCGACCGGGTCCGTCGGGCCGTAGTGCACGCGCCGCTTTGCGTACAGCAGCAACCCGTAGAGCGTTCCGCGCTCGAACGCGGCGACGCGCGCGGGCTGCTTTTCCCAATGCGGCTCGTACCGGTGGCGCTTGACCAGATGCGCGCCGATCGACTCGAGCCACTCGGGCTCGACGGTGGCGACGCAGCGCGCGTACAGGCGCGTGGTCTCGGTCAGCTCCGCCGCCATGACCCAGCGCCCGGCCTTCCTTCTCACGCCCGAGCCGGGATGAATCCAGAAGCGGATGCCGCGGGCACCCAGATAATTTCCTTCCTCGGTCTTCATGCCGACGTTGCCGAGCAGGCCCGCGAGCAGCGCCTGGTGCACTTGCTGATAGGTGGCAGGCGTCTCGGAAATGCGCCAGCCGAGCTCCACAACCAGCTCCTTGAGCTGCCCGTGAATATCGCGCCACTCGCGCAAGCGGTTGAAGGACAGGAAATGCTCGCGGCAGGCCTCGTGCAGCTTGCGGCTGGATTTCCTGTGCTCGAGCGCTTCCTCGAAGAACTTCCAGAGCTTCAGCCAGGAAAGGAAATCGGACTTCTCGTCGTTGAAGCGCTTCTGCGCTTCGTCGGCTGCCGCAGCCCGTTCGCTCGGCCTCTGGCGGGGGTCCTGCACCGAGAGCGCCGCGGCGATGACGAGCACCTCTCCGAGTGCGTTTTCCGATTTTGCCGCGAGCACCATGCGGCCGATGCGCGGGTCCACCGGCAGCTTCGCGAGCTGCCTTCCGATTTCGGTCAGCTCGTTGGCTTCGTCCACGGCGCCCAGCTCGGCGAGCAGCGCATAGCCGTCCTGGATCGCCTTGGACGCCGGAGGATCGATGAACGGAAACTCCTCGACCGTTCCCAGGGCGAGCGATTTCATCCGCAGGATGACGTTGGCGAGCGACGAGCGCAGCACTTCAGGGTCGGTGAACGCCGGACGCGAGTTGAACTCGTCCTCGGCGTACAGGCGGACGCAGACCCCCTTCGCGACCCGGCCGCAGCGGCCGGCGCGCTGCTTCGCCGAGGCCTGGGAAATGTTTTCGACGCGCAGTTGCTCGACTTTGCTCCGGTAGCTGTAGCGCTTGATGCGCGCGAGACCCGTGTCCACCACGTAGCGGATGCCCGGCACGGTGAGCGAGGTCTCCGCGACGTTGGTCGCAAGCACGATGCGCCGGCCGCCGTGCGCCTTGAATATGCGCTCCTGCTCCTCGGCCGAGAGCCGCCCGAACAGGGGCAGGATCTCAGTGTGAGGCGGGTGGTGTTTGCGCAGCGTCTCCGCCGCCTCGCGGATCTCGCGCTCGCCCGGCAGGAACACCAGGACATCGCCCTCGCCCTCGCGCGCGAGCTCCTCCGCCGCATCGCTGATCGCCTCGTTGAGATCGTAGTCGTCGTCTTCCGACTCGACCGGGCGGTAACGGACTTCCACCGGGTAGAGCCGTCCCGAGACCTCGATGACGGGAGCGGCGTCGAAGTGCTTCGAGAACCGCTCGGCGTCGATGGTCGCCGAAGTGATGACGAGCTTGAGTTCCGGCCGCCGCGGGAGGAGCTGCTTTACATAACCGAGCAGGAAGTCGATGTTGAGGCTGCGCTCGTGCGCCTCGTCGATGATCAGCGTGTCGTATTGCCGCAACTCCCGGTCGCCCTGCGTTTCGGCGAGCAGGATGCCGTCGGTCATGATCTTGATGTAGGAACGCGGGCCGACGCGGTCGGTGAAGCGGATCTTGTAGCCGACGGCGCCCCCCAGCTCGGTCTTCAGCTCCTGCGCGACGCGGGTGGCGGTGGCGCGCGCGGCGATCCTGCGCGGCTGGGTGTGCCCGATGAGCCCGTTGATCCCGCGACCCAGATCGAGGCAGATTTTCGGCAGCTGAGTGGTCTTGCCCGAGCCGGTCTCGCCGCACACGATCACGACTTGATGCGAGGAGATCGCCTTTGCAATCTCCTCGCGCCTCGCGCAGATCGGCAGCTCGGGCGGAAACTCGGGGCGCGGCGCAAGCGCGCGGCGCTGCTCGATCTCAGCCGGGGAAAATGCCATTAACTTCCGTCGTCCCCGCGAAAGCGGGGACCCAGGGACTCTTTTGCAACGGCACTGGATTCCCGCTTGCGCGGGAATGACAGCTGTTTTTTGCAGATCACTTTTTCCCGAGCAGGCGTTCCGCGTAGCGCGCGAGCGGGTCCACTTCCAGATTGACGCGGCTGCCGACCTCCAGATGCCTCAACGTGGTCGCCGCGAGCGTGTGCGGAATCAGGTTGACCTCGAATTCGGCGCCGCGCACCGCATTCACCGTAAGGCTCACGCCGTGCACCGTGATCGAGCCCTTGCGCGCGACGTAGCGCGTAAGTCCGGCCGGCGCGCGGACGCGAAGCAACCGGCTTTTACCCGCTGGCTCGAAGCGTGTCACCTTTCCCACGCCGTCAACGTGACCTAGAACGAAATGGCCGTCGAGCCGGTCGGAAAGCCGCAGCGCCTTCTCCAGGTTGACCTCTCCCGGTTTGTCCAGCCCGGCGGTGCAGCACAGAGTCTCGCGGGAAACATCGACGCCGAAGGTCTTCCTTCCGCGCTTCACCACGGTGAGACACGCGCCGTTGACCGCGACGCTGTCGCCGACCTTGAGGGCGCCCAAGCCCAGCTCGCCCGCGTCGATCGCGAGGCGCAGTCCGCCCTTTGCGGACTCGACCCGGCTGATTTCGCCGACGGCGGCTATGATTCCGGTAAACATGGAAAAGAATTTTACTTGGCTGACGGCGTTCCTGTTGATCGGTGTGCTGGCCCTGCCGGGCGCGCTGGCAGCCGAAGCCGCCGATCCCCGCTACGCTGCCCTACCGGCGAGCCCCGACGGCATCGGCAAGGTCTACATGGGCCGCGAGATTGCGCAGGTGATGAGCTATCACGGCGCGCCGTGGCTGGAGCGCGCCGAGCGCATGGAGGAGGAACGGACCGACCTCGTGCTCTCCGCACTCGACCTGAAGCCCGGCATGACGGTCGCCGACATCGGCGCGGGCAGCGGCTATTACTCGTGGCGCATGGGAGAGCGCGTGGGTTCGGGCGGCACGGTGTACGCGGTCGACATCCAGCCCGAAATGCTCAAGCTGCTGCAACGGCAGATGTCGCAGCGCGGCGCGACCAACGTGAAAGCGCTGCTCGGCACGACCACCGATCCGCGCCTGCCCGCGGGCAAACTCGACCTTGTGCTCATGGTGGACGTCTACCACGAGTTCGAATATCCGTACGAGATGCTCGCCTCGATCGCGCGCGCTCTCAAGCCCGGCGGGCGGCTGGTGTTCGTCGAGTACAGGGCAAACGATCCGGCGGTGCCGATCAAGGCCTTGCACACCATGACCGAAGCCCAGGTGCGCATGGAGGCCGCCCTTCACCCCCTGGAATGGCTGAAGACCGAGAGCAACCTGCCCTGGCAGCATGTCATCGTTTTTCGCAGGAAATGATGCTGCAGGGTGACCCGAACCGAAACTCTCGCCACGTATTCAACCAGGACTCACTGCATCCGGAGGCAGATCGACAATGACGACGGCCGCACCCATCCCCATCTCGGGCCTCGCCCACATCGGAATTCGCGTGCACGACCTGGAGCGCTCGGTGCGCTTCTACGCCCTGCTCGGCTTCACGAAGACCGCCGGTCCGATCGGTCCGGAGCCCGTCGCCATCCTCGATCACCCCTCGGGCGTGGAGCTGAACCTCGTTCTCAACGCGCCGCACGCGAACGAGCCGAACGTCCTCATGGACATCCCGGAGAAGCACCCGGGAATCACGCACTTCGCCCTCTTGTGCACCGACATCATGGCCGCGAAGGAGCGGCTCGAAGCGGCCGGCTTCCCCTTAAGCGGCGGGCCCATCCGCTTCGGACCCGGAGCGCAGGGGATCTTCGTGCGCGATCCGGATCGCAACGTGATCGAGCTGCACCAGCGCGGCTGATGAAGTTCCTGAGGGCCGTGAAACCCTATACTGTCCCTCCATGCCCACCGCCCTGAGCTCACCCGGCACCCGTCTGCGCGGCGCATGGCGGCGGCTGTCCCCGCTGCCCGGCGGACGATGGTTGTTCAGCCGGCTGTTGCGGCTGGTCAATCCCTATTCGGGCGCGGTGGGCGCGACCGTCATGACGCTCGAGCCGGGCCACGCGGTCGTGGTCCTGAAGGAGCGGCGCGCCGTCCGCAATCACCTCGATTCGGTGCACGCCATCGCGCTGGCGAACATCGCCGAGATGGCGAGCGGCCTGGCCATGCTCTGCGCACTGCCCGACTCCGCGCGTGGGATTCCTATCTCGCTATCCATCGACTACCTGAAGAAAGCCCGCGGCGTGCTGACCGCCGAGGCGCGCGTCACGCTGCCGGACGTCACGGTCGACGGGACGCACCAGTTCTCATCGAATATCAGCGATGAGGCGGGAGACGTCGTGGCTCGTGCCAGGGTGACCTGGAAGCTGGGACCTGTCGAAGCACGGGGCAGGCGGCAGGGCTGATGGCGGCCGCGATCCCGGGGACGCCGCTCACCCGCGACGCCGGCATCACCGTGCCGCTGATCTGCGGCGCCATGTACCCGTGCAGCAATCCGGAGCTGGTGGCCGCGGTCTCGGCTGCCGGGGCGATCGGCATCGTGCAACCGGTGTCGATGACGTATGTGCACCGGCACGATTACCGGGAGGGCCTGCGCCTCATCCGCCGTCTGACGGACAGGCCGATCGGGATGAACGCGCTGATCGAGAAGTCGTCGAAGACCTATCTCGACCGCATGGTCAAGTGGGTCGACATCTCGCTGGAAGAGGGCGTGCGGTTCTTCATCACCTCTCTGGGCAACCCGCGCTGGGTGGTGGACCGGGTGGCCGCGGCGGGGGGCAAGGTCTACCACGACGTCACCGAGCGCAAGTGGGCACAGAAGGCCGTGGACGGCGGCGTGCATGGACTGATCTGCGTCAACAACCGGGCGGGCGGCCACGCCGGCACGAAATCGTCACAGCAGCTGGTCGAGGAGTGCGGCGACCTCGGCCTGCCGCTGGTGTGCGCGGGCGGCATCGGCGAGGCGTCCGACTTCGTGGCGGCGCTGGCGATGGGCTACGCCGGCGTGCAGATGGGCACGCGCTTCATCGCCACCACCGAGTGCAGCTCGCGCGAAGACTACAAGCGCGCCATCGTGGATGCGGACGAGGAGGACATCGTCCTCACCGAGCGCATCACGGGGGTGCCGCTGGCCGTCATCAACACGCCGTTCGTCCAGCGCATCGGCACCCGGATCGGGCCCATCAGCCGGATGCTGTTCCAGGGACGGCGCACCAAGCACTGGATGCGGACCTTCTACGCGCTGCGCTCGCTCCACAAGATGAAGACCGACTCGGTCACCGGCTCCGGCACCGGCGAGTACTGGCAGGCGGGCAAGAGCGTGGCGGGCATCGAGCGGATCGAGCCCGCCGGCGCGATCGTGCGGCGCTTCGCGGAAGCGGCTGCCGTCAGCTCTTCGGGATCTCCTTCTCCGGGTCCTTAGGCAGGTGGCGACGCCCCGGCCGCTTCAAAGCTTCGCTACGATGCGAAGGTCCTCGCCCACGCGCTCGACTTCGCGGATTTTCAGTGCCGTGCTCCGCGAAAGCTCGGTCAGCTCAGGAAGGCTGAACATGCCCCGGCCCGAATCGCCGATGACACGCGGTGCGAGGTAGACGAGGAGCTCGTCCACCACACCCGCCTGCAATAGCGAGCCGTTCAGCTTCGTTCCCGCCTCGACGTGGATCTCGTTGAGTTCCCGCCGCGCGAGGTCTTCCATCAACTTGAACAACTCGACCTTGCCGCCATCGTTCGGGATGATCACGACTTCGGCCCCCGCCCCTTTCAGAGAGGCGATTCTCTTCGCATCGTTCACCGCGCCGGCGACGAGCGTCTTCCCCTCCTTGAGAAGGCGCGCGGAAGGCGATGTCTCGAATTTCGAATCGACGACGATCTTGAGCGGCTGCCTGGGCGTATCGACGCCGCGCACGTTGAGCTGCGGGTCGTCGTCCCTGACGGTGCCGAAACCAGTCAGAACCGCGCAGGCGCGCGCGCGCCAGCGATGGCCGTCCTGCCGCGCCGCTTCTCCGGTGATCCACTGGCTCTTGCCGTTGGCGAGCGCGGTGCGGCCATCCAGACTCGCCGCGATCTTCATGCGCACCCAGGGCCGGCCCCGCGTCATGCGGGCGACAAAACCGATGTTCAGCTCGCGCGCCTCGTCCTCCATCAACCCATGCTCGACCGCAATCCTCGCTGCGCGCAGCCTCGCAAAGCCCGCCCCTGCGACCTTAGGATTCGGATCCTGCATCGCCGCCACGACCCGCTCGACGCCGGCATCGATGATCGCGTCGACGCAAGGCGGGGTGCGGCCGTGATGGCTGCACGGTTCCAGGTTCACGTACAGCGTTGCGCCGCGTGCACTCGCCCCGGCTGCTTTCAGTGCCAGCGCCTCCGCGTGCGGCATGCCGGCCTTTTCATGCCAGCCCGTGCCGACGGCCGCCCCGTCCCTGACGATGACGCAGCCGACGCGCGGGTTGGGAGTCGTCGTGAAGAGGCCGCGCCCGGCAAGTTCGAGCGCCTGCCCCATGAATTCATGGTCGGCGGCCGTGAACATTACTTCTCGGTACGGCGCGCGCGCTTGGTGCCGGGCTTCTTCACCTCGAGTATCGCGTCGCGGAAGTCGTCCACGCGCTGGAAGTCCTCGTACACGGAAGCGAAGCGGATGTAGGCGACGTCGTCCATTTTCTTCAGTTCGCGCATCACCATCTCGCCGATGACGCGGCTCGGAATCTCGCGCTCGCCGAGCGCGAGAATGCGCTGCTCGATGCGGTTCACCGCCTGCTCGACGTACTCCGTCGGCACCGGCCGCTTGTGCAGCGCGCGCATGAAGCCGGTGCGGATCTTCTCGCCGTCGTAGGCAACGCGGTTGCCGTTGGTCTTCACCACCATGGGCATGGAAAGCTCGGTGCGCTCGTAGGTGGTGAAGCGCTTCCCGCAGGATTCGCACTGGCGCCGGCGGCGCACGCTGTCGCCGTCCTCGGACTCACGCGAGTCGATGACCGCCGTGTCCTCGGCCTTGCAGTACGGGCATTTCATCGGCGTCCTAGAGGGCAGCGACGCGCTGCGCGCCGGCGGGCTCCCCCATGCGGTACACCGGATGGCGGCGGCACAGCCCGGACACTTCGGCCGTCACGCGCTTGAGGGTCTTCTCGTCCTGCGGCGCGTCCAGCACGTCGGCGATGAGATTGCCGAGGTGCTCCGCCTCGGCTTCCCGAAATCCGCGCGTGGTCATCGCCGGCGAGCCGATGCGGATGCCGCTGGTGACAAAAGGCTTCTGCGGATCGTTCGGTATCGCATTCTTGTTGACCGTGATGTGCGCCCGGCCGAGCGCGCCTTCCGCGTCCTTGCCGGTGATGTTCCTGGCGCGCAGATCGAGCAGGAACATGTGGCTCTCGGTGCGCCCGGACACGATGCGCAAGCCCCGGGAGGCCAGCGTCTCGGCCATCTTGCGGGCGTTGGCGATCACCTGTTTCTGGTAGGCCTTGAAGTCGGGTTCCAGCGCCTCCTTGAATGCCACCGCCTTGGCGGCGATGACGTGCATCAGCGGGCCGCCCTGCAGGCCGGGGAAGACGGCGGAGTTGACCGCCTTTTCATGTTCGGCCTTCATCAGGATGAAGCCGCCGCGCGGGCCGCGCAGCGTCTTGTGCGTGGTGCTGGTGACGAAGTCGGCGATGCCCACCGGGCTCGGGTACTCGCCTGCGGCGATGAGCCCGGCGTAATGCGCCATGTCCACCATGAAGGTGGCGCCGACCTCCTTCGCCACGCGGCCGATGCGCTCGAAGTCGATGCGCAGCGAATAGGCGGAAGCTCCGGCGAGGATCAGCTTCGGCTTGTGTTCCCTCGCCAGACGCTCGAGCGCGGCGTAATCGATCTCTTCCTTGTCGTTCAACCCGTAGCTATGCACGTTGAACCACTTGCCGCTCATGTTGACCGGCGACCCGTGCGTGAGGTGGCCGCCCATCGCGAGCGACATGCCGAGGAATGTATCCCCAGGCTTCATCGCGGCGAAGAACACCGCCTGGTTGGCCTGCGAGCCCGAATTGGGCTGCACGTTGGCGGCGTAGCCGTGGACGTCGGCGCCGAAGAGCTTCCTCACGCGGTCGATGGCGAGCTGCTCGGCGATGTCGACGAATTCGCATCCGCCGTAATAGCGCTTGCCGGGATAGCCTTCGGCGTACTTGTTGGTGAGCTGCGACCCTTGAGCTGCGAGCACCGCAGGGCTCGCGTAGTTCTCCGAGGCGATCAGCTCGATGTGGTCTTCCTGACGCTGGTTTTCCTGCTGGACCGCCGCCCACAATTCAGGATCGACCTGATGCAGGGTCTTGCCGGGATTGAACATTTGATCGATCTCGCAGCGCAGCGAAAACGGCATATTAGCATGCAGCCACTCGCCGTCGGCCTGCTCCGACGACACCTCCAACGTTTGTTACACTCCGGGGAACGCGCTTCAACTACAGTTCTGCAACCTCGTTCAACCGTGAAGGAAGTTTCCAGGTGAACCGCCCGATGTTCCGCGTCATGGCCCTTGCGTCGCTGGTCGCGCTCGCGGGTTGCCACCGGCAGGCCGATGCGCCGGGCGATTCCCCGACCGGACTGGCGGTCACGCCCGGAGACGGACGGGTAACGGTCTCCTGGGATGAACAACCCGGGCTGACTTATTGGATCTTCTTTCAGCCGGGCGGCACCGTTACCGCAGCGGCCCCGGGAGTGCCTTTGATTTTCGGCGCCCGGTCGCCTCACATCATCTCCGGCCTTGGGAACGGTACCCGATTTGCGTTCGTCATGAACGCAACCAACAATGACAGCCGCGGGGGGCCCAGCTCACCGGTGGTCACGGCGGTCCCAAGACTGGCGGGTGCGATCTGGACTGCAGGTGTGCCGCTTGGGGGAAGCGCGCCGCAGAATCTCAACGGGGTCGCCTACGCCGTGGTCCCCAACAGGATCGTGGCCGTCGGCAACGCCGGCACCCTCTTCACGGGCGACTACAACTACACCCGCACGACTCCGCCTCCGGGCGTGACTGAATGGACGCAGGCGACGCTCCCGACCGGGTTCGCCAGCGACCTCAGCGCCGTAACGACCTCCGGCAGTCAGTTCATCGCGCTGGGCACGGACGGCTCGATCTTGACCAGTACCGACGGCAATACGTGGGTATCGGCCGCTCCCATTCCGAGCAACGGGATGAACGGCATAACCATCGGAGTCTCCTCAGGGGCCCTGGTGTACGTGGTAGTGGGCGCCGCCGGAAAAATATTCACCAGCCCGGACCTCGTTGCCTGGACCGCGGTGGTGCCCGCCCCCACCGTAAGTGATCTGTACAGCGTCTCTTTTCTCATCGGCGGCTTCGTCGCGACCGGAGACGGCGGCGCATTGTTGACAAGCCCTGATGGAAAGATATGGACGGTCCAGGATTCGAAAACCACCAGCGCTCTCCGCGGCGCGGCCTTCGGCACGGGCTCGGCCGGCCCCCGCTTCGTGGTCGTCGGCGATGCCGGCACGATTCTGACCAGTACCGATGGAACGGACTGGAGCGTCACGACCCTGCCGTCGTCTCAGAATCTGCGCGGCATTGCGTTCGGCTCCCGGTTCGTCGCCGTCGGGCAGGGGAACCTGGTCGTGCACAGCGACGATGCGATCACCTGGGTGCCGGCGTTGTCGGGCACCGCGGATCTCGCCGCCATCGCCTTTGCACCCGCGATGTACGTTGCCGTGGGAGCAGCAGGGGCGAACACTGTATCGAAATAACGGTTATTGAGGACTACGTAACCGCGTGACCCCTTCGTCGTCCCCGCGAAAGCGGGGACCCAGTGGCTTTCGTCGCACGACGCTGGATTCCCGCTTTCGCGGGAATGACGGCACCAGGGTGGCTCATTTTGATACGGACTCTTGGAACTCGTCTCAGCGGTTGTCCGCTGCAATCTCCGCGGCGCTCCATCCGCCGCCCAGGGCCTTCACCAGGGTCACGGCCGCGACCAGCCGCCGGCCGAGA
>Ga0180082_1000021_pt1 | contig 21665 bp, 19 predicted proteins | sample EasRiv660_16_10D_FD_121780 | JGI IMG/M metagenome (GOLD analysis project Ga0180082, IMG submission 121780) | Soil microbial communities from meander-bound floodplain in the East River, Colorado, USA - East River metaG ERMLT660_16_10D | ecosystem: Environmental > Terrestrial > Soil > Floodplain ...
CCGCCGCCGGAAGGAGCGTCGGTCTCACGTTCGTGCCGCATCTGGCGCCCATGATTCGGGGCATCCACGCAACTCTGTACGCACGCATCACCGCAAACGTCGAGTTTCAGAGACTGTACGAAGATCGCTTTCGCGGCGAGCCTTTCGTCGAAGTGCTCCCTGACGGAAGTGAACCGGACACGCGCTCGGTGCGGGCCACCAATACTTGCCGCATCGCAATCCATCGCCCGCATGGGGGAGATACGCTTGTCGTGCTCTCGGTGATCGACAATCTGGTGAAGGGCGCGTCGGGACAAGCGGTGCAGAATATGAATATCATGTTTGGACTCGAGGAGACGATGGGTCTCTCGCATCTGGCCGTTGTGCCCTGACTCGGCGGGCGGAGAATACAATGGCCAAGTTTTTCAAACTGTTCCGCCAGCGCTTCGGAATTTCTGCCCCGAAGATGACGGTGCAGACGCACGTCGCCTGGTACTGGCGCTGGCTCGGGATGCTGGTGTTCCTATCGTTTGCGCTTGCGCTGGCGGCGTGGATGTACGACGCCGGGCGTCGTTTCGCCGGTTTCGATCGCAGCGAGCTGCAGAACGAATTCGCCAGGCTCCGCGAATCAATGGCGCGCCTCGAGAGCGAGGCAGCGAGGTTGCGCTCGATCGTCAACGCCAGCGAGTCGCGATTGAAGATCGAACAGACGGCGCAAGTCCAACTTGGCTCGCAGGTGAAGACGCTCGAAGACGAAAACAACCGGCTCAAGGAGGAGCTTGCCTTTTTCGAAAATCTCGTCCCGAGCGAGCGGCGCGGCGAGAAAGTCAGTATCCATCGCTTCAAAGTCGAGCGTGACGTGCTTCCCGGCGAGTTCCGCTACCGGCTGCTCGTCCTTCAAGGGGGGAGGCTCGACCGCGAGTTCCACGGGTCTTTGCAGCTCGTGGTGGAGATGCAGCAGGAGGGCAGGGATGCTACAATCGTCATCCCCGATTCAGCCGAGACGGGCAGCACTGCTTTCAGGCTCAACTTCAAATATTTTCGTCGAGTTGAGGGAACATTTCGGGTTCCGGCGGGAGCCAAGGTGCGAACCGTACAGGCGCGCATCCTGGAGAACGGGTCGAACGAAGCCCGCGCCAGCCAAAACGTCAACCTTTCTTAGCGGGGGCAGGAAGCGCTATGTTTCGCAAGCAGCCTAGCAAGCCACAAAATCGCATCGACAGCCTGATTGGTGTCGGCACGAAGATCGAGGGTAATGTCAATTTCACCGGAGGCCTTCGTGTCGACGGCGAAGTCGTCGGAAACGTAACTGCGGTCTCCGACGAGCCTTCCACCTTGGTGCTGAGCGAAAAGGCTCGTATCGAAGGGGAAATCAGGGTATCGCACCTGGTCGTGAACGGCGAGATCACGGGGCCCGTGTACGTCGCCGAGTTCCTCGAACTCCAGTCGCGTTCGCGGGTCAAAGGAGACGTGTATTACAACAGCCTGGAGATGCATCTCGGCGCGATAGTCGAGGGGCATCTGGTACACCGCTCGGGTGAAGCAAAAACCGTGGAGTTGAAGCTCGCGACGAGCAAGCCCGCGGTCTAAGGGGCGGCAATGACTTTTTCCGGCTTGAATACCGGCGCCGCAGCCCCATCTAGCTCGCTGGCCCGGTTGACCGTGTCAGGTCCCGGCCCGATAATGGGGCAGTTCGCTACAGGAGTTGAGACATGAATGCAATCGCAGAGATGCCCGCACCGCTTGTTTTCACCGACAACGCTGCAAGCAAAGTCAAGCAATTGATCGACGAGGAAGGCAACTCCGAATTGAAACTGCGCGTGTTCGTCACGGGCGGTGGCTGCTCCGGATTCCAGTACGGTTTTACTTTCGACGAAGTGAAAAGCGACGACGACACGGTGATGGAGAAAAACGGAGTGATGTTGCTCATCGACCCGATGAGCTACCAGTATCTCGCCGGCGCCGAGATCGACTACACCGAGGGCCTCGAGGGGGCACAGTTTGTGATAAAAAACCCCAATGCGACGAGCACCTGCGGTTGCGGTTCATCGTTCTCCGCATAGGACTCTCGAAAAACACTGGAGCGGGGGCATCAGGCCCCCGCTTCTTTTTGGATTTTTGTTCGCGACCGTTCGCGGCGGATCAGGCCGCGTAAATCGCACCGAGCACCCGCGGCCTCTTCGCACCGGTGACTTCGGGAAGATTTCCGGTCTCTCGCTTCAGCGCCCGCTGTGCGAGCCACGCAAAGGCCATCGCCTCCACCCAGTCCGGATGAATTCCGAGCGGCTCGGTCGAGGCGATTTTCATGCCGACCAGTTCGCGGGTGATGCGCATCACCAGGTCGCGGTTGCGCACACCACCACCGCACAAGTAAACCTCCCCTGCGCCCGGACAAAACGTCGCAATCGCCTTGGCGACGCTGCGCGCTGTGAGTTCGGCCAACGTGGCCTGCACGTCCTCGGCCTTGTGCTTTCCAACGCTGAACCGGCGTAACCAATCGAGACTGAAGTGATCGCGGCCCGTGCTCTTGGGGGGAGAGCGGCGAAAATAAGGATCGGCAAGCAATGCTTTCAGCAAAGACGCAACCGATTGTCCTCGGGCGGCGAGCGCCCCGCCCCGGTCGAAGGCGCGGCCGAACCGCTCGCGCGACCACGCGTCAAGGAGGACGTTGCCGGGTCCTGTGTCGAAGCCGGTTACCGGTCCCTTGCGGGGAAGGTCGGTGAGATTGGCCATACCGCCGAGGTTGGCGATGACGCGGTGGCGGCGCGAGTCCTGAAAAACCGCTGCATGAAACGCAGGCACGAGCGGTGCACCCTGTCCGCCTGCGGCGATGTCGCGGCTTCGGAAGTCGGCGACCACGGCGATGCCGGTGCGCTCGGCAAGCCACGCAGGATTGCCGAGCTGCAAGCTGTACCCGGACCCGGGCCGATGACGCACCGTCTGCCCGTGGCAACCGATGGCGCAAACGGTTTGCGCGGGGACGCCGTGTTTCTCCAGCAGGCGATCGACCGCCTTTGCATAGAGCCTGGAGAGTTCAATCCCTGCGAGCGCCGCGCGATGCAGCTCGTCGCCGGATGCCTCGTGCAGCGCAAGCAAAACAGCTTTCAGGCTCTTCGGATACGGCAGAAACCCCGTGCCCAGAAGAAAGGGTCGGCCCCGCAGGTCGACGAGTGCGGCATCGACGCCGTCGAGACTCGTGCCCGACATCAAACCGATGTAGATCTCGGAAGACGCGGATCTCGTGGTACCGCTCACTCGAGCAGCGCGAGATCGCTGTTTTTCAGAAGATCCAGTCGCGCGATGAGAGGCTCGGCGGTACGCCTGAACGCCGCCAGTTCGATCGCGAGAATAGGCTCCGCGGCCGGGAAAACCATGGTCAGCGGGTTGCGGTTCTGGTTGTGGAGATGGAATTCGTAATGAAGGTGGGGGCCGCTAGCCCATCCGGTTTGCCCGACGTAACCGATGATTTCGCCCTGGACGACGCGACCGCCCGCCTTCAACCCCCGCGCGAAATTCCTCAGGTGCGCGTAATAGGTGCTGGTTCCTCCGTGGTGCCTGAGCACGATGAGGTTTCCGTAACCGTTCCGCCTCCCCGCGAACGTAACCACACCGTCACCGGTCGACTTGACCTTTGTTCCGACCGGGGCTCCATAGTCGACTCCCTGATGCGCGCGCCACTGCTGGAAGATCGGATGGCGGCGCATGCCGAATCCCGAGGTGATGCGCGAGAACTCGAGCGGCGAGCGCAAAAACACCTTGCGCAGGTTCTCGCCTTCCGGAGTGTAGTAGCCGCCCCTTCCCCAGGGATCCTGAAACCATACCGCGCGGTAGGTTTTCCTTTGGCTGGAGAATTCGGCCGCCAGCACCCGCCCCGATCTGATCGTTTGGCCGCCGTGGTAGAAGGTTTCGAAAACGACCCCAAACCGGTCTCCGCGGCGCAAATCGCGGTGAAAATCCACGTCGCCTCCAAAAATGTCCGCAAGCTGGACCGCAATGCCGTCCGGAATCCCCGCCGCGTCGGTTGCGGCGAAGAGCGAGGTCTTGATCTCGCCTGACTTCATCTCTGTTCCGCGCGCCACCTCGGCCTGCTGCTCGAAGCTGCCGAAGCTCTCGCCCAGGCGGTCCACCGATAGAATCGTGTCCCTGTCGGTAAGGAACGATATCGAGCGTAGCTTGCCGACCTGGTCGAGTTTGGCTTGGACAGTCGTTCCGGGAAGCAAAAGGCGGAACGGCCGCGCCGCACGCGAAGATTGCAGAAACGTCGCCGCTTCGTCCTCGGCCGCCCCGAGCCGGTCGATCAGCGTGGCGAGGGTGTCGCTGCGTCTGAAACGATCTTCCTGAAAGTAAATGATCGTTCCCGAGTCGCCGACCGGGGTCGCGGACAGGACGAGCGGCTCGATGACAATCCGGACGGGAACCGGTTCCGGCCCGTGCTCGACCGTGCCGAATGCAGCCACCACGCCGAACAGCGGCACGGCGACGGCGGCCGCCAACCATCGCAGGCGCCTTCTGCCGGAGCGCGTTACAATTCCTATCTCGTCGTTTTGCATGTTCCGCAGCGGGTTGAATCAAAAAAGTCTAACAAATAACCGCGCGATCAGCCATCTGCGCGCACTATGAGCGACATCGACCACCAACTGAGAGTCATCAAGCGCGGCTGCGATGAACTGATCGTCGAGGCCGAGCTGCGCGAGAAGCTCAAATCCGGACGGCCCCTGCGCGTCAAGCTCGGCCTGGACCCGACTGCGCCCGACCTGCATCTCGGACACACGGTGGTGATCAACAAGCTGCGCCAGTTTCAGGATTTGGGCCATCACGTCCAGTTCCTGATCGGGGATTTCACGGGGATGATCGGTGACCCGAGCGGCAAGAACGCGACGCGACCGCCGCTCTCGCGGGAGCAGATCCTGCAGAACGCGAAAACCTATCAGGACCAGGTCTTCAAGATCCTGGACGCCAACCGGACAGAAGTCCTGTTCAATTCGAGGTGGTCTGACGAGCTGGGCGCAGCCGGTCTGATACGGTTAGCTGCGACCTGGACGGTCGCGCGCATGCTCGAGCGCGACGATTTCGGCAAGCGCTACGCCTCCCGCCAGCCCATCGCCATCCACGAGTTTCTCTACCCCCTCATGCAGGGTTACGACTCCGTGGCGATGAAATCCGACGTCGAACTCGGGGGAACCGACCAGAAGTTCAATCTGCTGGTAGGGCGCGAGCTGCAGAAGCACTACGGCCAGCCGCAGCAATGCATCCTCACCATGCCGCTTCTAGAGGGCACCAAGGGCGTTGAGAAGATGTCGAAGTCGCTCGACAACTATGTCGGCATCAGCGAGTCTGCCGAGACGATCTTCGGTAAACTGATGTCGGTCTCCGACGAGCTGATGTGGCGTTACCTGGAGCTGCTCTCCTTCGAATCCCTGGAAACGCTCGCCCAGTGGAAGAAGGAGGTCGCCGGCGGCCGCAACCCGCGCGACGTCAAGGTGCTTCTTGCGCGCGAGATCGTCACTCGTTTTCACAGCGCCCAGGCGGCCGAGCGCGCCCAGACTGATTTCGAGGCGCGTTTCAGGCACGGGGCGACGCCCGAGAACATCCCGGAGATTACGATCAAATTGCCCGGAGACGGGCGAAAATCGGCCCCGGGCACGTCCGGAGCCATGGCGATCATGAAATTGCTCAAGGAATCCCAGCTGGTGTCCAGCGCCTCCGAGGCCCTGCGCATGATCGAGCAGGGCGGCGTGCGCATCGATGGCGAAAAGGTCACCGACAAGGGGCTTTCCGTGAAGCGGGGGGACACGGTCGTGCTGCAGGTCGGCAAGCGCAAGTTTGCGCGGGTGACCCTGGCCTGAGAGAGCCCTCTAGCTCGGGTGAGTAGAGACCCGGCGTAAGAAGCTCGCGACGTGCTACCGCCCATTTTCCGGGCTATTGCGTTGTGCTATCGTTGTCGGGCGATCAAGAATAGAACCCTATAACTCATCGCTTTGAACCAAAGGAGAGGATCTCATGGCACGCTTAGGAATGAAGAAAACGGCCCTTTCGCTCGCGGTGGCGGGTGCTTTCGCGGGAGGGGTCTCGCAGGCGCACGCTTCGGCGTTTGCGCTGATCGAGCAGAACGCCAGCGGTCTGGGCAATGCGTATTCAGGGGCCGCTGCGGCTGCCGAAGACGCGAGCACGATCTACTACAACCCCGCGGGCATGAGCCTGCTGCCTGGAGGGATGCAGATCTCGACCGGCCTGGCGTTGATCAATGTCTCGGAGAAGTTCAGCGATTCCGGCTCAACGCAAACCGGCACACCGGCCGTCCCCGCTACCCAGGCGCCCTTGGGCGGCACCGGAGGGAACGCCGGCGGCTTGTCGGCCGTGCCCAATATCTACTTTGCGATGGATCTTGCAAAGGACTGGAAAATTGGCCTCGGCGTAAGCGTGCCTTTCGGGCTGAAGACCGAATACGACCCGAGCTGGATGGGGCGGTTCCAGGCGATCAAATCGGAGATCGCTGCACTCAATGTCAATCCCTCCGTTTCGTACAAGATAAGCGAAGATGTCTCTCTTGGTTTCGGCTTGAATTACCAGCAGCTCGATGCCGAACTCACCAATGCGGTAAATTTCGCCGCGGCAACCTTCGGTGCGACGGGCAGCGCGGCAGCGGCTGGCGCCGTAGCGGCGGCCGGCCAGGAAGGCACGGCGTCCGTCAAGGGCAGCGATAGCGCGTGGGGGTACAACGTCGGGGCGATGTTCAAACTTGCGCCTGACACGAGAATGGGCGTGTCCTACCGATCGTCGATCAAGTATCACGTGACCGGCACCGTGAGTTTCTCCGGGGTTCCTACCGCGACTCTGACAGGCATCAGCCCTGCGCTTGCCGCTGCGTTTGCAAACGGCGATGTAAACTTGGATATCGAATTGCCGGGTTCCGCTTCGGTCGCTCTGCAACACAAATTGGACCCGAAGTGGACACTGCTCGGCGATGTGACATGGACCGGTTGGTCGAAGATCAAGGAACTGGTGGTGAAGCGAGACACTGGTGGGACGCTCAACACGACGCCCGAGAACTTCAAGGACACTTGGAGAGTCGGTATCGGTGCGACGTATCGCTACGATGATGCTTGGTCGATCAAGATGGGCGTCGCTTACGACCAGAGTCCGGTCAACGATACCGATCGTACCGCCAGGCTACCGGACACCGACCGTACTTGGCTGTCCGTCGGAGGCCAGTATAGGTTGTCGAAGGACGGCACACTCGATTTCGGATACGCACACTTGTTCGTGAAGGACGCATCTATCAACCAAAACGGCGGCAATGCGTTCTTGAATGGGCAATTGACCGGCACCTACAAAGCCACCATCGATATTCTTGGCGTGCAATTCGCCTACCGTTTCTGACAACGGTTGACGCGCAACTCGGCGCGACCCGGATTCCCGGGAGCGCCGATATCTCACCGTAACCCGATGGCGATATAAGCTTTCAGGGCGCCGAGTAGCCGACTCAGGCCGCAAGCCGCGCGCGCTCGAGAATCGTTTCGCAGCGCGTAGCCGAAGGCAGGGTCCCGAACGCGCGGCCCCAATCGCCCTCCAGCCGCGAAGCGCAGAAAGCATCGGCAGCTTCCGGCGAGGCATGTCGTTCCATGAGACTCGCCTGGAGCGCGACTGCGATGGCTTCGACGATGCGGCGCGCGCGCAATTCTGCGCTGCCGGAGTTCTTGAGCATTTGCGAGATCGCCGTCGCCCCGCGCCGCGAGCGCACGCCGCCGCGGCCGATCTCCGCGAGCAGCGCCTCGATGCTGCCCGGCTCGCGCTCGATTGAGCGCAGCGCGTCGAGGCAGATGACGTTCCCCGAGCCTTCCCAGATTCCGTTCAGCGGCGCCTCGCGGTACAGGCGCGCGAGCGGCGCCTCCTCCACGTAACCGTCGCCCCCCAGGCATTCCATTGCCTCCACGACGAGCGGAGGCAGGCGTCTGCACAGCCAGTACTTCGCGATCGGCGTCATCAGGCGCATCAAAAGCCGCTCGCGCTCGTCACCTTCCGCACGGTCGAAGGCTCGCGAAAGGCGAAACGCCAGCAGCGCCGCGGCCTCGGTCTCGAGGGAAAGATCGGCGAGCACGTTCTGCATCAGCGGCTGCTCGACGAGCCGCCGTCCGAAGGCCTGGCGATGCGCGCAATGATGCAGCGCCTGGTTGAGCGCCGCCCGCATCATCCCGGCGCAGGCGACGACGATATCGAAGCGCGTCAAGTGCGCCATCCCAATGAGCGTGGCGATGCCGCGCCCTTCCTCTCCAACGATCCGCGCGCGGGTGCCGCGGTACTCGATTTCGGAGGAAGCGTTGGAGCGGTTGCCGCACTTGTCCTTCAGACGCTGGATGAAAAAAGGATTGCGGGCGCCGTCGGCAAGCGAGCGCGGCACGAAAAAGCAGCTAAGCCCGGCCTCGGTGCGCGCAAGGGTGAAAAAGGCGTCGCTCATCGGAGCCGAGCAGAACCACTTGTGCCCGGAGAGTTCGTATTCGCCTTCGCCCAGGGGCACCGCTCGTGATGAATTGGCGCGAAGGTCCGAGCCGCCCTGCCTCTCGGTCATCGCCATGCCGATCGTGACGGCGCGTTTTTGCGCAAGGGGAAGCGGGCGCGGATCGTAGTCGCAGGCAAGGAGCTTCGGCTCCCACTCCTCGGCGAGCTTCGCGCTGTAGCGCAGCACCCGCACCGCGGCGAAGGACATGGTCACCGGGCAGGCGACGCCATTTTCGCCCTGGTTCCACAGATAGTTGAGCGCCGCGCGCGCGACCCACACGCCTTCCCTCTTGTCCGTCCAGGCGAGCGAGTGCAGCCCGGCGCCGAAAGCGAGCGCCATCAGCTCGTGGTACGCCGGGTGGTATTCGACCGCGTCGATACGATTGCCGAACCGGTCGTGGGTTCTCAGCTCGGGCGCATAACGGTTGGCCTGCATGGCGAGCGTTTGCATTCGCTCGCTGCCGACGAGATCCCCCATGCGGCTGGCGCGCTCGGCGATCCAGCCGCCGCCCTCGCGTTTCACCGCTTCCACGAGGACCCGGTCCCCCGACCAGGCGTTGTAGCCGACCAGGGGCGGCGGCTGGTTGGCGGACCCGGGTGCGACCTCGAGGCGAGGGTCGTTCACGATCTCCGCCGGCGCGGTTCGGCTGCCCGAGTCAATGCGGAACGCTCCCCCACAACTGCTTCAATCTGGCATCGCGCCCGCAACCGGTTCGGTAGAACTTGTACCTCACCGGATTCTTGACGTAGAAATCCTGGTGATAGTCTTCGGCAGCCCAGAACTCCCCGGCCGGCACGACAGGCGTGACGATCTCGTCCCTGAACGGTTTCGTCTTCGCGAGCATCCCTTTGGAGGCCTGGGCGAGACGCTTCTGCTCTTCGGTGTGGTAGAAGATCGCCGTGCGGTACTGGCTGCCGATGTCGCAGAACTGCCGGTCTCGTACGGTAGGATCGATGTTTTTCCAGAATACTTCGAGGAGCTTTTCGTAGCTGACCTTCCCGGGATCGTAGACGACCTGCACGACCTCCGTGTGACCCGTGGTCCCCGAAGACACCTCCTCATAGCTGGGATTTTTCTTGGTTCCTCCCATGTAGCCGGAGGTCGTGGAGATGACGCCCGGCAGGGCGTCGTAGGGCGGTTCCATGCACCAGAAGCAGCCGCCCGCAAATGTGGCTGCTGCCTGTCCGGCACCGGGTTGCTGGGCGGAGCAGGCGAGCGCGTGGGCGATGAGGACGGCGGCGAGCAGGCTGCGCAGGAGATTCATGTTCGATTCCCTCCGAGGGGGTCAGCACGGCGCGCGCCGGACTTGGCCGCGAACCGAATTCGGCATACTGTAATGTGGTTGGCCTCGACCCCACAAAATAACACGCCAACCGCAAAAAAAGGCAAAACGACATGACCGACGAAGGGAAGGAAATCGCCACGCTTGCCGGAGGCTGTTTCTGGTGCCTCGAGGCCGTATACGACGACCTGAAGGGCGTGGAATCGGTCGAGTCCGGTTACATGGGCGGCAAGACGGCGAACCCCAGTTACGAGGAGATCTGCTCGGGCGAAACCGGCCACGCCGAGGTAGTCCAACTCACCTTCGACCCGAAGCGGGTGTCATTCAAGGAAATCCTCGAGGTGTTCTTCGTGATCCACGACCCGACCACGCTCAACCGCCAGGGCAATGATGTCGGGACGCAGTACCGCTCGGCAATCTTCCATCATTCTGCCGAGCAGAAGGCAGCGGCGGAGCAAGTCATTGCAAAATTGGGCACGGCCAAGATCTACGAGGGCCCCATCGTCACCGAAGTCGTGCCGGCGTCAAAGTTCCACGTGGCGGAGGATTACCATCAGGAATACTTCCGGCGAAACCCCGCACAGTCCTACTGCGCCTTCGTGGTCAGGCCGAAAGTCGCAAAATTCCGGAAGCATTTTCTGGAAAAACTGAAGAAATGACCTGAACCCGAATGTCTGCGGTTCAGTCCGGAGCCGGAGCCCCGGACCGACCGCAGCCCATTCGCAACCCGCGCAGGGTCGAGACTCGAAAACCGGGCCGCTTGCGGGGTTCGGGGCAGTCATGCCCCGGGAGCTGCCGTTGAGGACGATGCTCGAAGCACCGTTCCCGTCATTGGCGCTGCCGGTTTCGCCGCAGCTTTCCCGGCCGATACTCGGCCGCTACTACGACCGCCTTCTTCGCGACGGATTTCTTGTTAGCGGGTTTTCTTGCCGACTTGCGCTGTTACCTACTTCTTCTTTTTCTTTGCGGCTTTCTTGGCTTTTCTCTTCTTGGCCATTTCTGACCTCCATCAAAGGTTAAGGAAGTAAAACACGAAGCCCGTCGATGCTGCGGCGGACTATCCGATCGCCGGGGTGATTCCCCTGCGAACCGAATCCCTTAGCCTCTCGACACATGGAGCGAGCGGCCTGTAAGAAGATTTGACTTTGCAATTATCGCGTTCACCAAAAAAATATTTCAGGAGGATTACACATAATTGGCAAAGCAGCAAGAATTATTTCGCCGCCAAACGGCTCGCGGCGCGCGTGACGATTGAATTTCGAAACGCTGCCGGATCGAATCGAGCGCGCGAAATCCATCGCGGAACGGAAGATTGCGCCCTGCGCGTGCGCCGGACAGAGTGTCTGCGATGAACAACGCAGACCGAAGGAAAGAAGGATGCCGAGCGCGTCGCCGCGGGCGGGCTGCGGCTTCGGACGATGCAGCGCCGACGCATCGGGCGGATCCGGACAAGTCGTTGCTGCGAGCGTGCTGATCCGCTTCCGGTTTTCCCGCTTGCCGCATCCGGGACGTGTATACGGACGCCTGAGCAACCCCCGAATCCGGTTCGACGCGTGTTACATAATTGCCTGAATAAACTGGTGAAATGACTGAATTCCGGCGACCCCGCGATCGCTATGTGACACTGTAACGCTACTGCAACAGAGCGACCGTAGACTGCGCTTCGACACAGAATGAAAAGGAGCGTACAGATGAGATTTCACGGATTCGCAGCAGCGCTGCTGCTGGCCGGCGCGGCGATGTTGTCAACGCAGGCGAGCCACGCCCAGATCGTCAAGGTGGACGGCTCGAGCACGGTCTTCCCCATCACCGAGGCAGTCGCCGAGGATTTCCAGAAAGCGAAGAAGAACCTGGTCAAGGTCACCGTCGGCATCTCCGGCACCGGCGGCGGCTTCAAGAAGTTCTGCCGCGGCGAGACCGACGTTTCCGACGCCTCGCGTCCCATCCTGAAAAAGGAGATGGAAGACTGCAGGGCGGCCGGCGTCGAATACATCGAGCTGCCGGTGGCGTTCGACGCGCTCACCGTGGTGATCAACCCGAAGAACACCTTCCTGAAGAGCATCACGGTCGACGAACTGAAAAAGATGTGGGAACCGGCGGCGCAAGGCAAGGTGATGAAGTGGAGCCAGGTCAACCCGGCCTGGCCCGATGCGCCGCTGAAGCTCTTCGGCGCGGGCGCGGACTCCGGCACCTTCGACTACTTCACCGAAGCGGTCGTTGGCAAGTCCAAGTCCAGCCGCGGCGACTTCACCGCCTCCGAAGACGACAACGTGCTGGTGCAGGGCGTCGCGCGCGATCCCAACGCCCTCGGTTTCTTCGGCTTCGCCTACTACGTCGAGAACAAGGACAAACTGAAGGCCGTGCCGATCGTCGAGAAGCCGGGCAAGCCGGCAGTCGAGCCCTCGATGGAGAGCGTGCTCAAGGGGACCTACCAGCCTCTGGCGCGGCCGATCTTCATCTACGTCAGCGTGAAGTCGCTCGGCAAGCCGGAGGTCAGGGAATTTGTCGAGTACTACATGAAGCACGGCGCCAAACTCTCCCGGGAGGTGAAGTATGTGCCGCTTCCGGACGTCGCCTACACGACCGGCTGGACGCACGTCACCCAGATGAAGAAGGGTACGGTGTTCGGGGGCGTCGCCGAGGTCGGCGTCACCATCGAAGAGCTGCTGAAGCGCGAAGGCAAGCTGTAAGGCGACGAAGCCCGCCCGCGGGCGCTCCCCGGGCGGGCTTGTTTTTTCTGTCATAATCCGGCGAACCACCATCCCATGACCGCGGCTGCCCAAGTCACTGCGCCGTCGATGGCTTTTTTCCCCACCAGCAGACGGCCCGCGGCGCGGCGCGTGCGCATCATCCGCGAGCGCGCCATCGAATCCATCCTGTTCCTCGCGGCGCTGGTGTCGGTGTTCACCACCGTCGGCATCGTCTATGTCCTGATCAAGGAGTCGGTGGTGTTCTTCCGGCAGGTATCGATCGTCGACTTCCTCACCGATACCCAGTGGACACCGCTTTTCGACGACGCCCATTTCGGCATCATGGTGCTCCTGTCGGGGACGATCACCAGCTCGATCGTGGCTCTTGCGATTGCCATTCCGCTGGGAACCGTCATTGCCATCTATCTCTCGGAGTTCGCGCCGTTCAAGGTACGCGAGGTGGCCAAGCCCTTCCTCGAGCTGCTCGGCGGGGTCCCCACCATCGTCTACGGCTTTTTCGCGCTCCTGTTCGTCACCCCCCTGCTGCAGCACGTCTACCCCGGGCTGCCCGGATTCAATCTGCTGTCGGCGGGGATCGTCATGGGGATCATGATCATCCCTTACGTCAGCTCGATCAGCGAGGACGCGATGCGCGCGGTGCCGATGAACCTGCGCGAGGGTTCCTACGCCATGGGGGCGACGCGCTTCCAGACGGCGGTGAAAGTGGTCGTGCCCGCTGCGTTCTCAGGGATCGCCTCGGCCTATATCCTCGGCATCTCGCGCGCCGTCGGCGAAACCATGATCCTTGCGGTCGCGGCCGGCATGCAACCGAACCTGACCTTCAATCCGCTCGAGCCGGCGGCGACGATCACCGCCTACATCGTGCAGGTGGCGCTGGGCGATCTGCCGCATGGCTCGGTCGGCTACCAGACCATCTTTGCCGCCGGCCTTACGCTGATGCTGTTTACACTCGCCTGCAACATCGTCGGGCACGTGATGCGCAAACGCTTCCGCGAGGCGTATTGAAATGGAAACCCGCGACCTCACCGCCATCCGCAGGCTGATCGCCGAACACAAGCGCTGGGATGCGATCTTCGGCATCATCGGATTGCTCTGTCTCATGGTGGGCGTGCTCACGTTCGCTTCGCTGTTCGTCGAGATGGCGCTGAACGGCTTCGACCGGCTCAGCGGGTCGTTCTTCACGTCGTTTCCCTCGCGCCGGGCGGCGGATGCCGGAATCCTGTCCGCCTGGGTCGGCTCGACCCTGGTGATGGTGGTCACCGCGCTTGTCGCGGGACCCCTCGGAGTGGCCGCAGGCGTCTATCTCGAGGAGTACGCATCCAAGAATTGGGTGACGGACGTGATCGAGATCAACATCACCAATCTCGCAGGAGTCCCGTCGATCGTATACGGGCTGCTTGCGCTCGGGCTGTTCGTGTACCAGTTCGGTCTCGGCCAGAGCATCCTGTCGGCCGGCTTGACGCTCGCGCTCCTGATCCTGCCGGTCGTGATCGTCGCGACGCGCGAGGCGATCCGCTCGATTCCGAAGCACATCCGCGAGGGTTCCTACGCCCTGGGCGCGACGCAGTGGCAGACGGTGCGGTACCACATCCTGCCGTATTCCTCGGCCGGCATCCTCACCGGCATGATCATCGGCATGGCGCGCGCCATCGGGGAGACGGCGCCCATTATCACCATCGGCGCGCTCACTTTCATCGCCTTCCTGCCGGCCAGTCCCGTATCGGCCCACCCGCCGTACCTCAATTTCGAGTGGCTGATGTCGCCGTTCACGGTGATGCCGATCCAGATGTTCAACTGGACTTCCCGCCCCGAAGCGGCGTTCCAGGCGAACGCGGCAGCAGCGGGTTTCGTCCTCGTGTTCATGACGCTGGCGATGAACGGCCTGGCGATCTGGCTGCGCTACCGCCTGCGCAAGAACATCAAATGGTGAACCCGATGTCCATGCCTTCCGCAATGCTCCGCTCCAACACCCGCGCCGAGACCGAAACACTGGTGCCCAAGGCCGAGGTGAAGGACCTCAGCTTCTACTACGGCGCCTTCCAGGCGCTGAAGAACATCAGCATGGTCGTGAACGAGAGGAAGGTCACCGCGCTGATCGGGCCTTCCGGCTGCGGCAAGTCGACCTTCCTGCGCTGCTTCAACCGCATGCACGACCTCTATCCGGGAAACCGCTACGAAGGCGAGATCCGGTTTCACCCGGACGATACCAACCTGCTTGGCCGGGACGTCGACCCGATCGAAGTGCGGATGCGCATCAGCATGGTGTTCCAGAAACCCAACCCTTTCCCGAAATCCATCTTCGAGAACGTCGCCTACGGCCTGCGGGTACGCGGCCTGCGTTCGCACCGCGCTCTCGAGGAGAAAGTCGAGCAGGCGCTGCGCGGGGCGGGGCTGTGGGAGGAAGCCAAGGACAGATTGCCGGACCTCGCCTTCAACCTTTCAGGCGGCCAGCAGCAGCGTCTGTGTATAGCGCGGGCGCTGGCGACCGACCCGGAGATGCTGCTTTTCGACGAGCCGACTTCGGCGCTCGACCCCATCGCCACCGGCATCATCGAAGAGCTGATCCACAACCTGAAAGACAAGGTGACCATCCTGATCGTCACCCACAACATGCAGCAGGCGGCGCGCGTTTCGGACTACACTGCATACATGTACCTCGGGGAACTGATGGAATTCGGCGTGACCGACGAGATTTTCATCAAGCCGAAGAGGAAAGAAACCGAGGACTATATCACCGGCCGTTTCGGCTGAAGGAGGCCCCATGGGGCAGACCGAGCATCTTTCCAAGAAATATGACCATGACCTGGAGACTCTGCGTTCGGGCGTGCTGCAAATGGGCGGCCTGGTCGAAGCGCAGATCCGCAACGCGATCGACGCTTTTTCAAGCGGAAACACCGACCTCATCGATCAGATCATCGCGAGCGAGGTCCGGGTCAACGAGTACGAGGTGAGCATTGACAACGATTGCAGCCACATCATCGTCAAGCGCCAGCCCGCGGCGAACGATCTGCGCCTCATCATGGCGATCAGTAAGACGGTGACCGACCTGGAGCGCATGGGAGACGAAGCCGAGAAGATCGGGCGCATGTCCAGGCAGATTCACGAGCGTGGGCATGCAGACCTGCATCGTTTCGCGACAGTCCGCCATGCCGCGGACATCGCCGTGTCGATGCTGCGTCAGGCGCTCGACGCCTTCGCGCGGCTGGACGCGGCGGACGCGGCGAGCATCATCCGGCAGGACGTGGCGATCGACACCGAATTCCGCTCGATCCTGCGCCAGCTCATCACCTTCATGATGGAAGATCCGCGCACGATCTCCACTGCGCTCGAGATCGTCTGGATCGCCAAGGCGATCGAGCGCATCGGCGATCACGCCAAGAACATCGCCGAGGACGTCATCTACATCGTCAAGGGCACCGACGTTCGCCACACCGCAGTCGAGGTCCTCGAGCGAGAGGCGCTCAGCTGATGGGCACGGCGTGGAACGAGAGCAGGAGCGGGGCGGTCATGGGCGGCGCGATACTCGTAGTCGAAGATGAACCGGCGATCCAGGAGCTGATCGCCGTCAACCTCGAGCACGCCGGCCATCAGGTGTTGCGGGCCGCGAACGTCCCGGAAGCCGAGGCGCTGGTCCGCGAGGTCTTGCCGGACCTGGTGCTGCTCGACTGGATGCTGCCGGGCCCGCCCGGGGTGAATTTCGCGCGCCAGCTGCGCGCCGATCAGCGCACCAAGGACATTCCGATCATCATGCTGACCGCGAGGGCTGAGGAGCGGGACACGATCGCGGGTCTGGAGAGCGGCGCGGACGACTACGTCACCAAACCGTTCTCGCCGCGGGAGCTGTTGGCGCGCATCAAGGCGGTGATGCGGCGCCGCGCGCCCCAGCTCACCGACGACGTCGTCCAGATCGCAGACCTCAAACTCGACCCGGTCGCGCATCGTATAAGCGCCGCCGGTGGCCACATCGACCTGGGTCCGACCGAGTTCAGGATGCTGCATTTCTTCATGACCCATCCGGAGCGCGTCTACAGCCGTGCCCAGCTGCTCGACGAGGTCTGGGGCGATCACGTCTTCGTCGAGGAGCGCACGGTCGACGTGCACATACGCCGCTTGCGCCAGGCACTCGAACCCACCGAACATGATTCCCTGGTGGAAACAGTCCGCGGAACCGGTTATCGCTTCCGGCGCACCCTGGCGTAACTCTCGGGCCCGCTCTCGGCGTTTCTCCCAAGCCGTCACACTCATCTTCAGGCGAGGGCCTGACGCTCTTCCTTATCAGAGCTGCGCAGATCGAGTTTGACGCCGAGCGCTCGCCATTCCTCCGTCTCGTTTTCGAGCGCCCCCTCGGTCATGGGATGTTCCTCGAGCCAGGCGCGCTGCAAGGTCAGCTGGAAACCGCTTTTCGAGGCCTTGCAGGCGGGGGTGGGCAAGGCGAGATCGCGCCGGCTGAGATTGAAGAGCGCGGCAAGCCTGAGCGCGAAGATGAGCGCCCAGTCGGTGCTTTGTTCGGGCAGATCTTCGATCTTGGTGAGCTTGCCGCGATGTGCGAGCACCAGCCGCGACAGGCGCGCCTGTTCCTTCTGGGAGAAGCCGGGCATGTCGGCCTGTGCCAGGATGTAGGCCGAGTGCTTGTGATAGCCGGCATGAGCGATCGAGATGCCGATCTCGTGCAGGCTCGCCGCCCAGCGCAACATCGCCGTGTCGGCTTCGGAGGGCTCGTCGTTCAAGCTCGCAAGGATGTTTTGCGCGAGCCGCGCCACCCGCTCCGCCTGCGCCGTGTCCACCTGATAGCGTCGCATGAACTGGCGCACGGTCGCCTCGCGCATGTCGCGGTGGCGCACGCGTCCGAGCAGGTCATAGAGCACGCCCTGGCGCAGGGCACCGTCGGAAACCTCCAGATGCTCGATTCCGAATTCGGCGAGAGCGGCCGACATGATGGCGAGCCCCCCGGAGATGATCGCCGCGCGGTCCTCGCGCAGTCCCGGCAATTCGAGCTTGTCGACCTCGCCCGCCTTGATGAACAGGGCGCGCAGCTTGTCGAGCGCATCGGCGGAGATTCCCTGTTCGCACAGCTCGGATTCCCGCAGGACGGCCGCGAGCGACCTGGCGGTGCCTGAGGATGCCACGGCGTGCTCCCAGCCGGCGCGGCGGTAAGCGTCCACAATGTGCTGCAGTTCGTTCGCGGCCGCAAGCTCCGCACGCTTGAAGCAGGATTTCTCGAGTCGGCCCTCCGGAAAGAATCTGAGGCTGTAGCTGACGCAGCCCATGGAAATGCTTTCCATGAGCTCGGGCTCGAGCCCCGTGCCGATGATGAGTTCGGTCGAGCCGCCGCCTATGTCGATCACCAGGCGCCGCTCGGGCGAGGGCGCCAGGCTGTGCGCCACCCCGAGGTAAATCAGGCGTGCTTCCTCGCGGCCGAATATCACCTCGATGGGAAAACCGAGCGCCGCTTCCGCGTCGGAAAGGAAGGACTCGGCGTTTTTCGCCACGCGCAGCGCACTCGTACCCACGGCGCGCACTGCCGAGCGCGGAAAGCCGCGCAGCCGCTCGCCGAACCGCGCAAGCGCCTCCAGCGCCCGCGATTTCGTCACCTGATCGATGCGCCGGTCCCGGGTCAGACCCGCGCCCAGGCGCACCGGGTCGCGCAGGCTGTCGAGCAGATAGACCTGGTCGTCAACGACCCTGCCGATCTGCAGGTGGAAGCTGTTGGATCCCAGGTCGAGTGCCGCCAGAGTGTCTTGTTTCACAATTGTGGGGCTCGTTCACCGTGAAGGGCGACGCGACGCTATCATAGTGCCGCTGCCGTGTTATTACGATGCCGCTACGGTGCAAGGGCACTGTAACAATTCTGCAACACACCGTTCTTAAACTCAATTGTTTTCATGCTTCAAAGAGCCCGAATTCCGCCGAGCAAGATCAAGCCGCAATTTCTCGCCCGCGAGCTCGCCGTGCTGGCATTCAACCAGCGGGTGCTCGCCCAGGCCGAGGACCGGCGGGTCCCGGCGCTGGAGCGGCTGCGCTTCCTGTGCATCCTGTCGAGCAACCTGGATGAGTTCTTCGAGATCCGCGTCGCCGAGCTGAAAGAGCGCATCAAGCTGGGCAACGAGATAGAGATTCCCGGCGAGACGCCTTCGGCGCAGGTATTCCCCCTGGTCAGCGCGCGCGCCCATGCGCTGGTTGCAGAGCAATATCGGCTGCTCAACAAGGAGATTCTTCCGGAGCTCGCCGACGAGGGCGTGCGCTTCCTCGCGGAGCAGCACTGGACGCGGGAACAGCGCTCCTGGCTGCACCACTATTTCCTGAGGGAAATGATCCCGCTCCTGACGCCCATCGGACTCGATCCGTCGCACCCTTTCCCGCGGGTGCTCAACAAGAGCCTGAATTTCGCCGTGCAACTGGAGGGCCGCGACGCTTTCGGGCGCAATTCCGGCACGGCGATCGTGCAGGCGCCGCGGGCCCTGCCGCGCGTGGTCCAGCTGCCGAAAGGCATCGCCGGCAAGGGTCACGTCTTCGTCCTGCTGACTTCGATCCTCCAGGCATTCGTGCAGGCGCTCTTTCAGGGCATGACCGTGCGGGGCTCGTATCCGTTCCGGGTCACCCGCAACAGCGACTTGTTTCTCGACGAGGAGGAGTTCAAGGACCTTCGTACCGCGCTCGCCGGTGAGCTCCCGCAGCGCCATTTCGGGGATTCGGTGCGGCTCGAAGTCGCGGACAATATGCCCGCGGAGCTCGGGCAGTTTCTCCTGGAGCAGTTCCAGCTCGCGGCGGACGATCTGTACCGCGTCGACGGGCCGGTGAACCTGGTGCGCCTGATGCAGGTTCCCGACCTCGTCGACACGCCCGCGCTCAAGTTTGCCGCGTTCGTCCCGGGCGTCCCCAAGGCGCTGGAAAAAAATCCCGATCTGTTCCGAGTCATCCGCAAAGGCGACGTCCTGCTGCATCATCCGTTCCAATCGTTCAATCCCGTGATCGACTTCCTGGAGCAATCGGTCGACGATCCCAGCGTGGTCGCGATCAAGCTGACCGTGTACCGCACCGGAACCGACTCGGTTCTGATGAAGTACCTGATCGACGCCGCGCAGCGTGGCAAGGAAGTCACGGTCGTCGTCGAGCTGCTGGCACGGTTCGACGAGGAAGCGAATCTCAACTGGGCGGCGAAGCTCGAGGAGGTCGGCGCGCACGTGGTCTACGGCGTGGTCGGGTACAAAACACATGCCAAGATGTCGCTCGTGGTGCGCCGCGAAGAGGGCAAGCTGCGGCGCTACGCGCATCTTTCCACGGGCAACTATCACCCGCGCACCGCCAGGCTCTACACGGATTTCGGGTTGCTGACGGCGGACGATAAAATCTGCGAAGACGTCAACGAGGTTTTCAAGCAGCTCACCGGGCTCGGACGCGCGCGCCGGCTCCACCATCTCTGGATTTCGCCGTTCTCGCTCCACGAGCGCGTGCTGGCGGCGATCAAGCGTGAAGCCAACCACGCGCGGGCCGGCAGGCCCGCGCACATCATCGCGAAAATGAACGCCTTGATCGAACCCAGGGTGATCGAGACGCTTTACCGGGCATCGCAGGCCGGGGTGAAAATCGACCTGATCGTGCGCGGCGTATGTTCGCTGCGTCCCGGAATCCCGGGGCTGTCCGAACACATACGCGTGCGCTCGATCATCGGACGGTTTCTCGAACACTCGCGCATCTTTTATTTCATGAACGGCGGAGAGGATAATCTCTACCTGTCCAGCGCCGACTGGATGGGGCGCAATTTCTTCGGGCGCATCGAGTTGTGCTTCCCCGTCCTCGACCGCAGAATCAAGGAGCGCGTCATCCAGGAAGGCCTCAAGCCCTATCTGTCCGACAACAGCGAGGCATGGGAGATGGATTCGGACGGTAACTACCAGAGAAGGAAGTCCCGCGGCCGGATACCGCGCTCGGCGCAGGAGCACCTGCTCGCGCTGCTTGCCGCAGACAAATGAGCCGCCCGCTGCTGTTGCTACAATCGCAAGCATTTCCGTCGGGAGGCACGTTCATGCAGGAAAGTCCCTTCAAGGGCAAGACCGGGGTAGAGCGCCTGTGGAACGCGCTCGGCTATTCGCTCCAGGGCATGGCCTCCGCGTTTCGGCACGAGGATGCATTTCGCCAGGAATGCCTGCTTGCCGTCCTGCTGATTCCGGCGGCTCTGTTCATCCCCGTAGGCGGAACCGAGAGAGCGCTGATGATCGCGAGCGTCCTGCTGGTGCTCATCGTGGAACTGCTCAATTCGGCGGTGGAGGCGGCGGTCGACCGGATTTCTCTGGAGAATCACCTCCTCGCGAAACGGGCGAAGGATATCGGCAGCGCTGCGGTATTCCTGAGCCTTATCAACGTCGCAGTGGTGTGGTTCCTGGTCCTCATCGGCTAACCGTCAAGAAAGCTTAAGAAAACCTTCATCCCGGCTTCATGTTGCGCGCGCACTGTGCGCGCGCATGGATACGCTCATAGAACCGGCTGGGGCGCGGGGCGCCCTTCGCGTTGCGGTTGTCACCGAGACCTATCCGCCGGAAATCAACGGCGTTGCGCGTACCGTGGGTCTCATGGTCGAAGCGCTGCTCGGGCGCGGCCATGAGGTCCGGCTCGTTCGCCCGCGACAAGGCCGTGAAAGCGTTCCATCTCCGGACCAGGCGCCGCGGGAGCGGCTGGTTGCCGGCTTCGCGATCCCTTTCTACCGTCATCTGCAAATCGGTCTCGCGTCGCCGTCCATGCTTCACAAGGAGTGGAGCCGATGGCGTCCGGACCTCGTGCACGTGGTCACCGAAGGACCGCTCGGCTGGGCGGCGGTGAGTGCGGCAAGGCGGCTCGCCGTTCCGGTCTGCTCGGACTTCCATACGAATTTCCATAGTTACAGCCGGCACTACGGTTTCGGGATGCTCGCCGGCGCTGTGGCGCGTTACCTGCGCGCCCTGCACAACCGCGCCGACTGTACCCTGGTGCCCACGGCGCAGATGCGGGCAAATCTCGAAGCCCTTGGCTTCGAGCGCGTCGCCGTGGTCGGGCGCGGCGTGGATACGCAGCTCTTCAGCCCGGCCCGCCGCAGCGAGCGATTGCGCGAGGCGTGGGGCTGCCGCGAAGGCGATACCGTGGTGCTGCACGTGGGACGCATCGCGCCCGAGAAGAATCTGGGGCTATTCGTGGAGGCGGCCCTGGGGATGCACGCGATCGACCC
>Ga0180082_1000022_pt1 | contig 21578 bp, 37 predicted proteins | sample EasRiv660_16_10D_FD_121780 | JGI IMG/M metagenome (GOLD analysis project Ga0180082, IMG submission 121780) | Soil microbial communities from meander-bound floodplain in the East River, Colorado, USA - East River metaG ERMLT660_16_10D | ecosystem: Environmental > Terrestrial > Soil > Floodplain ...
AGGCCGATACGCTTGCCGGTATCCATTCTCTTCCCCGGCATGACGAATCGTCTCGTAAAGTCGAAATTGCAGATCGTCAGACTGGCAAGACGCGACAAGCGCCGCTCTACTTGCAAGACGCTACCCGCTCTTTCTTAGAGTCTCGCATTCCTGCCGTTATTGAGTTTGCTCAACTCGATTCGCAAGGGCAGGATACCGGTCGGCGGTTCAGTCTCATTCGCAAAAAGACGGCAGCCGGGTCACTTACCTACACTGGCTCCGATCTTATGATTCCGCTTGCCGGCGAAGATGATGGTATTAAGTGGGCCGTCATTGCCAAGACTGGTGGAGTTTGGGCGATGGTGAGTCAATTCGACCGCGAAGCCAGCTAGACCGCCGTCTACCAGAATGGCCACTAGGCCGCCTAGCACGACGCTAGGCGGCCTTTCTTCGTTTAGGGGGAGATAATCCCCCTTTCCGATACCATCGCGTCCTAGCTCATCCTATCGCATTTGAGGTACACTGGCATGGAACGTTCTATCTATCGCCGCTTATCCGCCTCGTCATCCCGCAAGCTTGCCTATCGCAACCAAGAGGTGTTGCGGTTCGAGCATCAACCGCCAACCGACAACGTGAATGACAGGAAACGTCCTATTCAATCCGACAGGATAGCGACGGTCTTATCCGTTCAGACTGGTGGTCGCGTCCTAGAGCATCTGGGCGCAACGGAGCCACTATTCGCAATCGAACAACAAAACACGTCTCAGCCGGATTCGTTCACAATGGAAACCAGAGGCGTCTATCAAAACTTCAATACAACCCCCGTCCCCATGCGACCGCTGCCCCGGTAGGGCGGCCACCCGCCCACCCGCCCACGTGAGGCGGGGGAGACAGAAAAGTTTCCACTGGAAACTCTTTAAGTACCGGCCCTTTGTGCGCCTGGAGTTTTTCGGTTTTTAGTTCCCGTTTCACCCCATTCCTAGGAGTTAGTACCATGTCCCGCAAGACCAAGAAACCCGCAACCTATCTCACCCTGAAAACTTCCCTCCCAGCAATCCATGCTGTCCCCGATCACACCAAGGAAAATAAACCACTCCTCGCCGACCGGAATTCCCTCACCCTTCCCGCCGGTTCTTCCCCCTCCGTCCCCACTAAAGCCACTCTAACCCGCCCCTCGGCCACTCCTGTTTCTCAGCGTGTCGGCAATCGACGGTACCGCCTGTTATTCCGTCTCCCGCAGGATGATTCCGCCGCTCCGTTCCGGAAAGCTACCGCCAGTGTCCGCGATGTGGCTGTGGCGGTAGTCTTGTTGCGGGAACGGTACCCCGATGCCGATATTATCACGGCATACCTGCTTTCCCCACTCACCCAGTAGGTACCTAGTAAAAAGTTTCCACTGGAAACTACCACTTTTTTACTGCCTTTTCCAGCCATATTTTCACCCCATTCACCCCACGTGTAACTATGAAAAACTCCGTTTACCTTGGTGAAGTACCTGCCGAAGAAGATTGCATGGATTTTACGGCCTACCCGAACGCTGCCAAGCATGAATGCCGCGTTCTGATTGGCCAGATTGCCCGGCAGATTGGTCCCCCGCCCCTCGGTGCCCGCTTGGTGCTGAAGTCAAACCCGCATGATTACGGGAACTATCCGTCAGTCGAATGTGAGTACGACGAAGAGAATCAGAATGCCGCGGCGTATGCCTTCTACGCCGAGGAGTGTTATCCCGCATACTGGGACACGCTCTCCCTCAACCGACTGCGGGAACTGGATATCCCGGTGAAGCAAATGAAACGCGAACCGGAAACGTTCGAGAAGTTCCGGCCAGTCTGCGGGTCTACCTAGCCCATTGCCAGTCCGGTCGTGAGGCGTAGGGTTGTAGCTGGCGGGAAGGGAAGGAACTTGGTACACTCCTCCCCCTTCCCGCCTGCTCCACTGCCCCGCCGGTAATCAGCCCAGTCCACCCAGTCCGCCCCGGCCCCCTTCCCCGCGTACCTACATATCCCTCTTTTTAGCCGCTGTACCTCGCCACCTATAAAACTTATAGGACCGGCACGCGATTTCCCCCAGTAAAATCTTTTTTTCCACTGGAAACTCCCATGTCCACACCCACACCTACCCACCAAAAGATCACGCACGGCTTCGTGATCCAGACCTACGATGGCCCGCACTGTATCTCCCAGGAATTCATTGCCGGTGATCCTGTTGTTTATGAGGATATGAATGGGAACTACGTTGATAGTGAGAGGATTACCGCTAGTGAGGTTTACCAGCCCTTTGAAATGGTTCAACCGGAATCGCCGCCTACAGATAGCTGGGAAGTGGTCGTCGGGAACGTTGGGATGGTGTACCAAGGTAATGATGAGGTTAATGCCAGACACAAGTACGATGTCTACGTTGACCTGAGTCTCAGCGGTAGTGGCCGAGTAGGTGGCGAACCAGTCCACTTATATCACAATGGCGAGATTGTCGCCGAGTACAACTTTTCCAGGGAGTAGTCGCATCCAGTTTCCACTGGAAACTTTTTACAGGAGTACCTGCCATGTCAGTAAAACCCACCCAATGGATTCTCGTTAGCGGAAATGTCGTTGACGGCTTCTCGTTTGCCGGGCCATTTCCCACAGTAGAGATGGCTGCTGATTACGGGGATGATGATGATAGTGAGTGGTGTACCGCCGAGTTAGTTTCCCCGGATGATACATTATTTGAAGAGAAGGTATTCGGTATTCCTGAACAGCGGCTGTTCACGGGTGACTGGGAAGTTTTTGTGGAAGACCTTGCCACGGCATACTCCGGCGATGATGAAGAGGTTGCCAGAAATTTGTTCAAGCGATATGTTGAGGATAGCAAGTCCGGCCACTTCCAGATCGGCGGTAAGGTGGTGATTCTGTACCACATCGGCGAAGTTGTTGAGAAGTACGATCCTAAACTTGACACTTAGTTTCCACTGGAAATTTTTTGTTTGTCCCCTGTTCCTTGTTTCCCAGTCCACTTACTACGAGGTATCCCATGTCCCTTTCCCAAGAAATCCTGAACTCTGCCAAGCACGCCTCCCTCCGCTCCTTCACCAACCTATCCGCCACCGAGATTCTGCTTGATCCCGCCGACCAGTCCCCCGCCAACCAGGAAGATATATCCGCTGAAATCGACCTCGTCCATTCCGCTGGCGGTTCCGTGTTCCGTGATCCCCGTAGTGGCACACTCTTCGCCATCGCCTTGACCCGCCCGGTGTACCCGAAGCACGCTGGCCCGGTTCGTGAGTTGCCTGTGATCCCCTACTACTGGAGTCCGGTGGGTAAGTAACCTTTCCCTTCCCGCCTGCCGATAATAGGAATGGAGAAAGTGATTCCCCGATACATCCCTACGACTGATGATTACTTTATTCCGGGAAGGGGGTGATCTATGACTGGAGAATAGGTGAGGTGGAGTACCTCCTTTCTCTACCTCCCGTGGTCCGTTCGGTTTCTTAACCGGGAAGCTGCCTTTGGAATCTCTGTAATTTAGTGTGGGCTTCATCCCTCCGCACTATCTTTATTGAGACTACCCGATGGGACACTACAGCTTCCCGGTTTTTTATTTACCTGTACTGGAACTCAACATGCAAGGAAGACCCAGGAAAAGCTACGCAATTTCCCAGCGAAAATTGGATGTAGGTTTCGTGAAGAAGAAGCCTAAGCAAAAGGCAATTCGTAGGTGCCACCCTACCTCGAATGATTTGCTGGCATGGTTCTTGTACGAGAAGTTACTTAAGTACCAGGAATCCAAAGAAAACATGCCGCCACCACCACTGATGTTTAAGTGGTTATCCGAATTCCGCCAAAAGTATGCCAGTTACTGGCACCGCCAGTTGTATGATAACTACGCTGAGTTTCGCGAAACGTTTTACGCACCGAGTTAACCAATTTTTCAGGAGACAGATCGCCATGCGTCCCACAACCATTTCCCTTACCGCCGTGCTTCTTATCACCTCGTCTCTTTTGTGCGGGCAGATTTCCACAAGCTACGCCGCACCCACTTTCACCGGCATCGACACGTATTCCAATACAATTTACTCGGCTAGCGGGGTTGTGACTGGTCAGTTTGGCACGAACCCAAACGACAGTTTCCACTGGAAACTCGGTGTCCTCTCCACTATCCCCCGCCCACCGGGAGCCACGTCCACAGCACCCACGGCTACCTCCGAGGACGGTACGACGATTGTCGGTCACTCGGTGTATCGCATCTCACTCTCTCTCGCCCGCTCGGAAGCCTTCTATTACACTGAAGAGGACGGTTTAGTTTCTCTCGGTGATTTCCCCTCGCCTGTGATTAACAGTATTGCGACAGCGGTGTCCGCCGATGGTTCGATTATTGTCGGGGGAGCCACGCCAGTTAGGCCGGATGGCGAAGAAGGAAGTACAGCGTTTCTCTGGACACCAGGAACCGGCTTAGTAGATATCCGCGACTCTCTCCAATCATCCGGTATCAACATGACTGACTGGAATCTCGACACCGCCTACTCCGTTGAACGTTTCGGGAACAACGAGGCCCGCATTGCAGGTACTGGAACGCACAATGGCATGCAGGAATCCTGGCTAGCAGTCGTTCCACTCACCACAGCCACGGTTCCGGAACCAACAACTGCCATGTTAGGTGTTACAGTATTAGTTTGTTGCAGTTTGTTCCTGGTCTTTCACCATTATGACAGGAGCAAGAAGGGCCGCCGATAATAGAAATACCGTTGGTCTCCAACCAATCACGGCGGGAAGGGGAATGATATCCGCTCTGTTGCTGCTTAAGAGCGGTAACCTACCACCCCTTCCCGCTACTTAGATTGACAGTATATCGCCAACCAGTTTCCACTGGAAAGTTGTAAGTAAAGGCGGACTACCAGTGCAGGGAGTAGGGCCACAGCGATAGTCACCAAACCTGCATCGGCACAGCGTTCCGTAGGTAGCCGCCACTTTTGTTTTAGTACACGTCGTACCATTACCTTCACGATGGAGAGTAATATGTCCACTGAAATTTCTGAAAGTAAAGTCGGTGTTGCTGTTGTCTTGACTGAAGAGTTAGGACTCCCAAGCTATAACGATTACTTGTCGGCTCTCGATGTCCAGACTGCCTGTAATCTATCTGGCATTGTGCATTCTTTCTCGCGAGTGATTACTAAAATCTGGCGAGAGGCTAACTACGTAGGCTACGGCACGGACTACGTAAACCACCACCCAATCTGTCGGGCATTTACCGAGCAGATTGCCTGGCTTTCTGGTGGCTCTGGTACAGTGGATACGTACACAGACTACGCAAAGTCTAAATACCTAAAAGCCATGCACTACTGCTGGCTAATGGCCGCTCGCCTTGCCCCCACCACTGAGGCACGTGAGAAAATGGACTGCTATTACGCTTCTTACCGGCCTGACTGGATTCGTCCACTTCAAACCATTGAACGCAACTGCACACCAACTAGATTCTGGAATCACCACTAACTTTCCACTGGAAACTAAACGCTCATGCTCACTGTTATTGCCTGGATTCTTGGTGTCATGCTGGCCATCGTGGCTGCTTACATCCTTGGTCATGCCCAAGGCGGCTGGTATTTTATCCACATCGCTATGGATAACAAGATAATCGAAGAACGAGAGGATGGATTCTATTGGATGACAGGGCTGAGTAAAGATCGGAACATTTTTGCCAGTAAGAAACGGAAGTACATATGACCATTGAAGACCCTGCACTCATCGCCACAACCATTCGTAACAACGGCTGCTTTCCTGGTGACCCGCAGTATGCCATCATCTACGAATACATCCATACAGTTACAGAAAAGAAACTGTACGCTGTGTTCCTGGAATATTCGCACGATGATATGTGTGAGGCTCCGATGGTAGCTACCTATCGAGTCTTGTGGGATCGGCAGTTTGGTACCACAATTTACGGCGTAGAGTTCCTTAAGCAACACCCAGTATAAAGGATTGTACCATGCGACAAGATCAATTAATCTCACGAGCCACGGCCCTACAACTGGAACTGCGTGCCAACACTTCCCGACTGGCTACAGTGGAGAGCACAGACACCATCCACACCATCCAGCAACACAACGTCGCCATCTATATGGAACTGGACACACTGGAACCCCAGCTTGCCCGGTATGGCGTAAACATGGAAGATGTGGTTGAGAACCTGCCCGACCAAGTAGCCGAGTACAACCCGCCAGCCGGGAAGGCCGAGGTGGCTGGGCTAACACAAATTCCCCCAATGGAAAGGCCCAACGAACCATGAGTACCACACAAAAACAAGACGGCTTTGAACTGGCAACAAAGATATCCGTAGTGGTGTTGGTGATTGTCACCCTACCATTCTCCTTGTTAGTGCTTGTAGTCTGGGCGTTACTGAAGTACTTGTTTAAGTAAATTTCCACTGGAAACTGGAGTTCCTATGGGCTGGGCTACTGAGTATATCTACCAACTGAACAATGGAGAGACCGTCACGTTCACGGCTCACGGTTCCTCGATGACCGGGAAGATTAATTCCGGGGATAGTGTGACTGTCGCCCCGGTCAAGAACACTGCCTTGCTTGGTGTCGGGGATATCGTCCTCTGTAAAGTCAAAGGCAATCAATTCCTGCACTTAATTACCAAAATCCAGGGACGTAGTTACCAGATCGCCAACAACCAAGGCAGGGTGAATGGCTGGATATCCATTCACAGTATTTACGGGAAGGTGGTATCCAGGAATGGTGTACCAATTAACAGCCAGCCAGTTTCCACTGGAAAGGATGATGTAAATGAATAAGAAAGAGAACTACGAAAACCCGGTAAGCTGCTGGAATAAGGCCGAGGAATATGAGGAAATGTTTATCCTCCTTGGCCGAGACCCTGCTGCTCCGGTTACCATCCGTGCTTGGTGGAAGGAGCGGATTCGCTTGGGACTGGATGAACCTAATAGTCCCAAGATTGTCAGTGCCCAAGGAATTGCACAGAAGATGGCCAGCATGCAGGCTATCCAGCGGATCAATCAAGAACCTGATGCTAACGACTTTGAACAGAAGCTTCTCAGGATGTCAAGCTTAGACACCCTGGAGAGAATCTACAACGACCCAATGCCTAACACCAACGATCCTACTCAGAATGAAAAGAATGCCAAGTTCCAGAGTCTCATTGGCAGAGAGATTGATCGGCGGATTTCTGTTAGGCAAGCAGCATCCTCATAAACACCGGAGTCCTAATCCTCATGCCTGTCTTCAAGAATCAGATCGTCAAAATCCCCGACCCTACCACTCACCTACCTGCCAAGGCCAAGTTAATCTCCCGCAAGGGGGACTACTGGCAGGCTGAGTTTCCACTGGAAAGTGGGACGATTATTACCGTTGCCGATGATAACGTTTCCAAGTGGACGGAAGATGATGACCGGTTGGCCACAGCCCACACGGAAACCGAGATAGCCTATCAGGCCGAACTAGCCCTCCGTCCCCTTTGGTCGGTCTTCCTGCTTCGCATCCAAGACACCCGCTCCGTCGAACCGCCGCACAATTATGTCGGGCGACCCGGTGCGACTGGCACACTGAAGGAACAATGGCATTCGCTCCCGATTATCCCGGACTTCTGCCTTGTGCTCGCCTGTAATGCGGAAGAGGCAATGGAAGTAGCGAAGCGGGATTTGTTTCTGGATACTACGGAAACAATTACTGTGGCCCATGAGTTCCAAGACAAGGGATGGGCTATGGAGAAAGAGGGATGTGATCCATTTGCGAGAAATCCCCACACCTACGTCCCGCATCCCCTGAAAGCCGCCATCCTGGAGTACACCGACAAGAAGCGGGAGTTTGATAAGCAGACACAAAGGGGGTGGCTTCCCTACCTCCCCGTCCGTGCCGTGGCTTTCGACCATTAGCCCAACGCTGCCTCACCCTGTACCCCGCACCATCCACTTAACTATGCTACTCCGCAGGAATTGGTATGCTCGCCTTATTTGTTCCAGCTAGTTACTTCGATGGCCGGCGTGGTACACTGCGTGTAAATAGAATCCGCTTCCACAGTTTCCACTGGAAACTGAAAACCTGGAGCCATGCCAACTACCCGCAACAACTCACCAAGAACCAAGCGTATTGGATTTTCGGAGACTGCCTTTACCCTTCCCGCCCAGCCACACTACCCTAACGTTTAGGAGATTACCTAATGGCCAAGAAAATGGTTGAACCGTGGCACCTGACTACTCGCCCCTCGAACGTATACTTTTCCTATCCACCCCTGGAATTCAACAATCCGGAAATGGAGAAGTATTTCCAGCGTGTGGTATCTGGCATGGCTATCCTCGACAACTGCATCGGTCAGTATTACCGGCTACGCTTGGATACGCTTTGCTTTTCTCCCAAGGTAGGGGATCAGGTGAATGAGTCAAGTGACGGCAGTGCCTTTGTCCGCACTGAAGAGCACGCTCGCATGCTGGCAATTGAGAACGCGATGGATGGATTCAGTTGTGCTAGCGTATCCCAGGTAGCCTATGCTGCCCAACCAATCAACGAACCCCTCGACTGGCGTCCCAACAACATCGCTCCCTACCTCTCGGCCGACCTCGTCCGGTCTCCTGGTTGTATTGAGTTAGAACTATTCCAGAGATTGTATTACCTCTCCACGTGGGGAGTAGGTGATGATGGGAAGCGAGAGACCCGTGTGCTGCTAGGTTTGGACCCATGCGACAGTACCCGCAAACTTTCCTTTACGTTTGAGATTCAAGGGAAGGAGTTGGCCCCTTCCTGGAAGCCCATGATTAACGGTGTCCTGATCTACTTCGGCCCGAATCCCTATGACGCTGCCGAGTTAGAAGAGTGGGAGAAAAGCGGGAAGGATAAGCACCAACACACGTGGCCGAAACTCTGGAGTGTACATACATGAGACAGAAGTATCTCCGGGAAATGACTGCCAAGGAAGTTCAAGAACAATTTCTCCTGCCAGTAGGCAGGGAATTGGTTCGTAAACTTCCAGTGGATTCTTATTATTTTCTCATCCTGTTTGATTCCAGTGGAAACTGCCACTACCTGGATTGCAAACATCCAGACTCAGCCGAGGTACTGCGGCAAGTGGCCACTGAAATTCAATCCAAAGGAACTAGTCTTGAGGTGTCAGAGAAGACACAGAAAATTGTGAACACGGCCCTGCCAGTCTCTGATACTTGGGCAGCAGAACATAGATACGCTTGTCGGCAGTGCGGAGGACCGGCTCGCTTGCATCCCGAAACAAATCACATTTGGGGATGCCTGAACTGTGGCTATACGACAGCCAGTGTTTCCGTTTACTTTGTAGAGGTAGGTATTCGCCAATGAATTTCCCACTCTTACCTGTCATCCCGGCCATCATCGCTTGGCAGGAACGTTCCTGCGGTGGCTGCCGAGCCTGTTGCTATGGGATGGCGGTCGATGATATCCCGTTTGAAGATGGTTTGACATTCAACAAACCCGTCTTCACTCCTTGCGTCCATGAATGTGCGGCAGGTTGTGTCTTACATGGCACAGAACAGAAGCCCAGCGATTGCGTGCATTACCACTGTGTCTGGAAAGTCGGAATGATTAAAGAGCGGGAAGAAGGGGGTACTACGCTTCGTCCTGATAAGCTGGGTTTGGTTGTGGATTTGGTAGAGGATGGCCCGCCTGAGTTCGGCGGGTTTTCGGTAGCCGGCCGAGAGGTGTGGCCGAATGCCCGCACGCAGAAACTAGCCAACCAATTCATCCGAGCCGTAGCTACCCGCCTACCGATTGGCATTCGGTTACATCCTGATAGCACAGACATGCATGGCCGGAAGAAAGTGAATGCTGTTAACTGGCAAGGCTACCAACTGTACGGTCCCAAGAAGTGGATTAGTAGATACCAAGAATTTACTATCAAAGAAGACGGGAAGTTACTAAAACCGATTTCAAAAGCCTGTGTGATTGCTGTATAGTTTCCACTGGAAACTTTCATATTAACCTGCCCTCAAATTCCCAGGAGATTTACCTATGGCTAAGATCGTACTCCACGGACACGACTCTTTCGACACCGCTTACTTGCAATACGATTACCCGTTCGGTTACCAAATCCGCTGTCTCCGTAAGGTTTGGCTGGAACGCCCCAGCAAGGGACTCGGCAGGGGTAAGGTACGCTTCGCTGCCTGCACAACGGTCAAGGCGTGGAACCAGAGGTACACGAATCACTTGAACGATGACCCGCTGACTGTCGCTGACTGGGTAGCCTCTAATAACACAGCCTGGAACAAGCCGAAGTATGGTACGTACTACCCCTTCGCCTTGATGTACGAGGACACCGAGAAATCCAAGGACCAAGCGTCCCCTTATGTGGAGTACACTGCCTTGAATGTGTACTCCGGAGCCGAAGAGTTCTACAAGTTTTATGATGAGTTCTATCATCAGATGGATGACACCGAGCGAATGCAGTTCATGGTACTAGCCCAAGCTCACCGCGATAAGTCTTGGGCAGAAGTGGAGGAAAAGCGTGGATGTGCTGAACTTAGGAATCTCGTCGTCTGAGGTGCGAGACAACACCACCGGAAAACAAACACTGTGGCATCGCTGCCACTTAGATAAGGGTGAGAGCGGTCCCAGGGTTATTTGGTTTCGGTTTTGGCTAGACCGCAAGGCCGCGATTGCTGAAGCTAGGGAATTTGTACAGCACCTGGACTTGTATGTCGATGATCAGATTGTGGATTAACCTTCACCCTTCCCGCCTTTAGCCGGAGAAATTTCATGACACCTGTTGTCCTGCCTCAAACCTACGAAATCCAGCTTTACCAAGTCTATGATGATAGCTGGAATACTATGTGGGTCAGCAGCCAGGATATAGGGTACGTGAACATGATTTACACCAGCTTTCTGAAAGCTGCACAGCAACAGAAGCTGGCTATCCGATTACTCAAGGTCTCTCGCACGGTGTATCGGCACTCAGAAGACCAGGAAGTTTCCACTGGAAACAAGGTTGTTCACTACATGCGTGGTGGTGGGACCCCCTGCGGTATGTCAGATCGGCTATCTAATTGGCCAACGAATCACAATTGGAGTGTAGGTACTCTAGATGTGAACTGCCCTGAATGTCGGTACTGGTTGGATGTAAATTACCCACCCACCTCTAATCCCAAGGAACCCAAGCCCCATGAACACACAACTGAAAATCCTGTCAGCCAGCCGGGCAGCACAACTGGAGAAGCAGTTTAACGAGTGGTCAAAGGAACATCCTGCCGTTACCCTGGAAACGGCACTGCCAGTTCACCTGAACAAAACGCTGTACCTGTTTGTGTTCTACCGACCACCGAAATAGTGAGAGATGCGGTAGTATGGTAAAGAACCTCATTAGCGGCGAAGAGTTGACGCCAGAGCAGGTGCTCATGCGTACCCAGCTAATCGAGAAGTTCGTGCATTACTACTACCACAATAACTGCTGTCGCTTGATTCCAGACTGGGAGTCTGCGTTGCATCGCTTGTCACTTAAGGAACTGAGACGGAGACATGTGTCCATCTTCGGTGTAGAATACACTCTAACAGTTTCCACTGGAAACACGAACCATGCCTAACCTCAACCTGTTTACCATGTCCCCGCCCAATGACGAAGCCGAGGAACTACATGCGGTCAGGGTGGAGAACATGTACAAGCTGCCAACCTCGGTCTCGGTTGACCCGTACTGGAAACCAAGTGCCAGCGGTTCCACGATTCCGCCGGAGTGGTTTAACCCGGTACGCTTGGAGACGTACCTTAAATTTGACAAGGATATCTGCTGTGCTTTAGAGGAACTCTGGAATAACAACTGGGACTATACCCTGCGTAAGAAGTACCGAGGGTTGCTACAACGCAAGCTCCAGGAATTCCTTACCACTTCCCACCTCGAAGCGTGCGATGACTTTGCTACATTCTGGGCTGCTAACCCGGAATATAGAGGCAAGTACAGGTACGAAGGGTTCTCGTTTTCCCTGCGAGAAATCGAATGGGAAGAGGATGGTTATGCTCTACCCATACTAACCGCAGAGCAGCAAGAAGCCATCAAGAAGCAGAGAGCCAAGGACGCCAGCTTAATCCCTCACGTGCTAACCGTTATCGCCGATTGGTGTATGCAGAACTTCTGCCACAATCGGGATGACTGGATGTACGTGAACGTTATACCAGTAGATATCGGATCACTAGAGCCAGCGGAACCTACCAAGCTGACTGCCAGTAAATTGGCAGTGGCTAAGCGGAAGATGGTGGTAGTGGATGGGCCACCGGAGAGCGAGGCGTCCAAGAAAAACAAGAAGGCGATTGCTGCACTACGCCGGCAAAAGGGGAAGCTGGATCAGGACATTGAGGATATGTTAAACTCATAACAGAAAGGAGTTTCCAGTGGAAACTGAACAACCAGAACCTCAGACACCCATGCTCGATGCCAATTCCAACATCGAGATTTACCGCAACAACATTCAGATCAGAAATTCATCGCTCCTACTGCTCATCGTCGGCGACCACATCAACCACATGGCTCAGCTTCACAAGCAACAACTAATTCAAATCTCTTCCGGCTTTCAATTCCGTCACCATCTTTCCCGCACGGATTTTGGTTCGCTCAAGTCCATCTTCGAACGTTATGCCGATGCCTTGCGGGAACGGAACAGTCACGACCCAGCTTTCCTGACTCGCTTCTCCCGTTGTATACTGGAAGCAGCAACCTTTGAGAAGCGGATTGAAGAGTTGGTGAAACTCCAGCAATCTTCATCGGCCTATTCGAACAGCAACTTTATTGTTGAAGCCTATTAAGGCTTCAACCAGACTTACTGCGGAAGCCTACTAAGAGGAACCCATGCTCACTAAACACGGAAAGTTCGCAGAGCAGCTTGGCTACTACATGAGTAGACTGCGAGGGTATATCTCCCTGCGTGTAAAGCCACCCTTCTTACCAGTGGATGGTACTCCCACGAAAGAAGCCGAACTGCATGCCTGTAATCTGGCACACGATGATGCCGAAGTGGCGATATTTTATAAGGAAAAAATTATCTCCGTTGTGAAGCTGCTGCGTGGGAATCATGCGGCCCAGCTTGGATTCAAGGTGTTACCTGAATTGCGGGTAGTGAGAGTGCGGGCTATGACGGAAGAGGAACTGGTTACCCTGGAAAAGTTCCACGTCGAGGCGAACGAGAAAAATGTACTACGAAATCCCCGATGAACTGGACTTCCACTTGCCTGGATGTGACCAAGTCGCAACACCGATTCATGAAGATGAATCCCACTCTTACCGCCAGTTGGTTTGTTGGTGTAACGTCCAGCGGTACTGGTACTACGTATTGCATGAACCAAAAGTTACCGACATGGAGTATGATGCGATCGAAGAGGTTGTCAAAAACATGGAGAGTGAGTGTGAGTACCTCACTAACAAATACTCTCCAAGTAAAGTAGCGGGTTCCAGTCGTCCAGAAGATTATCCGAAACTGATAAGGGGGTTGTTTTATGGATACAAAGCAGCATGAAAAGAAAACAGAAAAACAAGTCTTCGTGCAATGGGTGATGGATCGGTTAGTCTATCATCCACCAGCACCGGAAGACGGGGATGTCCAGATCATTGGTGAAATGGTGAGTCAGCAGTTTCGTATGGGGTATACGAAAGAAGACGCCTTAGCAGAGATGAATCTCACGGAACATGTGAACCCCAGCTTGTCGGAAAGGTATGCCTGTGACGAGATGGCCAAGATTTCTGGTAAGTACCATCCAGCAAAAGAAAAATAAATTTCCACTGGAAACTAAATCCCCCTTGACAGACAAATCAAAGATGGTATAATACAACACACCGGCGTGGAGCAGCGGTAGCTCGCTAGGCTCATAACCTAGAGGTCGGGGGTTCGAATCCCTCCGCCGGCACTGTTAGTTTTGTTTGTAATTCCATGTTGGTTTTCTTTTGTTCAGGTGCCCTGCACCAAGGAGTTTTGCATGAGTAGCATCACGAGTCAGAAGAGTTCGGAGAGTCCGCTGGCCACCAAGAAGGAAGAGAAGGCGAAAGAAGTTTCCACTGGAAACTCGAATGCCACTACTTCTACGCCGGCCAATGTTACTGTTCCCCCAGGTGCGGCCCCTGCCGTTCCGCAAATCGCACCGGGTTCGTTCCTGGTGACGGTGGATCAGCTCGATCCGGATGCGTTTGAGAATCCTCGGCGGGCGGGCAATTCCCCCATGCCGGAAGATTCAATCAACGAACTTCGCCACTCCCTCAAGGAGCAAGGCCAGCTCCAGAACATCGGGGTTGTTCCTTCTCCGAAGAACGATGGCAAGTACGCGGTCATCTATGGGTGGAGTCGCACCGAAGCGGCCACCCGCAACACCTATGCTCCACTGATTGACAAGTGGAACAAGGAGAAAGGGTTCGACAGCACGTCCCCGAACTATCTGGTTGTCAACAAACCGGAACATCGGGCCACAGTGCGAGCAGCATATGCGGAAGAGTTTGCCAAGGAAGCGAACAAGCCGCACAACAAGCTGTTCGTCAAGGTGGATGAGAGCGTGGACGCCACCAACAAGGGTGACGTGTACGTGAAGGGCATCGGCGAGAACGTGACCCGCAAGAACATGACCTTGTGGCAATCGATCAACGCCATCGACAACCTCGTCAACAACCTTGGTTACAAGGCAAAGGACGCGGCCAAGGTGCTGAAGATTTCCACGACGGAAGTCTCTCTGCAACGGAAGATTGGCCGGTTGCCGGCTGCCCTCACTCGCATTCTGACAACCCCGGAAGAAGGCGAGACGATGACTGAAGCCGACCTTGTCAAGCTCAAGGAAGGCGTCGAGAAGTTGACCGGTGAGTTGACTCGCCGCCTCAACCTCATGAACGGCGACTCTGAGTGGGTCAGCTACTCCCATGCCCGCGAACTGGCTGGCAGAGTCGTGAAAGGCGATGGTGAGGGCGAGAAGGATGAGGATTTGAAACTCACACGAGTTCAGATTCTCGACCGTGTGGCTGCCTTGGTCGGTGCGAATCCCAAGACGTTTGAGTTCTACGGTGCCAAGCAGATTGGTGGCGAAGGTGATAGTAAAACCTTCAAGTCTACCAAGTCCGCCGAGAACTACACGGTCTGGCTTACTCAGATCAAAACGTGGGAAGAAGAAAACCTGAAGCGCAAGAACGCACCAGCCGAAACTCCGGCCACCAGCACCGAAGTAGCGGCCACGCCCGTTGCGGAAGGTGCAGTCACTGGTACGGTCGAAGGCTTGGCTGCGGCTCAGGCCAGTCAGGTGGCAGCGGAAGCCAACGCCGATGCGGTGGTTGCTCCGGCACCAGGAACGGCAGCAACAGGAACGCCGGCACCAGTTTCCACTGGAAACACGGTGTCCACGGCGGCTGCCTTGGTGGGTGGCGATGGCAACTTGGATGATGACTTGAAGGAAGAGACCGGTGAGAAGCGGACGAAAGTCAGTTCCGCACCGGCACTGGAGACTAAAGTCAAGGATGCGCACATCATCCGAGGTGCGGTCAACACGTTCCTTGATTCTCTCCGCGAACCGGAAGCGGAGGTCGGCGACAAGTCCTTAGCCCAGCAAGCAGCGTGGCTGGGACAGGTTGCGTTCGGCTATCAGATGCTGAACATGGATCGTGACTCGCTTTCCTTTAACACCGCGATGGTGGAATACTGCGAGCAGGTTGAGCAGTACGTTCTCGCACTGGAGAACTTCTCCGAAGCGGCCATGAAGAAGGACAAGAAGCTAAAGTTCTCAGCCGAACGTCCCACCCTGCCTGCTGTCGTGTTCGAAGGTGTTGGTCCGGTCGAGGAATTCGCTGGGCCGGATGAGGAAGATGAGGACGGTCCTTCGGATGAAGAGTTGGCAGAGTTGGGGGATGACCCCGGCATTGACGACTTGGAAGAGGAAGGCGACAGCGACGAGTAGTCGGTAAGTTTTCAGTATTTGTTTCCACTGGAAACTTATCGTGATTGCTTAAGAGTGGGGGAGACAGCTCCCCCACTCTTACCTTATTCTCTTACTTACATGGAGTCCAACGTATGGCCCTGAACCTTGATGAAGGAGTGATTTACTTGATTCGCCGGTTACTGCATATCCCAGCCGGTGCCCGTATCCTGTTGCCTGCCTTGGATCGGCAAGCACAAATCCCCAAGGCGTTTCTGGAAGATCGTGTCAAGATTACCGCCTTCAGTAATGAGCGGACAGAAATCACGGAAGAACAGGCTCGACTAGGTAGTAAGGATTACTACAACATGAAACGATATGAAGTTTCTGTCCATGAACACCTGCAAATGTTTCAGACAGTAGAGGAATTCCACTACGCATTTCTCCAGCCGGCTGCCCCAGGTGTCCGAGTTATCAATGACAACGGCACGCCAGTTCTGGTTAACGATTACCTGCGTTACTGGAATGTATCACGTCATTACCACAGCTACACGGCTCCACTGCATTCCATGTTACTGGAGTCAATGCAATCCGCTATCCTGCCGGGTGGTTACTTCGCCGCCATTCTCCCTCAAGGGTGGCTGGGTGCCAAGATGCGATACAACAAACGCTTCCAAGAATCTGCTTGCACAGTAGCGAAGATCAAACTCCCCGAAGAGTCACTCACCCGCTGGCTGCAAGACAACGACGATTTAAGCGAAGAGTGGGAAAATGTTTCCACTGGAAACAGCGTGCTCTCCAAAGCCACACTCACCCAACTGCCAGAGTTCTGTCATTCTGTGAAGGTGGATCGATACCCTGTAAGCTGGAGCTTGTACATCTGGCACAAGACCGCTCAGGATGTAGCCCGCAGTAATGCCTTGTTCCCAGCCACTCGACGGTACTCCACGTTCGCGGCCAAGCTGAAAACTCTCGGCGAAGAGGACATTAACTCCACCCTGGCTGCCTTCCGCAAACACGATTGGTACAAGTATTCAATTCGTCCGTGGCTGAAGATCATGGAAGACAGTGCTGATCGATACGCCGCCGATCCTAACGATGCGCCGACGGCGATTGCCAGCCCCTCGGAAATGCGGATTGTCCAGGTCTCTGAGAAGTCCAAGCCCACGTTCTCAGTCTATCCCAACATGGAAGCAATCAAGGCTCGCCCACTTGCCGCTCATATCAAGCTTGGTCCACCAGCCAAGGTCTACGCCTACACCGGACCAGCGATCGTGGCGCTCCAAGATTTGCAGGAACGTCTCGGCATTCCTGAAGAAGAGAAGCACCAAGCCAAAGAGGATTACTTGCCGAAATTCAAGTTCGAATTAATCCTTAAGTCACGCTCGATCATTGAGAATCGGGAGTGGTTACTCAGTAATCTCTGCAATGCTGGCCTGGAACCCTGCTTACTAGAACAGGAAGCCCAGCGTATGCGACAGCAGGAACGCTGGCTGGATATCCAATTGACACCAATCGAACGCACGGTGCGGGTACCCTCCGCCGACAACGGTTCTAACTGGGAGAAGATGTACGACGATACCGGGGTGCGAGCAATCCATCCTGAAGTGTATCAGCTTTGGGAGAAGCGAGCTAAGAAAATGAAGCTAAACTCCCAGCGGTGGACCTTCCCGTTTCAATTTGAAGACATTGTGTTATCAGCTTGCAAGCAATCTATCTGGAACACTAACCAGATGGGTCTCGGCAAAACCCGCGAACTCTTGTTTGTCCAGCTACTCCGATGTGCCGAGCGGTCGCTAATCATCTCCCCTTCCCGCCTTGTTGGTATCTGGCAGGATGAAATCGAGCAGGTGATTGCTAACTATGTGCGGGCTGTCGGCAAGAATTGGATGGGCAAAGTTATGCATGCCGACTACCAAGTCATCGAGTACGCGAAACACTGCTTACCGGAGAACTTGAAAACCTTTAACATCATTTCCTACGAAAACATGGGGAAGGTGCCAAAGGATGCGATGTTCTTTAAGTGCCCAGTCTGCGAGTTCATCACCTGTTCACCATTTGGGCAGTACCGCGAAGAGTGTCGCAAGCAAATCTGCCCACGATGCAGTTCCGGAATCCGTAAGAAGTGGCAGGAGCAATGCAAGCAAACGAAGTTACGAAAATATTACATTGAAGGTGGAGAGGGAGAACGACAGGACGACCGGCCACCGATGCCACCACCGGTCTATATGCTACCCCAAGAGAACCAGTTTGATAAGCTGGTTATCACAGTTAAGCAGCAAGAACGCTACAACCGCGAGAAACGGGAATTCGAAATGTTTCCAGTGGAAACTCGACGAGTGAAGAAAGTCCATCTCAAGTGGACATTCTCTAACCTACTGCGTAACTCCATGAACTTTCGCATGGCCGAGGAATCCAATTACGTTAACAACCCCACTGCGAATCGTTCAGTAGCCATGAATCACGGTCGTGCTCGCACCCGTATTGCGGCAACGGGTACCCCAGTTCGTGGCTACCCCCGCTCCGTTGTGAACGTGATCAATTGGATATTCAAGCGAGATGTGTTACCAGACTACCGGTCACCAGGTAACAATGCAGCGGGGATGAAGAAGTTCGAACGTAAGTACGGCTACTACGTGGAACGGGAAGGGAAGTCGAAGCGATTAATGCCGAAGCTGAATCAACCGGAAATGTTTCAGCAAGAGATGGCCCCCTTGATGATTCGCCATATCCGCAGCGAACCAGAAGTGGCGAAGTCCATCCCGCCCAAAGTTCCAGAGATTAACAACACAGTGGTGCCGATGGATGATGAGCATCGGGCTTACTACAACTTGTGGCTGGAGAAGTTTGCCGAGTGGTGGCAGTTGAAACGGATGGAAGAGGATGAGCAAGACAATGCGAAAGTCGTGAACGATTTGCTAGTGAAGCTTGGTTACCTAATCAACGTTTCCAGTATCCCGCACTTCATGCTGGAAAACTTGAGCGGGGAAGGTGCCTTATGGGCCAGTATCATTGGCGAATACAAAGGGAAGAATGTCGTCGCCAAGTTTTCCCGCTGCCAACAGATGATTGAAAGGCACGTGGAAGAGGGAGATAAGAGTATTGTGTTTACCTGGCGACGAGCGAACCTTGTCCTAGGACGGCAGTGGTGCAAGGCCCATACCCCACCCATTCATTCGATCCACGTGGATGGCACCATTTCTAACAAGCGAGAGGAAAAGTACGGGAACCGTAGCGAGAAAGACTGGCGAGTGGATAAGTTCCGGCACAAGGATTACAACGTGCTGTGGGCTGGTATTCAGACTATGAAAGAAGGATTCAATATCCCCGAAGCGAATCGAGGAATCTTTCTGGAGTATACCTGGGAACCAGCGGACTGGCAGCAGGCGTTGGCTCGCATGCTGCGGCCAGCACAGAAGAAGCAGGTACACGGAACGTTCTTGTGCCACCAAGGAACCGTAGACGAGTACATCGCCAGTCTGGTGCAGATTAAGGCAAGGTCAGCCTTAGAAGGCGTGGACTTTCAAGACTATTCCGACTTCAAGGTCAGCGACATTCCTGATTTCCAGGCTTACGCCAATGCCATCCTGGATGGGACCACCGATGTCTTGAAGACCAGGATGTGGAATATGGTGGATGAATTGAAGAAGGAATGGGACGAGGGAGATGGCGGTGGGTTTGGCGACAAAGAAGACATAGGCGGCAACGGCGGGAAGGGGAATGATTTCGAACCTCCTGAAGATTGGGAACCCGGAAAGGATTAGACATGCCAGAACTTAAAATCAGTGTGTTCCCTTCTGTTGAATGTTCTAAACTGATTAAAGGTGAACGTTGGGTGGTAGGGGTGTACATTCAAACTGAGTGGACACGCGGTTACTTGCTTGGGTACAATGCCATGCATCTGAGCGTATTTCTGACAAGAACAGAAGCTGTTAAGTTTGCTAAAGAACTTGGCGGCAACGTCGTCTTAAATGTCACAGAGTAAAGGAGTTTCCAGTGGAAACAGCATTCAAAACCAGTGACACTGTAGGCTTTCTTACAACCCGTCATGATGGTGAATTCACCAGGCAAGATTGGTTGTGTGGCAAGGTGATGGAGTTTGTGAAGGTCGGAAGCGTCATGCTGGCGGTGATTGGTATCCCAGCTTGGCCAGATAGTTTCCGTTGGTGGTTTGTGGATGTAACGCAACTACAGCTTATCCCAGAAGAAAGGTGGTGGCAGATATGAGCTATACGTGTACATTCTTCATGCCGAAAGGCTTTGTGAAATTCGAAGAAGGGAAGGTAGAAATCCAGGTACCTGATAGCTTCCTCACCCCTGCCGAGTTGGCTACAGTCGCCGTCATTAACGAGGCCATCGAACGCCTGAAGGATGGCCGACTGGTTCGCTACGACTTCGATTACCATTCCTTCGAGAACATGAAGGAACTGTATAAGTGTGAGTGGCTACGTTCCGGCAACCTGAAAATCCACGGCCCAACGGACAAAGAGTATCTCCACTGCGAGAAGATTGTTGACGCCATGCGGGCACACAGGACGTTCACATGCCCGCATAGCTTGGCAATTGCGTTACCGAAGACCAGAAATCGTAATCAACCAAAGGAAACCACAAGAGAGGATGTCAATGATACTGGAAATCAGAGCTAGGTTTTCCTGCGATCGCTGTGCTGCCGAATTTACAGTCCCTTTAGACCCAGCCTATCAACCACCATCAGGCTGGTGCATACTCCAGGTTGCGGAAGATGGGATTCGCAGTGGCCTTGATTACAGAGATTCTAAAGATCGTTTTGGAATTGACTTCGGTTCAGTTCGCAAAAACAAACATTTGTGTGCTGATTGTTCCAACAATAAGACGTAAAAAGTTTCCACTGGAAACTGTAACTGGAAACTTGTAAGGAGACGCACGTGATGTATAAACCAGGAGACCGAGTGGTCAAGAGCAGTAGTATGGGTTTGAATTTCCACGGGCGGGTAGATCGAGTCATCGAATCTCCACATGAGTACATCGAATTAGTCGAAATTCCGCAAGGCTTCATCGACAACTTCGCGGAGCGTGACCCTGACTGGGATAAGAATCCCATCTACTTAGTTACGCCGGACAGCAGCCCCGGCCTCGCCACGTTTGAAGAAGCAAATTCCATCGTCCCCGGATTGACAGAAATTCAATACTCCATGCTCACTGGGCATCGGCAGTTCCTGGTATTGGAAAGCGATTTACTATCTGAAGATTTTCCACCACCCTTTCCGCCTCGGTCCACAGAAATCGAAGACAATATGAAACCTTACATCGTGACAGAACCCACTGAAACCATAGACATAATGGACGATGAGGACGAGGAAGACAAGGAGTTTGACAGGCTATATCCATACAATCTAGAATGTACGGTGTATGGTAAGAATCGTGAAGTAGTCCGCGAACTCTTGAAAGAAGTTATCGCAAATCTCAAGAACGATATTTACAAGGAAGTGTATATCGAACGCACAAACGGCCAAGTTCTCTTCAACATGGAAACCCCTGAGATTCGAGAGGAGGAATCGGAATGAACTTCGATCGTATGCAATTGTATAATGTGAAAGCTCAGTTGGATCAGATACCGCCCAGCAAGGGCAAGCTGCTCATTAAGTTTTCTAGTAGTGGTTACTTTCATGATAAGCAGGTCATGGAGTTGCCGCTCATTTCGGTATGGGTGGATCGCACAAGGGCGGATACGCAGATGGTGGCCAAGGCTCATGCTTGGTTGCCTTCACAGAACACCAAAGACAAAGAGGAACAGTATAAGGTGGA
>Ga0180082_1000023_pt1 | contig 20941 bp, 19 predicted proteins | sample EasRiv660_16_10D_FD_121780 | JGI IMG/M metagenome (GOLD analysis project Ga0180082, IMG submission 121780) | Soil microbial communities from meander-bound floodplain in the East River, Colorado, USA - East River metaG ERMLT660_16_10D | ecosystem: Environmental > Terrestrial > Soil > Floodplain ...
AGGCGCCTACGACAGGCGCGTGAAGAGCGCGGTCGCCGAGTGCGTGAAGAAGCAGGTCGAGACCGGCATCGACATCGTTAGCGACGGCGAGCAGTCGAAGCCCGGGTTCTTCACTTACGTGCGCGAGCGCCTCGAAGGGTTCGAAGAGCGGCCGCAGCAGAAGAGAAAGTCGTTCGCGGCCGAGGTCGCGGCCTTCCCGGAGTACTACGAAAAGTACTTCAGGGAGGCCATGACGGGCGGCGCGATCGCTCCGATCGTGCCCTTGGTTTGCGCCGGGCCGGTCAAATATCGCGGCGAGGAGGCCTTGGAGCGCGACATCGCGAATCTCAAGGACGCGGCAACTCAAGCCCGCGCTCACGGCGCCTTTGTGCCGGCGGTGGCGCCGAGCGGTGTTGGAACGAACGAGTACTACCGGACCGAGGAGGAATTCTTCCACGCGGTCGGTGCGGCGCTCCGCACGGAATACAAGGCGATCGTCGACTCGGGATTACTAGTGCAGGTGGACGACCCGTTCCTCTGCGACATCTTCGCCGATCCGGCGCTCGATGCTGCTCGCCGGAAGAAACGCGCCGCAATGTATGTCGAGACCATCAACGAAAGCCTTCGCGGCATTCCTCCTGAAAAGGTGCGCTTTCACACCTGCTACGGAATCAACGAGGGCCCGCGCATCCACGAAGCGGCGCTCTCCGACGTCGTCGAATACATGCTGAAGGTGAACGCCGGCGCGTACAGCTTCGAAGCCGCCAACCCGCGCCATGAGCACGAATATCACCTGTGGGAATCGGTCAAGCTCCCCGAGGGTAAGGTACTCGTGCCGGGGGTGATCACCCACGCGAGCAACATCGTCGAGCATCCCGTCTGGATCGCCGAGCGCCTGGTGCGGTTTGCGAAGCTGGTCGGCAGGGAAAACGTCGTGGCGGGCGCCGACTGCGGATTCTCCTCGCAGGCGAGCTATCACACCGAGGTGCACCCGACGGTGGTGTGGGCGAAGTTCGAGGCCATGCGGGAAGGGGCACAGCTCGCCACGAAGCAACTGTGGTCCTAGGGGAGGGCGGATGAAAAAATCGATCTGCATGTTTGTGGCGACCGTTGTTCTCGCGGCAGGAGCGAGCGCGCAAACCTACCCGGCCCGGCCGATACGCTTCATCACGGTTGCGGCGCCCGGCACGGTGGGCGACATTGTTCCGCGCGTGGTCGGCCAGGAGCTCGCAACCAGGCTGAAGCAACCGGTGGTCGTGGAGAATCGTCCGGGCGGTAGCGGGCTTGTCGGAGCGACCGCCGGCGCGCATTCGGCGCCGGACGGCTATAACCTGCTCTTGAGCACGTCCGGAACGATGATCGTCAACACCTTCGTGTATTCGAAGATGCCTTTCGACTCGCAGAAGGATTTCGAGCCAGTGGCTCGCCGCGCCGCGCTAGGACCCGGGCGGCGTTGCGCGATCCCCGTCTCAGGTAGTAAGATCCGACTACCTGACCTTGTCCCAAGCCTCGCCATGACCTTAGCCGCCACCAGCCTGAAGCTTCCCCAGCGCCTCAAGTCGCGCGTCGAGCGCCTGACGAGGCGTTCGAAAGAATCGCCGCACGCCTTCATGATCCGGGCGATCGAGGATCAGGTTCAGGCCGAGGAGCTGCATTCGAGGTTCCTCGCCGACGCGGCACGGGCCGACGAAACCATGCAGCGGAACGGCCTGGGCTACGCGGCCGCGGACGTTCACGCCTACCTCGAAGCCAAAGCAGCCGGCCGGACCGCGCGGAAGCCGAAGCCGGTCAAATGGCGAAGATAGTCTACGCGCGCGAAGCGCTGGAAGATTTCGACCGCATCATCGATCACCTTCTCGAAACCTCGCCGGACACCGCAGCGGCAACGCTGGGGCATATCCGGAAAGCCATAGAGATTCTCGAGGAACACCCGCTGATCGGCCGCAAGGCCGATGAGGAACGGCGGGAGCTGGTGATTCTGCGCGGAACGAGCGGCTATCTGGCCTTGTACCGGTTCGATCCCGCGTATGGCGTGGTGCGGATACTGCGAATCCGGCATCAGCGCGAAGCCGGATATCGCGGAGCGTGAACGCCGGTTGCGAGATTCGGCGGGGCTAATCAGCCCGAATCCCCACTTCCCGTATCAACTTCCCCCACTTCGCCGTCTCCGCAGAAACAAACTCCGAGAACTGCGCCGACGTCATCGGCGTGAACCGCGCGCCTTCGTTCAGTAGCCGCTGCTGGACGTCGGGCGTGCGCATGACGGCGAGGATCTCGGCGTTGAGTTTGGCGGTGATCGCAGGCGGCAATCCCGCCGGGCCGAAGGCGCCGACCCAGTTGTTGACTTCGAATCCCGGCAGGGTCTCGGCGAGGGCCGGGATTTCGGGTGCGGCGGGGGATCTCGCTTTGCCGAGGACGGCGACGCCTTTGAGTTTCCCCGCCTTCACGTGCGGCAGGACGGTCGGCATGGTGGCGAACACCATCGAGGTCTGGCCGGCCAACAGGTCGGTGATCGCGGGCACGTTACCTTTATAGGGCACGTGGGTGATGTCCACTTTCGCCATGGACTTGAACAGTTCGCAGGCGAGATGGCTGGTGGTGCCCACGCCCGCCGAGCCGCAGGTGAGTTTTCCTCCGCGGGCGAGGGCGATGAGCTCGGGAGGCGAATTTACGGCGACGGAAGGATGCAGGGCGAGCAGGCTCTCCGCTTCGATCGCGAGTGCGATCGGCGTGAAGTCCTTCGCCGAATCGTAGGGCATCTTGGAGTACAGGCTCGCGTTCAGCGCCTGCGTGCCGATGCTGCCCATCAGAATCGTATAGCCGTCCGGCGCGCTCTTCGCGACCATCTCCGCGCCGATGTTGCCGCCCGCCCCGGCGCGGTTCTCCACCAGCACCGGCTGGCCCCAGGCCTGGCTCAACCGGCCGCCGATGATGCGCGCGAACACGTCGGCGATGCCGCCGGCGGGGAAGGGCACGACGTAGCGGATCGGCTTTTGCGGATAGTTCTGCTGCGCAAACGCCGCCGGCGCGGCGAGCAGCAAGGCGTACAAAACAATTCTCAGCATGACGCCGCCATGCTACCGTAAATCGATGAGGCGAAAAAAAGCCCGCCGAAGCGGGCCGTTTTCGCGGATGGACGCTGTTACGCGACCATCTTGATGTTGGTTGCCTGGGGACCTTTCGGGCCCTCGCTGGCGTCGTAGGACACCTTGTCGTTCTCCTTCAGGCTCTTGAAGCCCGATCCCTGGATTGCGGAGAAGTGAACGAACAGATCCTTGCCGCCGTCTTCCGGCGTGATGAATCCGAAGCCCTTGGCATCGTTGAACCACTTGACTGTACCTGTGCTCATGATCTTTACCTAATAAAAAAGAGAAATGGGCTTGCGCCCGGATGCGGGCAATTCAAGAAGAGAGGAACGGAGATCCGATGCAGTACAGCGCGAAACGCTGCAGAGAAGGCTACGTGTTCAGTGCTTGAGAACCTGCACGTGTCTTATACAGGCTGGCGCGGCGCGGGTCAATCTCTCCTATTTCGCCGCCGGCGCGTCCGGCTGCCCGGGGAACTGCTTGCTCGACGGATCGATCCACGCCCACGCTCGCTTGCTCTTCGTCCAGATGGTCGCCGCGATCTTCATGTCGGGCGCGTTGTCCAGCGTCCCGGCGCGCACGACGACGGTCTCGGGGGTGGTGGCGCGCTGGCTGTAGATCGGCGAGCCGCAGTCGCCGCAGAAGTAGCGGTACAAGGTGCGGCCGCTGTCGGCGAGCGCTGCGTAGCGCTTCGGCGCACCCTGCGTGATCGTGAACGCCGAGCTCGGGATCACGGCGTTGACGCTCCCGCCCGAGCCCGAGGTTTTCTGGCAGTGCACGCAATGGCAGGCGCGCAGCTCGGTGACGGGAACGTCGACGGTGTAGCGGATGGCGCTGCAGAGGCAGCTTCCGGCAAGCTTGGCGGTCATGAGTCGGTCTTTCGTGAATTCCCAGCCGCTACTCTAGCTGAATCGGAACGGCGCGGCCCGAAGCAAAACCGGGGACGGACTGGCGGTTTGCAGGCTGGCGTAACATGGCCGCCATGGACTCCAAACCGAAGCTCGCCTGCACGCCGAACGGCCCCTACTACCTGCTGAACGACATGGAGGTCAAGCCGGTGCCGAACCTGCGCCGCCCTTCCGGCGAGGCCTGCGCCACGGTTCGCGGGGTCGCGCTGTGCCGCTGCGGCGCCTCGAAGAACAAACCCTTCTGCGACGGCTCGCACAGCACGATCGGTTTCAGCGACCGCAATGCCGCGGATCCGGGCAAGGACGAGCGCAGGAGCTACGCCGGCAAGCGCATCACGATTCTCGACAATCGCTCGATTTGCTCCCACGCGGGGTTCTGCACCGACGAGCTGAAGTCGGTGTTCCGCCAGCATGACGAACCGTGGATCGACGCGGACGGCGCCGGGGTGGACAGAATCATCGCGACGATCGGGAAGTGCCCGTCCGGGGCGCTCGGCTACGCGATCGACAGCGTCGAGGCCGATGCGCCGGAGCGCGCGCCGACGGTCACCGTGACCGACAATGGGCCGTACGCGATCACCGGCGGCGTCGAGCTCATGGGCGTGAAGTTCGGCGAAAGCGCCTCGCGCGAGCACTACACGCTGTGCCGCTGCGGTGCGTCGAAGAACAAGCCGTTCTGCGACGGCTCGCACTGGGGCGCGGGATTTCGAGATCCGGCCTGAGCTCTTTACCTCCAATATGCAAATGAGAGGTAAAGCCCGCGCGGCCGCCCGCGGGCCTGTCGCGCGATCACCTCAGCCACCGCAAGACGCCGAGCGCAGGAAAGCGCTTGTCGAGGGCCTGTAGTCCCTGCTTCGCCCGGCTGCGCCATCCCTTCCCGCGCGAGACCAGATCTTTCCAGGCCCGATCGACGTCGGACTTGCGAAGTTCCTTCAGGTGCGCCAGCAGCGCTGCGGCTTGCTGCAGGTCCTTGGCCGATTTTGCCGCGTAGCTGCTCTTGCGCTCGCCGAAGACGATCAGCTTGTGAAGGGCGTAGCGCGCGGGATCCGGGATGTTGACGAGGACCACCGTATCGCCGGAGAAGACGACGGCCTGCTGCACGTCCTCCAGCACGTATTCCATGAACGCCAGGGGTTGCAGAACCACGCCGAGCCGGGGGTGATTGAAAGGTTTGTCGCCCTCCCGATGCCTCGTAGTCAGGAAGTCCACCCGGAATTCGGGTTCCCGCGGATTGAGGTAGGTGGGGCCGGCCTTGGCCGTCAAACCCGGTATCGGCAGAAAGCCCATGCCGAGCGACTGGATGGCCTCGTGCGTGTCGATTTCGATGTCGGTGGGCAGGGCGATGGAAAGACTCTTGCCGGCGTGCGCGAGGTCGACGTCTTGCGTTCTCCCGGCGTCCGACCATCGGACACCGAGCATGTTGCCGAACGCAAGAAAGGCGTGCGTCCCGATCAGAACGCCGCCCGCGCGGAAAAATCCGTATTCGGACAATTTCTGCAATACGCGGGCGTGCCTGGAAAGGATCTCCACGCAGCCGAGAGCCGCGGCGGCCCGGGCGAGGGGGCCGAGCCGCTCGGAAGCCGTGGGGAGGCTCTTTTGCCGTCTCAGGGCTGAAACCGCATCGCCGTCGGGTCCGACGTACGCCTGCCTCAGCTTGCCGGACGGCTCCGTGTACTGGTAATACCAATACGTGGCGCCTTTCACCTTTTTCCTGGCGAACGAGCCCTTCAGGTCCGCGACCGAGCGATGATGGTCGGCGGAGAGCGTCGCCTCGAGCAGCTGCGCATAGGCGGTCTGCGCGCTCAGCGGGAGTTCTGCGTGCGTCGCCATGGTTATACTAGATTGTCGAAGGGCGCAGTATAACTGGTTATACTAAGAAAGGCACTCCGCTAGTATAACTTTCTGCTGGCGTAACATCGCCGTCATGGCCTCCAAACCGAAATGATCGCCGCAGGCCCCGCCGGGTGGGCCGTCTTCTGGACCGCGGTCGCGGTCCTGCTCGTGATCGACATCGCGGCCGCGCGCGGGAGCGCGCGCAGCCTGCGCGCCGCGGCGCTGTGGAGCGCGATCTGGGTCGGCGTTTCGCTCCTCTTCGGTGCCTGGGTGGCGGCCCGCTTCGGCCGCGAGGCCGGCCTGACTTGGCTGACGGCCTATGTCCTGGAGAAGTCGCTCTCGGTGGACAACCTGTTCGTGTTCGCCGTGATCTTCTCGCAGACCGGCCTCTCCGCCGCGCTGCAGCGCCGGGCGCTCTTCTGGGGCGTCGCCGGCGCGCTCGTCATGAGAGCGGTCCTGATCGCCCTGGGCCTCACGCTGCTCGCGCGCTATCACTGGGTGATCTATCCGTTCGCCGCGCTGCTCGTGTTCGCGGCCGCGCGCATGCTCTGGGGCGAGGACAAGGAGCGCAAGCTGGCCGAAGCGACCTGTTCGCTGTGCTCGAGCTGGATCGCGCGCTTTGTCCCGATCACGCCGGTCTCCGAGGGCTCGCGCTTCCTCGCGCGCAAAGGCGGGCGCCTGTACGCGACCCCGCTTCTCGTCGCGCTGGTCGCGATCGAGACCACCGATCTGCTGTTCGCCGTGGACTCGATCCCCGCCGTGTTCGCGGTGACCCGCGATCCATTCCTCGTCTACACCTCCAACGTGTTCGCGCTGCTCGGCCTGCGCTCGCTCTATTTCGTGCTCGCCGGCGCGATCGCGCGCCTGCGCTTTCTCCAGGCCGCCCTCGCCGTCATGCTGTTGCTCGTCGCGGCCAAGATGCTCCTGGGAGACGCGCTCGAAATGCCGCCCGGAGCCTCTCTCGCGGTCATCGCCGGGATCTTCGCCGCGGCGGTGGCCGCCTCGCTCCTTTTTCCCGGTCGGGCCGCCGGCCGCGAGGAGAAGGCAATGACCGTCTGCACGCATCGGGATCAGATCAAGGACGTCGGCCCCAACACCCGAGGCTGCGAGGAATGCCTCGAGCTGGGCGAGAGCTGGGTGCAGCTGCGCCTGTGCCTCGCGTGCGGCCACGTGGGCTGCTGCGACAGCTCCAGGAACAAGCACGCCACCGGGCACTTCCACGCGACCGGCCATGCCGTCATGCGCTCGATCGAGCCCGGCGAGAGCTGGAAGTGGTGCTACGTCGACAAGACGATGGTGGATTAGCTTGAAAGCCGTGAGCGAGCGGCGCTTGCCGGAGCTCGCGTAACATGGTCGTCATGGACTCCAAGCCGAAGATCTGTCGGGCCCGCAAATCGCACCGCCGTCGCCCTGCGTCATGAATTCCGGCCTTTCCTTTCCCCCGTGACGCGTTTCGACTACGACCTCTTCACCATCGGCGCGGGCTCGGGCGGGGTGCGCGCGAGCCGCATGGCGGGACAGTTCGGCGCCAGGGTGGGGATAGCCGAGAACTACCGCATCGGCGGTACCTGCGTGATCCGCGGCTGCATACCGAAGAAATTGCTGACCTACGCCGCGCACTACGCCGAAGACCTGGAGGATGCGCGCGGCTACGGCTGGACAATAGCGGGCGCGTCGTTTTCGTGGCCTGCGCTGATCGAGAACAAGAACCGCGAGATCGCGCGGCTCTCCGGCATCTATGCCGACGTGCTCGCGAAAGCGGGCGTTACCGTGATCGAGGGCACCGCGAAGCTGCTCGATGCGCATACGGTGGCGATCGGCGAGCGGCGTGTGACGGCGCAAAACATTCTCATCGCCACCGGCGGCTGGCCGGGCAAGCCGGCGATCCCCGGCATCGAGCACGCCATCACCTCGAACGAGGCCTTTGAACTCCCCGCGCTGCCGCGGCGCGTGCTGCTGGTGGGCGGCGGCTACGTCGCGGTGGAGTTCGCCGGCATCTTCCGCGGGCTCGGCGCCGAGGTGACGCTTTCCTATCGGGGCGAGCAGATCCTGAGGGGCTTCGACGACGACTTGCGCCGCCACCTGCGCGGCGAGATGGAGAAGAAGGGCGTGCGCGTCCTGCTCGCGAGCGACGTATCGCGCATCGCGCGCCGCGCCGACGGCACGCTTGAAGCAGCCGTGAGCGGCCTGCCCGGCAACATCCTCGCTTGCGACACAGTTCTCTACGCGACCGGCCGCACGCCCAACACCGCGCGTCTCGGCCTGGCGGAAGCCGGCGTCAGGCTGGACGAGGAGGGGGGCGTGGTGGTGGACGGCTTCTGCCGCAGCAGCGTCGCCAACATCTATGCGGTGGGCGACGTCACCCACCGCATCGCGCTCACGCCGGTGGCGATCCGCGAGGGCGCGGCCGTGGCGACGACGCTCTTCGGCGGAATCGAAACGCCGGTGGACCACGACGACGTGCCGAGCGCCGTGTTCAGCCAGCCGCCCGTAGGCACGGTCGGCCTCTCGGAAGGCAAGGCGGTGGCCAAACTGGGCAAGGTCGACATCTACAAGGCGAGCTTCCGGCCGCTGCGGCACACGCTCTCGGGCCGCGACGAGCGCACGCTGATGAAGCTCGTGGTGGAGGCCGCCACGCAGCGCGTCGTGGGCGCGCACATGGTGGGCGCGGAGGCGCCGGAGATCATCCAGGGCATCGCCATCGCGGTGAAGGCCGGACTCACCAAGGCGCAGTTCGACGCCACGGTGGGCATCCACCCTACTGCGGCGGAAGAGTTCGTGACGCTGCGCGAAAAAAGCTGAAAGCGATAAACTACGTTCGTGAGCGCCTCAGACGATTTGTTGACCCAACCCAGGCCGATGGATGACGCGCGGACGCCGGAAGGCGTCCGCGGCGCTGCGGAAGACGACCCGGGCGGTGCGGTTCGCACGACCGGGATATTGCCTTCGCAGGAACTGGAACACCAAGTCAGGGTAACCAGGGAAATTCGTTCTCTGGAATCGATCCAGGACGATCAGTATCAACCGGCCAGCCTCGACCTTCGCCTGGGGTCGGTCGCGTACCGGGTACGCGCCAGTTTCCTCCCGGGGAAGGACGCGACGGTCAAACAGAAACTCGAAGACCTCGCCATGCACGAGATGGACATTTGCAACGGCGCCGTACTGGAACGCGGTTGCGTCTATATCGTGCCGCTGCTCGAGGGCCTGGCGCTGCGAAAACGCACCTCCGCGATGGGCAATCCCAAGAGCTCCACCGGCCGTCTGGACATCTTCACCCGGCTCATCACCGATAACGGCACTGAATTCGATCGCGTCCGGGAGGGATACAGCGGGCCCCTCTATGCCGAGGTGTCGCCCCGGACTTTCAGTGTCCTGGTGCGCAAAAGTTCGAGGTTGAACCAGATTCGCATACGCCGCGGCAATCCGCCGAGCAGCGACGGGGCGATGCGGCGTTTGCAGGCGGAGCACCAGGTCGTGACTTCCATCAGCGCGGACGATATCCGCGACGGCGTTCCGGTCACGGTGGACGTGCGCGGCGACAAGCCGGGAGGCATCATCGGCTACAAGGCCAGAACCCATGCCGGGCTCATCGATATCGACAAGGTACGGCACTACGAGGTGCTGGACTATTGGGAGCCGGTCCACGCGCCGCGCCGCGGCGGATTGGTGCTGGATCCGGCGGATTTTTACATTCTGGGTTCGCGGGAGGCCGTCAAGGTTCCGCCGACGCATGCAGCCGAGATGGTTGCTTACGATACGCTGGTCGGCGAGTTTCGGGTCCACTACGCGGGGTTCTTCGATCCGGGTTTCGGTCATCCCGATGCGGGAGGGGAAGGGTCGCGGGCCGTGCTCGAAGTTCGGTCCTTCGGAGTCCCGTTCGTGATCGAACACGGCCAGGTAGTCGGCCGGCTGGAATATGAGCCTCTCACCGCACCGCCGGCACGACTCTATGGCCGTGGCGTGAACTCATCGTACCAACGCCAGGGAATCGCACTCAGCAAGCACTTCAAGCCGCTGCCTGTTGCCGACGCGCGCTGATGGGTCGCCTGCGCGAAGGCCAATCCGGGGAAGCTCAACTACGGCCCGGTCCGCGTCGATTTCGATGTGGATGGGCAAGGCGATGGAAAGAGTCTTGCCGGCGTGCGCGAGGTCGACGTCCTGCGTTCTATCGGCGTCCGTCCATCGGGCGCCCGGTATGTTGCCGAACGCAAGAAAGGCGTGCGTTCCGATCAGTCGATCTCACCACGCGGTTGGAGGGACCTTTTGCCTGCGCCCTTCGCTCTGTGTTACGGTTACGGTACACGATGAACGGGAGCATTGCGATGCTGCGAGAGATCCTCGGCGTATTGCAGGACGACCCTACGAGCCAGAAGCGCTGGTTCCACGACGACTACTTCGACCTGTTCGTTCGCCAGACGGGCGACGAACTGGCTGCGTTCGAGCTCTGCTACGGCATCGACTCCAACGAGCGGGCCCTGGTGTGGAGCCGGGGGCAGGGCTACTTCCACGACGGCGAGGCGTCCGGCGGGGAGTTCATCGGGGCGCAGCTTGCCTCCGGCGACCCGCTCGAGGCCGATCCGATCATCGCGCGCTTCGAGCGTGCCGCGGGCGAACTGCCCGAGCCGCTGCGCCTGGCACTGGAGTCGCACCTGTGCGAGTACGCCCTGCAAAACGCCGAGGGCTCCGCGCGCCGCACGCGATTTCGGCGCGCCGCCTGGCAGCGGGCCGGCGGTGAATCGCAAGAAGATCGGGGCCGGAGTCCCTGATCGGCCGTATCCCGACTTCTCCTATCGACTTCCCACCCGCTACCGGCGCCCGAGCGCATAGCGTCCGGCGCCAAATGCATAGACCTGGAGAAGGCCGCCCAGGATGGCGACGTTCTTCATGAAATGAATGGTCTGATTCAACGCCTGGTCGGGGGGCACGGCCCAGAAGTTGTGGAAGATCGCAGCGGACAATAGGGTATAGGCGGCGAGTGCGAGCGCCCCCAACCGGGCTTTCCACCCGGCGAGCAGCAGGGCGGCGGCGACGAGCTCGAGCAATGCCGCAGGCCACACCAGCACACCGGCCATGGGCACGTGGTAGGCATTCATATAGCCCACGGCACCCGCAACGTCGGTGAGTTTCCCGTAGCCCGACCACAGGAAAAGGAGCGCGAGTGCAATGCGGCCGAGCAGAGCGGCCCAGTCGGCGACGTGCTCCGCCTGGATCCTGTCCATGCCGGCGTAGAGGTCCTGAGACGCATTCAGAGTATGGGTTTGCATGAATCTTTTCTCCTTGTGAACTGAAACGCCGGGGATTTGACTTGTGCCCGGTAAATTTCTTTGGGCACTCTACATTCCGCCTTTGGTGAACGCTCATCTGTGCAGTACCGCACATATGAGAACTCCTCGACTCCGATCCGACCGCTCCTGTACATGTGCGATGCAAGCGACGTGCTCGTCGTGCTGCTCCACCCGCGGCGCCGGCAGGAAGTGCCGACGACGGCAAACGACATATGGCGATGAAAAGCAGATCCCTCGCTGCGCTCAGGATGACAGTAGGCTAATATTGAAACGGGTTTTGAGTCTCGCGTTCCCGCGTTTGCGCCGTGTCGTTCACCTCAGAGGAGATCCCATGATCCGCACTAGAGTCACATTGGCCGCATTGCTGATTGCCGCCGTATCCGCCGTCGCCATGGCCCAGGCGCCCGCCAATCCGCCGGTGAGAATCCGCGGCACCGTGGAGAAGATCGACGGCACCAACCTGACCATCAAGGCCAACAACGGCCAGAGCATGAACGTCAGGCTCGCGGACAATTACACGGTCATGGGGATCGCCAAGGCGGGCCTCGCCGATGTCGCCAGCGGAAAATTCATCGGCACCACGACGGTCGGCGAGCGCAATGGGGCGCTGGTCGCGCTCGAAGTGCACATTTTCCCGGAGAACATGCGCGGCACCGGCGAGGGGCACTACGACTGGGACCTGAGGCCCGACAGCAAGATGACCAATGCGAACGTCGCCAGTGTCACGAGCATGGGCAAGGACCGCGTCCTCACGGTGCAGTACAAGGGCGGCGAGAAGAAGGTGCTGGTGCCCGAAAACGCGGTGATCGTGTCTTTCACGCCCACCGAGCGGAGCGAGCTCAAGCCCGGCGCCCAGGTATTTGCAGTCACGCAGCGCCAGCCCGACGGCAGCCTCACCGCCGCGCGCGTCAACGTCGGCCTGAAGGGCCAGGTGCCGCCAATGTAGCGCGGCGAGCGCAGCAGATTGCCAGTCGGCACGGATCAGTCGAGGCGGCTCGTCGCGCCCACCCCCGCCGAGCCGCAGGTGAGCTTCCCTCCTTGCGCGCGGGCGAGAGACCAGCTCAGCCGGCGTCCCCGCGATGAAAAATCGCTTCATGGCGCTGCCATGCTGGCGTAAATTCCACGCCGGCCTGACTGCAGGTCGGTACGGGACCGTACAGACGGGCCTTCCCGAAAGACGGAGTCTGAGACTGAGGCGGCCCGGGCCCGTTGTCCGGGTCTGTCGCCGGGCAGGCGCGTCGATGTTTATTCCGATAGCTTCCATGCGGCGGCCGCGCTAAGCTGGCAAAGGGAGGCGGTTGTTGCCTCGGAAGGGCGTGTTGCGTCTATGACCCGGACCCCCATCGGTCAGCTCCGCATCCAGTTGACGACGGCCGTCGCCGTCATCGTGGTGCTGATTTGGGGCACCGTCGCATACCAGCTCGGCAGCGAGCGCGAGTCCGCGGTGCGCATCGCAACCCAGCAGGGACAGAACCTCTCCAGCGTCGTTGCGGGTCACTTTTCGTCGTACGCAACGACCGTCGATCGTCTGCTCAAGCGCATCAGGATTCAATGGGCCGGTGATCCCGAGAGTTTTGCGGACGCGGTCGCGCTCGAGCAGGGGCTTCGCAAGGATATCCTCGTGGCCCAGGTCTCCGTGATCAATGCGCGGGGGTGGCTCGCCTATACGGACCTCGCGAACTCGAAACAACGCGTCTTTCTCGGCGACCGGGAGTATTTCATCGCCCACCGCAGCGGCGCCGCGGATGAGCTGTACATCAGCAGTCCGTCGAACGACCGCACGTCGGGAAAGGCTCTGCTTCAATTCACGCGCCCGATCCTTGCCGAAAACGGCAAGTTCCTGGGAGTCCTGGTGCTGTCGGTTTTGCCGGAAGCGCTTGGCCGCATCTACGAGGGCTTGAACCTCGGGCCGGGCGGCGTGATCGCGTTGAGGCGAGCGGACAATACCCTTCTGATGCGCTGGCCGGATTTCGGCGAGGCTCAGCAGAGACAGCTTCCCCCACAAAGACAACTTCCTCCCATTCCCGAGAGCAGTTCCGGTACGGCAGACGCCGGAAGCTACATTCGTCGCGGCGGCCTGGACGGCGTCGAGCGGATTTTCAGTTTTCGGCGGATACCGGATTTCTCCATGTACGCGGTCGTCGGCCAGTCGCTCGATACGGTTCTCGAGGAAACCAGGGAGGAGCGCCGGATTTACTTTGCGGCGGGGAGTTTCGGCTCTCTCCTCGTCCTCCTGTTCGGCTTCGCGATGGTCTCCAAATTGAAACAGAAGGAGCGCGTGGAAAGCGAGCTCAGCAAGAGCGAGCAGCGCTTTCGCAGCCTGACCGAGCTGTCCTCGGACATGTACTGGGAGCAGGACGACCAGTACCGCTTCACCTCCTCCTCCGGAAGCGGACCCGAGTGGCTCATCAAGGGCCGCAACGAGTCGGTCGGAAAGAGGCGCTGGGATTTCAAGTACGACAACATGAGCGAAAAGGACTGGAACGCGCATATCGCGTTGCTGGATGCGCGCATGCCCTTCCGCGATCTGGAACTGTGCAGGTTGGACCAGTCCGGCAGGAAAGTCTGGGTCAGCGTGAGCGGCGAGCCGGTGTTCGATGCATCGGGCGCGTTCAAGGGCTACCGCGGGGTCGGCAAGGCCATCACCGAGCGCAAACGCGCCGAGCAGATGCAGGCGCTGGAGCACAAGGTAAGCCGCTCTCTCGCGTCGGCGGACAGCGCCTCGGCCGCGCTGGAGGCTGCGATACGTGCAGTCTGCGAGACGGAGGACTGGGATTGCGGCCGATACTTTCTCGTCGACGAGAAGGCCGAGGTGCTGCGCTTTGGCGGCGCTTGGAGCGTGCGGGACGAGGCAATCGAGCGCTTCGTCACCGCATCCCGCGACCTCGTTTTTCGCCCCGGCGCCGGCCTGTCGGGCACCGTGTGGCAATCGGGAGAGCCGCTTTGGTCGGTCGACCTGGCGAGCGACCCGCGGTCGCTGACGGGTTCGTCCAGCGCGGCGCGACTACCCGACATCGGCGTTCACGGAGCGTTCGTTTTCCCCGTGGTGGCGGAGAGGAAGACGATAGGGGTGCTCAATTTCTCCAGCCGCCGCGCCCGCGAACCGGAAGAGCGCCTGCTGCAGGCCATCAGCGTCATCGGCAGCCAAATCGGCCAATTCCTGCAGCGCAAGCAGCGGGAAGAAGAGTTGCGCCGCTTCCGGACCGCCATGGACGTGTCCGAAGACATGATATGGCTCATCGACCCGGTCCGCATGAGCATCATCGACGTCAACGACACCGCGTGCAGGAAACTCGGCTATGGCCGCGAGGAGCTGCTCGCCATGGGCCCGCAGGACATCATCTCCATGTCCCGCGAAGAACTCTCGCGGGTCTACAGCCGCCTGATCCAGGGCGGCGAGGGCGACACCGCCGTGGGAGGCTCGTACCGCCGCAAGGACGGCTCCCGGTTTCCGGTCGAGGCTTCCCGCCGCGCCGTCCGGTCGGAGGGAAGCCATGTCATCGTCGCCGTCGTGCGGGACGTTACGGAGCGCCGCGCCGCGGAAGAGGAGCTGCGCCGCTTCCGGCTGGCGATGGACAACTCGGCGGATATGATCGTCCTGATCGATCGCACAACCATGCGCTTCGTGGACGTCAACGAGACCGCATGCCGGCTGCTCGGCTACTCCAGGGAAGAGCTGCTCCGGATGGGCCCGCAGGAGGTGCTTCCCGTCAGCCGGGAGGAGCTCGAACGATCTTACGATGAGCTCATCGCGCATCCCACCCGCGACGCGGACGCGCTCCTGCGCGGGATGAAAAGCCACTACATCTGCAAGGACGGAACCCTGCTGCCGTTCGAATCGACGAGGCACGTTCTGCGTTCCGGGGACACGACCATCATCGCCGCGATCTCGCGGGACATCCGCGCGCGCCTGGCCATCGAAGAGAAGGTCGCCTATCTGGCGCAGTTCGACGCGCTCACCGGCCTGCCCAATCGCAACCTGTTCCAGGACCGCCTGACGCAGGCCATGGCGCTCGCCAAGCGCAACGACTGGCCGATGGCGGTGCTGTTCATCGATCTGGACCGCTTCAAGCTGGTCAACGACACGCTGGGGCACGCCGTCGGCGACAAGCTGCTCAAGGAAGCGGCCGGGCGGCTGCGAAGCTGCATCCGCACCAGCGACACCGTGGGACGGCTCGGCGGCGACGAGTTCGCCGCGATCCTCTCGGAGCTCGGCAAGCCGGCCGACGCAGGCCTGGTGGCGCAGAAAATCGTCGACATTTTCAAGCGGCCTTTCGATCTGGAAGGCAAGGAAACCTACGTGACCGCGAGCGTCGGCATCACCTTGTATCCGGCCGACAGCGACAGCGCCGAAACGCTCGTCGTGAATGCGGACGCGGCGATGTACCGCGCCAAGGAGGAGGGGCGCAACAACTACCAGTACTTCACGCGGGACATGAACGAGCGCGCCCTGCAGCGCGTGCAAACGGAGGCTGCGTTGCGCCGTGCGCTCGAACGAGAGGAGTTCCGGCTGTTCTACCAGCCCAAGGCCCATCTCGTCACCGGGAAGATCTGCGGATTCGAGGCGCTCTTGCGCTGGCAGCATCCGGAAAAGGGGTTGGTCCTGCCGGGCGAGTTTATTCCGGTGCTCGAGGAAACCGGGCTGATCGTTCAGGCCGGGGAATGGGTTCTGCGCACGGCGTGCGCCCAGATCAAGGCGTGGCAGGAAACGGGCCTGAATGTCCCGCCGATCTCCGTAAACCTCTCGGCGCGCCAGTTCGAGCAGAAGAGCCTGCAAGGCACTGTCCGACAGATTCTGCGCGATACAAAAGTCGACCCGTCCCTTATCGAGTTCGAGATCACCGAGTCGTTGCTGATGAACGATCCGGAGGGGGTGGCGCGTACGCTGCACAGCCTGAAGGAGGCGGGAGTCAGGCTGTCCATGGACGACTTCGGCACCGGTTATTCGAGTCTCGGTTACCTGAAGCGCTTCCCCATCGATACGTTGAAGATCGACCGCACGTTCGTCCGGGACATATCGACGGACGCCGACGACGCGACGCTGACCCTCGCGATCATCAACCTGGCCCACAATCTCAGGTTGAAAGTCATCGCCGAGGGCGTGGAAACTGAAGCCCAGCTCGCCTTTCTCTGCTCGAACGGATGCGACGAAATGCAGGGCTTTCTCTTCGCCGTACCGGCCACTGCCGAAGAGTGCGGGGGAATGCTTCGGGAAGGGCGAAAGCTGGCGATCCCCCGTACCGGCCGCAAGGAGAAAAGCGGCGCGCAGCCCAGGCGCGAACACGCTTGAGAGTGCCGCTTTCGGATTTCCGACGCTCTGACAGGGTGTTGAAAAGCGGCGCGTTGTCATGACAAGAAATTGGCGTCATGCGTACTTTTTCAACAGACTGCTAATCGAGCTTGACGCCCGCCTGCTTGATGATCCGCGCGTACTTCGCGGACTCCGCGGCGATGAAGGTCGCGAACTCCGCCGGGCTGTTCCCCACGATATCGGCGCCCTGGGACGCGATGCGCTCCTGCACATCCGGCAGCTTGAGCACGCGCAGTACATCGGTGTGGATCTTGACGATGATTTCTTTCGATGTCGCAGCCGGCGCGAGCAGTCCGAACCAGAGCGAAGTGTCGAATCCGGGAAAACCCGATTCGGCGAGCGTGGGCCAGTCCGGCGCGGCGGATGAGCGCTTGAGAGTGGTCACCGCGAGCACTCTCAGCCTGCCCGCCTTCGCCTGCTGGCTGATGGTCAGCAATCCATAGATGCCCAGCGGAACCTGGCCGCCCACCACGTCGGGTATGGACTGGCCGGCGCCCTTGTACGGGATGTGGACGAGCCGGATGCCTGCGGCCGACATCAGCATTTCGCCCGATAGGTGCTGGGTGCTGCCGGTTCCCGGAGTGGCGAAACCGAGCGTGCCGGGCCTGGCTCTGGCGAGGGCAACGAGTTCCTGGATGTTCTTGGCCGGCACATCGGGATTCGCCGCGACGACCAGGGGCGTAACCGCGACCAGGGTGATCGGCGCAAAGTCCCGCTCGGGGTTGTAGCTCACCTTGCTGTAGAGGTGATGGTTGGTCGCGACTTCCGCCGGCGTCGCCATGAGGAGCGTGTAGCCGTCGGCTGAGGCTCTGGCCGCCGCTTCGGCGCCGATCATGCCGCTCGCGCCGGCGCGATTGTCCACGATCACCGACTGGCCCCAGATCTCGCTCAATTTCTGGCCGACGGCGCGCGCGACGATGTCGGTGCCGCCGCCGGCCGAATACGGCACGATGATCCGGACGGGCTTGCCCGGATACGATTGCGCAAAGGCGGCCGGCGCGGAAAACAGCACGGCATACAGGATCGCTCGCAGCATGACATTCTCCCTCGTCTGCGGCGATCCTAGCACGGTCGGCGGCCTGCATTCCGCATCCCCTTGGTGCGGCCTTCGACGTTTTGTGGCGCGTGCATGCGCTCGAAACGGAATTGCGCGCGTTACGCGCACAATTGCCGTTGGGAGTTTCCTGGAGCCTTGTGGTGACGCCCGGCTATCCAGGACGGTTCTCCGCCTAGTACGAGCCCCGTTGCACGAGCATCCCGCCGGAAAGGTGCCAGCGAGCAGGGCTTGGCTGCCGCAGCGCACTGGTGACCCCTTTTGAGAACAAGCCCAAAAGGAACTGTCGGTCGATGGACGAATCATTCACGACCAGAATCTTCTTGAGTGCCATTTTGCGATCCTCCTAACGATTCACTCGATCCCCACCGCCTCTGCCTTCACCCTATACTGCGGAGAACGCAGATCGGCAGGTCCTTTCGGGATCGTGACTTTTTACCGGCAAGCCGCAATCCCGGATGCCAAATAATGAGCAACAACCGGGCCAACGGAAAACACCCAGCAATTTCAGGGAAATGGGTGAATCGGCTCCAGAGGGTCACCTGGGCAGGCGGGTTTTCCCGGCCCGGAACGTCAGCAGGGCGATTACTGTGTCAGGATTTCTGCAACCTACCGGAGCACGCGCTGAAGGCGTGACTGTCCCAGCACGATGGGTTATCTCGTAGAAGGCGTCTGGAAGGATCTGCCGCGCGACACGCGCAAGACCGGCGGGGAGTTCATCCGTCCGGAATCGGTGTTCCGCGACCGGGTCACCGCGGACGGCTCATCGGGCTTCAAGGCCGAGGCGGGCCGCTATCATCTTTACGTTTCGCTCGCCTGCCCGTGGGCGCACCGCACGGTGATTTTCCGCAAGCTCAAAGGGCTGGAGAAGGCGATCTCGCTCTCCATCGTCGATCCGCTCATGGACGTGAACGGCTGGACGTTCAGCGAGCGCCCGGGGTGCGTTCCCGACAGCGTCAACGGCGCTTCGTATCTTTACGAGATCTATCTCAAGGCGCGGCCCGGTTTCTCCGGACGTGTGACGGTGCCCGCGCTGTGGGACAAGGCGCGCGGCACGATCGTCAACAACGAGTCCTCCGAGATCATCCGCATGCTGAATCGCGAATTCGACGCTGTTGCGGAAAAAGCGGCTCCGACATCCCTCGATATGTATCCGGAAGAGCTGCAGCCGGAGATCGAGCGCTGGAACGATCTCATCTACCGCACCGTGAACAATGGCGTCTACCGCGCCGGGTTCGCCACCGCTCAGGACAAGTACGAGAAGGCCGTGGGCGACTTGTTCGCCACGCTCGAAGTGCTCGAGCGCCACCTCGCGAACAGCCGCTACCTCTGCGGCGAGCGCATCACCGAGGCCGACTGGCGGCTCTTCACCACGCTCGCGCGTTTCGACGCGGTGTACCACTACCACTTCAAGTGCAACCTGCGCCGCCTGCGCGACTACGCGAACCTGTGGCCGTACGCGCGGGAGCTGTACCAGATCCCGGGCGTGGCGGCGACGGTCGATATGTGGCACATCAAGGAGCACTACTACCGCAGCCAGAAGGAAGTGAACCCGAGCCAGGTCGTGCCGGTCGGGCCGGTCGTCGATTTCAGCGAGCCGCACGGGCGGCGCCAAGCGGGATCGAATATCCGATAATGCGGTCCTTGAGCCGCCTCACGACGGGAGGAGTCATGGACGGACCCGGCCAGCCGCGCTTCGAGACGCTCGGCGAAAACGACCTGACCGAAGCGCAGCGCAAGGTCTACAGGGAGATCGCATCCGGGCCGCGGGCCGGGGTGCGCGGGCCTTTCAACGTGCTGCTGCGCAGCCCGGAGCTCGCCGACCGTGCGCAGAAACTCGGCGAGTACGTGCGCTTCGACACTTCGTTGCCGGAGCACCTCAGGGAATTCGCCATCCTGATCACCGCGCGGCACTGGACCGCGCAGTACGAGTGGCACGCGCATCATATCCACGCGATGAAGGCGGGCCTCAGCCCTCAAATCGCGGCGGACCTCGCCCGCGGAAAACGTTCCGCGGGAATGAAGGACGACGAGGCGGCCGTGTACGATTTCTGCAAGGAGCTGCACGAGACCAAGGCCGTGAGCGATTCGGCCTACAAGGCTGTTGCCGACAAATTCGGCGAGCGCGGCGTCGTGGACCTGATCGCAATCAGCGGCTATTACACTCTGGTGTCGATGGTACTCAATGTCGAAAGGCATCCGCTTCCCGGCGGAGTTCCGGCGCCGCTGGCACCGCTCGAGTGAAAAGCCTCCGGTGCGCGCATCGACTGAGTTGGCCTAGAATTCCGCATTCATCCGTCGAGAAAGGCTCGCCATGCTGCATATCGGAAAAAGCGTCTGTTGGGTGCTCGCTCTGGCGGCGTCCGGCTTGCCGCATCCTGCGTCCGCGCAAACCTACCCCGCGCGGCCCGTCCGCATCATCGTGCCGTTTCCTGCAGGCGGGACGACCGACATCATCGCGCGCCTGGTCGCGCTGCGCATGTCCGAGACCCTGGGCCAGCCGGCAGTGGTCGAGAACCGCGGCGGGGCGGGCGGCTCGATCGGCGCGGACGCGGTGGCCAAGGCGGCGCCCGACGGCTACACCATCCTGATGCACAACATCACTTTTCCGCTCGCCTCGGTGGCGCTCGCCCAGGCGAACCGCGCGCCGTACAACATCGACACCGATTTTGCAGGGATCTCGATCGCCGCCAACGTGCCGTTCGTCATTACCGCGCACCCCAGCGTGCCGGCGAACGACCTGCGTGAGTTCGTGACGCTCCTGCAGAAGGACCGGAGCCTGAAGTACAACTACGGCTCGACCGGTCCGGGCTCGATCATGAACGTCGTCGGCGAGGTGCTCAAGCGCGACGAGAAAATCGAGATGGTGCACATTCCGCTCAAGGGCGCAGCGCCGCTCAAGCAGGAATTGCTGGCGGGACGGCTGCAACTCGGCGGCGATCAGCTGTCCTCGTCGCTCGCCGAGATCCGCAGAGGCGCGCTCAAGGCGCTGGCCACCACCGCCCCGAAGCGCCTTGCGGTCCTGCCCGAGGTGCCCACGGTGCGCGAGCTGGGCGTCGCCAAGCTCGAAGTGGAGGGCTGGAACGGCCTGTTCGCGCCGGCAAAGACGCCGCGCGAGATCATCGAGCGGCTGCAGCGTGAAACGGCCGCGGCCGTTCGCCATCCCGATTCGGTGAAACGCCTGACCGACCTCGCCGCGGAGCCCGTGGGCTCCACGTCCGCGGAGCAGGACGCGGTGCTGCGCCGGCAAGTCGCGCAGTTCACGCCGATCATCCGGGAACTGGGCGTGACGATAGACTGACGACTGCTTACATTCTGAAAAGAACGGATATGACACCAGACAGAACCGTTGCATGGCTCGCCGCAGCTTTTTGCATACTCGCCGCGCCCCTTGTGGCCGCCCAGGATTACCCCGCCCGCGAAATCCGCGCGCTGTGCAACTACGCGCCGGGCTCGGGCGCCGATCTCATCGTGCGTTTCTACAG
>Ga0180082_1000024_pt1 | contig 20832 bp, 19 predicted proteins | sample EasRiv660_16_10D_FD_121780 | JGI IMG/M metagenome (GOLD analysis project Ga0180082, IMG submission 121780) | Soil microbial communities from meander-bound floodplain in the East River, Colorado, USA - East River metaG ERMLT660_16_10D | ecosystem: Environmental > Terrestrial > Soil > Floodplain ...
ACAGGCGGTCGGGAGCTAGCGGATGCAGCCGCATGCAGTGCACGTCGTGGCCGTACTCCGGGTCTTTGACGGGAAGGAAGTCGGCCGCGACACCCTGGTTGAGGGGCCGCCAAGTCGCGCCGGCATCCTTGCTCTCGAATGTGCCGCCGATCGAGATGCCGAGGTAGAGATGCCGCGCATCGCGCGGATCGACGTTGACCGAATGCAGCGTCGCGCCGCCGGGCGGCCCTTGGTTCTCCTCGCCGCCTATCCACGGCGAGCGCATCGGGTTGGCGTTGAAGCCCGCGACGCCGTCCCAGGTCACACCGCCATCCTCGGAGCGGAAGAGGCCAGGCGGCGAAACGCCCGCGTACCACGCTCCGGGCTGCGATGCATGCCCCGGCGTGAGCCAGAACACGTGTTCCACCGCAAGACCCTTCTCGCCGGGCGCGGCCTTAGGGAACGCGGGCGGGCGCTGCGCTTCCTTCCACGCGCGGCCGAAGTCGGTCGAGCGGAATACCGTCGGCCCGAGATGGCCCGTGCGCACGGCGCAGAGCAGCGTCTTGCCGTCGCGCGGATCGAGCACGAGATGGTTGACGACCTGGCCGAGAAAGTGGGGCCCTGCGAGCGTCCAGCTGCGGCGCGCGCGGTCCGAGCGGATAAAAAACGCGCCCTTGCGCGTTCCGACGAGCAGCGTCACCGGTCCCGAGGCAGGACGCGGGGTTCCCTTCCCGGCTTTGACTTTCGGCATGAGCAAGCTCCCTATGCTTTTAGTCCTTCGATCCAGTGCTCGTACAGTTTCGCAGCGATCGCGTTGAGCGAATGCACGCGCTCCTCCAGCCGCTCGAACATCTGCTCCGGGGTTTGCACCGACGGCCCGGCCTTCGCAATGAGCTCTTTCCCCCAGTCATCGCACCAGGTGCGGATCAGCTCGGAGGTCATCTCGACGTGGCACTGCATGCCCAGGTGCTTGCCGAGCACGAACGCCTGGTTCGCGCAATACGGACTCCCGGCAATGCACGTCGCCTTCGGCGGGATGGCGAAGGTCTCGCCGTGCCAGTGAAACGCGGAGAATTCGCGGGTCTCCCCAAACCATTTCCGGGCCAGCGAGCTGTCCTCCACGGCAACCGCGCCCCAACCGATTTCCCTTACGGCGTTGCGTGTCACCTTCCCGCCCAGCGCCTTCGCCATGAGCTGTCCGCCGAGGCAATGGCCGAGTAGCGGAACATCGGTGTCGACCGCCTTGTTTGCGAGGCCGAGCACCTCGGGTATCCACGGAAGAAGGTCGTTCACGCTCATCGGGCCACCCATGAATGCGAGCCCCGAGAACTCGCGCGGATCCGTGGGAACCGGCTCCCCCGCGTCGATCTTGACGAGCCGGTGCGCTATGCGGTGCGCGTCGAGGAATGTGGCAAAATAGCCCGGCCCCTCGGTGCGGCTGTGGCGGAAAATCGCAACTGGTTTCATGTTCGAGACAAGGCCATCGTGGTCAAGCTTCGTATTGTAGCGTCGCTGCTTTCTTTGCTGCCGGTAGCCGGCTGGGCCGCCGAGGTGAGCGTCGTCGGCCTGTTTCCCGGCAAGGCGGTGGTCGTGATCGACGGCGGCGCGCCGCGGGTTCTTTCGGTGGGCCAGAAACCCGTGGAGGGCGTCACGTTGATCTCGACGGACCGGGAGTCGGCGACGCTTCTCATCGACGGTGAGAAAAAGACGCTCGGCATCGGACAGCATCGGGCCGGTCCGGCTCCAATCTCCTCGAGCCAGAGCGCCACGCTCACCGCCGATCCGCGCGGACATTTCGTCGTGGATGGGCAGATCAACGGCGGAGCGGTGCGCTTTCTGGTCGACACGGGCGCCACGGCTGTTTCGCTCTCTTCGGCGGACGCGTCCCGGCTCGGCATCGACTACCGCAAAGGGCAGCCCGGATTGATGGGCACCGCCAACGGCACGGTGGTGGCGTACGGCGTAAAACTGGACACAGTGCGCGTCGGCGACATTGTCGTCAACAACGTCGATGCGGCTGTGCTCGAAGGCAATCAGATGCCGTTCGCGCTGCTCGGCATGAGCTTCCTCAACCGCATGGAAATGAAGCGCGAAGGCCAGACGATGGTGCTGATCCGCCGGTTCTAGCACCCGGCCCCATTGGTTTTCGGTTGGGGAGGGGGTAACGGGGGAACCGTAGGGTTCCCCCGTTCGTTACTTGTGCGTTTTGTCTTGCGTTTTGTCTTTCTCGATGAGCGCGTAAGCGGAGTGGTTGTGAATGGACTCGAAGTTCTCGGACTCCACCCGGTACCACTCGATGCGCTTGTCGCCGTTCAGGTCCGCGGCGATGTCGCGCACCATGTCTTCGACGAACTTGGGGTTGTCGTAGGCGCGTTCGGTGACGAATTTTTCGTCTGGCCGCTTGAGCAGCCCGTAGAGCTCGCTCGAGGCGTGCTTCTCGGCGTAGTCGACCAGCTCCTCGATCCACACGAATCCCTTGGTGCGCGCGGTGAGGGTGACGTGAGAGCGCTGGTTGTGCGCCCCGTATTCGGAAATGCGCTTGGAGCACGGGCAAAGGCTCGTCACCGGCACGACGACCTTCATCTTGAAGCACTTCTCGCCCTTGTCGATCTCTCCGACGAAAGTCACTTCGTAGTCCATCAGGCTCTTGACCTTCGAGACCGGCGCGGACTTGTTGACGAAGTAAGGGAATTGCATCTCGATGTGGCCGGACCTGGCTTCCAGGCGCTCGACCATCTCGTCCAGCATCAGTTTGAACGTTTCCACGGAAATCTCGCGCTCGTGCGCATTCAGGATCTCGACGAAGCGCGACATGTGCGTGCCCTTGAACTGGTGCGGCAGGCCGACGTACATGTTGAACGTCGCGATGGTGTGCTGCACTTCGCCCGAGCGCTCGGCGACGCGAATGGGATGGCGGATCGCCTTGATCCCGACCTGGTCGATGGCGAGCTTGCGCTTGTCCTCGGAACCCTGGACGTCGGGGATGGCAAGCGGATCGCGGATGTTCATGAAGAGCCTTTCGTCGCTATGGGCTCAGGGTTAGAGGAGTTTAACATGCGTCCCGTTCCCGGCTTTTCAAGCGGAGAACTGGATTCCCCACCCGCTTCCGCGGGTTGCCAAAGGCCGCGGGAATGACTCCTAGCCCAGACGCGAGCGGATGGCGGCGACGATGCCCGGCTTGTCCAGGCCGATCGACGCGAGCAATTGAGCCTGGTCGCCGTGATCGACGAAGCGGTCGGGAAGTCCCAGCTGAAGGAGTGGGGTGACGATAGCGCGCGCGGCGAGCGCCTCGGCGACCGCGCTTCCCGCGCCGCCCAGGACTGCGTTCTCTTCGATAGTGACGAGGAGCCCATGCGTTCCCGCGAGCTCCGCTGCGAGATCCGCGTCCACCGGCTTCACGAAGCGCATGTCGACGACGGTCGCTTGCAGTTCCTCGCCTGCCTCGAGCGCGGGCTTGAGCAGGCTGCCGAACGCGAGAATCGCCACGCCGCCTTTTCCACCCGGACCGCGCCTGCGCACGACCCCCTTGCCGAGCGGCAGAGAGCGCATTTCCTCCACGATCCCGGCACCCGGGCCGCCGCCGCGGGGATAGCGCACCGCTGCGGGCCGGTCGAGCGAGAACGCCGTATACAGCATCTGGCGGCATTCGTTCTCGTCGCTCGGTGTCATCACCACCATGTTGGGCACGCAGCGCAGAAACGTGAGATCGAACGCCCCGTTGTGCGTGGCCCCGTCGCCGCCCACCAGGCCCGCGCGGTCGAGCGCGAACACGATCGGCAGGTTCTGGATGCACACGTCGTGGATCAGCTGATCGTAGCCGCGCTGCAGAAAGGTCGAGTAGATCGCGAGCACGGGCTTCAGGCCCTCGCACGCCAGCCCCGCGGCGAAGGTGACCGCGTGCTGCTCGGCGATGCCGACGTCGAAATACCGGTCGGGAAATTCCTGCGCGAAAGTCACCAGCCCCGAGCCCTCGCGCATCGCCGGCGTGATGCCGACAAGCCGCGAATCGAGCCGCGCCATGTCGCACAGCCACTTGCCGAACACTTGCGTGTAAGTCGGCTTGCCTCCGCTCGCCTTCTTGATGCCTTGGGCGGGATCGAACTTGCCCGGGCCGTGGTAGAGCACCGGATCGGCCTCGGCGAGCTTGTAGCCCTGCCCTTTCTTGGTCACCACGTGCAGGAACTGCGGTCCCTTCAGTTCCTTGATGTTCTTCAGCGTCGGAATCAGAGAGTCCAGATCGTGGCCGTCGATCGGGCCGACGTAGTTGAACCCGAATTCCTCGAACAGAGTCGAAGGCACGATCAGGCCCTTGGCGTGCTCCTCCACCTTTTTCGCCAGGTGCCACAGCGGCGGCACGCCGGCGAGCACTTTTTCGCCCGCCTTCCTCGCCGCGGCATAGAAACGCCCCGACATCAGCCGCGCCAGATAGCGGTTGAGCGCACCCACCGCGGGAGAAATGGACATGTCGTTGTCGTTCAGGATCACGAGCAGATCGGTGTCCATCACGCCGGCGTTGTTGAGGGCCTCGAAGGCCATGCCCGCCGACATCGCGCCGTCGCCGATCACCGCAACGACATGGCGCTTCTTCTCGCCGGTTTCGCCTTTCAGCTTCGCGCCCTGCGCCATGCCGAGCGCCGCGCTCACCGAGGTGCTCGAATGCGCGGTGCCGAAGGTGTCGTATTCGCTCTCGCTGCGGCGCGGGAAGCCTGAAATTCCTCCACTCATGCGTATGCGGCTCATCGCTTCGCGGCGGCCGGTGAGAATCTTGTGCGGATAGGTCTGATGTCCCACGTCCCAGACGAGGCGATCGTAGGGCGTGTTGAAGACGTGGTGCAGCGCGATGGTAAGCTCGACCGTCCCGAGATTGGAGGACAGGTGGCCGCCAGTCTGGCTGACCGATTCCAGAATGAAGGTGCGCAGCTCGTCGGCGAGCCGCTGCAGTCCCCGCCGGTCCAGAGCACGCAGCGCAGCCGGATCGTCGATGGTTTTCAGCAGCCCGTACCCGGCCGGATCGTATCCGGTCGATCCGGCCTCCGAATCTTTCGGCAGATCCGCTTTTCCAATCGCGCTCATAAAGCGCGGATTATCCCGCAAAAGCATGCCCCAGGCGAACGTGAATTTTCCACAGCTAGAACTTGCGCAACACGATGAAATCGGCAAGCTCGGCGAGCCTTCGTGCGCCGCCGCGCAGTTCCGAAAGCACGGCTTGCGCCTCCTCGCGCAATTCTTCGGCGAGCGCTTTGGCGCGCGCGAGTCCGAGCGCCGAGACGTAGGTCGGCTTGTTGTTTGCCGCGTCCTTGCCGACGGTCTTGCCGAGCGTCGCGGTCGAGGATTCCTGGTCGAGAACATCGTCGACCACCTGAAAAGCGAGCCCCACGCATTTCGCGTAGTGATCGAGGCGCGCAAGCTGCCCCGGCTCGAGCGCGCTCGAGCAGCGCGCGCCGAGCGCCACCGACGCGCGGATCAGCGCGCCGGTCTTGTGGATGTGCATGTATTCGAGCTCCGGCACGCTCAAAGCCCGGCCCACGCTCGCGAGATCGATCGCCTGTCCGCCCGCCATCCCGCGGCTGCCGCACGCGAGGGCGAGGATCTTCACCATTTCGATCTGAACCGCGGGGTCATCGGACAGACGGTGCTCGGCGAGCAGCTGAAACGCGAGTCCCTGCAGGCTGTCGCCCACGAGGAGCGCGGTCGCCTCGTCGAATTCGACGTGGCAAGCCGGCTTGCCGCGCCTGAGCACGTCGTCGTCCATGCAGGGCAGGTCGTCGTGCACGAGCGAGTAGGCGTGAATGCACTCGACGGCGCAGGCCGCGATTTCCAGCCGCGCCGGGTCGGCGCGGGCCGGTTCGCCTGCGGAGGCCTCCCCCGCGGCAAACGCGAGCAGGGGCCGTATCCGCTTGCCTCCGCCGAGCACCACATAGCGCATGGCCTCGTGCAGGCGCTGCGGCGCGATTCCTGCCGGCGGGAGAAAGCGCTCCAGCGCCGCTTCGACCCGGGCCTGGACTTTTGCCATCCAGGCGGTGAATTCATGCGTCGTCGTCGGCACCGGGGAAGTTTTTCAGCGTGTTTTCCTCGAGCACCTTCACCTGCTGCTGCGCGCGGGCGAGAATACCCTGGCAGTACTGAGCCAGCTCCAGGCCCCGCTTGTGTGCGGCAAGGGACTGCTCCAGAGTCAGCTTTCCGGACTCCATGCTGGCCACGATCTTCTCCAGCTCGGCGAGGGCGGCTTCAAAGCTCTCGGGTTGATCGGTCTTGGCGGATTTTGACATGGTGGAGAGGCCGGCCCGGGAGAATCGTTGTGTCAGGAAACGGCAAAATAGCCCATGAAGAAAGGACGGTCAAATGAAGTTCTGCCGCAAATTCCGCAGCCCCGGGGAAAATAGGATGCTCGGACACGAAAAACCTCTGGTGCCCCCTGTGAAAAGGGTCTAGAATCGCGCCCATTTTACGATTTACTGCCGACACAAAACCAAAGGGAGCCCTCCAGCCGTATGTCCGACTTGCCCAGTCCGCGAAGACTCAAACCCAACACATCGCAGCTTCCCGTTTCCTGGTATTTCGACCCGCAGGTCTTCGAGCTGGAGCAAAAGCGGCTCTTCGCGAACAGCCCGGGCTACGTCGGGCACGAGCTGATGGTGCCGAACGCGGGCGACTACCACACCCTCGCCTGGATGGATCACGGCAAGGTGCTGGTCCGGAACGCCGGCGGCATCGAACTCCTGTCGAACGTGTGCCGCCACCGCCAGTCGATCCTGCTCGAAGGCCGCGGCAATGCCGAGAACATCGTCTGCCCGCTGCACCGCTGGACCTACGACCTGCAGGGCGAGCTGCTGGGCGCCCCGCACTTCCCCGAGAATCCCTGCCTCAACCTCGGCAAGACTCCCCTGCAGAACTGGCGCGGCATGCTCTTCGCCGGCAAGCGCGACGTGGCGAAGGACCTCGCCGGGTTCGCCAGCGCCGATGACTTCGATTTCTCCGGCCACCTGCTCGACCGCGTCGAGATCTTGGAGTTCGAGCAGAACTGGAAGACCTTCATCGAGGTGTACCTCGAGGACTACCACGTGATCCCCTACCACCCGGGACTGGGGAACTTCGTCACCTGCGACGATCTCAAGTGGGACATCGCGGACGCCTATTCGGCGCAGGTCGTGGGAGTGAAGGACGGGTTCACCAAACCGGGGACGCCGACCTACGCCAAGTGGCACGAGGCGCTCACCCGCTACATGGCGGGCAAACCGGCCAAGCAGGGCGCGATCTGGTTCCTGTACTACCCTAACGTCATGCTCGAGTGGTATCCGCACGTGCTGGTGGTGAGCACGCTCCTTCCGCGCTCACCGACGCACACCACCAACGTCGTCGAGTTCTATTATCCCGAGGACATCGTGCTCTTCGAGCGCGAATTCGTCGAAGCCGAACAGGGCGCCTACCGGGAGACCGCGATCGAGGACGACGAGATCGCCAAGCGCATGGACCGCGGCCGGCGCGCCCTGTGGGAGCGCGGCGAGAACGATGCCGGCCCTTACCAGTCGCCGATGGAGGACGGGATGATGTACTTCCACGAATACATCAAGCGCGGGCTGGCCGGGCACCTCTAGATTCTTTCGGTGCCGGCCGCGGGTAAGATAGCGGCATGATTCTCACCGCGCTCATCAGCACTGAAACCCTCGCGCAGCGCCTCGGCGATCCCGACTGGGTCGTGTTCGATTGCCGTCACGATCTTGCCGATCCCGGCCGCGGGCGCGCCGAGTATGAAAAGTCCCACATTCCCGGTGCACACTTCCTGCATCTCGACGCGGATCTCTCCGCTCCGAAGACCGGAAAGAACGGCCGGCATCCGCTTCCCGATCCGGCTGTGCTGATGGAAAAGCTGGGGCGCACGGGCGTCGATTCGAGAAACCAGGTCGTCGCCTACGACGCGCAGGGCGGCATGGTCGCGGCGAGACTGTGGTGGCTGCTGCGCTGGCTGGGTCATCTGCCCGTTGCCGTGCTCGACGGCGGCTGGAACCAATGGATTGCAGAAAACCTTCCGCAAAGCACCGAGATTCCGCAGCCACAGCCGGCGCGGTTTTCCGGCAAAGCAAACCCTGTCTGGGTCGGCGCAGCTTTTGTCCGCGCCCGCCTCGATGATCCGAGCTTGGTTCTCGTCGACGCGCGCGCACCCGACCGCTTCCGCGGACAGAACGAGACTCTCGACCCGGTGGGCGGACGCATTCCGGGCGCGCACAACCGGTATTTCCGCGACAACCTCGACTCAAGCGGCCGTTTCAAGACGCCTGAGGCGCTCAAAGAGGAGTTCGGCGCCGTGCTCGGGCCCGCGGGAGCGGAAGACGTCGTGAACTACTGCGGCTCCGGAGTTTCCGCCTGCCACAATCTCCTCGCCATGGAAATCGCCGGCCTGCGCGGGGCGCGCCTGTATCCCGGCTCCTGGAGCGAATGGTGCGCCGATCCCTCGCGGCCGGTCGAATCGGGGGAACCGAAGGCGCAGGAGCGCTGAGGCCCGATGGTTTCCGTGTGGCTCGCGGACGCGGTCCTCGTCGTGCACGTCCTGTTCGTGTTGTTCGTGGTCGGCGGCTTTGCTCTGATTCTTGCCGGGGCGAGCCGCTGGAGCTGGATCCGCAACCGTGCTTTCCGCGTGTTGCACGTCGCCGCGATCGTGTTTGTCGCCGCCGAGGCCCTGCTCGGGGTCACCTGCCCGCTGACGTACTGGGAAGACATGCTGCGCGCCACCGGGCGCGAGGAGCGCAGCTTTATCGGCCGCTGGCTGGCGTGGCTGCTCTACTATGATCTTCCGGAGTGGGTCTTTGCAATCGCCTACGCCGCATTCGCGCTGGCGGTGATCGCTTGTTGGTGGGCGATCCCTCCGCATGCTCGTTCAACGCGCCCGGACGCGCTATGATTTCGAAACCCTTCCCGCTCGCGCCTCAATGAAGCCGTACCTCGATCTCATGCGCCATGTGCTCGATCACGGGCACAAGAAAACCGACCGCACCGGAACCGGAACGCTGTCCACCTTCGGCTGGCAGATGCGATTCGACCTGGCCGCGGGCTTCCCGCTGTTAACTACCAAGAAGGTGCATCTGAAATCGATCCTCTACGAGCTGCTCTGGTTCCTGAGAGGCGAGACCAACGTGCGCTGGCTGCAGGAGCGTGGCGTCACGATCTGGGACGAGTGGGCCGACGCGAACGGCGAGCTCGGGCCGGTGTACGGCTCGCAGTGGCGCAGCTGGCCTTCGGCCGACGGGGGCGCGATCGATCAGATCTCGCAAGTCGTGAATTCGATCGGAACGCGGCCGGATTCGCGCCGCCACATCGTGACGGCCTGGAACCCCGCCGAGATCGACAAGATGAAACTGCCACCGTGTCACGTCCTCTATCAGTTCTACGTGGCGGAGGGACGCCTCTCCTGCCAAATGTACCAGCGCAGCGCCGACATTTTCCTCGGCGTGCCGTTCAACATCGCTTCCTACGCGCTGCTCACGCTGATGGTTTCGCAGGTATGCGGCCTGAAGCCGGGCGAATTCGTGCATACCTTCGGCGACGCGCACTTGTACCTCAATCATCTGGAGCAGGCGAGAGAGCAGTTGCTGCGCTCGCCGCGGTCGCTGCCGCGCATGCGGCTCAACCCGGCAGTAAGGGACATCTTCGGTTTCCGCTACGAGGATTTCACCCTCGAGGCGTACGACCCGCATCCCGCGATCAAGGCACCGATCGCGGTCTAAGCTCAGATCGTCAGCGGTTCCTGCAGCTGACGGATCACCGGTGCCATTCCTGCTCGCCCCGGCCGGTGCGCGATACGATGGCATCCAGCGTGCGGAGCGACGTGTCCTCGAACGGCCCGCCGAGACCGACCGCCACGCGTGCCTCGGCCAGGGCCTCGTCGTGACGGTCGAGGTCCGCGAGCGTTTGCGCCAGATTGTTGTGCGCGGCGGCCGAGCGCGGATGAACGAGCGTGGCTCGCCGGAACGCCTGCTCGGCCGCTTCGAAATCGCCGGCCCGATAGGCGGTATTTCCCAGCCCCATGAGCGCCGTGAGCTGGTCGGGCCAGCGCTCGAGCGCGCGCTCGTAGGCTCCCCGCGCCGACGCGGGCGGACCGGTCTTCTCGAGCCGCACCACGGCGCTCAAATAGTCGCCTGCAGCGACGCTCGCCGGCAAGCGCCCCGGCGGCAACGCGAGCATCGCCCAATAGCCGCCGCGCCGCCACGTATGTTCGAAGGTGCCGAGCGGCATTTGCAGGCGCCGCTCTTCACCGGAGCGCAAGGTGATGCGCTGGGTCTCGAGGTCATAGCCGATCGCCACGGCATAGTGCCAGACCGGATACCAGTCCAGGGCAAGGTTCTGTAGCACGACCACGGGGTTTCCGGCGGCGATCTCGGCGAGGAGATCCGAAAGGCTCGGATTGAGCTCGATCGCGACAAAGCCGTTGCGCCGCGCCGCCGCGAGCATCTCGATCTGCAGGCTCCCGTGCCGATCGGGGAGATAGACCTGCGGCCGTAGCGCCTCCGGCTCGATCGCCTTGCCTCCGGCCCCGAGCACCATCGCGAGAGCGGCCGGACCGCATTGATAGTCGTCCTGGGGATAAAACGGGACCGCCTCGAGCTCGGCGCGCTGGGGAATTCCGGCGGGACCGCTCCCGACCAGGGCCTGCAGCTGCGGCGTGGCGCAGCCCGCAAGCCCGAGAAGAAAAATGCCCGCCGCCGTTAGGCGGCGGGCGACACGCCGGCGCGGTCGAGAGGGGAGGATCACTTGGCCGGCCGGGTGAAGGGGAAAATCTTGGTGAAGCCCAGAATATCCGTTACGAGAAGGATCACAAACACGAGAAACCCGAGCCACAGCACGCTCTCGAGCCCGCTGCCCGCTGCGGGAAGCGAGTCGAACCGCGCGGCGAGCCGCTCGGCTTCGTCGTCGCTCAGGGCGTTGACGCGGGTTTTCGCGTCCTCGGCACTCACGCCGTGCCGCTCGAGCGCGGCCCGGACATCGGCCCGGTCGAAAAGCGAACCCAGAAGCTCGCGCGCCGGAAGCTGTCCCTGCCGGGTGGTTTCGACCCGATCGGTTGCAACCAGCTCGGCTTGCGCGGCCGGAATCGGCAGACCCAGGGTGCACAGGCTGAAGACGAGAACACGTGCGACGGTCCGGTTAAGGCTTGGCATCTTCTTTCCTCCTCGCTTGAAAAAGTAGGGCTTTTCTTATACCCGACTTTTCATGTGCGCACGAGCCTGCCTTCCACCAGCCGGACCTTGTCGCCCACGGCGAGGGTGGGCGGGCTCGACAGAGAAACCGTGCGAAAGGAGCCGTCGTCCATGCGCACCGTCACGCGATATGCGTAGCGCTTTTTCACATTCTTCTCGATCTCGTTCCCGGAGATTGCCGCTCCGGCAGCCCCAAGGAGCGTCACCGCGGTGCCACGGCTTCCCCCGACCGTCTGCTCGCCGGCTCCGGCGCCGGCGGACCCACCGGCCGCAGCGCCCGCGCCGGCAGCTTCATCACGTACCTCGACGGTCCAGATGGACTCGACCGTGCCGCACACGGCACAGCCGCTGGGCTGGATGAGTTTGCGTCCGGGCTCTGCCGGCCGCGCGTCGGCCTGTTTTAGCGAGGGCCCGCCGGGCAGCCAGCCCTTGACCGCGCCGATGCCGACAAGGCCCGCGATCACTACGACCGAAGCCGCTGGTCCCGCGATGAGTGGATGGATCCGCATGGTTCCCGATCTGAGCGCGCTTGCCTTGGTAAGTTGTTTTTCCCGCCGCAGATCGCGCCGGACTCGCAGGCCTGATTGCAATCCCCGTGCCAAGATCAAGCTTTCGAATTAACTCAACGGGTTACCTAAGAATCCTGGATACCAAATATTCTCGATGCGTCGCTAGTCAACGACGGTTTCCCGCGACCGGCGAAAATCGAGCTGATGGGAAAGGGAATTTGTTGTCGCCCCGGGGCGACAACGCGACGAATTCCGCGAGCGCTTGGCCGGACTTCAGCCCTTTTCGGGCTTGAACATCTTCGGCTCGAGCTTGTGGCGCTCGAGCAGCTTGTAGAACTCGGTGCGATTGCGTTGAGCGAGCTTCGCCGCCTGGGTCACGCTGCCGCCGGTGATGCGCAGGATGCGAACCAGGTATTCACGCTCGAAGGCGCCCCGCGCCTCTTCGAGCGAGGCGAGCTGCGCGGGTTCCTCCTTCAGCGCCTGCTGGATGAGCGAGGCCGGAACGACGCCCGAAGCGCAGAGCGCAACCGCTTGTTCGATCACGTTGATGAGCTGCCGCACGTTGCCCGGCCAGGGTGCCGCAAGAAGCACCTGAAGCGCCTCCGGAGCCAATGCCTGGAGGTCCTTTCCGTAACGCGCGGCGGTGACTCTGAGGTAATGCGCCGCCAGGGAAACGATATCCTCGCGCCGCTCGGAGAGGGCCGGGAGAGCGAGCGAGACGACGTTCAGTCGATAGTAGAGATCCTCGCGGAACCGCCCCGCCTTCATCTGAGCGTCGAGGTCGCGGTGCGTGGCGGAGACGATCCGCACGTCGACCGCCGTCCCTTGAGTCGCGCCGACCGCGCGCACTTCGCGGTCCTGCAGGACGCGCAAGAGCTTGGCCTGCAAAGCAAGAGGCATGTCGCCGATCTCGTCCAGGAACAAGGTTCCTCCGTCAGCCGCGGGGATAAGCCCCTTGTGATCGTAGGTCGCACCGGTAAACGAGCCTTTGCGGTGGCCGAACAATTCCGATTCGAGGAGATTTTCCGGGATGGCCGCGCAATTGACGGCTACGAAGGGTCCCTCCGAGCGGCGGCTTGCGCGGTGTATCGCGCGCGCGAGGAGCTCCTTTCCCGTGCCGCTCGCGCCCTGGATGAACACGCTCGCCTCCGACTGGGCAACCAGGCGCGCCTGATGGAGCACGTTTTCCATTTTCGGACTCTGTGTCACGAAGTCGCGCCGCCAGTCCTCCTCACCCCCGCCTTGTCCGACTCCGGAAAGGCGCAGCGCCTGTTCCACCTGGTCGAGCAGGTGCTTTCCGTCGAATGGCTTGGACTGAAAGCCGAAAACCCCGCGGCGCGTGGCGGCGACCGCGTCGGGGATCGTGCCGTGCGCAGTCAGGATGATGACGGGAAGGGTCGGCGCCTGCCTGCGGATCTCGTCGAACAAGGCCAAACCGTCCATTCCGCCCATCTTGAGATCCGTAATGACGAGTTCAGGGCGCGAAGCCGCGAGCACGGCGAGCGCCTTCTCTCCGCTGTCCGCTCCCTTGACGCTGTGGCCCGCGGCGGTCAGTCGCAGCGAAATGAGTTTCAGAATATCCGGATCGTCGTCGACGACGAGAATGGTGCTCATCTTGGCCGTGCTTGCTCGCGTTCGATAATGTTGCGCTCGACCGCCTTCAGCGCCTCGAGCTGCTCCTTCAGTTGGGCCGTGCGGCGCTGCTCGCGCAGGCGCTCGCCGATCTGGGCATGAAGCAGGCCGGCAAACTGCTGCATGGGACCCGGCGGGGATTCCGAAGCCGCCGCACCCGCGACCGACTCGAGCAGGCCTGCGGCCCTGACATCGTCGTTGAACGCCGTTCCGGGCAACGCAAGCAGCAGCGCGAGCCGGACCCGCCCGTAGGCGCCGCGATCCTTGGAAAGCATCTGGGCCGAAGCGTTCAATTCGCGCTGCTGCTCCTCGGCCTGGAGCGCCGCGACTCTCTGGATGTACGCGATCAGCTCGATGACCTGGCGCGAGTCGCGGCTCTCGCGGCTCTCCGGGACCGAAGGAGGGACTGAGGGCGCAGGAGCTGAGGGCGCAGGGGCGGCACGCGGGGTGAAAGAGGCGGCACACCCGGCGAGTGCCCAGACGCAGCAGAGGATTGCAAGGATCCGGATCATGGCTCGGGACGCTGCGTCCCTGCAGCAAGCGTGACGCGGAAGTGGGCGCCGACCGCGAGGTCCTTCACGACCTCGATTCGCCCGCCGTGAGCGACGACGAATTCTCTCGCGATGGCCAGGCCCAGACCGCTGCCCCGTACGCGGCCATGATGCACGCGCTCGCCCTGGTAGAACCAGTCGAAAATCCGGCCGTGATCCTCCGGCGGAATCCCCGGACCCGCGTCTCTTACGTCGAACACCACCTCATCCCCCTCTCGTCGCAGCGCAAGGGAAATCATACCCTCGTCGGGCGAGTATTTGATCGCATTGGAGAGAAGATTCGCCACGACGGCGCGTATTTTTTCCTCGTCGGCTTGAAGTACGACCGGGTCCAGCCGCAGGTCGGCGCGAATGCCGCGGGCCTGGACCGCGAGCCGGTGATCGTCGAGCACCTGTTCCACGACCCGATCGAATCGCACCGCCGTCAAGTCCAGGCGTCCCACGCTCTCCTGCGCGCGATGATAGTTGAGCAGGTCCTCGATCAGCTGCTGCAATTGCACGCTCTTTTGCCGGAGGATTTCGACGATTTCGCTTTGTCCCGGCGAGAGCGGTCCGGCCGTTCCTTCGGCGAGCAGCTCGGATCCCTCGCGCAGCGCCGTCAGCGGCGTTTTCAACTCGTGCGAGACGTGCCGCAGGAACAGGCGTTTCTGTTGTTCGAGCTCGATCAACTGCTGACGCAGCCAATCGAGCCGGCTGCCCAGGTATTTCAGGTCTGCCGGCCCGCCGACCCGGATGTCGCCTTCGAACTCGCCCGCGCCGAGGCGCCGGATCGCCTGGTCGAGCTGGCGGATCGGTCTCGCGATGAGAAGGGTGACCCCGACTGCAAGGAGGATCCCGAGCGGTATCGTCGCCGCGAGCTGCAGCCACAGGATGCGCTGCGCGCGCTCGCCCGTGCGTCGCATGGATTCCACCTCGCGGTCGATCAAGGCATTGCTCGTGTTGAGCACGTCCCGCGCCAGCCCCGACAGCACCACGTAGCCCTCTACGAGCGCCTTCTTGTCAGCCGCCGTCTTCGGTCTGCCGAGCAGCTGTTCGTAGAGCCCCTGCTCCTTGTCGATCGTGTTGTTGAGCTCGTGCAGCTGCGGCTCGTCGAGCGGCTGCAGGGACAGCTCGCTGGTATTCGCCTTGAAGTTCGCCCTCACCCGGGCGTAACCATTGAGGAGTTCCTCGTCGTCGAGGATGAGATACTGGCGCACCACCCGCTCGAGCGCGGTGGTTTGCTCGACCAGGAGCCTGCTGCCGCGGGAGGCCTGCGCCGCCTGAGAAACCGCGGTCTGGCTCCGACCTGCCAGCTCCTCGACGTACACCGCGGCATTGTAAAAAGCCACGACGAGCGGTGCCGCGACGAGCGCGAAGGCGAGCAACAGCAGGCTCAGAAACGATCGTGGATAGTAGCGCTGGGGGAAGTCGAGCCCGATTTTCATGGCAGTCAGATGGAGTATTTCCCGCCATAATGATAACCGCGGCGACAGGTCAAGGACCTCCCCTTTAAGGGAAAACCTTACAAACTCGGTCCGAAATCCGCCGCGCATCGGGACCCCACCGGACTTGACCCATGCGCTCCAATCTACGGACAATCCGGGGTATGGCAGCTAGTTCGCGTCGCTGTATTAGGACATAAAAATCAGATTGCCCTATAGCCGATAAAGAGTGGACTCTCATTATCATGAGTCCAGTCTTTCCTGCATGCGTACCTCCCTCCCGGTGCGTGTGCAGGCAGGCAGCCCCGGCGCCTCGCCGGGGTTTTTTTCTCACGCGAAACTGCCCCTGCCGCTGCATCGCCTCCCAGGAAGCGACCGTTTTGTCGGTCCGGCAGCCGAGTGCGGCCGTGAGCGCTCGCCCTTCCTGCTCGAGCGGTCTCTAAACTCCTCATTCCGCAAAGACCCGATCGAGGGTATCCTGATTCGCCGTCGCGGTGTTCGCCACCGGAGCATCGGCGCACCCGCACAGAATGAAATGACTGCGCGCATTTCGATCATCGCCGCCCTGGCGCGTAACCGCACCATCGGCCGTGACAACCAGGTGCCCTGGCGTGTGCCGGAGGACCTGAAGCGCTTCAAGCAGCTCACGCTTGGCCACGCTGTGATAATGGGGCGCAAGACGTTTGAATCGATTGGAACATCCCTGCCCGGTCGCGACAACATCGTGATCACGCGCTCGCCTGACTGGGAGCGGCCCGGGTGCCGCATAGCGCGGTCATTCGAGGCGGCGCTCGCCTTGATGCAAGGCTCGGCGGAGGTGTTCGTGATCGGCGGCGCCGAGATCTACGCACTCGCCCTGCCTCTGGCCGCCCGCCTCTATCTTACCGAGATCGAGCGCGACTTCGAGGGCGACGCGTTTTTCCCGGAGTTCGACCGTTCACGATGGCGCGAGGTCTCGCGCGAGTCGCGCGTTCTTGACGGCGCAGGAGGCTTTAGCTACCACTTTGTCGCGTACGATCCCCGCGCTTGACGAAGAGCGGGCGGCGGCAAAAGACTCGATGAGATGATTCACGCCACGATCAAGCTTTCGCCTTGTCTCCAACGACAACGCAGTTACGCCCCGACCGCTTGGCCTGATACAGGGCGGCGTCGGCAACTCGCAACACGTCCTGCCCGCTCTCGCCGTGATCGGGAAATATCCCGATGCCCGCGGATATCGTGATGGGTCCGACGCGCCTGCCTTCGTACTCGATCTCGAGATTCTGGATCCCCCGGCGGAGCTTTTCGGCGCGCTCCGAGACCGTGCCCTGTGGGGCCGGAGCCATGACCAGCACGAACTCTTCGCCGCCATAGCGGGAGACGATATCCTCGCCGCGGGCAGCGGACAGCATGTACTGGCCTATGGCACGCAACACCGCATCCCCCGCCGCGTGGCCGAGCGTGTCGTTGAAGCGCTTGAAGTTGTCGATGTCGATCATCATCACGCCGAAGGGCTGGCTGCTGCGCCGGGCGCGGCTCTCTTCCCGGCCGAGTGACTCTTCGACGTAGCGACGGTTATACAGGCCGGTCAGCCCGTCATGTACAACCTGGTCCCGCAAGCGAAGGTTACCCTGCGTCAATTCCTGCTCCGCCCATAAGCGCTTCTTGATCTCCTGGTCCAAGGCCGATCTCACCACTTCGAGCTGTGCGTCGCGCTCGGCGATACCCCGTTCCAGCTGGGCGTTCAGTCGTTCCAGATTCGCCGTGTGCCGGTGGAGTTTCCTGGCGATCGGACGCAGGAACGTGTCGATGGACTTGTACTCAGGACGCTGCTCCCCCGTTGGCGGTTGCGGCCCGGAAAGCGCTGCATCGACGACCGCGAGCAGCGCCTGGGGCCCGGTCGGCTTGGCAACGAAGGACACGCCAAAGGCGTTCGCCAAAGCCCGGGCTTCAGCCTCGATATAAGCGGCGGCTCGAAACACCACTCGAGGCTGAAGCAGATCGGGCTCTGAACGCAGATTCAGGACGAACTGACAGCCATCCATGCCCGAGGTCAGGATGTCGATGATGACCAAGTCGGGGTTTTCAGCCCGAACGAGCCTCAGCGCTTCCTCGCCGTTGGAAACTTCCAGCAGGCGGTGGCCGCAGTCTTGGAGCAGGGTCGCCACAAAGCTGCGATTGATGGGTCTGTCTTCAACGGTAAGAATCGTGGCCACAATGCCCCTGACTCTCTCTATGCGAGCCTACCTCGATGGCGAACGGAAACCCAGTCTTAAGAGGGGGAAGTCCGCAACTATGTCCTCTTGATACGCTCGAGACAAGAAAGGGAAATGAATTGAAAGGTACGCCAGGAGAGGCAGGGCGGGAAGCCATTTTCCTTCGCCATACGCACCCTCAAAAACCAGGAGTGCCCAGTTTTGCCCTGATCGGGGAGCCCGGAAACTCCGGGCCGATCATCAGGCCGCGATCCTGTCGGGCAGCAGGCGATCGGATTCCTGCCTGACGACTGCGTAGCACTCGCATACCCGCTCCTCCAGCTTTGGCCGGTCGAGCACTTTGATGCGACCGCGACTGTAGTGGATCAGTCTGGCCGTCTGCAGGTGCCCCGCCGCCTCCGAGACACCCTCGCGGCGCACCCCCAGCATATTCGCGATCAGTTCGTGCGTCATGTGCAGCTCGCTGGAGTGCAGCCGGTCCAGGCTCAACAGCAGCCAGCGGCACAGTTGCTGGTCCACCGTATGGTACCGGTTGCAAACGGCAGTCTGCGACATCTGCGTGATCAGCGCCTGGGTGTAGCGCAACAGCAGACGTTGCATCGGGCCGCGGCGCTCAAATTCCTTCTTGAGGATGTTTGACGGGAGGCGGTACGCGGTGCCGGCGCTTTGCACCACCGCCCGGCTGGGTGTGGATTCTCCGCCCATGAACAGCGCGACGCCGAGCAGGCCGTCATAGCCCACGACCGCAATTTCCGCCGACGCTCCGCTTTTCATGACGTAGAGGAGCGACACGATGGAGTCGGTGGGGAAATACACGTAGTCCAATTGACCGCCGGACTCGTAGAGCGCCAAGCCGAGGGGCAGCGACACGAGCTCAAGGTCCGGCAGCAGGCGCCGATAGTCTGCCGCGGGCAACGCGGCAAGAAGATGATTTTGAGTGGGGGCAGGCGTTCCGGATGCAGCTAGATTCGTACTCATGGCCAATCTCCAATCTAAAAGCGAAATCTCCCCGCGCGGATGGCCCCCTTTCCGTTCCTCGTATCCGACAGCATACAGAGGAAAACCATAACGAAAGCTTGATCTTTGTGTGGTGAATCGGCGGCTGGATGTAGCCGTCCAACTACGCGCTGAGTCGCTCGTTCGGATCGAATCGCCTGACATACCCTTCCCCGTTCGGCGACTTTCCCGATTGGCGGCCGTCAGCTCCTCGCCGCGCGCTTTCCTTTTTAATGTAATTTAGGAAACTGCTTCGGCAACGGCTCCGTTTTCTGCCGTACTACCGCTCGGCATTGAACCATTGAATCGCAGCCGCCTCGTCGCGAAAGCTCTGAACTTTGACTCCCTGCTGTCGCCCTATCAATTCGATGTATTGATGGGAGATGCCGAGTTCTTCGGAATCGCCAAGCAGGGCAATCCTGTGTGATGGATCTGCGCTGAGTTTCCTGAAGTACGCGAGAAACCCCGACCTCTCGACCGTGAAAACGGGGTTGGAGGAACGAACGGATATGAGCACTCGCGGGCGCCCGTGCTTCATCGCCGCGCTGGCAACGAGCTGCAGAAACTCCCGCGTCTCCTGCATCGTCTCGCGATTGAACAGCTCCGCCCTCAAGTAACCCGGTTCGACAGTAATTTTGTACAACATGTCTCCAGGGTGCGATGCCTCCTGTTTACGTTGCCCGGTAAAAATCGTTGCCCCCTTCCGCCTGCAAATCGAGCGTGAAAGAACCACCTAATAGCGAGATGAAATTAAGAATTGTTGCGATGAGGCATGGCCCGGACGGATATCGGGTCTTTCCCGCTAGGGAAACCCCGACAGGTTTTTTCCACGATTCATCCAGCATAAGGAACCGACCGGCTTTGACCCCTGCGTGCCGAATCGACAATCCGGGACGTAGCAGGACAGCTAAATCGCGTCGCCGTATCACGACAGAAAGATCGCGATTGCGCTATGGCGGACAAAGATTGGACTCACTATCATGAGGCCCAGTCTTTCTCGCGTGCGCACCCTCCCTCCCGTGCATGTGTGGACAGGCAACCCCGGCACCCCACCGGGGTTTTTTTGCGCTGTGCGAACTGATTCGACCATTTACGTTGCCTCCAAAGAGGCGCGCGTTTCGTCGGTCGGGCTGCCGAGTTCGGCCACGAGCGCCTGCACTTCTCCCTCCAGCAGCACGTAGGTCGCTACGGCTTTCTCCCGCTCGCTTTTCAAATCCAGCGCCTCCAGTTTTCCAGCCGCCTCCTGCGCCGCGACCGCAGAAAGGTTTCGGAACATCCCGCACAAGGTATGCACGTCGTAGGCGAAGCGGTCCGCGTTCCCGTTTTCCATCGCCTCCCGGACGCTCGCCATGCGCGGCCCGCATTCCCGCAAAAACATGCCGGTAATTTCACCGAGCAGGTGAATGTCGCCGTCGACCCGATCCAGCAATTCAGCCCGATCGAGTATGAGCTTTTTTTCTGCAGGCGCCGGTTCCGCCTGAACGTGGGAGGAAGGCAGCCGCCCGATCGCTTCGAGCAGCATCGCCGGCCGGATCGGCTTGATCAAATAGCCGTCCATCCCGGCTTTCAGGCAGCGCTCACGATCGCCCGCCATTGCGTAGGCCGTCAGCGCAACGATGGCTGTGTGTTCGCCTGTGATTCTTTCCCTGCTGCGAATCGCCGCCGTAGTTTCGATCCCGTCCATCCTGGGCATCTGCACGTCCATGAGAACCAGATCGAAACGCTTGTGCTCGAGTGCCTCCAGCGCCGCTACGCCATTTTCGGCCGCGACCACTTTGTGGCCCTCTTTCTCCAGCACATGCAAGGCGAGTCTGCGGTTGATTGGATTGTCCTCGACCAGGAGGATATCCAGTTCCTGCGTGGTTCTTCCCTTCGGCCCCGGCGCCGCCGGTGCCGGCCGAGATCTCGATTCGACCGACTTTGCGGTCTGCAGGCCGAAACGCGCTGTGAAGTGAAATGTGCTCCCCTTCCCTGGTTCGCTTTCGAGCCAGATCTTTCCACTCATCATTTCCACCAGGCGCGCCGAAATAGTCAACCCCAGTCCGGTGCCCCCGTAGACACGCGCCGTCGAGGTGTCGGCCTGCAGGAAGGGCGCAAAGATGGTGGCTTGTTTTTCCTCGTCGATACCGATCCCCGTATCTCTTACGCTGAAATAACACGTCACTTCGTCGTGATCGCCCGATTGGGGTTGAACGCGCATCACCACTTCGCCTCTCTCGGTGAACTTGATGGCATTGCCCACGAGGTTGAAGACGATCTGGCGCAACCGGACCGGATCGCCGAGCAATGCGTCCGGGGTCTCGGGCGCAATTTCATAGGCGAGCTCCAAATCCTTTTTGCGGGCTTCGAGCGCCAGCGTCTTC
>Ga0180082_1000025_pt1 | contig 20719 bp, 20 predicted proteins | sample EasRiv660_16_10D_FD_121780 | JGI IMG/M metagenome (GOLD analysis project Ga0180082, IMG submission 121780) | Soil microbial communities from meander-bound floodplain in the East River, Colorado, USA - East River metaG ERMLT660_16_10D | ecosystem: Environmental > Terrestrial > Soil > Floodplain ...
CGGCACGCCGACGCCGACCTGCAGCACCTCGCTCTCGGGGACGCGCAGAACCTCCACCAAGTCATGATCAACCTGGAGGAGGCGAAGCTCTCCTTCCAGCTGCTCTTGCAAGTGCGCAACCGCGCGCTCGAGGCGTATCAGGAAGTCATGCGCATGCAAATATAAGGATCGGCCGTGGGGACCTTTGCACAAATCTGGCAGCAATCGAAACAGCTGACGCGCGTGGGTTTTCTGATCGGGGCGGCGGGCGTGCTTCTCCTGACGGGCTGGCTCGCGTTCTGGGCGTTCGCTCAGGATTATCAGGTGCTCTTCGTGGACCTCGCTTCCCAGGACGCCGCGGCGATGATCGCCGAACTGGACAAGATGAAGGTCCCGTACAAGCTGGGCGAAGGAGGCAACTCGATCCTGGTGCCGAAGGACATCGTGTACAAGACCCGCGCCAAGATGATGGGCAAGGACCTGCCTCTGCGAGGGGCGGTCGGGTTCGAGCTGTTCAACAACACCGATTTCGGCATGACCGAGTTCGCGCAGAAAGTGAACTACCAGCGCGCGCTTCAGGGAGAGCTCACGCGCACCATCATGGCGATCGAGGAAGTGCACTTCGTCCGGGTGCACCTTGCGATTCCGGAACAGGGCCTGTTCAGGAAGAATGCGAACAAGGCCAAGGCTTCGATCACGCTGGGATTCAAGCCCGGAAAGAAAATCCGCGCCGAGCAGGTGACGGGCATCCAGCGGTTGGTCGCTGCGTCGGTGCCGGACATCCGTCCTCAGGACGTTACCGTGCTCGATCAGCACGGGGTGCCCTTGTCGCACTACGCGGGGCACGAGGGCGAGCCGGACATGTCCGCGTCGCGCCTGGACTTGAAGCGAACCACGGAGGATTACCTGCTCAGCAAGGTTCTCCAGGTGCTCGAGCGCGCCTTCGGGCCCGGGCAGGCCATCGCCAGCGTCGACGTTGCGCTCAACCTCGATCAGGTCAGGGTGACCACCGAGGACGTGCTGCCGGCGAAGATGCGCGCGGTCGCCGACACTCCGCCCACAGGCGTCGTCGTCCGGGAGAGGCAGGTCCTGCGGGACGCTCCCGCGGGCGAGCGCTCCGTCGCGGACAAGAGCGGGAGCGCGCTCGTGTCGGTCGCGAACACCGAGACCGAATACCAGGTCGGCCGGCGCACCGAGCAAGTGCAGACGGCACCGGGCTCGATCCGCAATTTGAGCGTGGCCGTGGTGGTTCGCAAGGCGCTCGATGCACCCCAGCTGGAGCGGATTCGGGACGTCGTGGCAATGGCCATCGGCTTCAACAAGGCGCGGGGCGACGCGATCGCCGTCTATTCGATCGAGCAATTCGCCGGGAAGGCGAACGCGGCGCAGCTCGCCGCGGAGACCGATCCGGTCGGGGCGGTCGGCGCGACCCAGGAAACCATCGGGCCGGACCCGACATCCCGGTACGCCTTGCAGCTTCCGGACAGCACACAGCTCGGCCTGATGGCCGGTGCTGCTACGCTGCTGCTGATGCTCCTCGTGCTCGCGGCCAGGCGCAACCCGGCGCGTCCCGCGGCCCCGCCGCTCAAGCAACTGAATGACAAGGAGCGAGAGGCCCTGCTCGCGAACGTCGAAGCCTGGGTCGGGGCCCCGGCACCGGAATCGAAATCCGGATCGGGGGAGCGGCGCTGATGGACGGACACCGCCGCGCCGCACTGGCCTTGCACGGCCTGGGTGAAGCAGACAGGCACTGGGTCCTGGAGCAGCTTCGCGGCGCGGACCGTTCGCGGCTGGCGCAGCTGCTCGAGGAACTGCAAAAGCTCGGCATTCCGCCTGATCCATCCCTGCTCGCCGACGCGCAGAAGCGTTTGCCCGAGCCGGCCAAGCCGGCGCCGAACAGAATTCGCGAGGCATCCGCCGCGCAGATGCTCTCGGTTCTCGCGCGCGAGCCCGCCGGTTTGATCGCGGCCGTGCTTCGCGTCGAAGCTTGGCCCTGGCAGGCGCGTTTCCTCGTCCGGCTCGAGCCTTCGCTTCGGCAAAAGGTCGTCGCTGCGCTCCAGAGGGAAACCTGCGTGACTGAAAAGTTTGCCGGCACGCTTCGGTCGTGTGTCGAGGCGCGCCTGGACGCGTACGCGAAACCGGGTGCCAAGTCGACCGGTAAGAGACGGCTCGCCGCTTGGGCGCGTCAACGCGCCCATCGCAGTCGCGAAATGCTTTCAGCGGTGGTCGCTCGATGGGGCCGGTAGCTCCTTCTGCCCGGGGTGCCGGCGCGGGCCAGACCTTGGTCCTGCGCAAAGCTGTTGTCGGGGCGCAGGCGGTTCCTGTGGGAGCCGCACGCAAAGCTGCCGCGATGGCGAACGTGTCGGTGGAAGACCCGCCTACAGCGGATCGAGCCGGCGATGGGACCCTTCCTGAGGAAGTCGCATCCGCCATCGACCGCGCCGCTGAAATCGAGGCAGTGCGCGAGCAGGCGCGCGAGCAGGGGTATGCGGACGGTTTTTCCAGGGGTGACGAAGAGGCCAAACGGGAACTCGCGCAGCACCGCTCCGAGCTCGAACGCCTCGTCGCTTCCATGGAAAAGGCGCATCAAGAGGCTTTGGCCGGAATCGAGGACATCGCTTTGGGCATCGCCTGGGAGGCGGTGTGCAAGATTCTCGGAGAAGCGGCGGCTACCCGGCAGGGCATCCAGGCGCTCGTCGAGCAAAGCGCAAACAGGGTGCGGGCGGAGGAAAAGATGATCGTTCGCCTTTGCCCCGCCGACATCGGGATCTTGAAAGAAGGAAAGGATCCGTCCGAGGCGGAAAACGAGACGCGCAGGATGGAGTTTCTCGCCGACCCGTCGATCGAAATGGGCGGGTGCATCATCGAAACGAGCGCCGGCCGAATCGACGCGAAACTCGAGACACAGCTCTCGCGCCTGAGCCAGGCGCTTCTTGCCGTGCGCCTCGCCCGCAAGGAAGCGCGCCCATGATGCAGGCCTACGTTGCCGCGATTCGCGAAGCGGAGCTCGTGCGCAGGACGGGCCGCGTGCGCCGCCTCTTCGGGCTGAGCGTGGAAGCCGAGGGCCCGCAGGCCTCGATCGGGGAGGTGTGCGAGATCCGCGCGCTCGACGGCGCCGAGCCTTTGCACGCCGAAGTGATCGGCCTCAAGGACGGCCGCACCGTGCTCATGCCCTACGGCAGGCTCAACGGTCTGCGCGCCGGCTGCGAGGTCGTGGCGACCGGTCTTGCGCCGCAGGTTCCGGTCGGCCCGGCGCTGCTGGGACGGGTCGTTAATGCGTTCGGCGAGCCGCTGGACGGGAGGCCTGCTCCGGCGACCCGGGAATACCGGTCCTTGGAGGCCGCGCCGCTCAATCCGCTGGAGCGGCCGCGCATCTGCCGGGCGATCGAGACCGGCGTGCGCTCGATCGATTCGATCCTCACGCTGGGGCAAGGACAGCGCGTGGGAATTTTTTCGGGCAGCGGTGTGGGCAAGAGCACGCTTCTCGGGATGATCGCCCGAAAGGTCAACGCGGATGTCAACGTGATCGCCCTGATCGGGGAACGCGGTCGCGAAGTGCGCGAGTTCGTCGAAAATCATCTCGGTGAAGAAGGCTTGAAGCGCTCCGTGGTCGTCGTTGCGACGGCCGAACTGCCGGCGCTCGCCAGGACTCGCGCGGCGCTTGCGGCTACCGCCATCGCGGAGTATTTCCGGGACGCCGGGCAGCATGTCCTGATGATCATGGATTCGATCACCCGCTTCGCGATGGCCCGGCGGGAAATCGGGCTTGCCGCCGGCGAGCCGGCGACGGCCCGCGGCTACACGCCTTCGGTCTTTGCCGAACTGCCGGAGCTGTGCGAGCGCTGCGGAACCGCCGCATCGGGAGGATCGATCACCGCCCTTTATGCGGTGCTCGTGGAAGGCGACGATTTCAACGAACCGATTTCCGACATCCTGCGGGCGACGCTCGACGGGCACATCGTCCTGTCGCGCTCGCTCGCCAACGAGGGGCACTATCCCGCGATCGATGTCTTGCAGAGCGTGAGCCGCCTGTTCCTGGACTTGACGTCGCTGGCGGAAAGGGAGCCGGTTGCTGCGGCGCTGGAATGTCTCGCACTCTACGAGCGCAACCGGCAAATGATCGACATCGGTGCCTACACCTCGGGCAGCAACCCGCCGCTGGACCGCGCCATGGAAGTGGTGCCCGCATTGCTGCGGTTTCTCCGGCAGAACATGAACGAATCGATGAGCCGGGCGGAAACGCTCAAGCGTCTGGGGGCCGTCGTGAAGCGCACGGCCGGTGCCGCATGAGCCGGCCCACACGCGGGTTCAAGTATCCGCTGGAGCCCATGCGCAGCAAGCGGCAGTGGGAGCGGGATGCGCTCGGTCACGAAGTTGCGAAAATCGACACGGTCCTCGCCACTCAGCGGGAACGCCTGTCGGAAACGGAGCAATCGTTCGCACGGACCAGGAAGGAATGGCAAAACCGGACTGCAGAGAACCGCCCGCTGAACGTGAGCGTGCAACGCATTTTCGCCGCCTATCTCGCGGAAGCGGGCAAAACGCTCACTTCGCGGAAAAAAGATGTCGCGGCGACGCAACGCTCGCGCAGCGAGGCGGCGGAACGATTGATGAAGGCGCAGCGCGTTCTCGACGGCGTCGAACGGCACAAGAGCAAGCTGGTGAGAGAGCACGAGCGGGGCGAGCTGGCGAAGCAGTACCGGGAGTTCGACGCGGCGTGGGTTCAACACGCGGGCCAAAACCGGGATCGACGCAAATGAAGATCGGCACGGCGAATTCGCAAGCGCAAACGCAGTCGCGCCCGGCGGCGCAGGCCGAGCAATTCAACCTGCGCAACGCCTGGCTGCGCGAGCTGGAGCGGGCGCAACTGGAGTGGTGGGCCACGAGCTCTCCCGTTCCGAATCCCAGGGTGGAGGAACTCCCGAATCCGGACCGGCCGACCGGGACGGTATCCGTTGACGTTGTGTCCAGCGCGGCGGCGCTCGATCGCTCCGGGTCCGGGGGCGCTGCGCTCGCCGGTGCTCGCCAGGCCGATGAGAGTCTTTCCCGGGCGCCGGAGGCGAATGCGGCCTGCGGACATCGCGAACAGAACGAGCGCGCGTCCGCGGCGTCCAAATTTCCGTCCGACGCACTCGAAGCGCCAGGATCCGCGTCGGGAGAACTTGTCCGCGAGAGTCGATCGGCCGCGGTGGATCCGCTTTTCGCCCCGGGCCGGGTGCCGGAGATGGGCATCGTGCCGGACCGCCCCGGGAACTTCGATCTTCGCGTTGCCCCGGCGACCGATCCGGCCGAGAAAAGCCCGGACGCAAGGCCGTCGGCGGGCACTGCGCCCCCTCTCCATGACAGGCAATGGCCGGCAAGATCGGTCCACATGATGTTGGACCGCTCGGGCGCCAGGGTCTGGATCCGGGACGGCAACGTCGCGCAGGGCGCTGCCGGGAGCATTTTGTCGTCGCTGTCGGGCGAGCTCGCGCTGCGTGGCCTGCGTTTGCGTACGCTCACGCTGAACGGACGCGTCGCCTTCGACGCCGAACCGGCCTCCGGTGCGGACCGGAGCGGGAAAAAGCAGGCTGCGGCGGACGGCGAACGGGCCCGCCTCGGGACAACTTCGAGTTTGCATTCCACTTTTTCTGATGAGGTGAATCGATATGGCAACGATTGATCCGGCAGCAGCACTGAACCAGCCCGCGGCCTTCGGTCTTCAGGATTTCATGAAAATCCTGCTGACCCAATTGACTTATCAGGATCCGCTCAAGCCTATGGACAACCAGCAGTTCATGTCGCAGATCGCGCAGTTCACCACGCTGGAACAGAGCCAGCAGCTGAACGACAAGATCGACCGGCTCCTCGCCATTCAGTCGGCGACCCAGTCGATCGGTTTGATCGGGAAGACGGTGGACGTCAACGGCCAGAGCGGTCCTTTTTCGGGCGTGGTCACCGCGTTGAGCCTGTCGACCGCCGATCCGCAGCTGACGGTGCGCACTTCGGACGGAACATTCGTCACCGGCATCGCTCTGGGCCAAGTGGTCAGCGTTCATTAGGAGGGAATTCAAAATGCTCGATTCTATCTACGTCGGTCTGACCGGGCTGGTCGGGTTCTCGAAGAGCCTCAAGGTCATCAGCAACAATGTCACCAACCTGAATACGCCGGGGTTCAAGTCGTCGCAATTGCAGTTTGCCGACCTGTTCTACTCGACACAGGGCGCGAATACCGGGACGCCGGACGGGTCCGCCCAGTACGGAACGGGCTTGAACACGCTCTCGACGACGTTCGATCTCAAGCAGGGCGAAATCCGCCAGACCGGAAACGATCTGGACGCGGCCGTAAACGGCAACGGACTGTTCGTGCTGAAGGACAAGCAGGGCGCAATGCGGTACACCCGCGCGGGGCAATTCGGCTTCGATACGGACGGCTTTCTCGTCAGCCGGGCGAGCGGCGCGCACGTCCTGGGGCTGGGCGAAAACAGCCAGCTGACCGATATCAGCCTCAACGGGCTCCGCGTCAATGCGCCCAAGGGCACCTCGAAGGTCGCGTTTTCCGGAAATCTGTCGAGCACGGCGGACGAGAACGTGATCGACAGCGTAAGGGTCATAGATGCTCTGGGCGGCGAGCACCTTCTCAAACTGACGTTCAAGAACAACGCCGCCACGACGCCAGGGGGCTGGACGGTCACGGTAAGCGACGGCGCGACCGAGGTCGGGACCGGCGACATCCGCTTCCAGAACGGAACGCCCGACCCGGCCGCATCCAGCTTCACACTGACTTATGCGCCGGGCGGGACGACAGGGACGCCGGTCACCTTCGATTTCTCCACCGATACCACGTCTTTCTCCTCGGGCACCCAGTCCACGCTCGCGGTCAGCTCGCAGGACGGGTTCGGGGTCGGCGCTCTCACGAAGCTCTCCTTCGACGAGGAAGGCAACCTGGTCGCCACGTACTCGAACGAACAGGTGGCGAAGCTGCATCGCATGGCGCTGGCGCATTTCGAGAGGCCGGACGCCACGTTGAGCGAGGTCGGCGGCAACGAATTCTCGAACCAGGGCGGCTTGAGCCCGGTCCATTACGGCAGCGCGGCCACCGACGTCTTCGGGAAAATCAGTGCAGGCGTCGTCGAAATCTCGAATGTCGATCTGTCTCAGGAGTTCAGCGAGCTGATCGTGACGCAAAGGGGGTATCAGGCCTCGTCCCAGCTGATCAGCACCGCCAACGAGCTCGTGCAGCAGCTGCTTGAAATGGGCTCCAAGCGCTAACGACCGGTTCCGATGAACGCGCGCCCCTTCTCACTGCTGGGCGAGTCCGATCTGCTGCGAGTGCGGCAGGCGGCGGCCCAGGCATTGGAAGAATGGCGGGCGGTCTGGGGCGTGGAACTCGGGGAGGCGCAGATCGCGTGCACGCGCGCCTGGGAATCGGCGGGGCCGACCCGCGTCTTCGAAGAAGACTGGACATGCTGGGAATGCGATAGCCGGGGTTGGGCGGCCGCAACTCCTGTCCTGGTTTCCCGCATCCAGGAAGGATTGTTCGGCCGCGCCGAGCCGGGAGCCCCGGAGCGCGGCGCCCCGCTGGCGCTGGAGTTGGGCGATCGAGCCGTCGACGATCTCGTCGGGCGACTGCTCGGCACGGGCGCGCCGCCCGCGATCCGCAAGCGTGCCCCGGAGTCGGCACCGGAGATACCCGCGGACCTCTTCAAGCACGGCTCCGGCGCGACGGTGCTGGACATCAAGATCGGCGAAGGCCAGCTTCGCGTCGTCGCCGGACGCGGAGCGACCCAGGCCTCATCGGCAGGGCAGGCTCGCACCGGCACGCAATCGCCGGGCGAGTCCCATGTCGCCCTGCACGCCCTTCCAGTCACTCTCGAGGCGGAACTGGGGGAATTGGATATCGATCTGGCCACTCTGCAATCGCTCGAGGCCGGGGACGTAGTCCGCCTGAGCGTCAGAATCGATCAACCCCTGCGGGTATGCGGTCCTGGCGGGAAGACGGTTTGCTTGGGAGATTTCGGGGCTCAGGAGGGCTTCCGGGCGCTGTCGCTCAGGAAGCCAGCTGCCCATGAAGGAGCGTGATGTGAACAGCACTTCCACAAAAGACGCCGAGATGAAGCATGCCACCCATGTCATCGAGTTGTCGGAGCTGAAGTCGCACGGACCTCAGGGATCGCCCGTGCTGGGTGGAAACCTCAGCGTCATCCACGGAGTCAAAGTGCGCCTTCGCGTCTCGGTCGGGCAGGCGACGCTGACCCTCGGCGAGGTGTTGAACCTGAAAGAGGGCGGGATATTGAAGCTCGAGTCCTCGCTCGACGTACCGGTGGACGTCCTTATCGAAGACAAGGTCGTGGCGCGGGGACAGCTGGTCGCCGTCGACGACAACTTCGGCGTGCGGATCACGGAACCGCCCAGGCCGCTCAGACTGTGACGAGCTCTTCCTTGAAAATCCTTCTCGCGGCGGCGGCCCTGATGCTTTTTTGCGAGTGGCCCCGGCCATCATTCGCGCAGGAAGCGGGTCCGCAGCACTCCGCCGCGGTGCAATTCAAGCCGGAGGGCTCGGACACGGGCAGCCTTGCGCTTCGCGTCACCGGGGCGCTCATCGTGACCGGGATACTCGCGTGCGGCGTGATCTACGGTCTGAAGAGGTTCGCTCCCTGGATCGCGGTGCCGGGAGCGCAGGCGGGCAAGGGCAATGTGCGCGTCGTCGAAGCCTTGCGGGTGACGCAGAAACTCACTTTGTTCGTCATTGAATTCGGGGCGGATCGTATTCTGCTCGCCCACACCGACCACGGCGTCACGGTGGTTTCCAACGGCCCGTCGAGCGAAGTTCCACGACGGCGAAGCGAGGCGCCATGAAGGGGAAGACGCTCTTCAAGTCGCTCGCGGCGCTGTGTCTCCTCGCGCTCGGCCTTTACGCGCCGGAGGGCTTCAGCGCGGCGGGCGGGCAGTCGATCTCGTTGGGGGGCGTGAGCGCCACGCTCGGGGGCACCGGGAGCAAGGAAGAAATGGCATTGGCGCTGAAGATCCTGCTCGGGTTGACCGTTCTCAGCCTGGCGCCGGCGTTGCTCGTGTCCATGACCTCCTTCGTGCGCATTATCATCGTGCTGTCCATGCTGCGAACCGCCTTGGGCATGCAGGAGACCCCTCCGAACACGGTGCTGATCAGCCTGGCGCTGTTCCTGACGCTGTTTACGATGACGCCGGTGCTGGATCAGATGAGCGCGAGCTCATTCGGCCCGTTCATGAGCGGCAAGCTCTCCGCGGAGCGGGCCTTAGAGGAAGGGATGAAGCCCATGCGCGAGTTCATGGTGCGCCAGACTCGCGAGCAGGATTTTTCCCTGATGGTCCAATTATCCAAGAAACCGATGCCCGAAACGGTCGATGGAATCAGCAATACGCAGCTCATCCCGGCATTCATGCTGTCGGAGCTGCGCTCCGCGTTTCAGATCGGCTTTGTGGTGTTCCTGCCGTTCCTGCTGATCGATCTGGTGGTCTCGAGCATCTTGATGTCGCTCGGCATGATGATGGTCCCTCCCGCCACGATAGCGTTGCCGATCAAGATCCTGATGTTCATCCTGATCGACGGCTGGAACCTGGTCATCCGGTCGCTCATCGGCACTTTCCAATGAGAAGATCGACTCAGCGTGACTTCGAGCCGGCCATGATCAAACGGCCCTTGCAGACCATGGATTCGCTGGGCCAGGAGGAAGAGCACGCTCTGTGGCGCCGATTGCGCGAGGAAGGCGACTTGTCCGCCAGAGAGGCCCTCCTGATCCACTACCTGCCGTTCGCAAAAATACTGGCGGCGAAAGTCTATTCGGGCCGGTATCACGATGAGTTCGAATTCGGCGAGTACGTTCAATATGCGACCGTCGGGCTGCTGGAGTCGGTCTCGCGCTTCGATCCGGCGCGCGGCGTGAAATTCAAGACTTTCGCCGGTCGCAGGATCATCGGCTCGATACTGAACGGCCTGGAGCACTTGAGTGAAAAGCAGCAGCAGATCTCCTTTCGTCAGAGGATGGCGTCGGAGAGGCTGCAATCCATCAGAGGCAGGCAGCCGGATGGCTCCAATCCCGACGAGCTTTTCAGCTACCTTGCGCAGGTCGCCGTGGGACTGGCCCTCGGATACATCCTCGAGGACTCGGGCATGTACCGGAGGCGCAACGGCGGCAGCTACACGAACAACGGCTACGAGGCGGTCGAGACTGAGCAGCTTCGGGAGCGCATGCGAAGTCTGGTCGACAAGCTGCCCGAGCGCGAACGAAGTGTCATCAAGTATCACTACATGAATCATGTGCCGTTCGAGGAGATCGCGGACATGCTCTGCGTGACGAAGGGGCGCATTTCGCAGATTCACAAACACGCCATAGACCTGCTCAGGCAGGCGATGAAGGAGGTCCGAAGTTGCGACGTTGCGTGGTAGCAGCCAAGCCTGGAACAATGCGCAGGGTGCCCTGGATGAACGGATGGATATGAACATGTCTGTTTCGGAGTCGGCCGCTCTTCAGGCGCGGCTCGGGCGGATCGAGGGATATCTGCAGCAGGACGCGGACAACCTCAGCTTGCTCGACGAGTGCGTCGATCTCGCTTTCCGCCTGGGCAAGCTTCAGTACGCCAGGAAGCGGGCGGAGCGCGCGCTCTCGCTTGCCCCGGGGGATTCTCGGTTTCTGTTCCGCCTCGCCAGCGTGTGCATCGCGGAGCGGCGGCTGGATGACGCCGAGCGTATTCTCACCGAGCTGCGCGCGGCGGGGACCGAAGTTCCGATCGTCTCCTACAACCTTGCTTATGCGTACGTGCTGAAGGGCAAGGACACCGAGGCGGTTGCGCTGCTTCGTGAAATTCTCGGTGGACCCGACTGCCCGCCGGAAGCGGAAACGCTGCTCATGCGAAGCTTGCACGGCGCGGGTCAGGTGGAGGAGGCGCTGGAGATCGCCGTGAGGCGCCTGGAAAGCCACCCCGGGGACGCCAAGGCGATGGGCATCGCGAGCCTGCTCTACCTCGACAAAGGCGAGATGGAGCAGGCCGGGCAACTCGCGGCCCGGGCGCTCGAAGCGGAACCCGACAACATGGAAGCGCTGGTCACGCGCGGGTCGGTTGCACTGGGAAAGGAAAAGGCGGCCGATGCGCGGCACGATTTCGAACGCGCACTCGCCTTGAATCCGCAGGACGGGCGCTCATGGTCGGGCCTTGCGCTCTCGAGCATGTTCGCACTCGATTTGCCGCGGGCGCGCACGGAATTCGAGAAAGCAGTGGCGAACATGCCCGAGCATATCGGCACCTGGCACGCGCTCGCCTGGTGCCAGATTCTCATGAAGGATCTCGACGGCGCTGCGGCGAACTTCGAGCGCGCGCTGTCCCTGGACCGCAATTTCGCCGAGAGCCACGGGGGACGCGCGGTGGTCGCTGCCTTGCAGAAAAGAACGGACGTCGCCCGGGAAAGCGCCTCTGTCGCGTTGCGCCTCGATCCCAATTGCCTGTCGGCGCTTTATGCCAAGGCCATCCTGTCGGGCGAGATCAAAGACGCCGCTTCTTTTCGGCAGTTCGCAGAAGGGGTGTTGCAGGGACAGCCCGCCCCGGGAGGCGGGAACATGCGGGACGTGCTCGCGCGCATGCAACGCAGGGTGGGCCGCGCGAAACCCTTGCGAAAATGAAGGCATCAGGCCTCCACGCCGCATTTGCCTGGACGAAAACAGGGTGAATACAATGCGGGTGCGGGCGATAGCCCGCGCTCTGAGGAGCAAGGCTCTCTTGACGCTAGCCGATCCGGCGCAGGCCCCGCTCCTCGGCCGGCTTCAATACCCTCAGGCAGGGTAGATACCCGTCGTAAACGATCCCGTGAAGCTCCACCCGCTTCTGGGATCGCAGCAAACCGGCCAGATAGTGGGCGATTTCCCGCGTGATGATCTGCCCCGGGACGAGGACGGGGATGCCCGGGGGGTAGGGGACGATCTGGTCGGCGCACGCCCGGTCGAGCAGGTCCCGCCGGATGTGGTCCTTTTCGTCGACCAGGGGCACCAGTTCCCCGCCGCAATAGAAGGCATCGCGCGGCAGGTAGCGCAGCCGGGTGAAGCCCGGGATTTCCGGGAACCGGTACAGGCGGCGCGGTGTCCGGCCCTCGCGCGCGATGCGCATGAGCGCGTCGTACAGGCGCGAGACCTTGCTGCGCGTCGTGCCGATCGTGAGCAGCAGGGTCAGCGTATTGAACGTGGATTTCTCGACCTGGATGTTGTAGCGGTCGAACAGCTCGCGCTGCAAATCCTCCACCGTGTAGCCGCAGCTCGATATGTCCACGGTCACCTTGGTCGGATCGAGAAGGATGTTGTCCCGCCTGACCTCCTCCGGAAGGAGCTGGTCGAGGTCGAGCACCCGGAAGACGCCGGTGGAATTGATCTGGGCGCGCAATTCCCGCGAGAGCGCGAGCGTGCGGGCAAGGAGCTTGTAGCCTTCCATCACCGCCTGTTTCCGCGCCACGTCCAGGCTCGCGATCATGCTGTACTGGGGGCTGGTGGAGGTATGCATGTTGAAGTTCTCCCGGAACAGGTGCTCGTTGAAGCCGGGATCGTTCACGTGGATCATCGAGGCCTGCGAGAAGGCCGACAGCACCTTGTGCGTGCTTTGCGTGGCGTAATCCGCCCCGGCCTCGAGCGCAGTAGGCCGGAACGCGGGATGAAAGCGCGCGAACCCGTACCAGGCTTCGTCCACGATCACCTTGATGCCCTTCGCGTGCGCCGCTTCGACGATGGGCGCAAGCTCATAGCGCAGCCCGTCGTAGGTGCAGGAGGTGAGGATGATCGCCTGGGCGTCCGGGTGCCTGCGGATCGCCGAGAGGATGGTCTTCTTCGGCACCGGGCCGTACAGGCTGTACTTGGCGTTGATCGAGGAGTCGAGATAAATCGGGTGGCCGCCGGAGAGCACCACGCCGTGGTGCACCGACTTGTGGCAATTGCGGTCGAGCAAGAGCTTCTCTCCGGGCGCGAGTAGCGTCTGAAAGATCACTTTGTTGGCCGTGGACGTGCCGTTGGTCGCGAAGAAAGTTCGTCGCGCGCCGAACGCCTTGGCCGCGATGGTCTGCGCCTCGGCGATCACGCCGGTGGGCTCCATCAGCGAGTCGAGCATCTTCACCGACACCGAGAGATCGGCATCGAAGACGTGCTCGCCCATGAAATCATAAAAATCGTTGACCCAGGGGCTGCCGCGCAACGACTCGCCCGAGGAATGGCCCGGCGTGTGCCAGGAGTCTTTTGCCATCCAGACGTAATTCTTGAGCTGGTCGTAGAAAGGCGTTCGCGATCGCTCCTGGACCTGCGCGTTGAGAATCCGGTACATGCCGCGGTAATCTCGCTCCTCGCGGTAAAAATAACCGTCGACCGCCTCCGCGAAGAGGGCATCGACGATCTCGTCCTCGTGCTCCTGGGCGATGAGGATGTACACGTCGAGTTCGGGCCTGAAACGCGTGACGCGCTGCACGAGCTCGAGGGCCGACATTTCCTTTCTCGCGCTTTTCTGATTGAGGGTGTAGAGCTTGTCGTCGACCACGACGGCCTGGAGATCGCCATCTTCCTCGATCGCGGCGAGCGCTTCGCGCGCCGTCGTGACGCCGGAAAACGTGATGCCGAGCGGATTGTCGAGCGAGCGGGCGGCGGCGTTCAGGCCCTTGACGAATTCCTTGAGCACGAGCGGCTCGTCGTTGATGATGAGGACCCGGCTGACCGGCTTTTTCATGGAACGGTGCGCAAAGAGGAATACCGGATTGTTGCTGTAAACCGCAGGGCAGTGCAAGGAGAGGATGTCATGCTTTTCGCGCTCCCGAACAGGACGAATCCGAAGCATTCGCCCTGCGTTCCGAGCAAGGCTCGCGTCGACCGGAAATGAAAAAGGCGGCCGGGCCGCCCTTTTTCCGCCGTGCGCTTGACCGGACTTATCCCGGCATCGCCTTGAGTCGCGCGGAAAGCCGGCTCTTGTGCCGTGCCGCTTCGTTCTTGTGGATGACTTTCTTGTCGGCGATGCGATCCATGATCCCCGAGGCGTCGCTGAACATCTTCCGCGCGGCAGCCTTGTCGCCGGCGGCGATCGCCTTGGTGACGCTCTTGATCGCGCTGGTCAGCGCCGAGCGCAGGCTCGCGTTGTGCTTGCGCCGCTTCTCGGCCTGGCGGGCCGCCTTGCGCGCGCCTTTGGTATTTGCCATGTCAATTCCCGAACGAAAGGGCGCAATTGTAATCGGTGCCGCAAGGCGGCGCAAGGTTTCCCGCCGATGAAAGCTATAATTCCCGCATGAATCTGCTGAAGGCGCTCGCGACCGTGAGCAGCATGACGCTCGTGTCGCGCGTTCTCGGATTCGTCCGGGACGTGCTGATCGCGAGATTGTTCGGCGCGGGCGTGGCGACCGACGCTTTTTTCGTCGCTTTCCGCATCCCCAACCTGCTGCGGCGCCTGTTCGCCGAGGGCGCGTTCTCGCAGGCCTTCGTTCCGGTGCTCTCGGAATACCAGACCCGCCGGGGCGACTCGGAAACGAAGCTCCTCGTCGACCGCACCGCGACCCTGCTCGCGCTTGCCCTGGTCGCGGCGACGGCGCTCGGCGTGGCGGCGGCGCCCGTCGTCATCTATGTCAGCGCTCCGGGATTCGCGGCAACGCCGGCCAAGTTCGACCTCACGGTTGCGATGTTGCGGGTCACCTTTCCCTACATCTTTTTCATCTCGCTCGTTTCGCTCGCCGGCGGCGTCCTCAACACCTGGAGCCGCTTCGCGATTCCCGCGCTGACCCCGGCGCTGCTCAATCTCTCCTTCATTTTCGGGGCGTTGTTTTTCGCCCCCTATTTCGATCCGCCGGTGATGGTGCTCGCCTGGGCGGTGTTCGCGGGCGGGGCGCTGCAGCTCGCGCTCCAGGTCCCGGCGCTGGCGAAAATCGGAATGCTGCCGCGGCCGCGGCTTGCGTTCGCGGACCCCGGAGTGCGGCGGATTCTTCTGTTGATGGGGCCGGCGGTGTTCGGCGTGTCCGTCGGCCAGATCAGCCTCCTCATAAACACCATATTCGCTTCGTATCTGGAGGACGGCAGCGTCTCCTGGCTCTACTATGCGGACCGGCTGATGGAATTCCCCACCGGGCTGCTTGGCGTGGCGCTCGGGACGATCCTGCTCCCAAGCCTATCCAAATATCACTCCGCCTCGGACGAAAGCGAGTATTCGAACCTTCTCGACTGGGGCCTGCGCCTGACGTTGATCCTCGCGGCGCCGGCCGCCGTTGCGCTGGCATTGTTGTCCGTGCCGCTGGTCGCGACATTGTTTCACTACGGGCAATTCGGCGAGCACGACGTTTGGATGACGCGGCAGGCGCTCATCGCCTACAGCGCGGGACTGCTCGGACTCATTCTCGTCAAGATACTGGCGCCGGGCTTCTATGCGCGGCAGAATATTGCCACGCCCGTGCGGATCGCCGTCTTGACCCTGATCGCCACCCAGCTGATGAATGCGGTGTTCATCCTGTCCCTGAAACAGGGAGGGCTCGAGGCCGCGACCGGCGTCGGTCCGCACGCGGGTCTCGCGCTCGCGATCGCGCTCGGCGCCTGTCTGAACGCCGGGCTGCTCTACCGCAAGCTGCGGCAGCACGGGATCTATCAACCCCAGCCGGGTTGGGGGGCGTTCGTGCTCAAGGTCGCGGCCGCCCTGGCGGCCATGGCGCTGGCCTTGTGGCTCGCGATGGGCCCGGCGCCCTGGTGGCTTGGCGCTCCCGGGACCACGCGAGCCGTCGCGATCACGGGACTCGTGCTCCTCGGCGGGGCCGCGTACTTCGCCAGCCTGTGGCTGCTTGGTTTCCGGCTCGGTGACTTCGCCAGACGCGCCGCGTGACCGTGAACTCCCGGCTCGATTATTTCGCGGAAATCGTTTCGCGAGATCAGTTCAATCTCGCCGAGGCGAGCCTTATGCTCGCGCAGGATATCTACCCCGACCTGGACATTCCCGGGTACCTCTCCAAGCTCGACGGTATCGCGATCGCCATCAAGAAACGCCTCGCGGGCGACGCGTTTTCCGAGCAGAGGGTGCTCGCCCTGAACTACTACCTGTTCAACGAAATGCGTTTCTCGGGCAACCTGGTGGACTATTACGATCCGCGCAACAGCTATCTGAACGAGGTCTTGGAGCGCCGCACCGGGATTCCCATCACCTTGTCCATTCTCTATCTCGAAGTCGGCAAACGCCTCGGCCTCAACCTGAAAGGCGTTTCTTTCCCCGGGCATTTTCTCGTCAAGCTCGCGGTCAAGCGCGGCCAGCTCGTGCTCGACCCCTTCACCGGGGGGGAGGCGCAATCCGAGGCCGATCTGCGCCAGCGCCTGGCGCAGGTTCTGCCCTCCGGGAAGGCGGAGCAGGCGCAGCTCGACCCGTATCTGGAGCCGGCGACCCCGCGCCAGATCATCGCGAGGGTCCTGCGCAATCTGAAAAACATTTATACGCAGACGGGAAAGCTCGAACAGGCGCTCGCAGTCATGCACAGGATGCTGCTCGTGATGCCGGAGTCGGTCGAGGAACTTCGGGATCGGGGGCTGGTGTACCAGCAGCTCGAATGCTTCCGGCCGGCGCTGTCCGACCTGCAGAATTATCTGCGGCGGCGGCCGCAGGCGCCGGACGCAGCGGAAATCCACGAAAAGATCCTGGAGCTCAAGCAGGCAGCCACGCGGCTAAACTAAGCGTAAAGGCGGATGCGCTCTGCGCGCCGCTTTACGTCCGCCGAATGGAACGGACCTGAGCGGCCGTTCATTCGGCGGGGGCGCGCTGCGCCAGATGCGCTTCGAGCTTCTCCATCAGGTCATGCTTCAAGCCGAGCGCGAAGAACGCCTCCGCGACGAGAAAGATCGGCGCGATGAATATCTGGAACAGATTGTCCGCAAGCGCGGGCCTGCGGCCCTCGAACACGTGGCCGACGAGCTGAAAGATCCAGCCTCCGACGAAGAATACGCCGAACCAGGTCCACCCCGATGCGATCCCGGTTCCGGCGGCAACCTTCGCCGCGAACAGGAGCGCGGCGACCGCGACCGTGGCGGCGAGGGCAAGAGGCACGTCCAGCAGAAAGTAGTAGGAGAGGACCACGCCGGCGAATACGTGCGCGAGGGTCACGCCGTTGCCCAAGGATACCCAGCTCATCGGAATCAGGATCGCGAAAATGATCGCGGGGACGCCGATGAAGTGGGTCAGCCTGTTCCAGCGATTGCGATGGTAGGCGGCGTAGACCGCCATCTGCTGGTCGAGAGTTTTCACGCTGCCCCCGGTTCTTCTGGCGAGCTCATCTTACGCCCTGCGCGGCCTGCGCTCGGCTCCGATTCGACGCTCGCGTAGGCGTTCCGGGAATTCTGGAGGCGTCAAAGCCGCTATAATTCAAAACCTTGTGTTTATTCCTGGCGCTTCATGCTGCTTACCCACGGCAGTTCCGATGCGGTCCTGCCTCCGGTTGCGCTGACCGTCGGCAATTTCGACGGCATCCATCGCGGACACCAGACGATGCTGCAGCGCCTCCTCGCCGGCGCGCGCAAGCGCGGCCTGACGAGTTGCGTGCTCACGTTCGAGCCTCATCCGCGCGAGTTTTTCGCGTCGCAGACGGCACCCACGCGCCTGACCTCGTTGAGGGAAAAACTCGAATTGCTCGCGGCGCGCGGGGTGGAACGCGTGCACGTTCAGCGTTTCAGCCGCCCGTTCGCGGCGCTTGCGCCGGAAGCTTTCGCCGAGCAGGTGCTCGCGAAACGGCTCAAGGCGCGATGGCTCCTGATCGGCGAGGACTTTCGTTTCGGAGCGAAGCGCGCCGGCGATCTCGCGTTACTGAAGAAGCTGGGTGCGCTTCACGGATACGAGGTCGAAACCATGCCGACGGTGGTGCACGCCGGCTCGCGGGTATCCAGTTCGGCCGTGCGCGCCGCCCTCGCCGCGGGCGACCTCGCCGCGGCCGAGGCGCTGCTCGCGCGGACCTACAGCATCAGCGGGCGCGTGATCCATGGACGAAGGCTCGGGCGCGAGCTGGGATTCGCCACGGCCAACGTGCAGCTCAAGCACAATCGCCCTCCGCTCACCGGCATCTACGCGGTGAAGGTGCACGGCATCGGGGCGGGCGCCCGCCCTGCCGTCGCGAGCCTCGGGGTTCGCCCCACCGTCACGGCGAGCGGGCGCGCGGTGCTCGAGGTGCACTTGTTCGATTTTGCAGGGGATCTCTACGACGCGCACGTGCGCGTCGAGTTTCTGCACAAGATCCGCGACGAGGAAAAATATCCCGATCTCGAGACCTTGAAGACCCAGATCGCGCGCGACTGCGAAGCCGCCAAGAGCTTCCTCCTGGATCACCGCGATGCCTGAAAACAAGACCGATTACAAGAAAACGCTGAATCTTCCGGATACGCCCTTTCCCATGCGCGGCGATCTTGCCAGGCGGGAGCCGCACTGGGTCAGGGAATGGCAGGAGAATAGGATTTACGAAAAGATCCGCGAAGCGAGCCGCGGAAGGCCGAAATTCGTGCTGCACGACGGACCGCCCTACGCGAACGGCGACATCCATCTCGGCCACGCTATCAACAAGATCCTGAAGGACATCATCACCAAGTCGCGCAACATGGCGGGTTTCGACGCGGTGTACGTGCCCGGCTGGGACTGTCACGGCATGCCGATCGAGCGCGAGATCGAAAAGCGGCACGGCAAGGGCCTGCCTGTGGAGAAGACGCAGAGCCTGTGCCGCGCCTACGCTGCCGAGCAGATCGAGCGGCAGAAAAAGGATTTCCAGCGCCTGGGCGTGCTCGGCGACTGGAACAACGCCTACACGACCATGGCGTTCAAGAGCGAGGCCGATGAGATCCGCACGCTGGGGAGGCTGCTCCAGAAAGGCTACATCTACCGCGGGTTGAAGCCGGTGAACTGGTGCTTCGACTGCGGCTCGGCGCTGGCCGAAGCCGAGGTCGAATACCTGGACCGTACCGATTTCGCGATCGACGTGGGATTTCCGTTCGCCGAGGGCGACAAGCTCGCCAAGGCCTTCGGCCTTGCGAAGTTGCCGAAGGACACGGGCTGGATCGTGATCTGGACGACGACGCCGTGGACGATCCCTGCAAACCAGGCGCTCAACGTCCACCCGGATCTCACGTACAACCTCATCGACACCGAGCGCGGCATGCTGATCCTGGCAGCCGACCTGCAGGAAGACTGCCTTGCGCGCTATGCGTTGCAGGGAACGACGCTGGCCTCTTGCAAAGGGAGACGGCTCGAGCGGATCGCCTTCCGGCACCCTTTCTACGATCGCCTCTCGCCTATCTATCTCGGCGAATACGTCACTCTCGAACAAGGCACGGGCATCGTGCACAGCGCGCCGGCCTACGGCGTCGAGGACTTCGAATCCTGCCGGCGCTACGGCCTGAAGGACGACCAGATCCTCACTCCCGTGATGGGCGACGGGAAGTACGCGGCTTCGCTCCCGTTTTTCGGCGGCATGGATATCTGGCAGGCCAATCCGAAGATCGTCGACAAGATCCGCGAAGCGGGGGCGCTTTTCCATTCGGAGAAGCACCAGCACAGCTACATGCACTGCTGGAGACACAAGACGCCGATCATCTATCGCGCCAGCACCCAGTGGTTCGCCGCCATGGACGAGCCGCCGGGCTTCAAGGGCAACATGCCGCCCGAGCCGCTGCGCGCCGCCGCTCTGCGCGGCATCGAGGCAACGCGCTTTTTTCCCGCATGGGGCAAGGCGCGGCTTCAAGGCATGATCGCCAACCGCCCCGACTGGACGCTGTCGCGCCAGCGGCAGTGGGGCGTGCCGATGCCGTTCTTCGTGCACGCTCAGACGGGCGAGCTGCATCCGCGCACGCCGGACCTCATCGAGCAGGTGGCGCGGCGCGTCGAGGAACGCGGTATCGAAGCCTGGCAGACCCTCGAGGCGAAGGAACTTCTTGGCGCGGAGGCCGACCAATACGTCAAGATCAAGGACACGCTGGACGTATGGTTCGACTCCGGTTCCACGCATCAGACCGTCATGGGAGGACCGGAGGGGCAAAGGACCGGCGCCGGCTCGCACGGCAGGGCGCTGCAGTTTCCCGCCGACCTGTACCTGGAGGGATCCGACCAGCATCGCGGATGGTTCCATTCCTCGCTCCTGGTCTCATGCATGCTGAACGGCGTGCCGCCCTATAGGGGCCTGCTGACGCACGGTTTTTTCGTCGACGGCGAAGGCCGCAAGATGAGCAAGTCGCAGGGCAACGCGATCGAGCCGCAAAAAGTGGCCGGCAGCCTGGGCGCGGAGATCCTGCGCCTGTGGGTCGCGGCGACCGACTATTCGGGCGAATTGTCGATCTCCGACGAGATTCTCAAGCGCGTGGTCGAAGCCTACCGCCGCATCCGCAACACGCTGCGGTTCCTTCTTGCCAACACTTCGGATTTCGATCCGAAGCGCCACGCGATTCCGGTGAAGGATTGGCTCGAGATCGACCGCTACGCGCTCGCGCTCACGGCCGAGCTGCAGGCCGAGATTCTTTCCGGTTACGAGAAGTACGAGTTCCATCCGGCGGTCGCGAGGCTGCAGACGTTCTGCTCCGAAGACCTGGGCGCCTTTTATATCGACATTCTCAAGGACCGCCTGTATACGAGCGCCGCGGATTCGCCGGCGCGCCGCTCCGCGCAGAACGCGCTCTACCACATCGCGCAGAGCCTCTTGCGGCTGATGGCGCCCGTCCTGAGCTTCACGGCCGAGGAAGCGTGGAAAGGGTTTCAGCCGGGGGACAGCACCATCTTCATCCACACC
>Ga0180082_1000027_pt1 | contig 20508 bp, 19 predicted proteins | sample EasRiv660_16_10D_FD_121780 | JGI IMG/M metagenome (GOLD analysis project Ga0180082, IMG submission 121780) | Soil microbial communities from meander-bound floodplain in the East River, Colorado, USA - East River metaG ERMLT660_16_10D | ecosystem: Environmental > Terrestrial > Soil > Floodplain ...
ATCGGCGCCGACCGACGGGACGAGGACGGCCACGCGCGCGCCGGTTCGCCCGGCCACCTGGCGCACGAGCGAGGCATCGGAGTAAGGCTCGGCGATGATGAGGCGCACGCCCGAGGCCTTCATACGTTGCGCGAGCCCGGCGAGCGTCGCCGGGGTGGGCGGCACGCCGGGCGTGGGCTCGATGGCGGCGACGATCGAAAGGCCGAAGCGCTCCGCAAAATAGGGCCAGCTCTCGTGCACGACGACCGCGCGCTCGCCGCGATAGGGCGCGAGCGCGCGCTTCCAGCGCGCAAGACCCGCGTCCAGCCGGGCGAGGAAGCGGTCGCGATTGGCGGCGAACACGGTGCGCTCCTCCGGCCGCAGGCGCGCGAGGCGATCGAGGATCGCCGCGGTGATCGCGCGCGCGTTTTCCGGATCGAGCCAGTAGTGCGGATTGCCGAAGGCGTGCACGTGAGCGCGGCGGTCCGTACGCAGCCGCGGCGTCTCGGACTGCAGGAGCGCGATGGTCTTGGAGGCGTCGAGATCGCCTGCGCCGCCCGGCGCGAGGCGCGCCTCGCCCGCCGTGGCGACGGCACGCGCAAGCCAGGGCTCGTGATCCAGGCCGATGCGCACGAGGAGCGCGGAGCGCTTGAGCCGCGCGATCTGGCTGGGCTTGATCTCGATCGCGTGCGGGTCGTGCGTCGCGCCGGCGAGGCTCTCGACTTTGACGCGATCGCCGCCGACTTCCTCGACAAGAGCCTTCAAGTCCGTCGTCGTGGCCGCGACCTGCAGGACCGCGGGGCGCTCCGGCGCGCCCCACAAAGGGCCCGCCAGAGCCGCGGAGAGCGCGAGCGGCGCAAGAAACCGGCGCACCGCCCCGCCCTTCGACCTACTTCTTCGTGAACACCGACTTCGGGATCATGCAGTGCACGCCCTTGCGCACGTCCACCACCTGCGAGACGCGGCAATCGCCCACCATCGACACGAGCGAGTAGGCCTCGTAGCGCGTGAGCTGCACGTTTTTCTGGGCTGCGAGGAAATCCACCGCCTCGCGCACTGCGTTCACCATCGCCTTGTTGAGGTCTTCGTCGAACCCGACCGAGATCCAGTGGGTCTTGGTCTCGATGCGCGGCCACTCGATCTTCATGTCCTTGCGCACGATCGGCTGGATCATGATTTCCTTGTAGGAGCACTCGAGCGCGGTGAGGTTGACCTCGCCGTTGCCCTGGCGGCAATGCGAGTCGCCGGTCCAGATGAGGCCGCCTTTCAGAAACACCGGGAAGAAGACGGTCGAGCCTGCCTGCAGCTCGTTGATGTCCATGTTCGAGCCGTTCTTCCACGGGCGCAGCGTTGACACCGGCGCCATCGGGTTGTCCTTCACGCCGCCCTTGCGCGGCGAGGGGTCGTTGGGGTCGATGCCGACGGCGAATGTGCCCGGGAAGGGTTTCAGGTCGATGGTGATCCCCGGCTTGAACTCTGCGGTGCGTGTTTTCATATTCAGCGGCATAAAGCGCACGAAGCCGTCGGGCATCTCGGAGGCGAGCGCGCCTATGGTCGGGAATTCCTTGCCCGGAAGATTGAAGTTCACGGCGAAGGGCTTTGGGACGATCTTGAGGATGCGCACCTCCAGCACGTCGCCGGGCTCGGCGCCGTCGACGTAGATGGGCCCGGTCATCGAATGCGGCCCGCCGCCGGGATTGGCCTTGCGCAGCGCGATGATCTCGTCCATCGTGATCCCGGGCTTCACCTTGTCGTGCGCGTGCATCATGGTCTCGATCGAGACGGTGTCGCCGGAATCGATCCTGAGCTTGGGCGGTTCGTTCGGATCGAGCCAGTCCCACTGCACCGTCTCGAGGGTCGCGGCGAGCATGTGGTGCTTGCCGCCTTTCTGCTGCGCTGAAACCGTGCTGCCGGCCGCGAGCGCGAACGCGGCGATGAACATTGCATGCAGTGTGGAACGACGGTGCGGCATGGGGATCCTCCCTGTCTGTGATTGATTTCGTATCCTCGGCCTGGCGCAGGGGAACGTCAAGCCCTGCGCCGCCAGTGCCTACTCCGGCTCGATCTTCAGTTCCCGCACCGTCTTGCTCCAGAACGCGCGCTCGCCCTTCAGGAACGCGTCGATTTCCTCGGGCGTGCCGGTGCCCTCGGTATAGATGCCGAGCGCCCGGAGCCGCTGCTCCATCTCTCCGTCCAGAAGGACGCGGTTGAATTCCAGGTTCATGCGCTGGATCGGCGCACGCGGAGTTCCGGTCGGCGCGACCACCACGAACCAGCCGTTGAATTCGAATCCCGGCAAGGTCTCGGAAAAAGTCGGCACGCCCGGCAGCTCCGGAAGGCGGCGGGGCGAGCTCACCGCCAGCGCGCGTAGCTGCCCGCGCTGTACGACCGCGGCGATTGCCGGAATCCCCTGGATGGTGAGCTGGGTGCGTCCGGCGACGGTGTCCGCCACGCCCTGCGCGCCTTTATAGGGCACGTGCAGCAGGCTGATGCCGGTGCGGGTCTTGAGCATTTCGCCGAGCATTCCGGGGAGCGTTCTCTGTCCGGGGCTCGCAAAGGCGAGCTTGTCGGGGTGGGCTTTTGCGAGCGCGATGAGCTCCGCGAGCGAACGGACGTTCAGCTCCGGGCTCGCGATGAGCGCGAGCGGGCTCAAGCCGACCATCGCGACGCTCGCGAAATCGTCCTCCGGGCTGTAGGGAAGGATCTTCGCGATGTACGGGTTGATCGCGAGCACCGAGGCCGGGGCGAACAAATAGGTGTAGCCGTCCGCCGTCGCGCGCGCCGCCGCCTGTGCGCCTAGGGTTCCGTCGCCCGCGCGGTTTTCGACGAGGACCTGCTGGCCCAGCGCCTGCGACAGCCGCTCGGAAACGACGCGCGCGACGATGTCGGGCGTGCCGCCCGCGGCCTGCGGCACGATCATCCTGACCGGGCGCGAAGGCCAGCTTTGCGCCCCCGCGATGCCCGGCGTCAGAACGAGGCCGGCGAGCAGCGAAAGGAATGCGCAGCGCATGGTCTTGTCGTTTGAAAGCCCCGAACATCGCCATGCTAGCATTCCGAGGTGCAATCGGAGAATGCACCGGACGTTCTCATCATCGGCGGCGGGGTCACCGGCCTCACGCTCGCGCTCAGCCTGCACCAGGCGGGAATGTCGTGCCGCGTGTACGAAGCGGCCCCGGAATTGAAATGGCTCGGCGTCGGCATCAACCTGTTGCCGCACGCAGTTCGCGAGCTGACCGAGCTCGGCCTCGCCGAGCGCCTCGAGCCGCATGCGGTGCTGACGCGCGAGATGTGCTTCTACAACCGCTTCGGGCAGTTCATTTACAGGGAGCCGCGCGGGCGCCACGCGGGCTACGACTGGCCGCAGTTCTCGATCCACCGCGGCGAGCTGCACCGGGTGCAGGTCGAGGCGGTTCGCGAGCGGCTGGGCGCGGACGCCATCGCTCTCGGCCACCGCTGCGAGGCGCTCGAGCAGGACGCCGGGGGCGTGACCGTGCGTTTCGCGGGCCGCGCTCCGGCGCGAGGGGGCGTCGCGATCGCCTGCGACGGCATCCACTCGGCGGTGCGCCGGCAGCTCTACCCGGGCGAGGGACCCCCTGTATACAACGGCATCAACATGTGGCGCGGCCTCACGCGCTGGCGGCCTTATCTCACGGGCGAAAGCATGGTCCAGTGCGGCTGGCTCGACGTCGGCAAGATCGTCGTCTATCCGATCGCCAGGGAACTCGATGCGCAGGGCCGCCAGCTCATCAACTGGACCGCCGAGATCCGCTCTCCACGCAATATCCAGGCGGACTGGAACCTGGACGGCAAGCTCGAGGATTTCCTGCCGACCTTCGAGAGCTTCCGCTTCGAATGGCTGGGCGTCGCCGAGATGCTGCGGAACGCGGAAGTCGTGCTCGAGTACCCGATGGTTGACTGCGACCCGCTTCCGCGCTGGACTTTCGGGCGGGTCACGCTCGTCGGCGACGCAGCGCATCCGATGGTCCCGCGCGGCGCGAACGGCGCGGCTCAAGGGATCCTCGACGCGCGCACGCTCGCCGGCTGCCTGGCGCGCGAGCGCGACCCCGTCGCCGCGCTCAAGGCGTATGAAGGCGCCAGGCTCAAAGCCGCGAACGGGGTCGTGCTCGCGAGCCGCGCGATCTCGCCGGACACCATCCTGCGCGTGGTGCACGAGCGCACCGGCGACAAGCCGTTCGAGCGCGTCGAAGACGTGGTGAGCGAGGAAGAACTCGCCGCACTCATGGAAAAATACAAGCGCGTCGCCGGATTCGAGCGCGAAGCGCTCAAGAAACGCCCGTCGCTCGTTTCCCCCCGGGAAGATCCCGGATGAACCGGATTCTCGCAGGGCTCGCAGCCTCGCTGCTTGCAACGGCAGCGCCCGCGCAAAGCTACCCGACCAAGCCGATCCGCCTGATCGTTCCGTTCGCCGCGGGCGGCGGGAACGACAACGTCGCGCGCCTGGTCGGCAAGCACCTGTCCGGCAGCCTGGGCCAGCCGCTCGTCATCGACAACCGGCCCGGGGCGGGAGGCGTGCTGGGCGCGGAGCTCGCGGCGAAGGCGACGCCCGACGGCTACACGCTGTTCCTCGGCGGCGTTGCGAGCCACGCCGTCAATCCGAATCTGAACGAAAATCTTCCCTACGATCCGATCAGGGACTTCGCGCCCGTGGCGCTGCTCGCTCAAGCGCCGCTCGTACTGGTCGTGCACCCTTCCGTTCCGGCCGATTCGTTCAAGGCCTTCGTCGCGCTCGCGCACGCAAGGCCGGGGCAGCTCAACTACGCCTCGAACGGCAACGGCAGCTCGTCCCATCTCGCCGCGGTGATGTTCGATTCCCTGACGGGGGTGGACATGGTCCACGTGCCCTACAAGGGACTGTCGCCGGCGCTCACCGACCTCTTGAGCGGCCGGGTGCAGGTCATGTTCAGCAGCGTGGTCGCGATCCTGCCCCACATCAGGGCGGAAAAATTGAGAGGCCTCGCGGTGACGGGGGGAAAGCGCCTGCCTTCGATGCCGAATCTTCCGACGATCGCGGAATCGGGACTGCCCGGCTACGAAGCGAGCTCCTGGTACGGCGTGCTCGCGCCGGCGGGGACGCCGCGGGAAATCGTCGTGAAACTGAACGCCGAGCTGGTGAAAGCGCTCGCACAGCCCGAAGTGAGGACGAGCCTGCTCGCGGAGGGCGCGGAGCCGATCGGCGGCACGCCGGAGCAATTCGCCGCCCACATCAGCTCGGAAAAGGAGCGCCTCGGCAAACTGATCCGGGAAGCGAAGATCCGTCTGGAATGAGCTCAAAGGCTGCCGATAACCGCTACACGCGCGGCATCGCTGAGTTCGTCTCCGGCCTTCGCTACGAAGCGATCCCGCGCGAAGTGCGCGAGCGCATCAAGCTCCTCGTCCTCGATTCGCTCGGCTGCGCGCTCTACGGAGCGCATCTCCCATGGTGCAGGATCCTGCAGCGCACGCTCAAGAAGCTGGACAGCTCCACCGCGTGCGGCGTGTGGGGAACCGCGCAACGGCTCTCGGCGCCGCACGCGGCGCTCGCAAACGGCACGCAGGTCCAGGGGTTCGAGCTGGACGACGTGCACCGGGAGGGCGTGCTGCACGTGGGCGCGGTGGTGCTGCCGGCGCTCGTCGCGGTCGCCGAGCTGCGCCGCGGCATGAGCGGACGCGAGTTTTTGACCGCCGCCGTCGCCGGCTACGAGGTCGGCCCGCGCGTGGGCCTGTGCATGGGGCAGGAGCACATCGGGCAGGGATGGCACTCGGGCGCGACGCTCGGCGTTTTCTCGGCGGGCGCCGGGGCGGCGCGCGGCCTCGCGCTCGACGCGGACAAGACGGTCCACGCGCTCGGCATCGCCGGCACGCAGGCGGCGGGGCTCATGGCGGCGCAGTACGGCGCGATGGTGAAGCGCATGCACGCGGGCCGCTCCTCGCAGAGCGGGCTCTACGGCGCGCTGCTCGCCGAAGGCGGCTTCACCGGGATCGCCGACGTGTTCGAGAGCGAATACGGCGGCTTCTGCACGACCTTTTCGCGCTCGCAGGATCGTTTCAAGCTCTCCGAGCTGACCGCGGGGTTCGGCAGCATCTGGCAGACGATGGGCGTCGCGCTGAAATTCTATTCCTGCGTCGGCAGCAACCATACCACGCTCGACGCGCTGCGCGAGATGCGCTCGGAGCGGGCGTTCGGCGCGAAGGACGTGAAAAAAATCATCGTGCACGCCTCGCAGGTGACCGTCGATCACGCCGGCTGGAAATACCGGCCGGAAAGCCTCGCCTCCGCGCAGATGAATCTTTCTTTCTGCGCGGCGACGCTCCTGCTCGAGGGCGATTGCTTCGTCGATCAGTTCAGCGACGCCGTCGTCGCCGATTCCCGGCGCATGGCGCTCGCCGAAAAGGTCGAAGTCCGTCCCGACCCGGAAATCAGCGCCAAGGGCGCGAAATACCGCCACAGCGTTCGGGTGGAAGTGATTCTCAACGACGGCAGCCGCTTGGAGCGCGCGGTGGAGACTCCACGCGGCAGCGAGCCGAATTTCGCGAGCGAGGCGCGGATCGTAGCGAAATTCGAGAAGCTCGCTGCGCACGCGCTCCCGCGGACCGCGCAATTGCGCGATGCGGTGCTCGGAATGGAGAAGCTGCGCGACGCGGCGCGTCTGGCACAGCTGATGACGGTCAGGAGGAAAAAATGAACCGAATCGCCGCCGGACTTCTTGCGCTGGGAATGTCTTTGCCGATGGCAGCCGCACTGGCTCAAACTCCGGGCAAGCCGATCCGCGTGATCGTTCCCTGGCCGGCGGGGGGCACGGTCGACGGTGTCGCGCGCGTCATCGGCCCGAGCTTCTCCTCCGGCCTCGGCCGCACACTCATCGTGGAGAACAAGGCGGGCGCGGGCGGCTCGATCGGGCAGGCGGAGGCCGCGAAGGCGCCGGCGGACGGGAACACCGTGCTGCTCGTGTTCAACACGCACGCGGTCAACCACTTGCTCTACAAGAACCTCGGCTACGATCCGTTCAAGTCCTTCGAGCACGTGAGCCTGCTCGTCACCTCGCCGCAGGTGCTCGCCGGCGCGACCAATTTCGCGCCGTCCACGGTTGCGGAACTGGTCGCGCATGCGAAAACCAATCCCGGCAAAGTGACCTACGCCACGGTGGGCGCAGGCAGTTCCAACCACCTGAACGCCTTGCTGCTTGCGAACCGCACCGGAATCGAAATGACCCACGTGCCCTACAAGGGCGGCGCGCCGATGATGATCGATCTGGCCGGCGGCCAGGTGAACGTGATGTTCGTCTCCGCTCCGCAGGCGATTCCGCAGGCGAAGGCCGGCCGCATCAAGGCCCTCGCGATCGGAGCCGTGCATCGCATCCCCCAGCTTCCGGATACGCCGACCGTCGCCGAGACGCTCCCGGGGTTCGCCGCGCAGTCCTGGGTGGGGATGCTCGTGCCGGCGGGGACGCCGAAGGAAATCGTCGGGCGGCTGCACGCGGAGGCGGCGAAGACGCTTGCCGGTCCCGAAGTGCGCGGCAAACTCGCAGGCCAGGGATTCGAGGTCGTCGGGAGCACGCCCGAGGAGTTCCTCGCCTTTGCCCGCGCCGAGTCGGAGAAGTGGGCGAAGGTGATCCGCGACTACCAGATCCGCGTGGAGTAATACAATAGCTGCGCTCTCACCGGGTGAGGAGGCCGAAATGCCACGCGACATGAAATGGACTCCGCAGGGCGTCGTTCCCGCGGTGCTGCTGCCTTTCCACGAGGACCTCTCGATCGACGAGCCGTCCTTCCGCGCGCACCTCTCGGACGTCGCCGCAGTCGAAGGGCTTTCGGCGATCGCCCTCAACGCGCATTCGACCGAAGTCGCCTCGTGCACGTTCGACGAGCAGAAGCGCGTCCTGGCGATTGCGAAAGACGAGATCGGCGGGCGGCTCCCGATCGTGAACGGCGTCTACGCGGAAGGCAGCCTCGGGGCGGCGCGCATCGCCAGGATGGCGGCGGAGGGCGGCGCGGCTGCGCTGCTCGTTTTCCCGCCCGGGCCTTTCGCGATGGGACAGCGTCCCGAGATGGCGGTCGAGCACTTCCGGCGCGTCGCCGACGCGGCGAACCTGCCGATCATCGCCTTTCAGTACCCGCCCGCGGGCGGCCAAGGCTATCCGCTGGCGACCCTATTGAAGATCATCGAGGCGGTGCCCGCGGTGCGCGCGATCAAGGACTGGTGCGCGAGCCCGCAGCTGCACGAGCGCCAGATCCGGACGCTGCAGTCGCTGAACCCTCCGGTGAACGTGCTCACTACGCACAGCTCGTGGCTGATGAGCTCGCTGGTCATGGGCTGCAGCGGGCTTCTCTCGGGCAGCGGGTCGGTGATCGCCGACCTCCAGGCGAAGCTTTTCCGCGCGGTGCGCGCGAACGACCTCGCCACCGCGAAGCAAATCAACGACCGCATCTGGCCGACGGCCGAGGCGTTCTACTCCGAGCCTTGGGTGGACATGCACAACCGCATGAAAGAGGCGCTCGTAATGATGGGCAAGCTTCCGCGCGCGGTCGTGCGCCCACCGCTCGTGAAGATTTCGCAAGCCGAGATCGAGCGCATCCGGGCGGCGCTCATCGCCGCGGGCCTGCTCGACCGGGCCGGCCGCTCGCTCCGCGCCGCATGAAAAACCGGGGACAGACCACGGTTTTTTCAACGTCCGCCCGGAAAGGGGGTCTGTCCCCGGTTTCATGAAGATCGAGTGCGTCCTGCAGTGCGCCAACCATCTGGGCGAAGGCCCGGTCTGGGACGTCGAGGAAGGCCGGCTCTACTGGGTCGACGGAACCGGCCGGCGCGTCGGCAAGCCGTCGATCTGGAGGCTCGATCCGCGCAGCGGCAAGACCGAGAACTGGGCGCTCGCCCGCGACGTCGGCGCGCTCGCGCTCAGGCGAAAAGGCGGCGCGGTGCTCGCGCTCGACGACGGCTTCCACTTCTTCGATTTCCGGAGCGGCAAGCTCGAAACCGTATCGCTGGTCGACGCCGGACAGCCGCGCACGCGCCTGAACGACGGCAAGTGCGACCGGAGCGGGCGCTTCTTCGCCGGCGGCATGGACGACAAGGAGGAGCTGAAAATCTGCGGGCTGTGGCGCCTCGATCCCGATCTCTCCGTCACCCTGGTGGATGACGGCATCATCTGCTCGAACGGCCCGTGCTGGAGCCCGGACGACCGCACGTTCTACTTTGCCGACACTTTCCAGGGCGAGATCTGGGCGTACGACTACGACCTCGCGGCCGGCACGCCCACGAACAGGCGGCTTTTCGCCTCGTTCAAGAACGATCCGGGCGTCGCCGACGGCTCGACCGTCGACGCCGAGGGCTGCCTGTGGAACGCGCAGCTCATCTCCGGAGACCTCGTGCGCTATGCGCCCGACGGCAGTGTCGAGCGGCGCATCGGGATGCCGGTCAGGAACATCACCAGCGTCGTCTTCGGCGGCGAGAAGCTCGACGAGATCTACGTCACCTCGATGGCGCGGGTGAAGCACCCGGCGGTGCACGAGCGGTTCGCGAAGGAGGCGAAGCCGCAGTTCCTCGCGGGGAGTCTCTTCCGCATCACCGGCCTTGGAATCCGCGGGGTTCCCGAACCGCGCTTCGCGGGATGAATCAGTCCGCCCGCAAGTTATTCTTGCGGATGATCTCCCCCCAGCTGGCGTAGTCGCGCCGCACGATGTCGTTGAAGGCGTCGCCGGACACGCCGGAAGGCTCGACGCCGAGTTCTCGGAAGCGGTTCGCCACCGCCGGGATCTGCAGTACCGAGCGAATGTCCGTGGCGAGCTTGTCGAGTACCGGCTTCGGAGTTCCGCCGGTGGTGAAGATCCCGTGCCAACCGGGAATGCCCAGTCCCGGAAACAAGGTGTCGAACGGAATCGCCCCAGGCAGCTGCTCGAGCGGCGTGCCGCCCGTGACCATGAGCGCGCGCAGCTTCCCCGCCTTCACGTGCGGCATCACGGCGACGGTCACGTCGAGCATCATCCCGGGCTCGCCCGAAAGCACCGCCTGGAGCGCCGGCGCTGCCCCCTTGTAGGGCACGTGGGTGAGGTTCATGTCCGTGGCGCTCTTCAGGAGCTCCACGTAGAGGTGCTGCCCGGAGCCGTTCCCGGCGCTCGCGTAGTTGAGCCGCCCCGGCTCCTTTTTCGCGCGGGCGATCAGCTCCTGGATCGAGCCGATGCCGGTCGCGGGATTGACGACGAAGGCGTAGGTGAGGAGCGTGGTCTGAGTCACGCCGACCAGATCCTTCAACACGTCGTAGGGCACTTTCTGCAGGTGCGGCAGCGTGACCAGCGGGGTCGAGCTGATGATCATCAGCACGTGGCCGTCGGGTGCGCTTCTCACGACGTATTCCGGGCCGGTGGTGCTGCCGGGCTTGTTCTCGACGATGACCGGATGTCCCCAGCGGTCCTGCAGTTCCTTTCCGATCAGCCGGCCTGCGATGTCGAGCGGTCCGCCCGGGGGAAACGGGACGACCAGACGCACCGGTTTCGAGGGAAATTCCTGCGCCGCCGCGCCTGCCGCGAGCGCGAGCACCCCAAAGAGAACTGCCGCGGTCCGCTTCATGATCCCTCCGCCGGAAGACTATCAGAGCCCGGCCTCCGGGGGAAAGCTCGCCGAGCCGCGGCTATAATTGCCCGAATCCGATTCCAGGGGGGAGATATGAGCCAGGCCCTTGCCGACGTCCGGTCCGGCGCGGTGACCGCCGGGCTCCACTACACCCTCGACACCGGCGTGAAACCGGTGAACGAGACCTTCGGCCCCAACAACATCCACCGCCGCGTTTCGGGCGAACATGAAGTGCGGCAGATGACGATCCGCGACGGCCGGCCGCTCGCGGACGAGTTCGACCTCGAGGTCACCGGCTTCGAGTTCGTGGATCACCCGACGCAGGTCCGCGACTTCTTCGACCCCGAGGAGCTGAAGCGCGTCTACTACCCCGAGGTCGAGGCGCTGGTGAAGAAAGTCTCGGGCGCCTCGCGCGTGGTCGTCTTCGATCACACGCTGCGCTCGGGCGACGAGGCCGAGCGCGAGGCGAAACTGGTGCGCGAGCCGGTGCTCAACGTACACAACGACTACACCGAGTGGTCCGGGCCGCAGCGGGTGCGCGACCTGCTGCCCGATGAGGCCGAAGCCCTGCTGCAGCGCCGTTTCGCCATCATCCAGGTGTGGCGCGCGACAAGCAAGCCGATCCAGTCCAATCCGCTCGCCATCGCCGACGCGCGCAGCCTCGCGCCCAAGGATCTGATCCGCGCCGAGCGCCGCTATCCGAACCGCGTGGGCGAGACCTACCGCGTCGGCTACAACCCGGAACACCGCTGGTTCTATTTCCCGCTGATGCGGCGCGACGAGGCGCTGGTATTCAAGGTGTACGATTCGGCCAAAGACGGCCGCGCGCGCTTCACCGCGCACAGCTCCTTCGACGATCCGACCACGCCTCCTGGCGCGCCGCCGCGCCAGAGCATCGAGGCCAGAACGCTTGCGTTCTTCGAATCCTAGACTGCCCTGATCGGCTTGAAGGCGACGCGCTTCGCGCGAGCCATGGCAGGATCGCCACGATCACAGGAGGGCGAGCAGCGAGTGTTCGACTTCCCTCAGTACCGGCAGCACGCGCGAGGTCGCGGCTTTCGTGGATTCGTTTCCCATCGCCAGGCTCACGCTGATCGCGCCGACGACTTCAGATGTGCGGCAGCGGATCGGCACCGCGATGCCGCGCATGCCTGGGTCGAGTTGCTGTTCCGTAATCGCGTAGCCGCGGCTTCTCGCCGTGGCGATCAGCTCGCGCACGCCTTCCACCGTGGTCACGGTATGGGGCGTGAAAGGAATGAAGACCCGGCCGGACAGCCAGCGCTCGACCTCTTCCTGCGGCCAGCATGAAAGCATGGCGATGCCGGCCACCGCAATATTCGCCTGCACCCGGGCGCCCAGCATGAACCCCACGTTTTGCACCTGGCGAGTGCCGCTGAGGGCGATGAACACGACGTCGTCCCCGTCCCGAACCGCAAAGTAGGCAGCCCCGCCCAGGACCGCGGTGAGTCGCTGCAGGAAGGGCTGAGCGATCCGGGCGACCTTGGCGGAATCGACGTAGGCCCATCCCAGCCGCAAAACGCGCGGGGTAAGCCAGAACAACTTGCCGTCGCTTTCCAAGTAGCCGAGGTGCTGCAAGGTCAGCAGATAGCGGCGCGCCGCGGCGCGCGTCATCCCAGTGCGCCGCGACGCCGTCGAAGGCGACAGCCTCGGGTGCGTTTCGTCGAAAGCCTCGATCAGGCGCAGGCCCCGGTCGAGGCCTGCGATCCGGTCGCGCTTATCCAAAGGGGATGATGAAGACATGAAAAAGGTGTGCGTTAATCGCGCACTTGTGGGCGATTATCGCGCACCTTCGCAATGACGACAATGTTTTCTCCTTTCTCATCTCTCTAGGATGGCCCGTCGGTTTCATCGGCATCCAAAAAGGGAGGGGATATGAGAACAAGCAGGATCAAGACGCTGGGCGCACTGGCGCTAACAGCGGCGGGCGCCGCCACGGCGCAAACGCCGCTCACCTACAGCAACAACGGCGCGAACGTCACCCTGTACGGCAACGTCGACTATTACCTGAACTACATGACGAGCAGCTCGGGCAGCAGGATCATCGCGCTGCAGGACGGCGCGTACCTGCGCACCCGGCTGGGATTGAGAGGCGACAAGGATCTCGGCAACGGCTACACCGGCAAGTTCGCTCTGGAGCAGGGCCTGAACGACACCTCGGGCGCCGCGGCCGATGCGACGCGCATGTTCGACCGCCAGCTCTGGGCGGGGCTCGCGACCCCGGTCGGCGAATTCCGGGTCGGGCGGCAGAATACCGCCATCTTCTACAAAGGCGGCTACGTCGACTACACCGCGCGGACCCTGGGTTCCGTGGTCAACGCTTTCGGAGTGCCTTCGCGCTACGACGCCGACCTCGCCTACCTCTCGCCCCGAATGGCCGGCTTCATGTTCGAAGCGCACTATTCGCTGCAAGGGGCGGCCGTGAACAACACCACGAATCAGGGCGTGTATCAGCTCGCCGTGGACTACGAAAATGGCCCGTTTCGCATCGGCTACGCCGGCATCGCGGGGAAAGCGCCCGTCGGCGCCGCGGTCGACAGGCCGGTCATGTATAGCAGCGGGTATGCGAACTACAACTACGGCGCGGGCAAGGTGTATCTCGTCTTCGTGCGGTCGAACAACAACGGCACCACGCCCGGCGCGCCGAGCGGGACGCTCAACAACGGCGGATCGCCCCTGAACAACGTAGGCAATTCGCTGGTGGCCGGCACCGACGCGGGCGCCAATACCTACTACAACATCTACCAGGTATCCGCCGACTACATGCTCGCTCCGAAAGTGCGGATCGGCGGCCTGTATGGGCGCATCAAGGACGACTCGGGAACCGGCAAGAACGCGGACGGCTGGAGCATCGGCAGCTTCTGGGACATCTTCAGGGACACCACCTTGTACGCCCTCGCCGACGAGTTGAGCAACGATCCCAACGCGGGCTTCCGCCCGTCCGGTTCGGCGGGTCTGACCAAGACCTTTACCGCCCCGGCCGACGTCAACGGTCAGAGGATCCGCGGCGCGCATGTCGGCTTCGTTTACAAATTCTGAGAAATAGGAACATGGGGCGCCGTCCTGCGGGGCGCCCCATGTCGCGTGGCCTCACGCCCGCATTCCTCAACGCGCCGGAGATTCCCGAGATTCGCTTTCGCGGCTCATCGCCGCGTCCAGTCGCCTATACTTCATGAAAGGAGGTTGAACATGGACTTCAAGATCGACCGCCGTTCGGCGCTCAAGGCAGGCGCGGCGCTTGCTGCCGCGTACGCGTTGCCTGCCGGAGCGCAGGCCAAACCCACCATGCGCTTCGCGGCAGTGTTCTCCGACAGGGACATCCGCGCGGACATGATACGGATGCTCGCGAAGGACATCGCGGGCGATTTCAACGTAGAGCCGTTCTTCAACGCGTCGCTCTTCAAGCAGGGCACGGAGCTGGTCGCCCTGCAGCGCGACAACCTCGAGCTGGGCAACATCGCGCCGCAGGACATCTCCAAGCAGATCCCGGCGTGGTCGATCCTCACCTCGGCGTACCTCTTCCGCGACGCCAATCACCTGGGCGCCTTCTGGGGGAGCGACCTGGGCGCGCAGTACAAGAAGCAGGCCGAGGAGCAGATGAAGATCAAGATCCTGGGGCCGACCTTCTTCGGCACCCGGCAGGTGGGCCTGAAGACGAAGAAAAAGATCAATACGCCCGCCGACATGGCCGGCATCAAGCTCAGGATGCCTCCCGGGGACGCGTGGCAGCTCCTCGGCCGCTCGCTCGGCGCGAATCCCACGCCGATGGCCTTCGCCGAGACCTACACCGGCCTGCAGACCGGCGCGGTCGACGGCCAGGACAACCCGCTGCCCAACGTCCAGGCGGTCAAGTTCTACGAAGTGATGTCGCAGATCGTGCTGACCTCGCACCTCATCGGCTACGACCTGCTCTCGGTCAACCTGAAGACCTGGAATTCGATGTCGCCGGCGCGGCAGAAGGCGTTTCAGGCCTCGGTGGACAAGGCGCTCGCCTGGAGCACGGCGGAGCACCTGAAGCGCGAGGCGGAGCTGGCTGAAACCTTCAGGACGCAGCATGGCCTCGAGATCTACACCCCGGACGTGAAGTCCTTCCGCGAGCATGCGCAGAAGATCTACCTGGCGTCCGACGAGGCGAAGGACTGGCCGAAGGGGATGCTCGAGAAGATCAACGCGCTGAAGTAAGGGCGTGGAAGTCCGCAAGCTCTGGCGCTGGCTCGCAGGCCAACCGAGGCGCCTCGCGGAGAACGTGCTCGCCGGTCTGCTCGGCGTCATGTTCTTCGCGTTCATGGTGCAGATCGTTTTCCGGTATTTCTTCAACCTCCCGACTGGCTGGACCATCGAGCTGACCGTCGTCACCTGGCTGTGGATGGTGCTTTGGGGCGCCGCCTTCGTGGTGAAAGAGAGCGAGGAGATCCGCATCGACCTCGTGACCTCCTTGGTCGGCCGGCGCGGCCGCCTTGTCATGGCGCTCGTGGTCAGCGTCGCGATCGTGATCCTGTACGCCATCTCTCTGCCGGCGTCCTTCAGCTACGTGAGCTTCATGAAGGTGGAGAAGTCCTCGTACCTCAAGATCCCCATGAACTGGCTGTACTCCATCTACATCTTCTTCCTCGTCGCGGTGATCGTGCGCTACCTCTGGATCCTGTCGCAGCTGCTGCGCGGCCGGGCGCCCGAGGAGTCCGACCCGACCAAGATCAGCTCCGCCCTGTGACGGTTTCCGTCGCCTTCCTCGTCGCGGTACTGGTGATCGTCAGCCTGAGCATGCTGGGCCTGCCGGTGGGACACGCCATGATCGGCGGCTCGGTGCTCTATCTCCTGATGGCCGGCCTCGACATGGGCACCGCCGCCGAGCAGTTGCTCAACGGCATGTATTCGAGCTTCCTGCTGCTCGCGATCCCCCTTTTCATCCTCGCCGCCGAGTTCATGAACAGCGGCGCCATCATGGAGCGGCTGCTGACCTTCTGCAACGCGCTCGTCGGGCGCTTCCGCGGCGGCATGGCGCACGTCAACGTCCTGCAAAGCGTGATCTTCACCGCCATGTCCGGCTCCGCCCTCGCGGACGCCGCGAGCTCGGGGAAGATCATGCAGACGATGATGACGAAGGATGGGCGCTACCCGCCCGCTTTCGCCGCGGCGCTGACGGCCGCTTCCGCGGTCCTGGGACCCGTCATCCCGCCCTCCATTCCGCTGGTGGTATTCGCGCTGATCTCGGACACCTCCATCGGCTACCTGCTGCTCGGCGGCATCATCCCCGGCCTGCTCATCGGCATCGCGCAGATGGCGCTGATCGCGATGGTCGCCAAGCGGAGGAATTTCCCGGTCGAGGCGCCCATTCCGCTGCGCGAGCTGCCGCGCATCACCCTGGAGACCTTTCCGGCGCTGCTGATGCCGGTGATCCTGCTCGTCTGCCTGTACAGCGGGGCGACCACGCCCACCGAGGCCGCCGCCGCCGCCGCCATGTACTCGCTGGCGGTGTCCGCCTTTCTCTACCGGACCATGAGCTGGCGCGACGCCTACCAAGCGCTGCTCGGCAGCGCGCGGGTCACCGCCTCGATCGGCATGCTCATCGCCGGCGCGATGGTCTTCAACTACGTCATCACCGTGGAGAACATCCCGAAGGCGCTCGCCGCGACGCTGAAGGCCTCCGAGCTCTCGCCGTTCATGTTCCTCCTGTTCGCCAACATCCTGCTCCTGATCCTGGGCTGCGTCCTGGAAGGAACGACGATCCTGCTCATCTTCGTCCCGGTCCTCATGCCCACCGCTCATGCGCTGGGCATCGACCCGGTGCACTTCGGCGTGATGGTGGTCGTCAACGTCATGATCGGCCTGTGCTCGCCGCCCTACGGCCTGCTGCTCCTGATGATGGTCAAGATCACGGGGGTGCCGCTCAAAGACATCGTGAAGGAAATGGTGCCGTTTCACATCTCCATGACCATCACGCTCTTCCTGATTACCTATGTGCCGTGGTTCACGCTCGTCGTGCCGCGGCTCCTGGGCTACAAGGGTTGAGACCCCTGATACCGCTCGTGGGAAGATGAAACCGGTGATGGACAAGCACGCCACTGTGGCGACGAAGAGCAAGTTCCTGGTCGGCCTGATCGGCGAGGGAATCCAAGCGTCGCTTTCCCCTGCGCTGCACGAGGAGGAAGCGAAGAGCCACGGACTCACCCTGCACTATCAGCTGATCGATCTCGCCCAGGACGGGTGCAGTGTTGCAGATCTTCCGCGGCTGATCGACTCGGCGGAGGCGGCGGGCTTCGACGGCCTCAACATCACGCACCCGTGCAAGCAGGCCGTACTGCCGCTGCTGACCGAGTTGTCCGAGGACGCGCGCGCCATCGGCGCCGTCAACACGGTCGTCTTCCGCGAAGGCAAGCGCAAAGGCTTCAACACCGATTGCTCGGGCTTCGCCATGTCTTTCGGACAGAAGCTGGGCGACGCGGCTCGGCGGCGCGTGGTGCTCCTCGGCGCAGGGGGTGCGGGTGCGGCCATCGCGCACGCCGCGATGAGCTTCGGAGTGGAGCAGCTCTTCATCGTCGATCGGGACCACGAGCGCGCCGAGATGCTGGCGCGCAGAGTCGCAGGAAACCACCCCGGCCAGGTGGTCGCGTCCGCCGATGAGCTCGCATCTGCGGTGAAACGCGCGGACGGCCTGATCCACGCCACTCCGACGGGAATGGCAGCTCATCCCGGTCTGGCGTTCGATCCGTCCCTGCTGCGGCCGGAAATGTGGGTCGCGGAGATCGTCTATTTCCCGCTGGAGACGGAACTTCTGCGTGCCGCCCGCAAGCGCGGCTGCCGCACCCTCGACGGCGGCGGTATGATGGTCTGGCAAGCGGTGGGGGCCTTTGAGCATTTCACGGGCATCAGGCCCGATGCTGCGCGCATGGAGACTCATTTCCTGAAGATGGTTTCGCGCGTCGGCAGCGCCGATACGCGGATTCCGGGCTGATCGTCGCGATGAGTCATACAGAAGCAACCGGGGATAACCGATGCGCATATTGGTTCTGCACGGGCCGAACCTGAACCTCCTGGGGCGGCGCGAGCCGCATATCTACGGGAAGGAGACGCTCGCGGATGTGAATGCCAGGCTCGAAACCCTGGCGCGTGAGCTCGGCACCGAGTTGGTGATCGTGCAGTCGAACCATGAGGGCGCCCTGATCGACACCCTTCATGCGAACATCGACAAGGCCGACGGTGCCATCATCAATCCCGCCGGAATCACCCACTACGGGGTTCCCCTCCACGACGCGATCGCCGCGATGCCTTTCCCGGTCATCGAGGTTCACTTGTCGAACCTGGCGGTAAGAGAGGAATGGCGCCATCGCTCGATGATCGCGCCGGTCGCGGTCGGCACGATCCAGGGACTGGGTTGGCGCTCCTACACGACCGCCCTTCGGGCGATCGTCGAAATCGCTCGAGAGAAAAGCAAAGGCTGATCGGTCGCGACCGGCGCCGGACGATAGGCATCCAGACACAGAGCGGAGGCCTTTGATGACCCCCCGAGAATCCAATCCCGAACCCAACAACCCGCTGGGGATCGACGGCATCGAGTTCATCGAGTACGCCACGTCGCAGCCGCAGGCGCTCGGGTCGGTGCTGCAATCCATGGGCTTTCTCCCCGTCGCCCGGCACCGGTCGCGCGAAGTCATGCTCTACCGCCAGGGCCCGATGAACCTGATCGTCAATTCGCACCCGGAGGCGCTTTCCGGGACGAGCGCGCCAGCGGCGACGCCGGAGCTGAAGGCGATCGCGCTGCGTGTGCGCGACGCGGCCTTCGCCTGGCGCCGCTCGCAGGATCTCGGCGCATGGGAGATGCCGACGCGGGCCTCGGCGATGGAGCTGAACATCCCGGGCATACACGGCGTGGGCGACAGCCTGATTTACTTCGTCGACCGCTACAAGGATTTTTCGATTTACGACGTGGACTTCGTGCCGCTGCCGGGCGCCGGGGCGAAACCGCCGGCTGTTGCCGGCCTGCACTATTTCGGCGTCGTGCAGGCCATCCTGAGCGAGCGCACCCGGGACTGGGTGGAGTTCTACGGGCAGCTCTTCGGCTTCACGGTGCTCCCTGAAGGAAAGTTCTTCGGCATCCTGCCCAAGGGCACTTTGCTGGAAAGCCCGTGCCACAAGTTCTATCTGCAGCTCATCGAGCCGCCGCCGGGCTCCGAAGATATCGTGTGGGAGGAGGGCCTGTTTCGCATCGGCCTGGGCGTGCCCGACGTGCGCGCCGCGGTTCGCCTCCTGAAGGAGCGAGGCGTGGTCTTCATCGACCACGGCGCGGTGCAGCCGAGCGACAAGGGTGCGCTGACGCAGGTCCATTTGGGGGGCGTCACCTTCGAGCTGGTGGTGAGCCATCTGCGGCCGGACGCATCGGCATGAACCAGGATCATTTCGGCATGGACACCATCACGCTCGCCGGGCCGCTGGAGGCGAAGCTGCGAGCCGTGCGCGAAGGCGGATTCACCCAGATCATGCTGGCGGCGCGCGACTTGGTCGAGCATCCGGGAGGCGAAGCGGCCGCGATCTCCGCGGTGCGCCGGAGCGGCCTGCGCGTGACCGGGTTCCAGGTACTGCGCGATTTCGAAGGACTGCCCGGCCACCTGCACGCCTACAAGCTCGACATCGCCAAGGCGATGCTCGGCATGTGCAGCGCATTGGGGTCGAAAGTCCTGCTGATGTGCTCGTCGACCTCCCCGAACGCAAGCGGCGATCCGGAGGTGCTCGCGCGTGACCTCTCCAAGCTCGCGACGCTCGCGGTGCCGCTCGGCATACGCATCGCCTACGAGGCGCTCTCCTGGGGCAAGCACGTCAACGAATTCCCGCAGGCCTGGGAGATCGTCGCGCGCGCCGATCGCGCCAACCTCGGCCTCGCGCTCGATTCCTTTCACATGCTTGCCGCCCGAACCGGTCTCGGCGACCTGGATCTCGTCGATCCGAAAAAAATATTCATCGTCCAGCTCGCCGACTTCATGTTCCAGGAATTGCATTCGCGCGAGGAGCGCATCGATACCGCGAGGCACTTCCGCGTGTTTCCCGGCGAAGGCGTGCACGGGGCGGAAGTGGCCGAGCTGGTGCGCCGGGTGGACGACATGGGCTATCGCGGCGACTACAGTTTCGAGGTGTTCAACGACGACTACGTCCAGCTGCCTGCTCCCCTCGTGGCGGCCCGCGCGCGGCAATCGGTCAAGCGGCTGACCGACCACGTGTCCCGCCGCAGCCTTCCGATGCGTCGAGTCATTCCGGCGCCGTAAGCGTTTCAGAGCTCAGACGTCCACGCCTTCGTCGGCGATGTAGTCGCGGATCACCGCCTCGATTCCGGGGTCGGCCTTGAAGCCGAGCGCGAGCGCACGCGGCGTTGCGAAGCGCACCGGCCAGGTCTTCACGATCGCATGGATGCGCGCGTCGAACTTCTGCGAAACACGCTTCGCGACATGGGACCCCGCGACCTTCCCCATGGCCGCGATCATCTCGGCGACCGTCACCGTGATCCCGGGCAGGTTGACCACGCGGTTCGAGCCCCATTTCGCCGCGGCAAGGTCGTGCGCGTGCATAAAGGCATCGACCACGCGCCGCGGCGAGAGCAGCCACACGCCGGTCTCGGGCGGGAGCGGGCATTCGTAGGCGATTCCGTTCAGGGGCTCGCGCACCACGGCGCTTGCGAACGAGGAGGCCGCGGCGTTTGCCTTTCCCGGGCGCACCACGACGGTCGGCAGGCGCAGCGACCTGCCGTCGACGTAGCCCTTTCTCGAGAAGTCGCTCACGAGATATTCGCTGATCACCTTCTGCGAACCGTAGGAAGTCTGCGGCGCGGGCGTGGTCGAGTCGTCGAGGATCTCGGGAAGCTCGCCACCGAAAGCGGCGACCGAGCTGGCAAAGACTAAGCGCGGCGGTCGCGCGGTCGCGTCGAAAATGCGTCGCGCCTGGTCGAGCACGTTGCGCATGCC
>Ga0180082_1000034_pt1 | contig 19161 bp, 17 predicted proteins | sample EasRiv660_16_10D_FD_121780 | JGI IMG/M metagenome (GOLD analysis project Ga0180082, IMG submission 121780) | Soil microbial communities from meander-bound floodplain in the East River, Colorado, USA - East River metaG ERMLT660_16_10D | ecosystem: Environmental > Terrestrial > Soil > Floodplain ...
AGGCCTCGGCGCAGCGCTCGGCGATGCGGAAGCGGCTGCGCGTGCTGACGAGCTGCGCGGGGGCTTCCTCGATCACTTTCTGGTGCCGCCGCTGCATCGAGCAGTCGCGCTCGCCCAGGTGGATCGCGTTGCGGAAGCGGTCGGCGAGCACCTGGAACTCGATGTGGCGCGGATCCTCCAGATACTTCTCCACGTAGACCGTGGGGTTGCCGAAGCTCGTTTGCGCCTCCGCCCGCGTGGTCTGCACCGCGGTCAGCAGCGCGGCCTCCGTGTGCACCACGCGCATGCCGCGGCCCCCGCCACCGCCTGCCGACTTGATGATCAGCGGGTAGCCGATCACGCGCGCGATCTTCACCACGTCGTTCGGCTCCTGCGGCAGCGCCTCGTCCACGCCTGGCACCACCGGCAGTCCCGCTTTTTTCTTCGCGTTCTTGGCGTTCACCTTGTCGCCCAGCAGGCGGATGGTCTCGGCCCTGGGGCCGATGAACACGAAGCCGCTCTGCACCACGCGCTCGGCGAAGTCGGCGTTCTCGGCGAGAAAGCCCCAGCCGGGGTGGATCGCCTCGGCGTCCGTCACCTCGGCGGCGCTGATGATGGCGGGGATGTTGAGGTAGCTCGCGCTCGAGGGTGCAGGCCCGATGCACACCGATTCGTCCGCCAGCTTGACGTACTTGGCGTCGCGGTCCGCCTCCGAGTGCACCACCACCGTCTTGATGCCGAGTTCGCGGCAGGCGCGCTGGACGCGCAGCGCGACCTCTCCGCGGTTGGCGATCAGGATCTTCTCGAACATCAGGAAAACGAGTGCTGGGTGTCGAGTGACAGAGGTCGAGTGTCGAGTGTCGAGCGCTGAGGGGGAAACGCCCTACTCCATTCTCGCCCCTCGACACTCATTACTCGTCACTCGTTACCCATTACCCGAGGATGAACAGCGGTTCTCCATACTCCACCGGCTGGCCGTTCTCCACCAGGATCGCCTTGACCGTGCCGTCCTGGTCAGCCTCGATCTCGTTCAAGAGCTTCATCGCCTCGATGATGCAGATGGTTTCGCCCGTCTTGACCGCCTGCCCCACTTCGACGAACGCCTTTGCCCCGGGCGCGGAGGAGCGGTAGAAGGTGCCAACCATGGGTGAGCGGATGACGTGACCCTCGGGCGACGGCGCGGCCTCGCCCCCCGCGGGCGCGGCGGGCACTCCGGCCGCAGCCGGGGTCGGGCCCGCTTGCGGCGGCCCCACGACGTGCGAGACGGCCGCCGCCTGCTGCGCCCCGGTCACACCGCGGCTGATACGGACCTTCTCCTCGCCCTCGGTGATCTCGAGTTCCGCGATGCCCGACTGCTGCACCAGGTCGATCAGCGTCTTAACCTTGCGCAGGTCCATGCCTACCCCTTGCCCGAGTACTGCAGGGCGAACTCCAGAGCCAGCTCGTAGCCCTTGGCGCCGAGCCCGCTGATGATCCCGACCGCAATGTCGGTGAAATAGGATTCCCGGCGGAACGATTCGCGCGCGAACACATTGGACAGATGCACTTCGACGAACGGGATGCCGACCGCCGCCAGCGCATCGCGCAGCGCCACGCTGGTATGGGTGTAGGCGGCGGGGTTGATGATGATGAAATCCACCCCCTCCCCGCGCGCCTGCTGGACGCGCTCCACCAGCTCCGACTCGGAGTTGCTCTGATAACTCGCAAGCCGGACCCTCCCCTCCTTGGCCCGCCGGGCAAGGCGCACGTTAATCGCCCTGAGCGTGTCCCTGCCGTAATGCTTGCTTTCACGGGACCCGAGGAGATTGAGGTTGGGGCCGTTGATGACCAGGATGTGCTTGGCGCGAACCATGGCTGTACTGTGACGGACTTCACGGCTCTACCGGCAGCTTCCGGCAGATCCGGATCATAAGTCGACAATAGCTGTGAGTTTGCAGAAAATGGGCGAACTTGTCCAGGGTTTCGACGAAGTTACTGTGGATTATTGCGGAAGTTACTCGCAAACCATGGCCGCCCCGGCGTCGATCCGAGATCTCAAAAAAGTCGGCGGAAGTTGGGCTAGGGCGGGCCCAGGTCACTGATAATCAAGGCATCTGGACGCGAACCCCGCCCAGAACTGACCGTGCGATTTAGACGAAGATACCGGGAGTAGGCTGCAAATAGGGCCAAGATATAGGCTAAAGCAAGGGCTGTATGATGCGTTCAAGCTTGGCTTCCTTGAGCCCCCCCTGTTCGCGGCTTACCAGATTGCCCTTCCGGTCGATTACCAGCGTGTAAGGCAATACCCCGGCCCGGTTGCCGGCCTGACGCAGCAGCTCAATCGTATCCAGCCCGCCCAGCAAGAGGGGATAGTTGATGCGAAATTCGATGGCAAATTCGGCCACCTTGTCCGGCTGGTCGATGGCAATGCCGACGAACTGCAGCCCCCGGCTCCCGTAGCGCTCCTGGAGCCTCACGAATCCCGGGATCTCCTCCCGGCACGGGGCGCACCAGGTCGCCCAGTAGTTGACCACCAGCACCTGGCCGCGCCATTGCTCGAGGCTCTGGGTACCGCCCTTGACGTCGGCGACCCGCGCGCTGAGCACCCGCTCGACGACCCCATCCGGGGCCATGGCCAGCCCGGCGCCGCTGCCACGCGACCACAGGTGATAGGCGACGCCTGCCGCGGCGGACAGGCCCGCCACGACAGCAAACAGCATGGCGGTGCGCGCCTTCATCGCCGGAAGCTCAACGCCTGGTCGAGCACCGCCACGAAGCGGTCGGCGGGCTGGAAGCCGATCACTCGCAGCCCCTGGATCTCGCGGCCTTCGCGGTCGAAGAAAACGATGCCCGGCGGGCCGAACAGGCGGAGGCGCCTGAGCAGCGCGGCGTGCTCGGCGTTGTTGGCGGTGACGTCGGCCTGCAACAACGTCATCTCGCGGAAGCGGGCCTGCACGCGCTCGTCGCTGAAGGTGTAACGCTCCATCTCCTTGCATGAGACGCACCAGTCGGCGTAGAAATCCAGCATCACTGTCCGTCCTGCGGCGGCCTGGATGCGGTCATCCAGTTCGGCGCTGTTGTTTATGCGCTGGAACGGCGCCTCGGACGGCGCGGTTCCGGAAGCCGTGACGCGCAGGCCCGCAAGCGGCTGCAGAATGTCGCGCCCGCCCGAGAGCGCGCCGACCAGGTAGGCGAGGCCTGCGACCAGCGCGATGATGCCCATTCCCTTGCTGAACCTCTGGAAGCCGTGAGCGCCGGCGGGCAGGGGATCGATGGCTCGCAGATAGATCGCGGTCAGCATCAACAGTGCAGCCCACAGGACCATCTGGACCGAAACGGGGATGAACGGCGAGACGAGGTAGATCGCCATCCCGAGCAGCACCGTGCCAAAGAAGCGTTTTACCGTTTCCATCCACGGCCCCGCCTTCGGCATCAACGCCCCGGCCGACGCGCCGACCGCGAGCAGCGGCACGCCCATGCCGAGCGCCATGGCAAACAACGCCGAGCCCCCCAGCACGACATCCCGGCTCTGGCCGATATAGAGCAGCGCGCCGGCCAGCGGGGCGGCCACGCACGGCCCGAGAATCAGCGCCGAAAGCACGCCCATTACGAACATGCCCGCGGTGTGGCCGCCATGGAATCGGTTGCTCACGTCGGCCAGCCGGCTTTGCAGCGCCACCGGGAGCTGCAACTCGTAGAAGCCAAACATGGCAAGTGCAAGGGCGACGAACACCGCGGCGAATGCGCCCAGCACCCATGGGTTCTGCAGCGCCATCGAGAGCATCGCCCCGGACAGCCCGGCCGCAACTCCCGCCACCGCGTAGGTCATCGCCATGCCCAGCACGTAGACGGCCGCGAGCAGGAAGCCCCTCGCCTTGGTGACCGGCTGGCCGGTCCCGATGATGACACCGGAGACGATCGGCACCATCGGCAGCACGCAGGGTGTAAACGAGAGCAGCAGCCCGAAACCGAAGAAGCTCGCGATCGCCAGCCAGAACCCGCCTTCGAATACACGCGCAACGCGCGCGTCATCCGCTCCCAGGCCCATCCCGAAAAGCACTCCGGACGCGGCATCGCTGGGCGTTGCGCCCGTGGACAGCGATGCCAACCTCAATTCGGCTTTCTGCTCGTGGGGCACATAGCACACGCCGATATCCGCGCAGCCCTGCGACACGGCTGCGAGCTGTATCGCCGGCACGCCCGTCTCACCGGGCTCGAACGGCAGCAAGATGCTGAGGCTGCCACGATAAGTCTCGACCTCGCCGAAGAATTCGTCGCGGTGCTTCTTGCCTGCCGGCAATTGCGGCTCACCGGGCTTCACGCCTGCGGGGCCGAGCGTGAAGCGGAACCGGTCCCGGTACATGTAGTAGCCGGGCGCGATCTGGTAGCTCACCTCGATCGAGCGCGCGTCCTTCAACCGCGCGGCGAAGCGGAACGCCTGGTCCGGCTCGAGCAGCTCCGGCTCCGCTGCACGAGCAAAGCCGCATAGCATCAATAGGACGAAAAGGGCTGGGCGCACTGTTGAACGGAGAACGGAGATTTGCAACCGCTTGGTCCCCTTGTCATGCCATGCCCGCTGTTTGCTGCACGACCCCGATTCGCGCGTCACCTCCGCTCGCTGAATGGATGCCATGCCGGGCATTGCATCAGCCGACGGAAATGCTGGTCTCGTCCGCCACCCACTGGAGGTAGTCGTCGCAACCGCGCGCGATTGGGACCGCGACAATTTCCGGAAGTTCATAGGGATGGAGCCCGCGGATCGCGTCCTCGACCTCGGCGTAGCGCGCCGCGCGGGTCTTGATCAGCACCGGCACCTCGCGGGCAGTTTCAAGGGTGCCTTTCCAGCGGTAGACCGACGTGCACTCCGAGAGCACGTTCACGCACGCCGCGAGCTTCTTCGCGACGAGTTCATTGGCGAGCTTGAGCGCCGCCTCGCGGTCCGGCAGATTGGTGAAGACGATGATGGCGTCATTCATGATAAGAACCGTGATTCGTGATTGATGAGCCGTGAGTCGACTGGATTCCGTCTTGCCGATTCACGAATCACGATTCACGAATCACGCCCCCCGCAATCATTCCGGAATCGAGCTCTCCGCTATTTCGCGCGGCCGCGAGGATTCCGTGGCGCACGCTGGGATAACGCAGCTCGAATCGCAACTCCTGCTTCAGGCGGCGGTTGACCAGGCGCCGCGATTCGTTCATGAACGAGCGCAGGTTCGCGGGCAACACCCGGTCGGCTTCCGCACGGGTCACGCGCGGCGGATGCGGCAGCCCGAAGCGATCGGCCACCAGGTCGAAGTAGTCGCCCATCCGGATCGGAGCGTCGTCGGCTGCGTTATACATGCGCCCCGGACCGCCGCGGCGCAGCGCCGCGACCACGATGCGCGCAAGATCGTCGGCGTGCACATGGTTGACATAGGCATCCTCCTCGGCAGTGAGCGCCGGCGTGCCGCGGGTAAGCCGCGCGAGCGGCAAGCGGTCCGCTGCGTAGATTCCCGGCACGCGCAGGATGGACACGCGCACGCCGCTGCGCCTGCCCCAGTCACGCAGCTGGCGCTCGGCGTCCGCCCTGCGCCGCGCGCGCTCCGTCTGCGGCCGCAGCGGGCGCGTCTCCGGCACCAGTTCTCCGCCACAGTCGCCGTAGACGCCGCTCGTGCTGATGTAGACAAAGTGCTGTGGTAGACTGCCGCCCTTCGCCAGCGCGGCGACCAGATGGGCGGTGCGCGTGTCGCGCGCGCCGCGGTCTGGCGGCGGCGCCAGGTGCGCCACGTCGTGAGCGAGTCCAGCGAGCGGCGCGAGCGAGGCGGGCTCGTCGAGGTCACCCGGTATCGGCGTCACGCCGAGCGCGCGCAGCAGCGCAAAGCGGCGCGGGTCGCGGGCGAGCGCGTAGATACGGTAGCGCCCCGCGAGCAGCGGGACCATGCGCTGGGCGATGTCGCCAAAGCCGATGATGAGCAGGCGCCTCATAACCCGATTTTAGCTTGAAGCGGGTCTGACCAGTCATAACTCACCAGTCGCGGACCACGCCTCGCCAGGCCGATATGCCCCACACCGTCACGATCCAGTCGAGCGGGCACGCGTTCACCGTCAACGATGGCGAGACCGTGCTCGCCGCCGCGCTGCGCGAAGGCATCGTCATCGCCTATGGCTGCCGTCACGGCGCGTGCGGCACCTGCAAGGGCCGGCTGCTGGAGGGGACCGTGAATTACGGCACCTACCAGGAGCACGCCATGTCCGAGGCGGAGAAGAGCGCCGGGATGGCGCTGTTCTGCCAGGCGAAGCCGCTTGCCGACCTCACGATCCAGTGCCGCGAGATCGGCGCCGCCGTGAAGGGCATCCAGATCAAGTTGCTGCCGGCCCGCGTGGTGAAGATGCAGCGCGCCGCGCCCGACGTCATGCTGCTCGATCTCAAGCTGCCGGCCCAAGAGCGGCTGCGGTTTCTCGCCGGCCAGTACATCGACCTCCTGCTGCAGGGCGGCATTCGCCGCAGCTTCTCCATGGCGAACGCGCCGCGCGACGACGGGTTCCTTCAGCTGCACCTCCGGGACTACGGCGGCCCGTTCAGCCAGCACGTCTTTGGCGTCATGAAGGAGAAGGACATCATTCGCTTCGAGGGCCCGTTCGGCACATTCTTCCTGCGCGAGGAAAGCGCGAAGCCCATTGTCCTCGTGGCGAGCGGCACCGGCTTCGCGCCGATCAAGGCGATCGTCGAGCACGCGCTCGCCACCGGCGTCGCGCGCCCGATGACGCTCTACTGGGGTTGCCGGGTGCGCTCTGATCTCTATATGCACGAGCTCGCCGAAACCTGGCACCGCGAAGGGAAACTGCGCTATGTGCCGGTGCTTTCGGAGGCGCCCGCCTCGGACAATTGGTCCGGGCGCACGGGGTTCGTGCATCGCGCCGTGATGGAGGACTTCCCCGATCTTTCCGGTCATCAGGTCTACGCCTGCGGCGCGCCGGTCATGGTGGAGGCGGCCCACCGCGACTTCACGTCAAAGTGCGGCCTTCCCGACGAAGAGTTCTTCTCCGACTCCTTTACTCCCGCCGCCGAGGCGTCAGGCTGACGCCAGGAACGCTTCCATGCCGAGCTCAGGCGCGAGCAAGTTCGCAGCACTGTCGATCGTCGCGGCGCTGGTGACCATTGCGCTCAAGGTGCTGGCGTGGTGGCTCACCGACTCGGTCGGGCTGCTCTCCGATGCCATCGAGGGAACGATCAACATCGTCGGCGCCACCGTCGCGCTGGCGATGATCAGCGTAGCCGCGCGCCCTCCAGACGAAGACCATGTTTTCGGCTACACCAAGGCCGAGTACTTCTCGAGCGGCCTGGAGGGCACGCTGATCCTGATCGCGGCCCTCGCCATTGGCTACGCCGCGGTTGACCGTCTCATCACGCCGCGCCCGCTCGAGCATGTCGGGCCCGGGCTGGTCGTCTCGGCAGGCGCCGCGCTCATCAATTACGTGGTCGCGCGCCGGCTCTACCAGGCCGGTCACCATTACCGGTCCATTGCGCTCGAGGCGGACGCCCGGCACCTCATGACCGACGTCTGGACCTCCGTTGGCGTCATCGTCGGCGTCGCCGCGGTATGGCTTACCGGCTGGGAGCGGCTCGATCCCCTGATCGCCCTGGCGGTGGCCGCCAACATCGTGTGGTCGGGTTACAAGCTGATGCAACGCTCGGTCCACGGCCTGCTCGACCGCGCGCTGCCGCCCGAGCGGATGCGAGCGCTGGACGGCGCGCTCGAGCGCTACCGCGCCCGTGGCATCGAGTTCCACGCGCTGCGCACGCGCCAGGCCGGAGCCCGCTCGTTCGTGACCCTGCACGTGCTGGTGCCGGCCGAGTGGACGGTTGCGCAGGGCCACAACCTGGCGCACGAGGTCGAATTGGATATTCGCGCGGCGCTCCCCGACGCGGCGGTGCTGACGCACGTGGAGCCGCTCGGCTACCCCGAGTCGTATCAGGACGCGGACTTCGACCGCTGAATCAGCCGCCAGGACACGCTTCTGGTCTTACGCGGGCCTCGGACCGGCGGCTGATTAGAAATCGACCTTTTGATTCTTGGCGTTTTTTGGTGGTTCAATCTTTTTCTTGTTGTTCTTGGCGTCCCTTCGACAAGCTCAGGACAGGCTTGGCGGCCAATTAAAGCGGGGTGCGACGGCGCCCCCCGGTCACGGCGTTGAGCTGCGCCAGCGCCAGCTCGAGGCTCTCGCGGTGGTGCCGCCGCGCCGCATCCGCATTCCCCAGCTTCTCCTGCAAGCGGGCGAGCGCTAGATGCGCAGTGTAGGTCGGCTCGATCGCGATGCTCGCCTCGAGGTAGCTCTGCGCCTTGCCCCACAAGCCCTGCTCGCCGCACAGGCGGCCCAGCGTCAGCAGCAGCGCCGCGTCTCCGGGATGCTTCGCGAGCCACGCTTCGGCACGCTCGATGCGCCGGACCGTGTCGCCGCCTTCGCACTCGGAGTAGAGCGCCACCAGATCGCTGTCCCAGTTCGCGTCCACGGCTTGCTCGATGATGCGGTGCGCGCGGCTGCTATCGTCGAGCGCGGCGAAGCTGCGGGCCGCCGCCGCCGCGACGCGCCGGTCGGCACGGTCGGATGACGGGATCCGGCCCCAGGCCTCCTCCAGCGCGCGGGCATCGAGCGCCTTGCGCTTGAGATTCTCGGCAAACGCGTAGCAGCGCAGCCGTTGCGCCTGCGACGCATCGAACACGTTGCGCTTGCGGAGATCCTCCGTGAGCGCCAGCACCTGTTCCCAGTTGCGCGCCTGCTGCTGAGCCTTGAGCTCGAGCCGCAGCGCCGCGGTGTGGCGGTGCGGCAACCGCTTGAGCATTTCGAGCGCTTCCTGGTGGCGATGCTGCTCGAGCAGCAGCTCGGCCGCGGTCACCACCCGCGCCGGCTCGCCGTCGGGGGCAGCGGCCGCCTGCTCAAGATAGGCGTCCCGTCGCTCGTATGCGCGCAATTCGTGAGCCGCGCGCGCCGCGAGCACCGCGGCCAGGCTGGAGTGCTCGCGCAGCTCGAGGGAGGCGGCCGCCGCCTTCTCGGCCCGGCCGTAGCGGCCCGCGAAATACTCATGCAGCGCTTCGAGCAGCGTCGCCCGCGACTGCTCCCGGCGCCGCGCGACCCGATACTCGCGCACCTGCCGCGGCAGGCGCAGCATGGCGGAAACGGCGCGCACCAGCGCGTAGCCGATGGCAAACCCGAGTGCGAGCAGGATCAGCAGCAGGTTGAGCGAGAGCTCGACGCGATACGGCGGCAGCGCCAGCAGCACATAGCCGGTGTTGTGGCTCGCCGCGAGCGTCAGGCCCACGGCCAGCGCCGCGATCGCAACGACCCACAGGAGCGTTCTCACTTCACCGCCCCGTCACCGCCGGCCGCGCTCGCGAGCGGCGCGCAGGTTGCGCATCGCCTCCAGCGTGGCGTTGATCTCCGGCACCGCGATCCCGACCTCGGCGTCGTGCAGGTTGCGCAGCATCGCCAGCGCGTGCTCGACGTTGCTGTTGCGCGTGTCGTAGTAGCGGTTGAGCCAGTCGCGCGCGGCCTTGAGGTCGGCTTTGTAGCTCGTCGCGTCGCGGGCAAGCAGCGCCAGGCGCGCACCGATCAGCCGCAGCCTTAAGTTTTCGCGCAGAAAGAAGGCCTGCGAGGGCGCGAGCAGGGCGGCGTCGGGCTGGTCCATTTGCTGCACGCGTATCAGCCCCCTCAATTCCGTCCACACATTGCTCCAGAAGCGCGTCCAGGGGTTGCCCTCGCCTGCCCCGGGCGCGGCGGCGGGCGGCTGCTCCGGCTGCGGCCGCATCTCCATCGCCAGCGGCAGCTTGTCCACCTGCGCGATCAGGGCGTCGAGCCGCGTGCTGATGGCGAGGGTGTCCACGTGCGGAGCCGCCTTCAGCCGCTCGATGTCACTGGCGACCGCCTTGCGCAAGGCCGTCAACTGCGGCCGGTCCATGCGCTGCAGGCGGGTGTCCGCCGTCTGCAACGCGATCAGCGCGGCCTTCACATTGCCGGCGAGGGCGAGTTGCTGGCTGGCGATGGCAAGCGACTGCTCGATCTCGGAGTAAGCCCATTCGTCGCGATTGCGCGAGAGCTCCTGGTAGAGCGCCTCCAGCGCGATCTGCCGGTTCTGCGATTCGGCGAGCCGGCTCTCCAGCACACCGAGCTTCACCTGTACGGCGGCCATCGCCTCGCGCGCCTGCTCGGCGACGAGCCGGCTGCCCCTGGCCTGGGCGTCGGCTTCCGCGAGTTTCGTCGCGGTTTCCTGGCGCAGCGCACCGCTCTCAGTGCGGCTGTCGTACCACTGCCATGCCGCGAAGGCCACGGCGAGCGCCGCGATCCACAGCGCCGGACCCGCATTGCGCAACAGCACGCCGCGTTTGGGCGCAGCGGACGATTGCGGAGATTCGGGCGCGGATTCGTTCACCAATCACCCTTCACCAATCACGTCCTCTTGAAATAATGGGCCAGCCCGGTCAGCAGCCCTTCGTCGCCAGGGCCGGTCACGATCACCTTGCGCACCTTGAGCCCATGCGCAGCCTCGGCAATCCGCGGGTGCGGCACGAACAGCGGCGTGTCGAGCAGCCGCTCGCGCCCGGCTGGCCCGACCATTTCGGCGAAGTTGCGCAGGCCTTCGCTGCTGGTAACCGTGATCGCGTCGATCCCCTTGCCCGACCAGACCTGCAGCAGGGGCGCCGCGTCGAGTTCGGGCTTGACGCGGCGGTAGCACTCCGCGTATTCCACCACTGCGCCGCGCTCGCGCAGCGTCTCGCCCAGCAGCTCGCGCCCGCCTTCGCCGCGGAAGATCACCACCCGCAGGCCGTTCACGGCCACAAGCACCGGCAAATCAAGAAGGCTCTCGCTATCGTAGCGGCCCTGCGGGGCAACAACGCCCGTTATTCCGAACCGCTCGAGCGCCCTCACGCTGGCGCCGCCCACGGTGGCGACCTGGAGCCGGCGCGGAAATTTGCGGCGGGCGCTGATCAGGTTCATCGCGCGCTCGACCGCATTGGGACTGACGAAAATGGCGAGGTCGTACTGGTCGAGGCGATCGACCAACCGTGTGACAGACCACGGGTCCTTGACGTCGCGAATCTCGATCGCAGGAAACAGGATCGGACGTCCGCCGGCATGCTTGATCAAATGCGCGAACGCCTGCGCCTGGTGCGCCGGCCGCGTCACCACGATACTTTTCCCCTTGAGCGGTTGATCTCTCATTGAAATTTCGGTTCTCTTGGCGTGCTTGGCGGTTCAATCGATGTTCCTGGTCTCTCCTGGCGGTTCAGGTTTGCAGCGCGGCCAGGATGTCCGCCGCGCCCTGCACCTTGAGCCCCTCCGCCAGCGTGGCGCCGAGTGCCTCCGGATCGTCCGCCGCCCCTTTCAGCTCGCCACTCACCATGCGTGAGCCGTCGGGCGCGGCGATGAATCCCCGCAAGCGGATGTTTTTGCCTTCCGTTTCCGCGTAGGCTCCGAGCGGGACGTTGCAGCTGCCCGACAGCGCACGCGAGAACGCGCGTTCCGCCCCCACGCAGCGCGCGGTGGCTGCATGGTTGAGGGCGGCGAGCAACTCGACCAGGTCGGACCGCCGGGTGAGGCATTGCAGGCCGAGCGCGCCCTGCCCCGGCGCCGGGAGACTCTCCGACGGCGTGAGCAGGCGCGTGATGCGGTCTTCCAGCCCCAGGCGCTTCAGCCCCGCGGCGGCAAGTATCACCGCCTCGTAATGGCCCTCGTCGAGCTTCCTCAATCTCGTGGTGACGTTGCCGCGCAGCGGCTCGATCCGCAAGGCGGGGTGGCGCGCCCGCAACTGGCATTCGCGGCGCAGGCTGGAGGTGCCGACCCGCCCGCCAACCGGCAACTCGGATAAGGCGGCGTAGCGGTTGGAAACGAACGCGTCGCGCGGGTCCTCGCGCTCGCTGATCGCGGCCAGCGCGAATTCGCGCGCAAGGGTCATCGGCAGGTCCTTCACCGAGTGCACGGCGATATCGGCGCGCCCGCTCGCCAGCGCTTCCTCGAGCTCCTTCACGAACAGGCCCTTGCCGCCGATCTTGGCGAGCGAAACGTCGAGCCGGCGGTCGCCCTCCGTGGTAAGACCGAGAATGCGGATCTCCGCGCGCGGGTATAACGCGGCGAGCCTCGACTCGACGTGGCGCGCTTGCCACATCGCCAGCGCCGATTCGCGCGAGGCAATCACAATTCGTTGCGGCAGCATTCCTGCGGTCATCTTGCGTCGCTCAGCCGGGGTCGCAACGAATAAAAAAAGCAGAATCGACAGAATTATTCAAGTTTAGGTCACTCCGTCCTTTTTATTCGGAAAAGCGCTAAGCTTTTCCGAATTCGCGCACGATGTGCTGCTGGCGGCGGCTCACCGCAATGCGCTCTTCCACTCCGTTCAACAGCACTTCCCAGTGCGCCTCACCGTCTTTCATGGCGCGCTCGAAGCCGCGCACCGCCGCGCGCGCCACCAGACAGTTGCGGTGCGCGCGCACGAAGCGCTCGCCAAATTCCTCCTCGAGCTTGGTCAGTGCCTCCTCGATCAGGTACTCGCGCGCCGCCGTCCGTACCGTCACATACTTGAGCTCGGCTTTGAGGAAAATCACGTCCTTGACCGGGATGAGATGAATCTTCCCGCGCTCCTGGACCGAGAGGTGCGTGCGCGCCGCGCGCGCGATCGCGCTCAACACCTCGGGCCGCGGCGCCGCCAGCGCGCGCGCCAGCGCCTCCTTCAGGCGCGCGAGCCGGATCGGCTTGAGCAGGTAGTCGACCGCATGCACCTCGAAGGCGCGAATCGCGTAAGCGTCGTAGGCGGTCGCAAACACCACCGCCGGCGGCCGCTCGAGCTTCTGCAGGTGCTGCGCGACCTCGATGCCGTCCATCTCCGGCATGCGTACGTCGAGCAGCACCACATCCGCCGGTTCGGCTGCGAGCAGCTCGATCGCCGCGGGGCCGCTCGCGGCCTCACCGGCGATGGAAAGGGGCAGCTCGACCGCGCAGTCGGCGAGCAGCTCTTTCAAGCGGGAGCGCGCCGGCGTCTCGTCGTCCACGATCACCACCCGCAACGGCCGTTTTTCTTCACTCACGGGTCGACTCACAAGTCACGATTCACGAACCACCGGCCTTGACGTACGGCATGACGATGCGCACCTCGTAGGTGTCAGCGCCTGCCCGGGTGGAGAGGCTCGCCTCGGCGTCGAAGTGGAGCGCGAGCCGCTCGCGGATGTTCGCGAGCGCCATGCGATTGCCGCCGTGGTGACCGCCGTCGGGGCGATACGGGTTGCGCAGCACCGCGCGCAGCTCATCGCGCACGGCGGCGATGTTGATGATGATCGTGCCGGGCTCGATGCGCGGCTCGATGCCGTGGTAGACCGCATTCTCCAGCAGCGGCTGCAGCAGGAGCGGCGGCACCAGGGCGTCGCGCGGCATGGCGTCGAGCTGCCACTCGACCTTGAGACGCTCGCCGAGCCTCAACTGCTCGAGACCAAGGTACTGGCGGCACAGGTCCAGCTCGCGCGTGAGCGGGGTCAGTTCCCGGTTGTCGGCCATCAGCACGCGGAACAACTCGGCCATGTCCTCGAGCGCGAGTTCCGCCCGCCGCGGGTCCTGGCGGATCAGCGAGAGCACCGCGTTAATGCTGTTGAACAGGAAATGGGGACGGATTCGCGCCTGCAGCGCCTGCAGCCGCGCCTCCGTGAGTGCCGGCGACAGAGCACGCCCGCGCAGCCCGAGGTAGGCGAGCAGCGCCACGGTGGCGAGCGCAACCAGCAGCAAGTAGCGTTCCAGCGGCGCGGCCGCATACCCGAGCAGGGTACGCCCCTCGAAATACAGCGCCGTGGTGAGCGCGAGTTCCAGTGCGACCACCGCCGTCGCGGCGAGCCAGTACGGCAGGCGACGCAATGCGCCGGAGAGCACCGCAAGCACCAGCAGGGAGAGCACCAGCAGCGGTTCGACCAGCGCGGCGATCTCGACGAACTCGCGCCATGCCGAGAGCAGGTCGGGACCCTTCACCAGCGCCGCCGCCGCCGCCGCCGCGTTGCCAGCGAGCAGGATGCGCAGCATGATGCCGAGGTTGCGGAAGTTCGGCAGGGCGCCCGAGTAAGCGTTTTGATTTATACTGCGCGCCATGTTTGAATTCTAGCAGGCCGCATGTCCGCCAACGACAAGACCAGGAACCAACCGTGGTCGGGACGGTTCGCCGAGCCCACGACCGAGCTCGTGCAGCGCTTTACCGCCTCAGTGTCTTTCGACCGGCGGCTTGCCGAATTCGACATCGAGGCCTCCATCGCCCATTCCCGCATGCTGCATGCAGTCGGGATCATCGGCAACACTGATCTCGCGGCGATCGAGATGGGGCTCGCGCAGATCCGCTCCGAGATCCGCGCCGGCGCATTTCCATGGTCGGAGGCGCATGAGGACGTGCATTTCAACATCGAACGGCGCCTGATCGAGCTCGCCGGCGAGCCCGGCAAGCGGTTGCACACCGCGCGCTCTCGCAACGACCAGGTTGCGACCGACATGCGCCTCTACCTGCGCACCGCGATCGACCAGGCGCTCTTCCTCATCAGGAACCTGCAGCGCGCCCTGCTCGACCTCGCCGATGACCACGCCGAGACGGTGATGCCGGGCTACACGCATCTGCAGGTCGCGCAGCCGGTTTCCTTTGGCCATCACCTCATGGCGTACTTCGAGATGCTCGCGCGCGACGCGCAGCGCTTCGCCGACTGCCGCAAGCGCGTGAACCGCCTGCCGCTGGGCGCGGCCGCGCTTGCCGGCACTTCGTTCCCGATCGACCGCCAGATGGTGGCCAAGGAGCTCGGCTTCGACGGCGTGTGCGAGAACTCGATCGACGCCGTCTCCGACCGCGACTTCGCGATCGAATTTTGCGCCGGCGCCGCGCTGGCAATGACGCACCTCTCGCGCTTCTGCGAGGAGCTCGTCCTCTGGGCCAACCCGCGCTTCGGCTTCGTCGAGATCGCCGACGGGTTCTGCACCGGCTCCTCGATCATGCCGCAGAAGAGAAACCCGGACGTGGCGGAGCTGATCCGTGGCAAGACCGGGCGCGTCAACGGCCACCTGGTGGCGCTGCTCACGCTCATGAAAGGGCAGCCTCTCGCCTACAACCGCGACAATCAGGAGGACAAGGAACCACTGTTCGACACGGTGGACACCCTGACGGCGTGCCTCGCCGTGTTCACGGAAATGCTCGGCGGCATCAAGGTCAATCGCGAGGCGATGGCGGCCGCCGCGCGGCAGGGACACGCTACCGCCACCGATCTCGCCGAGTACCTGGCACGCAAGGGCGTGCCGTTCCGCGAGGCGCACGAGGCCGTCGCGCAGGCGGTGCGCTTCGCCGAGTCGCGCGGTTGCGACTTGGCGGAGCTTAAGCTCTTCGAGCTGCAGCGCTTCTCCTCCGTGATCACCGAGGAGGTGTACAGCACGCTCTCGCTCGAGGGATCGCTGAAGAGCCGCAGCCATCTTGGCGGCACGGCGCCGGTCCGCGTAAAGGCGGCGATTGCGAAAGCGCGCAAATCGCTCGGCTGAAACTTAGCCGCAGATAGACGCTGATAAGAATCTAGGGCCAAGACGGCATACGGCGGTCTGGATTCTTGCTTACCGCTGCATCGGCGTCCATCGGCGGCTCCATTCGGGTTTTTGCATGGATCCCTGGCGGGACATCGAGCGCTCGATACGCCTGGCATCAGGCGCGCCCTTCACTATCGAATCGCGTGCCAGATCAGGAGGCGGATGTATCAACGAATGCCACGTCATTCGCGGACGAGGGCGCGCCTTTTTCGTAAAGCTCAACACCCCGGAAAGAGCGGAAATGTTTTCCGCTGAAGCGGCCGGGTTGCATGAGATTGCGCGCACGAAGACCATCCGTGTTCCAGAACCCGTTTGCCACGGCGCGTCCCCGGCCGCTTGCTGGCTGGTGCTCGAGCACCTCGAGCTGCGGCCGGGTGACGACAGGAGCATGGCTCAACTGGGGCGCAACCTTGCACGCATGCACCGCGTGACGGCTGCGCGCTACGGCTGGCGCCGTGATAACACCATCGGCGCGACGCCGCAGGTCAATACCCGGTCAGGCGACTGGATCGCGTTCTGGCGCGAGCGCAGGCTCGGCTACCAATTGAAGCTCGCAGGATCCAGGGGCCACAGCGGCCGTCTGGTCGCGGACGGCGAGCGTCTGCTCGCAGCGCTTCCCTCGTTCTTTCACGGCCACACACCGCCGCCCTCGCTACTGCACGGCGATCTGTGGTCAGGAAACGCCGCGTTGGAAGCAGGCGGCGACCCGGTGATCTACGATCCCGCGGTCTATTACGGCGACCGCGAGGCCGACCTCGCGATGACCGAGTTGTTCGGCGGCTTTCCGGCGTCCTTCTACGAAGCTTACGGCGCGGAATATCCGCTCGATGCGGGATACGAGACGCGCAAGCACCTCTACAACCTCTATCACGTGCTCAACCACTTGAACCTCTTCGGTGGCGGCTACGTCGCGAGAGCGGAACGGATAATTGAGCAGCTGCTGGCAGCCGCATAGCAACTGAGTGATTAGGTGATTTAGTGATTGAGTAACAGCCTCTGCGCAATCACCTAGTCACTTAGTCGCTCGGAGGAGCGGTGCTGCCGCGCACTACCAGCTCAACCGGGAGTTCGGTGCGCTGCTCGACCGGCCGCCCGGCCAGCCGCGCCAGCAGGTGCTGCCCCGCGAACGTGCCGAGCTCCGCCGTCGGGAAATGCACGGTGGTGAGCGCCGGTGTCACCACCGCCGCCATCTCCAGGTCATCGAACCCGGTCAGCGAGATCTCGCGCGGCACGGCAAGCCGCTGCGCATTGCACTCGGCCAGCGCGCCGATCGCCAGCACGTCGTTGCCGCAGACCACGGCGGTGGGACGCGGAGTCCCCCGCAGGACCTCGCGCAATCCCTCGCGCCCCGCCATCAGCGTGTACGGCTTTTCGACGAGGCGCCCGGGGCCGAGCGCGATGCCGCGCGCGGCGAGTGCCTGCCGCACGCCGTCCAGCCGCTCCGCGGCGCGCTCGTTGCCGCTGGTGATGCCTGAGATCATGGCGAACTCGCGGTGGCCGAGGTCGAGCAGGTGGCGCGCGATGCGGACCGCCGCGGCGCGGTTGTCGAAACCGACGCAGGGGTGCCGCCCGGCTGCGTCGAGCGCCCAGGTGAGCACGTACGGGATCTGGTGCGTGTCGATCATGTGCAGCACGCTCGGATGGTGCGTGGTGCCGAGCAACACCAGCCCGTCCACGCCACGCTCGATCAGGGCGCGCGTCACGCGCGCCTCCACCTCGACGTCAAACTCATGGCTCGCGAGGAGCAGCGTGTAGCCCGCGTCGTCGAGGGTCTTCTGGAGGGCGTGAACGGTATTGGCGAAGATCGCATTGTCGAGGGTGGGGATCACGGCGCCGATGGTGTGGGTGCGGCGCGAGGCGAGCGCGCGCGCCGCGCCGTGCGCGACGTAGCCGAGCGCCTGCACCGCCTGCCGGATGCGCGCGGCGGTGGCCGCTTTGACCTTGTCCGGCTGCATCAGCGCGCGCGATACAGTGGCGGTAGAGACGCGCGCGAGGCGCGCCACGTCGGCAAGCTTGGCGGACCTACGGGCGGAGCCCGGATTCACGCTGGCAAGGCCCCCCAGTTAGCGCTCACTTACCAAAAAAGCCGGCGCGGGGCCGGCTCTTTTTTCCTTTCGGATCAGGAGCCTGTCAGCGGGGCTCACGCGCGTTGAACCTGCGGTACTTGGGCAGCAGCCGCCGCGGCTTGCGGAACGCGTCGCGGCGGAATGGCTCGCCCAGTTCCTGAGTGAGCATGATCTCGACCACCGACGGCTTGCCCGAGCGCAGCGCCGCCTTGAGCGCATCGGAGACCTCGTCCTCGTGCTCCACGCGGTAGCCCTCCGCCCCCATCACCCGCGCCACCTCCGAGAAGTCCGGATTGGCAAGGTTGGTGCCGACGAAGCGGTTGTCGAAATAGTCGATCTGGTTTTTCTTCTCCGCGCCCCACTGGCCGTTGTTGAACACTACCGCCACCGCCGGGATCTTCTCTTTTACCGCCGTCATCACCTCGGCGAGGCTCATGCCCCAGGCGCCGTCGCCGACGTAAGCGATCGCCGGTCGGTCCGGGCGCGCGACCTTGGCGCCGAGCGCCGTGGGATAGGCGTAGCCGCAGTTGCCCCAGCTCATCGCCGCGAGGAAGGATAGCGGCTGCTCGAACCTGAGATAGCTGTTCGCGACCGAGCACACATTGCCGATGTCGGTGGAGACCATGGCGTTCCGCGGCAGCGCCTTGGCGAGCTGGGCGAGCGCACGGCGCGGGCCGATCTGGCCCTTCTTGTTGGGCGAGTGCCAGGTCGCGAGTTCCGCGGCCCACGCCTCCTTCTCCCGTTGCACGTCCACGAGCCGCGCCTTGTCGGGTTTTCTCGCCCCGCGCGCCTTCAAGCGCTTCAGCAGTTCCTGTGCCGCGAGCCTCGCGTCGCCCTGGATCGCGAGCGAGACCTTCTTCACCAGCCCCAACGTGCGATGGTCGGTGTCGACCTGGATGATCTTCGCCTCCTTCGGCCAGTAGTCGATGCCGTGCTGCGGCAGCGTGCCGAAGGGTCCGAGGCGCGTGCCCAGCGCGAGCACGACGTCGGCGCGCGAGATGATGCGCATCGCCGCTTTCGAGCCTTGATACCCGAGCGGACCGCAGGCAAGCGAGTGGGCCGCCGGAAACGAATCGTTGTGGAGGTAAGAATTCACCACCGGCGCGGTGAGGTGCTCGGCAAGCGCCTTCACCTCCTCGACGCCGTCAGCCATCACGATCCCGCCGCCCGAAAGGATGACGGGATACTTGGCCTCGGAGAGCATCTTCGCCGCCTTGTCGAGCGAGTTCGACCCGCCCGCCGCGCGCTCGATGACGAGCGGCGGCAGGATCTCGTAATCGCCTTCGCCGTAGAAATAGTCGCGCGGGATGTTGACCTGCACCGGCCCGCGCTCGTGCAGCGCGACGGTGAAGGCTCGGTGCATCAGCTCCGCCATGCGCAGCGGCGAATTCACGTGCACTTGCCACTTCGTGATCTTCGAGAAAATCGGCATCTGCTCCGTTTCCTGGAAGCCGCCGTGGCCCGCCGTGAGACTCCCCGACTCGGGAGTCACCACCACCATCGGCGTGTGCGCCCAGTAGGCCGCCGCCACCGCGGTCACGAAGTTGGTGATGCCGGGGCCGTTCTGCGCGATGCACAC
>Ga0180082_1000035_pt1 | contig 19109 bp, 15 predicted proteins | sample EasRiv660_16_10D_FD_121780 | JGI IMG/M metagenome (GOLD analysis project Ga0180082, IMG submission 121780) | Soil microbial communities from meander-bound floodplain in the East River, Colorado, USA - East River metaG ERMLT660_16_10D | ecosystem: Environmental > Terrestrial > Soil > Floodplain ...
AGCAGTGCCGTATCTGCGGAAACGACAAGCTCCTCGAGGTTCTCGATCTCGGTGTGCAGGCTCTTACCGGGGTTTTCCCTGCGACTCGGGAGCAGGGAGTGACCGAAGGGCCGCTCAAGCTCGTCAAATGCATCGAGGAGGCCAGTTGCTGCGGACTGCTACAGCTCGCTCATTCTTACGATCATGACGAGATGTACGGGACCAACTATGGGTACCGGTCCGGCCTCAATCAGAGCATGATCAGCCATCTCCACGAAAAGATCCAAAAAATACTCGGGCTCGCCGATTTGTCCGGAAATCCAGTCGCCTTGGACATAGGGAGCAACGACGGCACCACCTTGCGCGCCTATTCCGCCACGCGCTGCGACCTCATCGGCATCGACCCGACGGCCGAAAAATTCCGCCGATACTACCCCGACAAAGCCACGGTCGTTCCGGAGATTTTCTCCGCAGCGACTTACATGAAGGCCACGCAGGGGCGCAAAGCCAGGATCGTGACCTCGTTTTCGATGTTTTACGATCTCGAAGACCCTCTCGCATTCATGAGAGAAGTGGTCGAAATACTCGAGGACAACGGCTTGTGGGTATTCGAGCAGAGCTACATGCCCTTGATGCTCGAACGGAATTCCTACGATACCGTTTGCCACGAGCACCTGGAGTACTACGCGCTCACCCAGGTCAAGTGGATGTCGGATCGAGTCGGACTGCGGATCGTCGATGTGGAATTCAACGAGATCAATGGAGGCAGCTTTTCCGTGGCGGTGGCGAAGATTTCCTCGAATTACCCTGAGTTCCCGGGATTGCAGAAGCTGCTGGACGGGGAAAAGGAAGCCGGCCTTGAAGGTCCGGAGCCGTACCGTGCATTCGCCGCCCGCGCCGCAGCCAGCCGGGAAGAATTGCGCGCGTTTTTTTCTCGGGCGAAGGCCGGCGGGCAGCGCGTCGCCGGTCTGGGGGCTTCGACCAAGGGCAACGTACTGCTTCAGTATTGCGGTTTATCGGTCCGCGAGCTCTACGCGATCGGGGAAGTGAACGAGGACAAATTCGGCTGCTTCACGCCGGGCTCGCTGATCCCGATTCGACCTGAAAAAGAGCTGTTCGCCGACGAACCGGATTTTTTTCTGGTTCTGCCTTGGCACTTTCGGGAGTTTTTTCTTCGCAAATACAAACCGAAGAAAGCCTCACTTGTATTTCCGCTTCCCAAACTGGAAGTGGTGCCCAGTTCAGGTTGAGACGGTTGGAAAGTCGGCTGACTACCCCGGGCGGTGCGCGGTCAAACATGGATTCTTCAAGTATCGATGTCCTGCTCGCCACTTACAATGGAGCGCGCTATCTCCGGCCCCAGATCGAATCCATCCTGAATCAGGAGGACGTATCGTTCCGGATTCTCGTTCGAGACGATGGATCGGTGGACGAGACGCCAGCCGTTATCGAGCACTACAGGCGTTTGAGGCCGGATCGCATCATTTGCCTGAGCGGCTCGGACCATCTTGGAGCGGTCGGAAACTTCGCCTGTCTTCTTCGTGAAGCAAAGGCCCCGTACGCCGCGCTAAGCGACCAGGACGACGTGTGGGCACCGCACAAGTTGCGCACTTTGCTGAGCGTGATGCGCGGCTTGGAGAGCCGCCACGGCGTCGGCACTCCCCTTCTGGTGCACAGCGATCTCACGGTCGTCGACGAAACGCTTCTTGAGCGGCATTCTTCATTCTGGCGCTATTCGGGCTTTGATCCCAGAGATACGAGTTTGGCGCGATTGTTGGTCAAGAATACGGTCACCGGATGCGCGTCGCTGGTCAATCGAGCGCTGATCGAGCTTGCCCTGCCCATACCGCAGGCAGCTCTTGTGCATGACTATTGGCTTGCGCTGGTGGCCGGCGCTGCCGGACATTTCGGCATCGTTGAAGAGCCCCTTGTGGCTTATCGTCAACACGCACGCAACGCCATTGGAGCCCGACCTTATCACTGGAGATCCATTGTCGAGCGTCTTGCGGTCGGGTTCGCACTCTGGGATATGGGCGCGCTGCGCCGGCAGGCGGCGGCTCTTTCCGAGCGCTGCCATGCTTCAATTGCGCCCGAATACCGTACCTTGATCGAGGACTTCGTCAATTTGCCCGCGAGAAATTGGCTCGGCCGAAGACGGATTCTCCTCCGCCACGGCATCCTCATGCCGGGCTTGATGCGCAATTTGGCTCTGTTGTTCTGTGTCAGGCTGGGTCGCTAGGCGCGACCGGGGATCCTCATGCCCGACAAGATTCTCGGTTCGTCTTCGAGCTGATGACGGCGTCAGGCAACCCCGGCGGGAGGGAGATTCCAGCCCTCATATCGGTTTCTATCGTGAGCCACGGCCACGCCCAGCTCGCTGCGCAACTCTTCGATGACCTGCGCGTGCACAAGCCGACGGGAATCGAAGTGATCCTCACCCTCAACATCGAGGAGGCACTGCCATTCGATCCCGGCTCCTTTCCTTTTTCCGTCAAAACGATCCGAAATGCGAGTCCACGAGGCTTTGCGGCCAATCACAACGCTGCATTCGAGCTTGCCGGCGGAAACTTCTTCTGTGTGCTGAATCCCGACATTCGCGTGACTTCGGATCCCTTCTTGGCCCTGGTCAGGGAGCTAGGGAACCCCGCCGTCGGCGCGGTCGCTCCCCTGATTCTCGACTCCGATGGCGCGATTGAAGACAGCGCCCGTCCGTTTCCGACCCTTTCAAGCCTGGTTTGCAAGGCATTCGGGGCGGAGCCGAAGCGATATTACGAAATCGGCGTGAAAAGCATCTCCCCGGATTGGGTAGGCGGCATGTTCATGTTGCTTCGAAGGGACGCTTTTGCCGCGGTGGGTGGATTCGACGCCCGCTATCACCTGTATTACGAGGATGTGGATCTCTGTGCCCGCCTCAGGCTGGCAGGTTACGACATCCGGCTTGTCCCGAGCGCCTCCGCCGTGCATCTCGCACGACGCCAAAGCCGGCGGAACATCAGATATTTGCTTTGGCACCTGCGCAGCATGATTCGCTACATTCTTTCCGGAACGCGGCGCAAGGTCCAGAAGGCAGGAGCACGCTAAAGTGCCGGGGCCTGCTCCTCAGGTCCGGTGATACCGGTCCTCGAAACGTACGATGTCATCCTCGCCCAGGTAGGTCCCCGACTGGACTTCGATGAGGAAAAGCGGCACCTTTCCCACGTTTTCGAGCCGATGCTTGGTCTCGACCGGGATATAGGTGGATTCATTTTCCGACAGAAGCTTTACCTCGTCGCCTCGTGTCACTCTCGCGGTACCCGACACCACCACCCAGTGCTCCGCCCGATGGTGATGCATCTGCAGCGAGAGCGCTTCGCCGGGTTTGACCATGATGCGCTTGACCTGAAAGCGCTCGCCTGCATCGATGCTCTCGTAGTAGCCCCAGGGCCGATAGACCCGGCTGTGTGAAACATGCTCGGTCCGCGCCTCCCGGTCGAGCGTCTCGACCACTTCCTTGACCTCCTGCGAGCGCGACTTGTCGGCCACGAGGACCGCGTCGTCGGTCTCTACGATCACGAGGTCACGCACGCCCAGCGCCGCGACCATGCGGTGTTCGGCGCGAATATAGCAGCCGCTTGCTTCGCGCAGGTCCACGTCGCCGCGCACGACGTTGCCGCCCGCATCCTTGTCTGCGGCTTCCCAAAGCGCCGTCCACGAGCCGACATCGCTCCAGCCGATGTCGGCCTGGACCATTGCGCTCGCAGAGGTGCGCTCCATCACGGCATAGTCGATGGAGTCCGACGGACAGGCGGTGAATGCAGTCGAATCCAGCCGCAAAAAATCGAGGTCGCGCTTGCCCGCCTCCCACGCCGCCTTTGCTGCGGCCAGAATCTCGGGGCGGAAGCGCTGCAGCTCCTCGAGAAAGCGTCTGGGCTGGAGCGCGAACATTCCGCTGTTCCAGAAAAACCGGTCGCTCGAAAGATAGCGCCGCGCCGTCTCGAGGTCGGGCTTTTCCACGAAGCGCCGCACGCGGAAGCTGCGCTCGCTTCCTCGAACCGGGTCGCCGCGCTCGATGTAACCGTACCCCGTGACCGGCCCCCGCGGCGTGATGCCGAAAGTGACGAGCGAACCGGCCGCGGCGAGGGGAAGCGCCGTGGCGATTGCCGCGTGAAACGCCGGCAGGTTCCGGATCAGATGATCGGAGGGCAACACGAGCATGCAGGCGTTGGGGTGGCGACTCTGGACGTGAAGCGCCACGACCGCGACCGCCGGTGCCGTATTACGACCGACAGGTTCCAGGATCTGAACCTCGGGCTTCACCCCGATTTCCCGCATCTGCTCCGCGACGAGAAACCGGTGCTCGTCGTTCGAGACGACAATGGGTGCACAGGCGCCGTCGACACCTTGCAGCCGCAACAACGTGTCCTGAAGCAGGGTTCGTTCGGTAACAAGAGGCAGGAATTGCTTCGGCAGAAGCCGCCGCGACATGGGCCAGAGGCGGCTGCCCGATCCGCCGCAAAGAATTACGGGGTAGAAGGAGATTCCCACTCGCGCGGCCTTGCTTTCCGATAAAGCGCGTATTGTAGTGGCACCTGCTCCCTGCAGATAGGGGCTTGATAGAATCCCGTGTCGCTCTGAAAAGGGAACGTGGCACCTTTCCCTGCAGTTCAACATGCGCATTCTCGTCACCGGTGCATCGGGCTTCGTCGGCACCGCCCTTTGCCGCGAGCTGCTCGCGCGCGGCCACACCGTCCACGCCGCGGTCAGGCGGCTCTCCCCGCCGGGTGCGGTTCCGCCCGACTTGCATCAGATCCTCATCCCGGATATCGCTGCCGAATTCGATCGACGCGCGCTCGTCGACGGCGTGGGCACCGTCGTCCACCTTGCCGCGATCGCACACCGATCAAACCCCGTCGAGGGGGAATTGCGGCGCGTCAATTGCGATGCGGCGGTCAGGCTCGCCGAGGCCGCTGCCGGACTGGTTCAGCGCTTTATCTTCTTGAGTTCGGCGAAAGTGCACGGCGAGGATTCGGGCGGCGGGACGTACGCCGAAGAAGACGCGCCCGATCCGGAGGACTCCTACGGCCGCTCCAAACTCCAAGCCGAGCAGGCCTTGACTGAAACAGGCGCCCGAAACGGCATGGAGCTGGTGATCATCCGACCGCCCCTCGTGTACGGGCCCGGGGTCAAGGCCAATTTTCTGCGTTTGCTCGGCTGGATCGATTCGGGCCTGCCCCTGCCCTTCGCGAGCGTGCGCAATCGCCGCAGCCTGATCTACCTGGGCAATCTGGTCGACGCAATCGCGCGCTGCGCGGAGCACCCCGCGGCGCGCGGACCCTTTCTGGTGAGCGACGAGGAGACGGTTTCAACCCCCGAGCTGGTGTCGCGCATCGCCCGGGCGCTCGAGCGCCCGGCAAGGCTCTTTCCCGCGCCTCCGGCGCTTTTGCGCGTCGCCGGGATGATCGCAGGCCGTCGCGACGAAATCCGGCGCTTGACCGGCAATCTCGCGATCGACTCCTCCAGGGCGCGCCGGCTGCTCGATTGGCGTCCCCCCTATACGCTCGATGCGGGCCTGGCCGAAACCGCTCGCTGGTTCAGAGCTGCGCGCGGCTGAGAGTCTTCGGAACACGCTAAAATGCGCCCCGTGTTCCCCCGAGCGGACTAGGTGAGTGGCGATCCCGGAAATCGCCCCCGTTTCGCCGATCGCCTCGGCGCTCGTGACGCTGCTCCTCATCGTGTGGATGCTGAGGGCGCAGGACCGATTTCCGCTGGATGTGCCCAACCCACGCTCGCTACACGTCCGTCCCGTGCCGCGCTCGGGCGGCATCGCCATGATGGCGGGTGTTTTTTCCGGATTCGCGATGCTGCAGACCCCGCTCGTGGTCGTGCTCCCCGCCGCCGCGCTCGTCGCACTTTCGCATTTCGACGATGTTCACGGCCTGCCGATTTCGGTCCGTCTGGGCGCCCAGTCTGCCGCTGCGGCCGGGTTCGCCGTCGGCGCCCTCCCTGCGATAGCGCTCCCCTTGCTCGTCCTGATCGTGATCGGCATCCTATGGATGACAAATCTCTACAACTTCATGGACGGCTCCGACGGGCTCGCCGGCGGCATGACGGTCACAGGCTTTGCATTCCTGGGAGCCGGCGCCTGGATGAGCGGCGATGACGTCCTGCTGATCGAGTGCCTTACTGTGGCAGCCGCCGGCGCCGCGTTTCTGCCATTCAATTTTTCTCCCGCGCGGCTCTTCATGGGCGATGCCGGGTCCGTCTCGATCGGTTTCCTCGCGGCAGTCTTGTCTCTCTCGGGTTGGCGCGACGGCGACTGGCCGTTGTGGTTTCCGGTGGCGGTTTTCTCGCCTTTCATAGTCGATGCGACTCTGACTCTGCTCAAGCGGGCGTGTGCCGGAGAGCGCATCTGGGAGGCGCACAACAAGCACTACTATCAGCGCCTCGTGCGAATGGGCTGGGGCCATCGCATGACGGCCCTCGCCGAATACGCACTGATGCTCGCCTGCGGAACGATCGCGCTTTGGGCGTTGCGCGAGCCGCCCACCCTGCAGTTGTGCGCCCTCATCGGCCTTGTCGCGCTCTACGCAACGCTGGCGCTGTGGGCGGACTACGCGTGGCGGCGCCGCGAAAACAAATCCATTGAATCCGCTTAAGCCCAGTTACCGCGCCGCACTTGCTTTTGCGCACGACGTGCTGGCTTCGGCCGTTTGCTGGGTGCTTGCGTTCTGGCTGCGTTTCAACCTCGAAACCCCCGAGGAGTTTCTCCCCGCGCTTGCCGCGGCGGTAACGGCGGCCGTTCCCCTGCACGCGTTGATATTCTGGTCGCTCGGCCTGTATCGGGGCAGCTGGCGCTATGCGAGCCTGCCCGACCTGAAACGCATAGCGTTCGCTTGCCTGATCGGAGCGGTCGCGGTGCCCGCACTGCTTGCGTTCTTTCGCGCCGATGTCAACGTGCCGCGGTCCACTTTCGTCCTCGCGCCTTTTCTGCTTGCCGCGATCATGTCGGGCAGCCGGATCGCCTATCGCGCCTGGAAGGAACGCGCCCTGTACGGCCACATCCACCTCACCGGCGAACCGGTGCTCGTGATCGGTGCCGGCGACATCACCGTCAATCTGCTGCGGGAGATGGAGCGCTCGAGCCAGTGGCGCGCAGTCGGTATCCTCGAAGATGACCCGGCTTGGCATGGGCAGGTACTTCTGGGTGTGAAGGTCCTGGGAGGACTCAGCGAGGTCGGCCGCTGGGCGCAGCAGTTGGAATCCCGCCATGCGATCATCTCGCTGCCGGCTTCGTCGGCGGGCGTGCGCAGACGCGCCGCGGAGCTCGCCGGTGTCGCGGGGCTGACGGTCCTCACCGTGCCTTCTTACGACGACCTGCTGTCGGGCAAGGTCACGGTATCGCAGGTCCGCCGCATCGAGCTGGAAGACCTGCTCGGCCGCGACCAGGTGGTGCTCGACGATCGCGGTCTGCATCAACTGCTTACCGGCAGGGTGGTGATGGTCACGGGTGCCGGCGGCTCAATCGGCTCCGAGCTTGCCCGCCAGATCGCGAAATTCGAGCCGGCGCGCCTCGTTCTGTTCGAACTGAACGAGTACGCCCTGTACTGCATCGAGCAGGAATTCCTGACGAGGAAGGCCCCCGTCGCGTCCATTATCGGCGACGTGCGCAATCCCGATCGCCTGGAGGCGGTTTTTTCCCGGTTCAAACCGGAAGTCGTGTTCCACGCCGCCGCCTACAAGCACGTGCCGCTCATGGAGATCGACAACGCCTGGGAGGCGGCGCAGAACAACGTTCTCGGGACGCTGCGCCTGGCGAGGGCCGCGCGCGATCACGGCGTGGAAAAATTCGTCCTCATCTCGACCGACAAGGCGGTGAACCCGACCAACGTCATGGGAGCCACCAAGCGTTTGTCCGAGGAAGTCTGCCAGGCTCTGCAGCGCCCGGATGGCACATGCTTGGTCGTGGTCCGTTTCGGGAACGTGCTCGGCAGCACCGGCAGCGTGATCCCCAAGTTCCGCGAGCAGATCGCCCGGGGCGGCCCCCTGACGGTGACCCACCCGGAGGTCACGCGCTACTTCATGTCGATTCCCGAAGCCGCACAGCTGGTATTGCAGGCGGGTCTCATGGGGAAAGGCGGGGAGATCTTCGTTCTGGAAATGGGCGAACCGGTCAGGATCGTCGATCTCGCGCGCGACATGATCCGGCTGTCCGGATTCAGCGAGGAAGACATCAGAATCGAGATGACCGGCCTGCGCCCGGGCGAGAAACTCTACGAGGAACTGCTCTCGGATCGCGAGAGCACGCTGCCTACCCCGCACCCGAAACTGCGCATCGCCCAAGCGGGCGCCTCGCGCAGCGAAGCCTGGCTCGCCGAACTCGAAACCTGGATTTCGCAGCCGCGCTCACCGGGTGATGATGAGGTCAAACGGGAGCTCGCCAGGCGGGTACCCGAGTACAAGCCGGCCGCGGCAAGCGACTTGAACGAGGCTCAGGAAAAAGGCTGAGGAAGCGGCCGGGCGCGCAGGAGACGCTCGAGTCCCGCCATGGCTTGCTCGACGCTCAGGTCCTTGAGATCGCGGCTCACCGGCTGCAGCAGCTCGTGCGGCGTTTGCCAGGGCCGCCAGCGTTCAGGCGGTGAGTCGCCGAAAAAACACAGGATCGGCTTGCCGAGCGCCGCGGCGAGATGCATCGCCCCACCGTCGGCGCACACCACATAGTCGCAGAGCGACAGCGCCGCGATCAGCCGCGAAAGCGCCTCGGTCGGCCAGGGCAACATGGGAACCTCGGGGCAGCTCTTCACCACCGCGCGGGCCCTGCCGTCGTCGCCCGGATGCTTCGGATTGTCGGGCTCGCCGGGGGCCCATAGCAGCAGAATTCGCACGGCATGCCGCTTTGCGATCGCACGAATCAGCGCCGCGAAGTTTTCTGGCGACCACTGCTGGCTCCTTCTCCGCGCGCTGATGTGCACCCCGATGACAGGGGTGCCTGGCGCTATGCGGGCAAGAGCTTGTTCGACCTCGCGGCGCTCGCCGGGATCGGGAAATACCCGTGTGGAGGGCGGCGAACCCTTGACGCCGAGGGCCTTGAGCAGGCCGTATACCTGCTCTACTTCGTGTGTCTTCGCCTCTCGATCATACGGGAGGGCAATGTCGAGGCGGAAGTGAGCCTCGCCGGGCTCGGTATACCCGAGCACGTGCCGTGCGCCGACCATCCGGGCGAGACGCAGCGAGCGCAGGGCAAACCCCGGAGTGGCAAGGATGGCGTAGTCGAACTCTTCCCTTCGCAGGGCCAGAATCAGCCGAAGGCGATCGACATAGACCGAGACGGCGGAGCGCGCCTCGCCGCGGTGTTTTCCCTTTTCGTAAGCGTGGACTGCGTCCACGGCGGGGTTCCCGGCCAGAACGGCCTCGTTATACGTGTTCACCAGCGCCGCGATATGTCCGCCGGGATAGCGTTCGCGCAGCGCGGCGATGAGCGGCGTGGTGCAGACCAGGTCACCGATGTTGTCACGGCGGATTACCAGGATACGCGGGCGCGCGTCCCGTTCTGCCGGGTTCGGGGAAGCCGGTGCGATCATGATGGTGCGGCGACCCTTCCGGGGCCGGCGCTTGCCAGCGCTTCCAGCCACGTCCGCACGCGCTCGACGAAGGCGTCCTCGGAAAACCGCGCCAGATGCGCCTTCGCGGAATCCTTGTCGAAGCGGAACCCGACTTCCAGCAGAAGCTTCAGCGCGTTCTCGAAACCGGCGCCCCCATCTTGGCGCGGATCGCGGTAGCGCAGGCCCGTTGCCCCGTGCATCACCGTTTCGTCGAACGGCGGTGCGTCGGGCGCGAGCACCGGCGTCCCGCAGGCTTGCGCTTCGATGACGTTGAGGCCGAGCGCTTCTTTTTCGGGCAGCCCGGTCAGCAGGAAATCGATGCTCCGGTAGACCGCGCCGACGTCCTGCTGCTGGCCCCAGAAGCGCGCCTTCTTGTGGATCGGCCGAAGCGCGCGATCGAGATCGCGTACCGAGGCAAAACCTCCGCTCCCGAAGATTTCGAGTTGCACCCCGGAATGGCGGGCGAAGACCGGAGCGAGATATGCAAATAACAGCGGAAATTGCTTGATCGGGGTGATGCGGGACACGATCCCCAAACTCAGCCCCGGGCGCCGTGTGTACGGTCTATCAGGCAGGAAGTGCCGCCACAACGGCTCCAGGACTCCCAGAGTGCGGTCGCGAAACTTGCGCCGATCCCAGTCGTAACGCGAGCGGGCGCGCAGCGGTCCCGAATCCGCCCCGAATCTTTCCAGCTGTGCCGCGGCGTACAAAGGGTGCGGATAGACGTGATCGATTCCCGCGGCGCGCAGGCTCGCGATCACGTGCCGCGACCCCGCCAGCACCAAATCAAACGGGACGAGCGGTCGGGGATCGCGTCCATAGAGCGGCATGTGCGCAAAGGCGATCGTGAAGTGCCCTTGTGCGCGCAGTTCGCTGACCACTGCCTCCGGGGCAAGGGTGTGAAAGACCAGCCGACAGGGTGGCTGGCCGCGCAGGAAATCGGGCAGCTCCTCGGGGCTGCCGAGCGACTCGACGCGGACATTCGCAAGTCGGAGAGAGGACCATGCTCGGGCGCGCGGATCGACGAACACCGTGGTGGCTATCCCTAGCCTCTTGAGCGCAGCCGAGAAGGACACGGTGAAGACTTCACCCCCACCCAAACCGCGCTGCAGGTTGATTTGATGAACCGGCGGCAACGTGGTCAAGGTTGGGGAGAGACTCGGTCAGCCTGCGCCCCGGCCGCACGATGACCCAGCCAGAGCCCGAACAGAAGGACGCTGAGAATCCCGTGCTCGTGGTGGAGCGTCGTGTTGAAAAAACCTACGACGACGGTGATCAACCACCCGGCGAGGGCTGCACCGAAAAGCGCCCAATCCAGAGGAGGGTCGGGCCCTCGAGGAACGCCTTTCAGCAGCGCCCCACCCCAAGCGAGAAGGACGGCGACCAAGACGCCCAAACCGGCCACGCCGCGCTCGGCAAGGGCCGTGACGTATAGGCTGTGGCCGTGCGGCGCCACTCCTTCGGCCGTCGGCCGGATCGCCCGGTCGCGGGTCTTGTTCCAGTCTTGCAGCTGTTCCGGGGTCACATGGCCGAAGTTCCCCATTCCCACCCCGAGGACCGGAAACTGACGCCACTCGATCAGGGCATCGGACCATATCTTGTCGCGGAAGGCGAGCGTGATTCCTCTTTCAGTCCTGTCGATGGCCTTGTCCAGGACCCCTGGAAGCGCGGCGAGTACGATGGCAATTCCGAGCAGCGCGAGTAACACGCCCTTCAATGCGTCTATGCGCCTGCGAACACCGAGCGCCGCGACAAGAACGAGCACAAAAAGCACTGTGACGCCCACGGCTGCCCGGCTCTCCGTAACGAACACCGAAACAATCAGCGCCGCGACGGCAAGACCGAGCGTCATCCTGCCTGCGATCCGGATTCGGGCCCAGTACGCAAGCAGCAGGCTGAGGGCTGTTCCAAAGACAATCCCCATGTAGATGGCACTATGGTTGACGTGGCCGACCGAGTTGAGGCCCAAGGTCCCGTGGGTTCCTGCACCGTACACGCGCCAGTGTCCCCATAGGAGCGCAATCAACGTGGCGGCGATGACGGTGCCCAGGATCCACAGGAGCGCTCGCTCGTCGTAGCGCGATCGCTTGAGGAGCCATAGCACCGACCCATAACGCAGGAGATCGTTCGCTTCCCTCCATTCGTCCTGGCGAATGCCGGCGAAGGCCGCAACCAGATACCCGGAAGCAATCCACAGCGCTATGAAGCTGTCCCAACGGTCCCAGGCTCCGCCCCATTCGCGCGCGCGAAACCGGTTGTACAACCAGGTGAGGACGTAGCCAAGCCAGCAAAGGTTCTTCGGAGCCTCGAAAAGCGGCAAGAAAAATACAAGGCCGGTCAACCAGAGGAATTCGAAAGGGTAGCGCAGCTCGGACCTGAGGTTCGACAGGCCAAGCCGCAGAGAATGGGCATCCATCCGCGCTAGCGTGAGGGTCCGTAGAGATAAGGATTGAAGGCAGGGTCGTTGTACATCTTGAACTGCCGATACACCTTGAATCGCGCCCGGCCCGCCAGGCAATCGCCGAGCAGGGCATCGAAACAGGCAGCGAGGTCTGTCCGTTGCTCGACCAGGCGAGCGAGTCGCATGCGGCTGGTTTCGACGTGCGCCTGAGTGGCGTCGGTGCGCTCAGCCTGAATCCGCATGTGGAAGACCTTGAGAGCGAGGATGGAAAGACGGTCGGTCATCGATCCCACGCTCTCGGAATGCAAACGGACCTCGGCGCAGAGTTCCACCTCCGCCAGCTGGGAAAGCAAGCCTTCGTCTATTTTCTCGATCGAATCGTTACGCTGCTGGTTGAAGGCATCGATGCTGCGCTTGTTGGCAGCGATCGCTGCGTCCGGCACGTTCCGCCGCCGCGCCTGGTCTTCTTCCTTCCAGAGCCGGCAATTGCATCGATGGTTGTGCTCGATATGCAACCAGACTCCCTGTGCCTGTACTGCCGGACTTTCGGCAGTCCAATCGGGCTGCGCAAGCCAACCGTCGTGAAACGTCAGGATCTCGCGGGAGCCGGGAATCATGTCCATAGTCTATCCCAGCAGTTCCCGACACCTCGCCACAACCGATTCGGTTTCGATTGCGTGCATGCAGGCCGGCACAGGACACTCTCTCAGCGTGCGCTGGCAGCGCCGTACCCAGCTCACTTTGCGCTTGAAGACCTCTTGCTGATCGCGGCAAGGAAAATCGGCAATGGTCATCGCTCGGAAGGGATGGTTTCGCCAGAAACGCCCGGGTCCGTGCAACGCCGGCGTGCCGGGCCCGTAAAGAACGACGCTCGGGGTGCGCGCGAGCCTGGCGAGGTGACTCACCCCGCTGTCGAGGCAGACCAGCAGGCGCGCGCGTTCGAGCAGGCGCCACAACTGAGGGAGATCGAGCATCCCTGCGTACGAACGATGGCGCCGTTCCGGATCGATCGCCTCGACCATGCGCTCCTCTCCGGGGCCCGCGCACCACGCGACCTCCAGCCCCATGCCCTTGAGCGCGTCGGCCAACTTCAGCCACTTATGCGGCTGCCAATGCCTCAAGGGTGAGCTTGCATCGATATTGAGCACCGCGTAGTCGCGTTGCGGCAGCTCGAACGGCGCTGACTCGGGGCGAGGCCAGTCGCCGGGCCCGAACACTGCATCATCTTGCTCGCCGGCAAGCAGCGCATACATGTCGGGAAGCGCGGTCGGCTCCGCGGGCATGGGAACCCGCTCGTCGGCGAGCCGATTCTTCCAACCGGGGCGGTCGTCCGCGAACGCGATCACCCAACGCGATCCGATCGCGTGCGCGAGCATCGCATAGCGGTTGTCCCCGGGCACGAGGGCGAGATCGAACGGATCCAGCTTGAGCAGTTGCCTCGCCGACCCGGAGTCGCGGGAATCGTAGGCCAGCGTCAGTACGCCGTAGGGCCGGGGAGCGTACAAGGAGAGCTGTCCGCGGGACACCGTCATGACGATTTCCGCGTCCGGATGGCGGCGCCTCAGGCGGGCAAGCAACGGGGTCAGCATCAGCGTATCCCCGAGCAGCAATCGGTGCGCAACGAGAATCCGGCGCGGATGGATCGGTTTGTGACGTCTTCCCGAAAGCAGGCGCTTCAGCACGCCGCGCGGCACGACTTCCAGCCGTGACGGCAATCGACTAGGCATGCGCAACATCGCGAAACACGCGTTCCATCCGATCGAGCATCGTTTCCACGCCGAGATTCGCGGCACAGTAGAGGCGCGCCGCATTCCCCAGTCGGATGCGAAGCTCCGCATCGCCGAGCGCTCTTTCCAGCCCGCGTTGAAGGTCGACCACGTCTTGCGCCTTGACGACGATCGCGGTCATCCCGTCGCGGGCAATTTCACCGATGCTGCCGGCAGCGGTCGTGACGCACGGCAAGGCGCATAGCATGGCCTGGACCAATGCCTGCGGAACCCCCTCGTTGGCATAGGACGGAAGCGCGAACACGTCCAGCGAGTGCAACCACGGCAATACATCGTCCTGATTTCCGACCAGCCACACCCGGTCGCCGACGCCGAGCTCGCGAATCTTCGATTCGATGTTCTCTCGCTGCGGCCCATCGCCGACGATGACCAGTCCTACGTCGCCTGGCAGCGGTCGCAGAGCCTCGACCAGATGGCGATGGCCCTTCCAGCTCCGCAGCGTCGCCACGATGCCGACGAGACGGCGCTCCAAAGGAAGGCCGGTCGAGCGCCGCGCGGCGTCGCGCGCACCCGGGGCGAAATGCACCGAGTCGATTCCCGTCGGGACCGAAGTGATGCGCTCGGGTGGAATGCCGTTGTCGCGGACCAGCTGCATGCGCAGGTTTTCTCCCGTGGTAACGATGTGCCGCGTCGCACTGCGATACAGCCATCGGCTGGGCAGGTTGTTCGGGATCGAAGCGGATATGTGTCGCGTGCGCACCAGCGCCGGGGCCCGCGCCAGGGTCGCACAAGCGAGCGCCGCAAGCCAGCTGTCGGTCGAACTGTGGCTGTTGATGACATCCACGCGGTGAGTTTGCAGCCATCGCCGCACTGCGAGAACTCCGCCCGGACCTTTCCTGGCAATCGGCAGCGCTTCCAGGGGCAAACCCCGCTTGAGCGCAGCCTCGTAGATCCGCGCCTCGCGCGGCGCGACAATCGCGACTTCGTGGCCGCGCGCCGACATTCCGCGCGCTTCGTCGAGAATCCTGATTTCCTGGCCGCCCCATCCGCATGAAGATTCCGTATGGAGAATTTTCATATGCGTTGTTCGGGACCAGCACAGAGCGCACCCCGGACGCCCATCTAGCCGGACGCTTCCCGCGAGTACTGCAGGCGATAGAGCTTCGCGTATATCCCGGAGGCGGCGAGGAGCTCGGCGTGCCTTCCGGTCTCGGAGACACGGCCCGCGTCCAGCACGACGATGCGGTCGGCCCGCTCTATGGTGGAGAGCCGATGTGCGATCACGAGCGTTGCGCGGCCTTTCATGAGCGTTTCGAGCGCCTCCTGGATGTGGCGCTCGGATTCGCTGTCGAGGGCGGAGGTCGCCTCGTCCAGAATCAGCACCGGCGAGTTCTTGAGGAATGCGCGCGCGATGGCGAGCCGCTGCCGCTGCCCGCCCGAAAGTCGCACGCCGTTCTCGCCGATCACGGTATCGAGCCCTTCTGTCATTTCGCCGATGAACTGCATTGCGTGCGCCGCTTCGGCGGCCTGAACGATGTCGGCCTCGCTCGTTCCCGCGAGGCGACCATAGGCGATGTTCGCGGCGACCGTATCGTTGAAGAGCACGATATCCTGGCTCACCAGCGCGATGTTCGCGCGCAGGCTCCCGAGCCTGAGGGTCGCGATGTCGACGCCATCGAGCAGGATTTGTCCGGAATCAGGAGCGTAGAAGCGCGGCAGCAGATTGGCGAGCGTGGTCTTGCCTGCGCCGGAGGCCCCGACCAGCGCAACGGTCTCGCCCGCTTCGATCGAAAACGACACCCGATCCACGGCCGGGTGTGCGCCTCCAGGATAGCTGAACCCGACGGATCTGAATTCGACTTTGCCCTTCGCGCGGCCGATCTCGCGCGTCCCGGTATCGGATTCGGGCCGCTCGTCGATCAGGTGAAACACGCTCTCCGCCGCGGCGAGCCCTCGCTGCAGGGTCTGGTTCACTCCGGTCAACCGGCGCAGCGGCTGAAACACCAGCAACAACGCGGTGAGAAACGACACGAATCCGCCCACTGTCGTCTCGTCCGTGGCGGCCTGACGCACGGCGAGATAGATGATGAATGCCAGCGCGACCGACACCACGATCTGCACCAAGGGGACGTTGGCCGCCGCCGCCGAGGTCATTTTCATATTGAAGGTGCGCACTTTGTTCGCTCCGGCATCGAAGCGCTTTGCCTCGTAGTCCTGTCCTCCGAACACCTTGACCACGCGATGACAGCCGATCGATTCCTCCAGGGCATGGTTGAGGTCACCCATCGCCGTCTGCTCGGCCCGGCTCATGGCGCGCAGCCGTTTCGAAAAACCCCGGGTGATCGCGACGGCGGGTGGTCCCACCAAGAGCGCGACCAAAGTGAGTTTCCAGTTCAGCCAAAAAAGCCATCCGAGCAACCCGGCGATGGTGAGCGAGTCCCTGAACAGCACCGAGATCACGCTGGTCGCTGCTCCGGTCACCTGCAGGACGTCGAAGGTGAACTTCGAGATGAGGCTGCCGCCGGTGTGATTGTCGTAATAGTTCGTCGGCAGCCGCACCAGTTTGGAGAACATCGCGTTGCGCAGATCCATCACGACCTTGTTCGCCACCCAGCCGATCGCGTAGTCGGAGAGGTATGAGGCGAAACCGCGCACCAGAAAAATGGCGACGATCAATGCGGGCAGCCAGACGAGCAGCCCGCCTTCCTTGTGCACGAAACTGCCATCGAGGAGCGGCTTGAGGAGCGCCGGAAAGGCAGGCTCGGTCAGCGCCGTCACCATCATCGCCGCGATCGACAGCGCGAACGGCACCCAGTAAGGCTTGACGTAGCGGAGGAGGCGAAGGTAGAGCTGCAGGCTAGTGGCGTCGGACGATGCCATGGCTGCGCCGGAAAATGTTGAATTATAGCTGATCCGGCACCCGATACCGGGCCCGGAACCGGCAAGCGACGGCTTCAGATCGGCGCGAGGCTCCGATAGAGTGCAAGGAGCTGCTCGGCCATGGCCGTGAGACTGAACCCTTCAGCGCGCTTGCGCGCCCGGCGGCCCATCTCGTGAGCGGTGGGAACATCCATGCGAGCGAGCCGGTCGGCGAGCGCATCGACCGCCAGAGCGTCGACGACATAGCCGTTCATCCCCTCGTCGACCAGCTCGGCCGTGCCGCATTGCGGCGTCGTGATGACGGGTAAACCGCAGGCCATAGCTTCGAGCGCCGCGTTCGGGAAAGGATCGTAAAGACTCGGCAAGACGAAGCTGTCGGCAACACCGTACCAGGGGCGCACGTCTTCCTGGGCGCCTGCAAAATGCACTCGCGATGCGATGCCGCGCGAGTTCACCCGCTGCTCGGCGCGTGTCTGCTTCTTGTCCTGACCCACGATGACTAGATGCGCGTCGCGCTGTCGGGATAGGGCAAATGCTTCGATCAGACGAAACACTCCCTTCCTTTCGAATCCCGCGCCGACGAAGAGGTGCACGAAGGCCTGATCCGGGATTCCGAGCTTGCGCCGCAGTGCCGAGCGATGGGCGTCGCGCAGCCGCGGATGGAATGCCTCGAGATCGATGCCGTTGTAGATGACGTGGAGTTTTGCCTCGGGTACGCCGAAATGCGCGCGGATTTCGTCCCTGACCATGCGCGAATTGCAGATGACGGCACGCAGGCGCGGGCTCGCGAACAGGCGCCGCTCCGCGGCGAGGACGTAGCGATGATAGGGATTGAATCCGAGACCGACCCGGGCGAGCGGGCCGAGTATCGCGCGGCGGTTGTGCAGCCATTGCGCATGCACTCCGTCGCCCGCGCGGTAGATGTCGCAGCAGGCGATCCGTTCGTGCGATTGCACGAAATCGAACGGCTGGCGGGCGATCTCCCGGCACACCGCGCGTGCGAAGCTCCAGTCGCGCCACAGGCGGCCGATGTGAAACGGATCGCATCGGACCACGCTCCCGGGGTCGCCGATCCACTCACGCGCCAGCACCGTCACCGCCACGCCTTGCTTGCCGAGCGCGCCGAGCGCCCGTTCGATGAAGCGTTCGGCGCCCCCGTAAGCGTTGTAGCGCTGCCGCACCAGGGCGAGGCGCATTCGCTCTAGTTCCGCGCGAGCACGAGCCGCCCGCACAAAGCGCGAACGCCCTCAAGCACGCGAGGGCCTTGCGCGTGGAGCCAATCCGGATCGATTGCGTAAATCCTGCGGTTTCGAACCGCTGGAACCAATTCAAGACCCCTCCACGCCCGGAGCGCTTCGCTTCCGAAGCCGCCCGTGACGATCGCCTCGGGCCGGGCGTCGAGGACCTGCTCGCGGGAAACGAGCGGGGTGAGCGTCTTTGCGGCGGCAAAAACGTTGCGCCCGCCGCAGAGGCGCAGCGCATCGCTGATCAGGTGCGCGCCGTTCACGGTGAGCAGGGGACTGTGCCAAATCTCCACAAACACCGCGACGCGACGCTCCGCGGCGTAGCGCTTGCGCAGATCCGTGATCTCGTTTTCGAATTGCCGCGCGCGCGTCTCGGCGACCTCCACGCTCCCGGCCAGCGCTCCGACCAGGCGAACGATGCGGGGAATATCCGCAAGGGCGTGCACCTCGGTGACGAAAACCGGGACGCCGAGGCGCTCCAGACGATCGATCTGCAACGGCGAATTGCCGCTTTGCCAGGCGAGCACGAGATCCGGCCGCGACGCGATCAGGCGCTCGATATCGACCCGGCCGTGACTTGCGACGACGGGCAAGCGCTGCGCCTCGGCCGGATGACGACTGGAGCTCGAGACACCGGCGAGCTTCGCACCGGCGCCCGCGACGAAGGCGATCTCCGCCAGATGCGGTGCGAGGCTGACGATGCGTTCCACCGGCCGCCCGAGGGAGATCGTGACGCCGCGGTCATCGCTCGCCTGCAGCGCGTGCGCGCCCGCCGAAACGGCGACAAAGACCGCGAACGCAATCACCCGGATCATCGCGCGAGGAGCGAATCGGCGGCGGCCAATGCCGCCTCCACGGGAAGCCGGGTGAGGCACTCGCTCACCTTGCCGCCGCCGCAGCCGTCGTTGCCGCAGGGACGGCAGGGATGCTCGCCCGAGGCGACGATGCGATGCGGCACCCGCCAGGGCCCCCATTCGAGCTCGCCGGTGGGGCCGAAGAGCGCCACTACGGGTGTCTGCATCGCAGCAGCGATATGCATGGGGGCGGAATCGACGCCGATGAAAAGTTTCGCCCGCGCAGTCAGCGCCGCGTGCTGCTTCAGCGTCAGCGACACCTTTCCCGAGAAGTCCGTAACCTGCGCACTCGTGTGCTTTCGGATCTCCGCAATGAGAGCGGTTTCGTGTTCGTTGGGCGCAGCCGTCAGGACCACGTGCTCGCCGCGACGCGCGAGCGCGTCGATGAGCGCTCCCGCGCGCTCGCTGGGCCAGCACTTGAACTGCCAGCGCGATGCCGGATGGAA
>Ga0180082_1000037_pt1 | contig 18608 bp, 12 predicted proteins | sample EasRiv660_16_10D_FD_121780 | JGI IMG/M metagenome (GOLD analysis project Ga0180082, IMG submission 121780) | Soil microbial communities from meander-bound floodplain in the East River, Colorado, USA - East River metaG ERMLT660_16_10D | ecosystem: Environmental > Terrestrial > Soil > Floodplain ...
GCCGGACAGATGCGGCCGGTGAACTCGGGAAAATTGTTGGTGGAATGCAGCGTCTCGATCGCGCGCTGCCAGTCCCGCTTGTAGACGAGATCGTTGAAGTCCGGAATGATGTTGTTCACCGGGCAGCCCGACACGCAAAACGGCGTGCCGCAATCCATGCAACGCGCGCCCTGGACTTTCGCCTCCTCTTCGGTGAGGCGGAGGATGAACTCCCGATAGTGCTTTTTCCGCTGCTCGGGCTCCTGGTGCGCTTCCTCGAGCCGCTGGAATTCGAGAAATCCCGTGACTTTCCCCATCTACGCGGCCGCCTTGCGTTGCGCCGCGGCGAGCTCACCGAGGGCGCGCCGGTACTCCTTCGGGAAGATCTTGACGAAACGCGCTCGGTAGTCCGTCCATTTTTCGAGGATTTCCCTTGCGCGGCGGCTGTGGGTGAGCTTGGCGTGGCGCCCGATCATGTCTTTCAAGATCGCCTCGTCGGCCTGACCCCGGTGCCACAGTTCGCGTGCCAGCTTGCCCTGCTGTTCGGACTCGGAAAGTACCGGCTCCAGGTCCACCATAGTGGTGTTGCAGCGTTTCACGAATTCGCCGTCGAGGTCGAGCACATAGGCAATGCCGCCCGACATCCCGGCGGCGAAGTTGCGTCCGGTGACGCCCAGGACGGCCACGGCGCCGCCGGTCATGTATTCGCAGCCGTGGTCGCCGACGCCCTCGACGACGGCCGTGGCGCCCGAGTTGCGCACCGCGAAACGTTCTCCGGCAACGCCGCGGAAATACGCTTCGCCCGCGATCGCCCCGTAGAGCACCACGTTGCCCGTGATGATGTTCTCGGTCGGCTCGCCGCGGAACTTGGGCGAGGGCGATACGACGATGTGCCCGCCCTAAAGGCCTTTTCCGCAGTAGTCGTTCGTGTCGCCGACCAGATCGAGCGTCACGCCCTTGGCGAGGAACGCCCCGAAGCTCTGGCCCGCGGACCCGGCAAACCGGGCGTGGATGGTGCCATCGGGCAGCCCCTCGTGTCCGTAACGCCGCGCGATCTCGTACGAGAGCATCGTACCGACGGTACGGTTGCCGTTCCGGATCGGCATGTCGATCGAAACTTTCTCGCCCCGCTCGAGTGCCGGTCGCGCAAGCTCGATCAGCCGGTTGTCGAGCGCCTTCTCGAGTCCGTGATCCTGTTTTTCCGCGTGGTAGCGCGCCACTTCCGCCGGCATGTCCGGCATCTTGAAAATCCGGGAGAAGTCGAGGCCTTTCGCCTTCCAGTGCGCTATGCCTTTCTTCGTGTCGAGCAGGTCGGTGCGGCCGATCAGCTCGCTGAACTTGCGCATGCCAAGCTGGGCCATCAACTCTCTTGCCTCCTCGGCGACGAGGAAGAAGTAGTTCACGACGTATTCCGGCTTGCCGGAAAATTTCCTGCGCAGCACCGGGTCCTGGGTCGCGACGCCGACCGGACAGGTGTTCAGGTGGCATTTGCGCATCATGATGCAGCCGCTCACGACCAGCGGCGCGGTCGCGAAGCCGAACTCGTCGGCGCCGAGGATCGCCCCGATCACCACATCGCGGCCGGTCTTGATCTGTCCGTCCACCTGCACCGCGATCCGGCCCCGCAGGCGGTTGAGCACCAGGGTCTGCTGCGTTTCCGCCAGGCCCAGTTCCCAGGGCGTGCCCGCGTGCTTGATCGACGACCAGGGCGAGGCCCCCGTGCCGCCGTCGTGCCCGGAGATGGTGACGTGGTCGGACTTGGCTTTGGACACGCCCGCAGCGACGGTGCCGACGCCCACTTCCGAGACGAGCTTCACCGAGATGCGCGCGTACTTGTTCGAGTTCTTCAGGTCGAAGATCAGCTGCGCCAGGTCTTCGATCGAATAGATGTCGTGGTGCGGAGGCGGCGAGATCAGCTCTACGCCGGGAGTCGAGTAGCGGATCTCGGCGATGTAGTCGGAAACCTTGCGCCCGGGCAACTGCCCGCCCTCGCCGGGTTTCGCGCCCTGGGCGATCTTGATCTGGATCTGCTCGGCGCTTGCAAGATATTCGGCGGTCACGCCAAAGCGCCCCGAGGCAACCTGCTTGATCTTGGACTTCAGGACGTCGCCTTCCCTGAGCTCGATGTCCTTTGCGACCCGGTTCGCTCCCAGTCGCGAGCGCAGCGTCTCGCCGGCCTTTACTGTCGCGTAGCGCTTGGGGTCTTCGCCGCCCTCGCCGGTGTTCGACTTCCCGCCGATGCGGTTCATCGCCACCGCAAGCGTAGTGTGCGCTTCGACCGAGATCGAACCGTGCGACATTGCGCCGGTCGAAAAACGCCGGACGATCTCGGCTGCGGGTTCGACCTCTTCGATCGGAACGGGCTTCACGCGGTCGAGCCGGAATTCGAACAGACCGCGGAAAGTCATGTGGCGCCGGGACTGGTCGTTGATGATCGCCGCGTACTCCTTGTAGGCCTGGGGGGAGTTCTGCCGTGCCGAGTGCTGCAGCTTCGCGATCGCGTCGGGCGTCCACATGTGCTCTTCGCCGCGCACGCGCCAGGCGTACTCGCCGCCCGCGTCCAGCATCGACTGCAGCACCGGGTCTGTGTCCTCGAACGCGGCCTTGTGTATGCGGATCGCCTCTTCGGCAACCTGGAAGATGTCTATGCCCTCGATCGAAGAAGTCGTGCCGGTGAAGTATTTGTCCACGAGCGATCCGGCCAGACCCACGGCCTCGAAGATCTGCGCGCCGGTGTAGGACATGTAGGTCGAGGTGCCCATCTTCGACATCACCTTCTTCAGGCCTTTGCCGATCGCCTTCACGAAATTCTTGATCGCCTTCCTGCCGTCGAGGTCCGGGCCGAACTCGCCCTTCGCCGCAAGATCGAGCAGCGTCTCGAGGGCGAGATACGGGTGCACCGCTTCGGCGCCGTAGCCGCCGAGCAGGGCAAAGTGGTGCACCTCGCGCGCGGAGCCGGTCTCCACCACGAGGCCGGCGCTCGTGCGCAGGCCCTTCGCCACCAGGTGCTGGTGGATCGCCGACGATGCCAGAAGCGCCGGGATGGCCACGCGTTCCCGCTCCACGAGCCGATCGGAAATCACGACGATCGAGTAGCCTGCGCGCACCGCATCCTCTGCCTGCGCGCAAAGCGACGCAAGGCGCGCCTCGACCGCCACCTTGCCCCACGCGATGGGGTAGGTGATGTCCAGCTCGAGCGAGCGGAACTTGCCGCCGGTGTAGCGCTCGATGTGCCGGATTTTCTCCATTTCGAAGAAGTCGAGCACCGGCTGGGATACCTCGAGGCGCAGGGGCGGGTTCATCTCGTCGATGCCGAGCAGGTTCGGTTTCGGTCCGATAAAAGACACCAGAGAGGTCACCAGCTCCTCGCGGATCGGGTCGATCGGGGGGTTCGTGACCTGCGCGAAGAGCTGTTTGAAGTAGTGGTACAGCGTCTTGTTCTTGTCCGAGAGCACCGCAAGCGGCGAGTCGTTGCCCATCGAGCCGACGGCTTCCTCGCCGTTCATCGCCATCGGGGTCATGATGAACTTGATGTCCTCCTGCGTGTAGCCGAAGGACTGTTGGCGATCGAGCATGCGCACCGCGCTCTTCAGCGGCGGGGTCTTTTCGGTCTCGACCTCGTCGAGCTTGACGCGGATACGCTCGATCCACTCGGCGTAGGGTTTCGCGCCGGCGAGCGTGTTCTTCAGCTCCTCGTCGTCGATGATCCGGCCCTTCTCCAAGTCGACGAGGAACATCCTGCCCGGCTGCAGGCGCCACTTTTTGATGATCTTCTCCTCGGGCACCGGCAGGCAGCCGCATTCCGATCCCATGATCACGAGGTCGTCCGCGGTAACGATGTAGCGCGAGGGCCGCAAGCCGTTGCGGTCCAGTGTCGCGCCGATCTGGCGCCCGTCGGTAAACGCGATCGAAGCGGGGCCGTCCCATGGCTCCATCATCGCGGCGTGGTATTCGTAGAATGCGCGCCGCGCCGGGTCCATCAACGTGTGGTTCTCCCAGGCCTCGGGGATCATCATCATCATCGCATGCGCGACTGAATACCCTCCCATGACCAGAAGCTCCAGCGCGTTGTCGAACGAAGCGGAATCGGATTGCCCGGCGTAGATCAGCGGCCAGATCTTCTCGAGGTCCCGGCCGAGAACCGGGCTCGAGATCGCGCCCTGGCGCGCTCGGATCCAGTTGACGTTGCCCCGCAGCGTGTTGATCTCGCCGTTGTGGCAGATCATGCGGAACGGGTGCGCCAGATCCCAGGATGGGAAGGTGTTCGTGGAAAAGCGCTGGTGCACCAGGGCGAGCGCGGACTCGACGCGCGCATCCTGCAGGTCCTGGTAGTACTCGCCGACCTGGTGCGCGAGCAGCATGCCCTTGTAGCACGCAGTGCGCGCCGACATCGAGGGAACGTAGAACTCCTTGCCGTGCGCGAGCTTCAGCGCCTGGATCGCGTGGCCCGAGCTCTTTCTGATGATGTAGAGTTTGCGCTCCAGGGCGTCGGTGACGGTCACCCCCTTGCCGCGCCCGATGAACACCTGCCGGATCACCGGCTCGATCCGCTTCGCCGGTTCCGCGAGGTCGCTGTTGTCCACGGGGACGTCCCGCCAGCCGAGCAGGACCTGGCCCTCGTCCTTGATCGCGCGCTCGATCTCGTACTCGCAGGCAAAGCGCGAGGCCGGATCGCGCGGCAGGAACACCATGCCGACACCGTATTGGCCCGCGGGGGGCAGCTTCAGGCCCTGCTTTGCCATGACCTCGCGGAAGAACCTGTCGGGGATCTGGATAAGCAGGCCCGCCCCGTCCGAGAGCTTGGGATCCCAGCCCACCGCGCCCCGGTGCGTGAGGTTGCGCAATACCGTGAGACCCTGCTCGACGATGGAATGCGATTTCTTGCCCTTGATATGGGCGACAAAACCCACGCCGCAAGCGTCATGTTCGTTGGCGGGGTGGTACAGACCCTGGGGCTCGTTCAGAATCACCGTGGTTTCGGGCGAAGGGGTTTGCCGGCGGCGGAATTCTCTTATACCGCACTTCTCGAGACCGGGTTTTTGACTATACCTGCGTTTCTTTGCTGCCTCAAGTGCTTAGAGCGGCGGGTAGTGTCTCAGTTTGAGACACTACCGAGCGGCGCTGCAAAGCAATAATCGAGGAACTGCTAAGCACTCACTTAGGCGGCAAGGCGCGAGAGCGTTTGATCGATTGCCCCAGCGGGTACGTCGGCGCGAAGCAGCGCCGCCCCGATCCGCTCCAGCAGAACAAAATGGACGCGACCGCCCCTTGCTTTCTTGTCGAGCTGCATCAATTGCTGCATGCGCGCAGGCGAAATCCCTCTTACGGCTGTCGGAAGTCCTGCGCGCTCCAGCAGCGAACGGACGCGAGCGGTGTCGGCCTCCGCAAGAAGCCCGAGCTGGCGCGACAGGTCGGTTGCCATGACCATCCCGGCCGCCACGGCCTCGCCGTGCAACCACGCGCCGTAGCCGAGGCCCGTTTCAATGGCGTGGCCGAACGTATGGCCGAAGTTCAGGAGCGCGCGCAAGCCGCGCTCGCGTTCGTCCTCACCGACGATTTCCGCCTTGATCGCAATCGAGCGCACCACCGCGTGTTCCAGCGCGTTCGGATCGCGCGCCAGCAGGGCACCGATATTCGCTTCGATCCACTCGAAGAACGCCGCGTCGCGGATCAGGCCGTGCTTGATGACCTCGGCCAATCCCGAGCGCAGTTCGCGCTCGGGCAGAGTTTCCAGCGTTCCCATGTCGGCCACGACCAGCCTGGGCTGATGAAAAGCGCCGATCATGTTTTTTCCCAGGGGGTGATTGATCGCGGTCTTGCCGCCGACCGACGAATCCACTTGGGCGAGCAACGTGGTCGGGATCTGAACGAAGGGCACGCCGCGCTGATAGGTGGCGGCCGCGAATCCCGCCAGATCCCCGATGACCCCACCCCCCAGGGCGATGAGCGTGGTATCGCGCGCGCATCGCTGCTCGAGCAAGGCATCAAAAATCCCATTCAGGGAGCGCCAGTCCTTGTGCTCCTCGCCGTCGGGAACGATGATGCGGACCACCTCGATGTCCTCATGGGCCAGTACCCGGGCAACGCGCTCGAGATAGAGCGGCGCCACCGTGGGGTTGGTGACGACGGCCACTTTCTTTTGCGCAAGGAAAGGAACAATGAGGTCGGCCCGTTCGAGAAGCCCTGTGCCGACGTGGATGGGATAGGAGCGCTCCCCGAGCGCTACGCTGAGAGTTTGCATGCTTCGTCGAATCGGGCGAGCACCTGCGCAAGCAAGGGGCCGATGCCCTGACGGCCGGTCTCGATCACCAGGTCCGCGACCTCCCGGTAAAGCGGATCGCGGACGGCGTACAGCGCATCGAGCCGCTCGCGCGGGTCGCCGCCCTGCAGCAGCGGCCGGGACTTGTCGGCGCGGGTGCGCTGCCACAGTATCGGGGGAAGCGCGTGAAGGTAGATGACGAAGCCGCGGGTCCTGAGATTCTCGCGGTTACGGGGATCGAGCACCGCCCCGCCCCCGGTAGCGAGCACGATGTCGTTCAGTGCGGTCAACTGTTCGATCACCTCGGCCTCGCGCTTGCGAAACCCGGCCTCGCCCTCGATATCGAAGATCACGGCGACGCGCACGCCGGTTCGGGCCTCGATTTCCCGGTCGGCATCGCAGAACGTCTTGCCGAGGCGCTTGGCGAGCTGGCGGCCGACCGTGGTCTTTCCCGCGCCCATCATGCCCACCAGGAAAAGCTTGTGGTTCGTCTTCACGGGGGTATTGTAGCAACCCACCGCATCGGGCCCGAAAGCAAAAGGCCGGCATTGCCGGCCCCTTCCGATAGTGCGATTCCGCAGCGTCAGCGCTGGCTCATGATGCGCTGCTCTACGATGCGCGGAGTAATGAACACCAGGAGTTCGGTCTTGTTGTCCGAGCGGGAGTTGTTGCGGAAAAGCACACCGAGCAGCGGCAGGTCTCCGAAGAACGGCACTTTGGTAATCGTGGTCTGCAAGGTCTGGGTGTAGATACCGCCGATCACGACCGTGCCGCCGTTTTCCACCAGCACCTGGGTCAGCACGTGCTTGGTGTCGATGGCGAAACCGGCGTTGGTGCTCTGGCCCACCGAATCCTTGTTGATGTCCAAGTTCATGATGATGTTGCCGTCGGGCGTGATCTGCGGCTTCACCTTGAGCGAGAGGTTCGCTTTGCGGAACGAAATCGAGGTCGCACCGCTCGAAGTCGCCTGCTGATATGGCAACTCGGTGCCCTGCTCGATAAGCGCTTCGACATTGTTGGCGGTCATCACCCGCGGACTCGAGATGATCTTGCCCTTGCCGTCGGCTTCCAGCGCGGAAAGTTCAATCTGAAGAGCCCCGGTCAATCGACTGGTGATCAACAGGGCGATCGAACCCGCTGCCGCTGCATTGCCCACCGGCGCCGCAGGCAAATTGACGCTCAAATTGTCGGGAGTCTTCGTCGTTATGACCCCGCCGGCCGCCGGAAACAAGTTGGGAAAGTCGCTTAGTGTCCCGGACTGGGTCACGGCAACGCCCGAATCGTTGATGCCCACCGGGCTCGGGCCGGAGCTGCTGTTGCTCTGGACGAGCGGACGTGCCACATTGCCCATGCGCACGCCGAGGTTTTTCGAAAAGGAGTCGTTGGCTTCGACGATTCTCGCCTCGATCAACACCTGCTGCACCGGGACGTCGACCTGAGCGAGGAGCTTGCGCACCTCCTCCAGCCGGACTGAGACGTCCTGAACGAACACCTGGTTGGTGCGAGGATCGACCGAGGCAGCGCCACGCTTGGAAAGGATGCGCTGCGTGGGATCGGCAAGGAGCTTCGCAAAGGCTTCGGCCTTGGCGTAGTTGAGCTGGAATGTTTCGGTGCGCAGCGGCTCCAGTTCGGTGATCTGTGCGCTGGACTCCAGAGCGAGTTTCTCCTTGGTCGCAAGCTCGTCGCGCGGCGCGATCCAGATCACGTTGCCGTTCTTGCGCATGTCCAAGCCGCGGGTCTGGAGAATGATATCGAGCGCCTGGTCCCATGGCACGTCCTTCAGCCGCAGCGTGAGGTTTCCGCCCACCGTGTCGCTGGTGATGATGTTCAGGTCGGTGAAGTCCGCTATGACGTTCAGCACGCTCCTCACCTCGACGTTCTGGAAGTTGAGCGACAGCTTCTCGCCGGAATAGCCGCTGCGCGTGCCTTGCACCAATTTGTTGGGATCGTACTGGATCGGCTTCACCTCGAGCACGAACTGCGTGTCGGTCTGGTAGGCGTTGTGCTCCCACAGACCGCGCGGTTCGATTACCATGCGCACGTTGTCGCCCTGGGGGAAAACGCTGAAGGTTTGCACCGGGGTTGCGAAGTCGACCACGTCGTAACGCTTGCGCAACACCTCGGAAACGCTCGTCTTGAGGAAATCGACGATGACCGTTTGTCCTTGCTGGCGGATATCCACGCCGGTGGCCGTGTCCGAAAGCTCGACGACGATTCGCCCCTCGCCACCGCGTCCGCGCCGGAAATTGACGTCTTTCAGCGCGTGCTGAAGGTCCAATCTGCCTTCTGCAAAACGCGCCGCGCCGCTGGCCGCGGCTTGCGGTGCATCCCTCGCGGCGGCCAAGGTGATCAACAGGCTGCTGCCTTCGATCTTGGACTCGTACGGCACCATGTTGCGTAAATTGAGCACCAGGCGGGTGCGCTCGCCCGCTTGCACCACGTTCATCGAGCGCAACACCGCCTCGCCGATATCCTGACTGGTCCGCCCCAAGCCGTTGGTCGTATCGGGAAAATCGAACGCGATCCGGGCTGGATTGGCGATCGTGAAGCTGCCCGGGGCGCCCGCAATCGGGTTCTTCAGGGTTACCCGTACGAGCACCTGGCCGCCGGACTGCGTGACGTCGAAGTTTTCGATGCTGTTTTGCTGCGCCCGGGCGAACGATACGAGCAGGAGCAGCCCGAATGGGCAAATCGCCGCCTGAAAAAATCTTCGCACGAGAACGTTATTCATCATCTGCCTCCTCCGACTTCCTGCAACTGCAAAGTGCTCTGGCGTTCGGTCCAGTCGCCCACCGCATCCTGGATGAGCTCACGCAGCTGGATCTGGCTTTCGGAAATCGTGGTGATAAGGCCGAAATTCTGGCCCATGTAGTTGCCGATTTTGACGCGGTACAGGCCCGTATCGGCTTTGACCAGCGCAAAATTCGCCTTCCTCTGCTGCAGCACGCCGACCATCTTCAGCGATTCCAGCGGATAGGCTTCGAGCGGTTCCTTCGGTCGGTTCAGATCGGGCTTGAGCCCGCCGCCGCCGCCGCTTGCCGACTTCGTGACCAGCTCGATTTTCGCGCTGCTGAAGGGATCGGCCTGATCGAAAGCCTTGTAGGGGACCGGCTCGTAAGGCTTCACGACGGGCAGCGGATCGATCTTCCCGCGCAGATCCTTGGTCTTGTCTTTCAGTTCGGCCTTGAGGTCACCGAATTCCTCACCGCTACACGCCGCGAGCAGCAACCCGAGCACGATGGCGGGGAGCGCCTTCATTTCTTGCCTGCCTTGACGCCTTTTGCCGCTCGGGTCTGGGCCGACACTTCCTCGTCGTCCAGATAACGGAAGGTCTTCGCCGTGACGTCCATGACGAGCGAACCGTCCTTGCTCCCTGTCAGCCCGATATCGTTCAGGGTGACGATGCGCGAGAGCTGTCCGATATCGCTCGCAAACTGCCCCATGTCGTGATAGCTGCCGTTCAGTTTCAGCGTGACCGGCAGCTCGGCGTAGAATTCACGCTTGGTTTCGGCCGGCGCCGGCTTGAACAGGTCAAATTGCAGTCCGCGACCGAGCCCTGCCTGGTTGATGTCCACGAGCAGCGCGTCCATTTGCGATCGATTGGGAAGCTGCCTCAGGAGCGCGCCGAAGGAGCTGTCGATTTCGCGCAGCTGCTGACGGTACAGATCGAGATTGATCGCCTGCTGCTGCTTCGCGACATATTCGTCTTTGAGCTTTGCTTCCTGTACGCGCCCGGCCTCGAGCGAGTCCATCTCTTCCTGCCAATCGAGGAAGTAGCCCAGTGTGACGATACCGATCAGCAGGCCGAAGAGCAGCATCGCCTTGGGTAGCGGCGGCCACGCACCCGGATCGCGCGTATTGAGATTCTTGAACTGTTCGAGCCATTTCTTCATCGGGTCTCAGCCTTTGGCCGGAGCGGCCTTCTTGGGTGCGGCCTTGCCCGACTTGCCGGCATCTTCGGTCTGCAGCCGCTTCAGGCTCACGTTCATGTTGAATTCCGAAACGCGCTTGTTGCTCAAGGTCACCGCCTTGATCTCGACCAGATCAGGATTCTCAAGGTAAGGTGAGGCCGCGAAATTGCGCATCAGGGTCGAAACGCGCGCGTTGGATTGCGAATAGCCCACCATGTTGATTTTCAAGCCGGTCTGCCTGATCGTCTTGAGGTATACGCCATCGGGCACCTGCTGAACCAGTTCCTGCAGCAGATAAACGGCCTGGGCACGGTCTGTCTGCAGCCGCTCGATGATCTGCTTGCGCGCGAGCAAAGCCGCGATCTCGGTCTTCAGCTTTTTGATCTCCTCGATTTCCTTGTCGAGCCGGACGTTTTCCCTCTTCAGGAACTCGTTGCGACTGCTCTGCTCCGAGATGTACCCGGCGATCGTCAGGTGCACCGCGCCGACGATCAAAAGCCCGAGCACGGCCACCATGCCTCCCAGCACGCCAAGATGCTGGCGCTGGGCCTTGCGGCGAGCCTCGCGCCAGGGAAGCAGATTGACGCGAATCACGGGTCAAATCTCCGCATGGCAAGTCCGCAAGCGACCATCAGCGAGGGCGCATCCCCGACCAGTTTCTTCAGCGAGACGCGCGGCGAAATCGCCATGCTCGCGAAAGGATTGGCAACCAAAGCGTTGATCTGGGTGCGGCTTTGCACCATCTCGTCGAGCCCCGGAATCACCGCTGAGCCTCCGGTGAGCAGAACGTGCTCGACCGAGGTGTACTGGGTCGATGTAAAGAAGAACTGCATTGCCCGCTGGATTTCCAGCGCCGCGTTCTCCATGAAGGGGCGCAGCACGTCCGATTCGTAGTTCTCCGGCAGCCCCCCGGAGCGCTTGGCCGCTTCGGCTTCCTCCAGGCTCATGCCGTACGCGCGCATGATGTCCTGCGTGAGCTGACTGCCCCCGAACGCCTGCTCGCGCGTGTACACGGACTGCTCGTTGCGCAGCACCGTAATGTTCATGACGTTCGCGCCCAAATCGACCAGAACGATGTTCTGGTCTTTGCCGTTATCCGGGAACTGCTGCTGAATCAGCTCGAAGGAAGACTGGATGGCGTAGGACTCGACGTCCATGACTACGGCTTTAAGGCCCGAGGCTTCGGCCACCGCTACGCGGTCTTCGACCTTTTCCTTGCGTGAGGCGGCGATCAGCACTTCGACCTCGTCCGGTCCCGAAGGAGAAGGGCCCACTACCTGGAAGTCGAGGTTGACCTCATCGAGCGCAAACGGGATGTACTGATTGGCCTCGGTTTCGACCTGGACCTCCAGCTCTTCGTCGCGCAGTCCCGCCGGTACGATGATCTTCTTGGTGATCACCGCGGCCGTGGGCAGGGCCAGGGCGACGTTTTTCGTGCGCGTCGCCATTCTCTTCCAACCACGCTGCACGGCATCGACCACGGCGTCCAGGTTGGTGATGTTGCCGTCCAGGACCGCGTCCTTCGGCAACGCCTCGATGGCATAACGCTCGACCCGCGGATTTCCCCTGCCTGCATCGGCGAGCTCTACCAGCTTCACCGAGGACGAAGAGATATCCATCCCGAACAGCGGCGGCGCTTTCGGCTTGAAAATATCCAAATTGAAATTCAGCTGCAACCGGGATTTCTCCTTCAGGCATGGCCGGTTAGGCGCGATTAGTATAATTTACGTTAAATGCTAGCAACAACCCCTCACCCTGTAAAGTAAATTTTTCACGCGAGATATTAGGTGCTTAGGGTGAACCTACCACTCTTTCAGCTCTCTATAATGGGCGACCTTTTTCCGGATACCCCCTGAATGTGGCTTCGATGGTTCGCCTTCCCGGTGTTGGCGCTGGCCGGGCTGGGAGTGTTGGGCCTGGCGCTGGCCGGTTTCGTGATCCTTCTGGCGTACCCTAACCTGCCCTCCATCGAGGCGCTCACCGAGTACCAGCCGAAGATCCCGCTGCGCGTCTACACCGCCGACGGCCTGCTGATCGGGGAATTCGGCGAAGAGCGCCGTTCGGTCGTGAGCATCGAGGAGGTTCCTTCTCTGATGAAACAGGCCATCCTCGCGGCCGAGGACGAGCGCTTTTACCAGCATACCGGGGTCGACTACCACGGGGTGCTGCGGGCAGCCTACTCCAACCTGGTGACCGGCGGCAAGACTCAAGGGGCTTCGACGATCACGATGCAGGTCGCGCGGAACTTTTTCCTTTCCCGGGAAAAGACGCTGACCCGAAAATTGTACGAGGCGCTGCTGGCGTTCAAGATCGAAAACAGCCTTGGCAAAGATCAGATCCTGGAGATCTACATCAACCAGATCTATCTCGGCCAGAGGGCCTACGGGTTCGGCGCAGCAGCGCAGGTCTACTTCGGCAAGACGCTATCCCAGCTCAACTCGGCCGAGATCGCGATGCTTGCCGGGTTGCCCAAGGCTCCCTCCTCTTTCAACCCGGTGATCAACCCCAAACGGGCCAAGCAACGCCAGCTGTACGTGCTGCGGCGCATGCACGAGCTCGGCCTGCTCGACGCCGCGCAATACGAGGAGGCCCAGGCGCTCCCGATCAGCGTCAAGCGCGAAACCGTCACCGAATACGAGATTCACGCCGAGTTCGTCGCCGAGATGGTCCGTCAGCTGCTCTACGAACGCTATCCGGAGGAGGTCTATTCGCGTGGGTTTCGCGTCTACACCACGATAACTCGCTCGGACCAGGCGGCGGCGTATGCGGCCCTTCGCCAGGGCCTGCTCGAATACGACCGGCGCCACGGCTATCGCGGCCCCGAAGGATTCGTCGATATCAAGGATGCGCAGGAAGAGGACTACGAGGAAACACTGCAAGACCATCCCGACAGCGATGACCTCCTCGCGGCACTCGTTCTGGAGGCGACGCCGAAACGGGTGAGAGCCTATCGGCGTGGAGGAGAAACCGTAACCGTGTCCGGAGAGGGACTCAAGTTCGCCGAGCGCATGCTCGATTCCCGGACCCCGCCGACCCGCAGGATCCGGCGCGGCGCGGTGATTCGCATCCAGAAAGACGACCATGACGACTGGCAGATCGTCCAGCTCCCGGAAACCGAGGGCGCCTTTATCTCGGTCAACCCGCAGGACGGCGCCGTGCGCTCGCTGGTGGGCGGTTTCGATTTCAACCGGAGCCAGTACAACCACGTGACCCAGGCCTGGCGCCAGCCCGGCTCGGGTTTCAAGCCCTTCATCTATTCGTCCGCGCTGGAGAAAGGCTTTACGCCGGCCACCGTGATCAATGATGCCCCCGTGGTGGTCGACGCGGCGCTGACGGGCGGGCAGGTCTGGGAACCGAAGAACTATGACGGCAGGTACGAAGGGCCCATGAGCCTGCGCATGGCGCTCGCCAAGTCGAAGAACATGGTGTCGATTCGGATCCTGCAAGCGATCAGCCCGCAGTACGCGCAGGATTACATCACCCGATTCGGCTTCGATGCCGATCGCCACCCGCCCTACCTCACCATGGCGCTCGGTGCGGGCTCGGCCACGCCGCTTCAGATGGCTCGCGCCTTTTCGGTATTTGCCACCGGTGGATATCGCACCGAGCCGTACGTGATTCAGAAGATCGTCGACGACCGCGGCAACGTTCTCGCGCAGGCACAGCCGGCTCGCGCCGGGGACGAGTCGCTGCGGGTCATCGACGCCCGCAATGCCTTCATCATGGACAGCATGATGCACGATGTGATGCGCTATGGAACCGGAGCGCGCGCCATGGTCCTCGGCCGCCAGGATCTTGCCGGCAAGAGCGGCACCACCAACGACTACATCGATGCCTGGTTCAGCGGCTATCAACCGACCTTGGTCAGCATCGCCTGGGTGGGCTTCGATCAGCCGAAAAAACTCGGTCCCGGGGAGACCGGGTCGGTCACGGCGCTGCCGATCTGGATGAATTACATGGGCAAGGCGCTGAAGGGTACGCCGGAAATGGTCCAACGCAATCCCGAGGGCGTCGTCGTGGTCAAGGTCAACGAAAACGGGCTTCAGTCGCCCGACGGAAGGGCGGAATTATTCTTTCGCGAAAACGTACCGCCCGAGCAGGGTCCGGTCGATCCGGGAGTGCGCACTAACGAGGACGTCAGGAACCAGTTGTTTTAGCAAGCGCCTGCGGCCGCACGCCGCCCGCAGCGTGACTTTGCTAGCGCAGCACGACGGCACGGCCCGATTGCTCGCTCACCCGCTTCGACAGTGCCTCGAGTAGCTCGCCGCCTTCTCGGGTATCGACCCAGTCCGACCCGTTCCAGCTGAAATGGTAGCCGCCCGATCTTGCCGCGACCCAGATCTGACGCGCGGCAGAGTGGCGGTTGACCACAATGCGGCTGCCGTCGGCAAATTCGAGTTCCAGTACGCCCGAGCCCTTGGACTCGCAGTCGCAATCCGCCCCGCTTTCTTCCACCGCCCGCGCAATCCGCTCCAGCATCGCATCGGCCAGGCTGTCGAATTCGCTCGGGGTCATCGCCGTGCTAGACTCGTTTGCACAAACTCACACTCGGCATCGCCATGCGCCGCGCCGTTGGCCTCATTCTCGTTTTCCTCGTCCTCTCGGCCTGCGGCAACAAAGCAGCGCTCTTTCTTCCCCCGCCGGAACGGGACCCGAAGCAGGATAGCAAACCCGCCCCGCGCCAGTGAATTTTTTTTCGTACCAGGACGGCGCGCTGAGCGCGGAGAAAGTGCCGCTCGCATCCATCGCGGCGCGATTCGGCACGCCCTGTTACGTGTATTCGCGCGCGGCGCTCGAGTCCGCCTATCGCGAGTTCGAGCGCGCCTCCGCCGGGCGCGACATCCTGATCTGCTACTCGGTCAAGGCCAATTCCAATCTTGCGGTGCTGAATCTGTTTGCGCGCCTCGGCTCGGGTTTCGACATAGTTTCCGGCGGCGAGCTCTCCCGCGTTCTGGCGGCAGGCGGTGCCGCTTCCAAGACCGTTTTTTCCGGGGTCGGCAAGAGCGAAGCAGAATTGCGCGCGGCGCTCCAGGCCGGCGTTCTGTGCGTCAACGTGGAATCCGAAGGCGAGATGGAGCGCCTTGCGGCCGTGGCTTCGAGCATGGGCAGGATTGCGCCGCTGTCGTTTCGGGTCAATCCCGACGTCGATCCGAAGACGCATCCGTATATCGCCACCGGGCTTTCGGAGCACCAGTTCGGTATTCCCTACGACGAGGCGCCCCGCCTCTACCGCAAGGCCGCGAAGCTGCAGGGGCTGCGCGTCGTGGGCATCGATGTTCACATCGGCTCGCAGATCACCGAACTCGGGCCGTTCGTCGCCGCGCTCGAAAGGATCCTGGAGTTCGTCGATGTACTGGACGCCACCGGCATGCACCTGGAGCACCTGGACCTCGGCGGCGGGCTGGGCATCCGCTACCGCGACGAAACACCGCCTGCGATCGGCGACTATCTCGAAGCCCTGTTCCGGCACATCGGCAACCGCAAGCTCAGGATAGTGCTCGAGCCCGGCCGGTCTCTGGTCGGGAACGCCGGGCTCCTGCTTGCGCGGGTCGAGTACCTGAAGCACGGGGCCGCCAAGAATTTCGCCGTCACCGATGCCGCAATGAACGATCTGCTGCGCCCGGCGCTCTACGACGCCTGGCACGAGGTGCTGCCGGTCGCCCGGCGCGGCGGCGCGGTGAAGCGCTACGACATCGTCGGGCCGGTTTGCGAGTCGGCCGATTTTCTCGCCCGCGATCGCGACCTCGCGCTCGCGGGCGGCGACCTGCTCGCGGTCATGTCCGCGGGGGCCTACGGCATGAGCATGAGCTCGAACTACAATTCCCGTCCGCGTGCCGCCGAGGTGATGGTCGATGGGAAAACGGCCCACCTCGTTCGGGACCGGGAAAGCGCCGAAAGCCTCTTTGCATCGGAGCGTCTTTTGCCGTAAATTTGATCGGTTGCCGATGGGAACCGGACGACCCGCCGCAAATCGGTGACGGCAGGGAATATGCGGCTTTATTGAATCGTTAGCGACGCCATGGATTCTTCCCAGCTCTCGCGTACCGCGTTGCCGAACGCCTCGAAACGTCTTTTCGTGCTCGGGGGTGTCGGGCTGCTGGTCGTCGCGGTCGTGCTGTTCGCCTATTTCGGCACCGAGATCCGTGCAAACGAGCGCAAAGCGCCCAAAGGATCTCCGGCGGTCCCGGTATCGGTCGCGCAGGTCACGCAGGAAGCCGTGCCGTTCAGGCTGCAGGCGATCGGCAACGTCGAGGCTTACTCCACGGTGGCGGTGAAAGCGCGCGTCGACGGCCAGATCGTCGAAGTGGGTTTCAAGGAAGGCGAAGAGGCGAGGAAGGGGCAGGTGCTGTTCAAGATCGACCCGCGCCCCTTCGAGGCGGCGATGCGCCAGGCCGAGGCGAACGCGCTGCGCGATGCAGCGGCGCGCGATCAGGCCCGCTCTCAGGAGAAGCGCTACCAGGAACTGCTCGAGAAGAACTTCGTCTCCAAGGAGGCGTACGCGCAGATCCGCACCAACGCCGCGGTCGCCGAGGCCACCGCCGGGGCAAGCCTGGCGGCCCTCGACAACGCCAGGCTCAATCTCGAATACGGCACCATTCGCGCTCCGATCGAAGGCTATGCCGGAAAAATCCAGATCCAGATGGGAAACCTGGTCAGGGCGAATGACGTCAATCCTCTGGTCGTGATCAACCAGGTCCGCCCCATCTACGTGAACTTCTCGGTGCCGGAACAGCGGCTCGCCGAAGTGCGCGAGCACATGGCTTCGCGCCAGGTCGCCGTAGAAGCTTTGGCTCCCGGCTCCGATCATGCGGCCGCCTCGGGGACTCTCATCTTCGTCGACAACGCCGTCGATCCGAGCACCGGCACCATCCGAATGCGCGCGCGGTTCCCCAACAAGGAAAATCTCCTGTGGCCCGGGCAGTTCGTCAACGTGAGTGTGCGGCTGTTCGAGCAGGCCGACGCGATCACCATTCCCTCACGGGCCGTACAGACCGGGCCCGAAGGCCAGTACGTGTACGTCGTCGACCGGAGCATGGTGGTGGACGTGCGCAGAATCACGGTGCAGCGCACCGAGGGCGAGCGCGCGATCGTCGCGAGCGGACTGGCCAAGGGCGAGCAGGTGGTGACGCAGGGCCAGTTGCGTCTGGGTCCGAAGACGCGCGTGCAGATCGGCAAGCCGGCCCCGGAAGCGTCATGAATTTCTGCGAGATGTTCGTCCGCCGTCCGGTGATGACGGTGCTCGTCATGGCCGGGATCCTGATCTTCGGGCTGGCGAGCTACCGCCTGCTGCCGGTCTCGACACTGCCCAGCGTCGATTTCCCCACCATCCAGGTTACGGCGGAGCTGCCGGGCGCGAGTCCCGAGACCATGGCATCGGCCGTGGCCACGGTCCTCGAGCGTCAATTTTCGACCATCGCGGGGATCGACGAGATGAGCTCGGTGAGCGGCCAGGGGATCACCCGGGTCACGATCCAGTTCGCGCTCGAGCGCGACATCGATGCCGCGGCCCAGGACGTGAACTCCGCAATCGCCTCCGCGGCGCGGCAACTGCCGGCCACCATGCCGGCACCGCCCTCGTTCCGGAAGGTGAACCCGGCCGACTTTCCGGTCTATTATCTCGCGCTCACTTCCCAGACCCTGCCGCTCTCGACGGTAAACGAATACGCCGAGACGAATCTGGCGCAGCGCATCTCGACCATCAGCGGAGTTGCGCAGGTGCAGGTGTTCGGGCAGCAGAAGTATGCGGTGCGGGTCCAGATCGACCCCAACGCGCTCGCCGCGCGCGGCGTGGGCATCAACGAAGTCGAGCAGGCGGTGTCGCAGGCGAACGTCAACCTGCCCACCGGCACGCTCTACGGCAAGGACCGCATGTTCGCGGTCCAGGCGACCGGGCAGCTGCAGGACGCGGCCGCCTTCCGACCCATTATCGTCACCTACCGCAACGGCTCGCCGATCCGGCTGCGGGAGCTCGGCACGATCGTCGACGGCGTGCAGAACGACAAAGTCGCCGCCTCGTTCAAGGGCAAGCGCGGCATCGTGCTCGCCATCCAGCGCCAGCCGGGCACCAACACCATCGAGGTGGTGGACACCATCAAGCGGCTGCTGCCGACGTTTCGCGCCGAGGTTCCGCCGGCAATCGACATCGAGACGCTGTACGACCGCTCGGTGACGATCCGTGCGTCGGTGAACGAAGTACAGTTCACGCTGTACCTGGCGCTTGTGCTCGTCGTGCTGGTGATCTTCCTGTTCCTGCGCAACATCCCGGCGACCATCATCCCCGCGATCGCGCTGCCGATATCCATCATCGGCACCTTCTCGGTGATGTATCTGTTCGGTTTCAGCCTGGACAACATCTCGCTCATGGCGCTCACCCTGTGCGTCGGCTTCGTCGTGGACGACGCCATCGTGATGCTGGAGAACATCACGCGCCACATCGAGCAGGGCAAGAGCGTGATGCA